>MDTG01169044.1_pt1 | contig 63545 bp, 63 predicted proteins | sample 811421 | NCBI WGS metagenome assembly MDTG01 (sample SAMN05326645, study PRJNA326480) | marine metagenome | isolation source: seawater | place: Pacific Ocean: South East | collected 2011
CCACCGCGACCAGCAGGGTCTGGATCGCGACGCCGCCGCGGATGCGGCCGGCCAGCACCTTCATGGCGTCGAACAGGTCCCGGGCGATGCCCGAGCGGTCGAGGATCGCCGCCATCAGCACGAACATCGGCACCGAGACGAAGACGAAGCTGTTGACGAAGCTGAAGATCCGCGAGGTGATCAGCGGCACGGCCATCGGGCCGAACCAGCCGAGTGCGAAGATCAGCGCGACGAGAAGCGTGACGAAGGCGAGCGGCATGCCGGTGAGCAAGAGCACCATCAGCATCACGAACATCGCGAGGGTCGCGCCGCCGATGCCGAGCGCCTGGAGATCGGGGAGAAAGTCCATCAGTGCTGGCCCTTCCTGCGCAGGTGGTTGATCGTGAAGATCGCGAACTGGATCGCCAGCAGCACAAGGATCACGAAGAGGAAGACCTTGAGGATGCCGGGGTAGGGCGGGTTCCATGCCGAGCCCGAGGTCTCGAGCCGGAAATCGCCCTGCGGCGTCCAGGCGGCGCGCTCGACGCTGAGCCAGGCAGCCCAGGCGAAGAACACCGAGGCCACGAAGCAGGCGAGCGAGATCGCAACGTCGAAGGCGCGTTTCATGCCGGACGTCAGGTTGTCGTAGAACAGGACGACGCGGATGTGCTTGTCGATCGCGGCGACGTACAGCCCGCCGAAGACGAAGGCGATGGCGCTGAGGAAGACGACGGTCTCATGGACCCATCTCGTCGGCGCGTCGAAGACGTAGCGCATCACCACCTCGTAGAACAGCAGTCCCGCCGAGAGCAGGATGCCGATGGCGAAGAGGATGCCGATGGCGTTGACGGCGCGTCCGAACATGCCGGCCTCGGGGACCGGTTCGGGGGTCTTGTTGTGCGTCGCGAGTGTTTCGTCGATGGCGTCGGTCATGGCGAGCGCTGCCTCCGGACTGGAAAAGAAGAACCCCCGGCCAGAAGCCGGGGGCAATGCAGGGACCGAAGAGGATTACTCCTCGGCCATCAGGCCCTTGTCGACCAGGTAGGTCGTGAGGGTATCGTAGACCTTCTGCGAGTTCTCCGATGCCTCGGCGGCCTTTTCCCACTGGCTGCGGGCGATGGCGCGGAACTTGGCGCGCTCTTCGTCGGACCAGTCGTGGATGGTGATCTCGCCGCTTTCGCGTGCCTCTTCGGCCGCTTCCATGTCACGCTCGTGCACGGTCTCGGACTGGTAGACGGCGAATTCCTTCACCGACTCCTCGAGAGCGGCCTGCAGTTCCTCGGGCAGCGCGTCCCACTTCGCCTTGTTCATCGACACCTCGATGAGCGGCATGGAGTGGAAGCCCGGGTAGACCGGGTGCTGTGCGACGTCGTGCAGGCCCTGGGCCGCGTTGGTCGAGAAGGTGTTGTAGTCGGCCGCGTCGATCACGCCCTTGTCGAGCGAGGTGAAGACCTCGGAGCCGGGCAGGTTCACCGGAGCGGCGCCCGCGGCGGCGAAGACGTTCTGCACCATGCCCTCGGGGGCGCGCAGCTTCAGGCCCTCGAGATCGTCGACACCGTCAAGCGGAACCTTCGAGACGAACGCCTCGAGGCCGGGGGTGGTGGCGCCGATGAAGTGCAGGCCGTAGGGCTCGAGCATCTCGTTCATCAGTTCCTTGCCGCCGCCGTTCTCCATGAAGTCGAACATCTGGCTCGGGTCGGACCATGCGCCGACCGGGTTCGCGATCAGGCCGAAGGCCGGGTCCTTGCCCGAGGCATAGGAGGTGTCGGTGAAGTGACCGTCGATGATGCCGGCGGCCACCGCGTCGAGGGTCTCGCTGTGCGCGACGATGGTCTCGACCGGCAGCATCTCGATCGCGATCTGGCCGTCGGTCTTTTCCGAGACCATCTCGGCCCACTCCTTCTGGAGCATGAAGTTGGTGTTGCCGGCCGGGTCGGAGGACTGGAAGCGGAAGCTGTAGTCCTGCGCCTGCGCGGTGCCGGCCATCGCGAGCACGACGGCGGTCCCAAGGAACAGGTTGCGGCGAGTCAGGGTCGTCATAGAGGGCTCCTCCCTTTGGTCTGAACTGGCCGCGGCTCGGGATTTCTCCCCGGGCCGCGAGTCGGATGCAAGGTATGATACAAGAAATGACAGCGCAATCATTTTATCTGTCATTTTTTTCTGCCATGTTCGAACGGGGGAGCAACCGCCCGGAGGAGCGCCCGCAGACGGCGGTTACCCAACGGAAATGACAATGGCATCTTGCCGTTTTTCTTGAATAATCATCTGGTCTGGGCAAGAATGCCGGGACCTGGAAGGACCCGAAGACCCGCATGGCACGCAAGACGAAACCGACCTCCGACCGGCCCACATTGGTGGATGTGGCCCGCGAAGCGGGTGTTAGCGCGATCACGGTATCACGCACGATCCGCTCGCCCGAGATCGTCTCGGAACGCGCCCGCCAGAAGGTCGAGGAAGCGATCCGCAGGCTGGGCTATACCCCCGATCCGGCGGCCTCGGCGCTGGCCTCGCGCAGCACCTCGACCATCGGGCTGCTGGTGCCCTCGCTGACCAACAACGTGTTCTCGGACGTGCTGCGCGGCGTCTACGAGGGCGTCGCCGGCACGCGCTACTTCGTGCAGATCGGCAACTACCGCTACAGCGCGCTCGAGGAAGAGGGGCTGATCCGGAACTTCCTCAGCCAGCGGCCGGCTGGGCTCATCGTGTCGTCGATGGACCAGACCCCGGCGGGGCGGAAGCTGCTCGAAACGGCCGCGTGCCCCGTGGTGCAGATCATGGAAACGAGCGACGACGCGGTCGACATGAGCGTCGGCTTCGACCAGCTCGCCGGCGTGCGCGTGGCGGCACAGCATCTTCTGGACTGCGGGTTCCGGCGGCCCGGCTTCCTGAGCGCGCGGATGGACCCGCGCGCTCAGCGACGGCTGGGGGCGTTCCGCGATTTCGCCGCCGAGGCCGGCGTGCTGGACGAAAACCGGATCATCACCACGCCGCAGCCCTCGTCGGTTGGCCTCGGGGGGCATCTGCTCGAGCAGCTTCTGGCGCGGATGCCCGACACCGACTCCGTTCTGTGCAACAACGACGACCTTGCCGTCGGGGCGCTGATGGAAGCCACCCGGCGCAATATCGCGGTCCCCGGCGAGCTTGGCATTTGCAGCTACAACGACATCGAGATGTCGCGCCACATGGTGCCGGCGCTCACCGCCGTCGCCACCCCGCGCCATGCCATCGGGCGGCGCGCCATCGACATGCTGCTGGCCGAGATCGCCAAGCCGAACTCGGTCACCGAGCGGCATGTCGACCTGGGCTACGAACTGATGGTGCGGGAGACGACCTGCCGCAAGGCCTGATGTCTCACTATGTGGGCGCATGAATCATTATTTGACACATACTGCGCCCTCTCGCTATTTGCGGGCAAGACCGGGGGCCATCCGCCCGGCGCGAGACGGAGCGGCAGATGCCAGAGGACAAGGCGCAACGTGGCACCCAGACGCTGAGTCGCGGGCTCGAGGTCCTGCGCCTCGTCGGGGCCGGCACCACCGGCGCATCCGGCATCGCCGCCGCGCTCGAGGTGCCGCGCAGCACGGCGCAGCGCTTGCTGGCAAGCCTCGTCGCGGAGGGCTGTCTCTACAGGCTGCCGGGGCAGGGCTACGTTCTGGGGCCCGAGCTCATCCACCTTGGTGCGCGGGCGCGGGCGCAGCAGCCGGTGCTTGCGGTGGCCTCCCCGGCGCTGCGGCGGCTGGCAGAGGCGACCGGCGACACGGTGCATCTTGGCGTGCCGGACGGCGACGAGGTGCTCTACCTCGACAAGATCGACGGCACGCGCGGCCTCGAGATGCGCTCGCGGCCCGGTCAGCGCATGCCGCTCGCCTTCACCGGGCTCGGCAAGGCGATGCTGGCCGACCATGACGAGCCGTCGCTGCGGGCGCTCTACGAGCGGGGCGCCGATGCGCAGGCGGCACGGCCCGACCGGGTGCCGCCGCGCCCGTGGGAGGCGTTCCGCGATGACATCGCGGCGGTGCGGGGGCGGGGCCACAGCCTCGACCTCGAAGAGAACGAGCGCGGCATCCGCTGCATCGGCGCGCCGGTGCGCGACGTCGAGGGCCGGATCGTCGCCGGGCTGAGCGTGGCCTCGGCCGCGCCCTTCATGCCCGACGAGCGCATGGCCCGGCTGGCGCCGCTGGTGGTGGCCCACGCGCAGGAGATTTCCCGAGAGCTGGGTTGGAGGCCCGACGATGACTGACGAGCAAACCGCGCTGATCGCGCTGGACTGGGGCACCTCGAGCCTGCGCGCCTTCCGCATGTCGCGGGCGGGCAGGGTGCTCGAGACCCGCGCCTCGGCGCATGGCATCCAGCACCTGCCGGAACCGGGCGTGCCGGGGTTCGAGGCGGCCTTTGCCGCGATCTGCGGCGACTGGCTGGAGGCGGCGCCGGTGCCGGTGGTTGCGGGTGGCATGGTCGGCAGCGCGCAGGGCTGGTGCGAGGTGCCCTACCTGCGGTGCCCCGCGCCGATCGACGCGCTGCCGGGGGCTGCGGCACGAGTGCGCGCTGCGAACGGTCACGAGATCCTGCTGGCCCCGGGGCTGCTGTTCGATCCCGAGGGCGGCACCCCGGACGTGATGCGCGGCGAGGAGATCCAGATCGCCGGCGCCATCGCCGGGCGCGCCGACTGGCAGGCGGCGGCAACGCTGGTGCTGCCGGGAACGCATTCGAAATGGGCGCAGGTCGCCGACAACACCGTCACCGGCTTTGCCACCTACATGACCGGCGAGATCTTCGCGGTGATGCGCGGCCACTCGATCCTCGGGCGGCTGATGACCGACGATCCGGTGCCCGACGAGGCGCGCGCGGCGGCCTTCGCGCAAGGCGTGGCGCTGGCCTCGGAGGCCGGGCCGGGCGACCTGACGCGGCAGCTCTTCAGCACGCGCACGCTGGGACTGACCGGCAAGCTGCCGGGCGGCGCGCTGGCCGACTACTGCTCGGGGTTGCTCATCGGGCACGAGATCGTCTCGGGGCTGGCCGCGCATGGCGACGGCCCGGTGATCCTCGTCGGCAGCGCCGAGCTCTGCCGCCGCTACGCCACGGCGCTGCACCAGCTGTCCGGCCGCGACCCCGCGGCACGGATCGAGAACCCGGCCCCCGCCGGCCTCTTCCGGCTCGCCTGCGACGCCGGCCTGATTTCCCCCGACACCGGAGTCCATCCATGACCGATACCGACCGTTCCACCCGTCTCGAGGCCGCCTGCACCGCGCTGCCGCTCGTCGCCATCCTGCGCGGCCTGCGCCCGGAGGAGTCGGTGGAGATCGCGCAGACGCTCTACGACGCGGGCTTCCGGCTCATCGAGATCCCGCTGAACTCGCCCGAGCCCTTCGACAGCATCGCCCGCGTGCGCGCCGCGCTGCCCGCCGATGCGCTGATCGGTGCAGGCACCGTGACCACGCTCGACGCCGTGGCGCGGCTCGACGAGATCGGCGCCGACCTCGTGGTCATGCCACATGCCGACACCGCGGTGATCGCGCAGGCCAAGGCGGCGGGGATGATCTGCATTCCGGGCATCGCCACCCCGACCGAGGCCTATGCCGCGCTGCACGCGGGCGCCGACGCGCTCAAGGTGTTCCCGGCCGAGCTGGTGGACGCGAAGGTGGTCAAGGCGATCCGGACGATCCTGCCCGTCGGCACACGGTTGTTCCCGGTGGGTGGCATCGCGCCCGACACGATGACGGATTTCCTTGCCGCCGGGGCGGCGGGCTTCGGACTGGGCAGCGCGCTCTACAAGCCGGGCGACGACGCCGCGACCGTTGCGGCGAAGGCCGGCGCCTTTACAAAGGCTTGGGCGCGCGAGGCGGGCTGACCGCCGCGCCGTGACCTTCCGACCGGGCGGGCAGAGGCCGCGCCCGGTCCGTCGGGTCATCCGGCCTTGCGACCTGAAGGCGAGTTGCCGCGCGTCTATGCGGCCCTAAGGTTCTTGGATCATCGCAGCCATCACTTGTTCGCGAGGTCCAGCACATGCCAGCACGCCGCGCGCGTTCCGCGCTTTGTCGCGTTCCGTTCCTCGCCCTGCTGGCGTGGCCCGGCATCGCGCGGGCCGAGAGCTTCCTGAACCCGGCGGGGCCGGTCGCGGCGCTGCAATACCAGCACCTGCTTGTCGTCACCGCCATCACCCTTGTCGTGGTGATCCCGGTCTTCGTGCTGACTCCGTGGCTCGTGCACCGCTACCGCTACGGGCGGCGCATGCCGTCGTATCGCCCCGGCTGGGACATGTCGAAGCTCTTCGAGTGGCTCTCGTGGAGCGTTCCGGTGGTGGTCGTCGTGGTGCTTGGTGTCCTGCTGTGGATCCGCACCCATCAGCTCGATCCCTACGCGCCGGTGCACGGGGCCAGCGGCACGCCCTACGAGGTCGAGGTGATCGGCTACGACTGGAAGTGGCTGTTCATCTACCCCGAAGAGGGCGTGGCCAGCGTCGGCGAGCTGGCCTTTCCCGCCGACCGTCCGCTGAAGCTGAGCCTGACCTCGCAGACGGTGATGCAGAGCTTCTTCATCCCGCGTCTCGGCGGCCAGATCTACGCGATGAACCGGATGCGGACCGAGCTGAACCTCGCCGCTGACAAGCCGGGCGCCTTCGGTGGGCGCAACACGCAGTACAACGGCAGGGGCTTCGCGATGCAGAGCTTCACCGCCCGCGCCATGAGCGACACCGATTTCGTCGCCTGGGTCGAGGCGGCGCGCAGCGAGGGGGTGCCCTTCGATGACGCCGCGCGCGAGGCGCTCGAGAGTGAGGGCACCAAGCTCGACCTGCGGCACGCGCTCGGGATGGAGGACGGCACCGTCGTGCATTTCGCCTCCGCCCCCGAGACGCTGTTCCGCGAGACCGCCGGACTGGAGGAGCACCACCAATGAACGACTGGGGATTTCCCTTCGGGCGGCTGACGTGGGACGCGATGCCGTTCACCCACATCCTGCAGGCCGAGACGCGGCTCGAGCTGTCCTCGGCCATCGTGGCGAGCACCGCCGCCGGCATGGCGCTGCTCGGGGCGCTGGTCGCCTTGTGGATCATCACCCGCAAGCGCTGGTGGGGGCCGCTCTGGCGCGACTGGCTGACCTCGGTCGATCACAAGAAGATCGGCATCATGTACGTGGTGTTCAGCTTCTTCATGCTGGCCCGCGCGCTGGCCGAGGCCATCGTGATGCGCACCCAGCAGGCGGTGGGTGCCGATGGCGGCGGCATCGTCGCCGCCGAGCATTTCGGAGAGCTCTTCACCACCCACGGCACGATCATGATCTTCTTCATGGCGATGCCGTTCCTCACCGGGCTCATCAATTACGTGGTGCCGCTGCAGATCGGCGCCCGCGACGTGGCCTTCCCGGTGCTGAACTCGGTGTCGCTGATGCTGACCATCGCCGGCGGCGCGATCCTCATGGTGTCGCTGCTGCTGGCGCCGTTCTCGACCGGCGGCTGGACCGGATACCCGCCCTTTACCGGGGCCGCCTTCAACCCCGGCGCGGGGCCCGACTACTGGATCTGGGCGGTGACGCTCAGCTCGCTCGGCACGACCTTCTCGGGGATCAATTTCGCCGTCACGATCTACAAGAAGCGCTGCCCCGGCATGACGCTGATGCGGATGCCGCTGTTCTCCTGGACCTCGCTCTGCACCTCGATCCTGATGACCTTCGCGATGCCGCCGCTGACCATCGCGACCGCGCTGCTGGCGCTCGACCGCTACCTCGGCTTCCACTTCTTCACCAACGACGGTGGCGGCAACATGATGAACTACGCCAACCTGTTCTGGCTGTTCGGCCACCCCGAGGTCTACATCCTCATCCTGCCGGCCTTCGGCGTCTGGTCCGAGGTCTTCGCGATCTTCTCGGGCAAGACGCTCTACGGCTACACCGCGCTGGTGCTCGCCACCATGAGCATCGCGGTGCTGAGCTTCACGGTCTGGGTGCACCACTTCTTCACCATGGGGCAGAGCGCCGATCTGAACGCGGCCTTCGGCATCGCGACGATGGCCATCGGCATCCCGACGGGGGTGAAGATCTACGACTGGATGCTCACCATGTATCGCGGCCGGGTGCGGATGACCGTGCCGATGCTCTACGCGGTGGCCTTCCTGTTCCTGTTCAGCATCGGCGGGCTGTCGGGCATCCTGCTCGCCAATCCCACCATTGATTTCCAGGTGCACAACACGCTGTTCCTCGTGGCGCATTTCCACAACATGCTGATCCCAGGCCTGCTGTTCGGAATGATCGCGGGCTACACGCTCTGGTTTCCCAAGGCCTTCGGCTTCCGGCTCGACGACCGCTGGGGCTACCGCGCGGCGTGGTGCTGGATCATCGGCTTCATGGCGGCTTTCTTCCCGCTCTACGCGCTGGGTCTGATGGGGATGCCGCGCCGGATGGCGGGCTACTTCGATCCCTACTGGACGCCCTTCACGCTGGTCGCGCTCGCCGGTGCGGGGATCCTCCTCGCGGGCTTCCTCTGCCTCGTGGCGCAGCTCTGGGTTTCGGTGCGCCACCGCGCGCGACTGGCGGTGCCGGTGGGCGACCCGTGGGACGGGCGCACGCTGGAATGGGCGCTGCCGGCGCCGCCGCCCGAGTGGAACTTCCCCTCGCAGCCCAACGTGGAAGGGCGCGACCCCTTCGCCACCCTGAAAGAGGCGGGCATGGACGTCGGCCCCCCCGAAGAGGGCTTCGAGGACATCGAGATGCCGAAGAACGCGCTGCTCGGCCCGGTGTCGGGGGCGATCGGCGTGGCGCTCGCCTTTGCGCTGGTCTGGCACATGTGGTGGGCCGCGCTGCCTCTGGCGCTGCTCGTCCCCGCCGTTCTGGTCGCGCAGGGCTTCCGCCGCGATACCGAGAAGATCGTGCCCGCCGAAGAGGTCGGTCGTGAATGGCGTGCCTACCGTGCGCTCGCCGCCGCGACCCCCAAGGCGCCGCGCCGCGCCGAGCTGACCCCCGAAAATCGGGGCCACGCCATTCCCATGCCGCAGGAGATGGAGCCATGAGCGGATCCGTGAGTCGCCACCCCGGACTGACCCTCGGATCCGGGAGTGGCCGCGTCGACGACGAGGCCGAGACGCAGGCCTTCGGCTTCTGGGTCTTCATGATGTCGGATGCCGTGCTCTTCGGCCTGCTGATCGCGACCTACGTGGTGATGCGGCCTGCCACCAACGGCGGGCCGGGGCCGCAGGAGCTCTACGAGCTGCGCCCGATCTTCATCGAGACGCTGCTGCTGCTCGCCTCATCGGTGGCGATGGGGTTCTCGCAACTGGCGCTGAAGCACGATTCCCACCCGCGCGGCATGATCGGCTGGCTGCTGGTGGCCATGGCATTCGCGCTGGCCTTTGCCGGCTACGAGCTGCACGACTTCGTCAAGATGTCGTCCGAGGGCGGCACCCCGGGCGTCAGCGGTTTCCTGTCGTCCTTCTGGGCGCTGGTGCCACTGCACGGGCTGCACGTCCTGAGCGCCTGCCTCTGGGCCGCGGGCCTGCTGGGGCAGATCGCGGTCTACGGGGTCGACGACAAGGTGAAGCTCGGCATGGCCCGGCTGTCGGTGCTATGGCATTTCCTCGATCTCGTGTGGATCGGGATCTTCTCCGTCGTCTACATCGGGGGGCTGGCATGAGCGACAACCCGCAGAAACGCCACGAGGCGATGAGCTACCTGCTCGGGCTGGCGCTGGCGCTGGTGCTGACCCTGCCGATCTTCGCGATGGTCGCGTGGGACCTCGCGTCGCGCGGCACGATCCTCTGGGTCACGGCGGGAGCGGCGGTGATCCAGATGGCGGTGCACCTGCGGTTCTTCCTGCACATCCGTCTGAAGGGCCAGACCCGCGAGGACCTGCACCTGATCCTGTTCACCACGCTGATCCTCGCGCTGATGGGTTTCGGCACGATCTGGCTGCTGTGGGACCTGCACGCCCGCATGGGGTGAGTGCAGGGCAGACCCGTGCCCGCAGAGCGTTGGACGCCGGCCGGAAACCATGTATGACGCCGCGACCGGCTGTGAACGGGAGGGCGGAGTGCAGCGGAAGACGGCAACCACGGCGCGCGACGTGTCCGGGCAGGCGAAGCCGCCGCTGCTCGAGCTCGCGGGTGTCACGGTCCGGCTGAACGGTGCCGAGGTGTTGCGCGACGTCTCGCTCCGCGCCAGCGACCGCCGTATCGCCATCGTCGGTCGCAACGGTTCGGGCAAGACCACGCTGGCACGGGTGATCGCCGGGTTGCAGCCGGTCGATGCCGGCACCGCGACGATCGGCGGAAGCGACATGGCGCGCGACCGCAAGGCGGCGCTCCGGGCGGTGGGCATCCTGTTCCAGAATCCCGACCACCAGATCATCTTTCCGACCGTCGAGGAGGAAATCTCCTTCGGCCTGCTGCAACTTGGCCAGGGTCGCGACGCGGCCCGCGAAGCGACTCGCGAGATTCTCGCCCGCTTCGGCAAGAGCCACTGGGCCGAGGCAGCGACCCATGCGCTGTCGCAGGGGCAGAAGCAGCTTGTCTGCCTGATGTCGGTGCTGGCGATGCGGCCCGCGCTGATCGTGCTCGACGAGCCCTATTCCGGGCTCGACATCCCGACCCGGATGCAGCTGATGCGCCACGTCGACGGGGTTGATGCGACCGTGGTTCAGATCACCCACGATCCGGCCAGCGTGCGGCACTACGACCGCGTGGTCTGGATCGACGAGGGCCGGGTGCGGCAGGATGGTCCCGCGGCCGAGGTGCTGGCCGCCTTCGAGCAGCAGATGACCGCATGGGGGGGCGCCGATGATCTCTCTGACCTCGCCGGTTGAGACCTGGGCCCACCGGGTGCCCGCCGGTGTCAAGCTGGCGGCGCTGTCGCTGGCGACGGTGGGGCTCTTCATGCTGGACGACCCGGCGTGGCTGGCGCTGGCACTGGCCGGCGTCGTGGCGCTGATCCTGACCGGAGGCCTGCGCTTTGCCCGGGCCGCCGCGCGCAGCCTGCGCATCCTCGTGCCGTTCCTGCTGCTGATCGCCGTCTGGCACGGGCTCACCGGGCAGCTGGCCGAGGGCCTCGCCGTTGCGCTGCGGCTGATGGCGGCGCTGTCGCTGGCGAATTTCGTGACGATGACGACCCGGCTCACCGACATGGTGGCGGTCGCGGGTTTCCTCACCACGCCCTTCCGGCGCTTCGGGCTGTCGACCCGGGCGCTCGAGCTTTCCGTCGCGCTGGTGGTGCGCTTCACCCCGGCCATCGCGCGGCAAGGCAGCCTGCTGTCCGAGGCCTGGCGCGCGCGCTCGCCCCGCCGCACCGGATGGCAGATCGTCATGCCCCTTGCGGCACTGGCCATCGACGATGCAGAACATGTCGCCGAGGCGCTGCGCGCCCGCGGCGGCGTCGAACCGCCCAACGACACAGGATAAGGACCGGTCATGGAACGCAATCTCACCCTCATCGCACTGTTCGCGGCGCTGATCGCCGGGCTCGGGCTGATCCCGAAATTCACGCTTGCCTTCGGCGTGCCAATCACCGCGCAGACGCTCGGCGTGATGCTCTGCGGCACGGTGCTGGGCGCGAAACGCGGAGCGCTGGCGGTGCTGCTGTTCATCGCGCTGGTCGCGCTCGGGCTGCCGCTGCTGGCCGGCGGACGCGGCGGGCTCGGCGTCTTCGCCTCGCCGACCGTGGGCTTTCTCGTGGGCTGGCCGTTCGCCGCCTTCGTCACGGGCCTCATCGTCGAGCGCTGGCAGGGCCGGCTGGCGCTGGTGGCCTCGGTCGCCTCGGTCGTGGGCGGCATCGTCGTGCTCTACGTCTTCGGCGTCGTGGGCATGTCGATCACCCTCGGCAAGACGATCCCCGAGGCGGCGCTGCTGGTCACCGCCTTCATTCCCGGCGACGTGCTCAAGGCCGTGCTCGCCGGTCTCATCACCTCGGGGCTGGCGCGCTCGCGTCCGTCGAGCGTTCTGTCGCGCGGGTGAGCCGGGCATGAGCCACACCGGGGCGGAGGCGCTGCTCTTGGGCCGGCGCTCGGTGCGGGCCTTTCGGCCCGACCCGGTGCCGGGGGCAGACGTCGTGCGCATCCTGCGCGCGGCGCGCTCCGCCCCGAGCGGCGCCAACCTCCAGCCCGGATGCTTCCACGCGCTCACCGGCGCGCCGCTGGCCGGGCTTTCCGACGCGCTGGTCGCGGTGGCCGAGGCCGACCGTGCACCGGTGTCGGAATACTCCTACTTCCCGCAGCCGATGCCCGCAGAGCTGAAGGCGAAGCAGCGCGCGGCGGGATACGCGCTTTACAGTGCGCTCGGGATCGGACGCCGCGACATCGCCGGGCGCAAGGCCCAGTTCGTCGAGAACTACCGGTTCTTTTCCGCGCCCGTGGGCATCGTCGTGACCATCCGGCCCGACATGGGCAAGGGGTGCTTCATGGACCTGGGCATGGCGCTGATGGCGCTGATGCTCGCCGCCGAGGGCATGGGCTACGCCACCTGCGGCATCGGCGCGCTCGCCAACTACGCCGACGTGGTGCACGGGCATCTTGGCCTTGGCGCCGACGAGATGGTGGTCTGCGGCATGGCGCTGGGGCGGCCGGACGAGACCGCGCCCGTCAACAGCGTCGAGACCGACCGCGACCCGCTCGAGGCCTTCGCGATGCTGCGGGGCTTCACCGATCCGACATGAGCAGCGCGGTGCCGAGTCCGCCCGCCGCCGCGATGGCGGCAAGGCCGGTGCCGCCGCGCGCGTTGATCTCGTGGTAGAGGCGCACCGCGTTGATCGCCCCCGATGCACCGATCGGGTGCCCGCGTGCCAGCGCGCCGCCGCCGGGGTTGACGATGGCGGGATCGAGCCCGGCGCCCGTGACGCAGGCGATGGCCTGCGCGGCAAAGGCCTCCATGATTTCGGCCACCGCCAGCGCGCCGGGCGCAAGCCCCGCCCGTGACAACAGCGCCTCGATGGCCGCGACCGGCGCGAGTCCGGGGCGGTCGGGCCGCCCGCCGAGCGTGAGCCCGCCGGCGTAGCGCAGGCCAGCGCGCCCGAGCCGCGCCGCCACTCGGTCCGAAACAAGGATGCAGACCGCCGCGGCGTCGGCGGCGACGGCGGCATTGGCGGCGGGGATCGTGCCCGACACCACCGGGGCGCGAGCCGCGAGCCGGGGCGTGAGCGCGCGGGCAAAGGCATCGTGACCGAGCCCTGCGAGCGGCACGATCTCGGGCGAGAGATCGGCGGCGCGGGCCTTGGCGTGGCTTTCGCAGGCCCATCTGTCTTGCGCATCGCGCGAAATGCCCTGCTCGCGGGCAAGTGCGTCCGCAGCGGCGTCCATCTCCGGGTCCAGATCCGACCACGGCACGAAGGGCGGCCGGTCGTAGGGCAGGGGGGCTCCGCCCTCGGGGTCGGTGCGCGACCGCAGCGGCCGGCGCGAGTAGGATTCGACCCCGCCCGCGGCGACCACCTCGGCCTGTCCCGAGGCGATCAGCGCGGCACCCAGCACCAGCGCGTCGAGCCCGCCGCAGCACTGGCGGTCGATGGACAGCCCCGCGACCCGTTCCGGCAGGCCGGCGGCCAGCGCCACCAGCCGCGCCGGGTTGCCGCCGGCGCCGAGCGCGTTGCCGAGCACGAGCTCGTCCACCTCGTCGGGTGCGAGACCCGCCGCCGCGATGGCCGCCCGCAGCACCGGCGCGCCAAGCTCGTGGAGCTCGAGCCGCGACAGCGCGCCGCCGCGCGGGGCGACCGGCGAGCGCAGGGCCGAGAGGATGCGGACCCCGGTCATGCCCCGGCCTCCAGTCGCCGCGCGATCTCGCCGAGGTCGGGCTTGCCCGAGACGGTAAGCGGGAAGTCGTCCATCTCGACGACCCGGCGGGGCGCTGTCAGCGTGCCGAAGATCTCGCGGCCCCGGCGCAGCAACCGCTCGGCGGTGCCCGGCGCGGCGGGGGCCGCGATCACGGCCACCAGAACGTGGCCGCGTTTCGAGTCTGGAAGCGGCACCACGGCGCAATGGGTGAGCTGCGGATCGGCCAGCAGGGTGGCCTCGATGTCCTCGGGAAAGACGTTCTGGTCGGCGATGGTCACCATCCGCTTGCGCCGCCCGGCGACGGTGAGATTGCCCTCGGCGTCGAGCGCACCCATCTCGCCCACGGTGACGAAGCCGTCCTGCCAGCGGGTCTCGGGGCTGCCGCCCTCGGCATAACCCTCGAAGAGATAGGGGCTGCGCACCCAGATTTCGCCGAAATGTCCTCGGGACGGGGCGATGCGGATCTCGACGCCGGGATAGGGGCGCCCGACCGCCCCTTCGGGGGTCGCGGCATCGCCCCAGGCGATGAAGCTGGTCTCGGCGGCGCCGTAGAACTCGCGCAGCAGGGCATTCGGGCAGAGCGCGGCGATCCGGGCGCGCAGGCCCGCCGGCATCCGCCCGCCACCGCAGAGAATGTGGCGCAGCGCGGGCAGCGGCGCACCCGCATCGCAGAGCAGCCGCAGCTGGGTCGGCGTGGCATAGAGGACGGTGGCCCCTGCCGTGGCAAGACAGGCGGCCTGCCGGTCGGGGCGCATCCCCTCGACGCAGTGCAGGTCGGCGCCGAGATGCGCGGCCTCGACGATGCCGTAGAGTGCCAGCGAGTGGGCGGGCGCGCCGAGGATGGCGTAGACGTCCCCTTGCCCAAGGCCGAGGGCCGCGCGGTTGACCTCGAAGCTGGCGATCCACGAGCCATGGCTGCGGCGGATGGTCTTGGCCGCGCCGGTGGTGCCGGAGGAGCGGCTGCGGAACCACCCCGGCGCGCCGCCGGGCACGCGGCCGATGCCCTCGGGGCCGACGGTGAATTCTGCCTCCGCACGGATGGCGACGCGCAGCGCGTGCAGGTCGCGGGCCGTGGCGCCGTCCTGCGCCGGGTCGTCAAGCGGCCGTCCGCGCAGCAGCAGCCGGGTCGTGTCGGACCATTGGAAACAGGCAGCGGGCGGGGCCATCGGGATCACCTACGCGGCAGGGCGATGCCGCGACCGCGCGCGGCGGGCATCGAGGAATGCCGAGGCGGGTAGCATGAAGACGCCCGCAGTGCCATCCGGACAGGCGTTCCAAGCCCTGCAAACGTCAGGAGAGCGCGGGCGGTCGCCGGGGCGGCCAGTCGGTCGCGCGGTGATAGGCGTCGCCCATGGCGAGGATCGCGGCATCGCTGCCGGTCGGGCCGAACAGCTGCATCCCCATCGGCAGGCCTGCGTCGGAGAACCCGGCGGGCAGGCCGAGGCAGGGAAGGCCGGCAAGGCTCACCGGCACGACGACCTCCATCCAGCGATGATAGGTGTCCATCTCGCGGCTGCCGATGCGGGTGGGGTGGCGCCAGTCGACCGGGAAGGGCCAGACCTGTGCCGAGGGCAGCGCCAGCGCGTCGAAGCGCTCGAAGAGCTGGGCGGCCTCGCGATACCACAGCGACCGGATGCGGCTGGCCTCGTAGAAGGCCGCGGCGCTCAGCGCCTGGCCCTGGTCGATCTCCCACAGCGATTCCGGCTTGGTGAGCGCGCGCTTTTCGGGGTCCGAGGCCAGCGCCTGCTTGGAACCTGCGTTGAGCCCGGCGCGCAGGGTCGTCCAGGACGACCACAGGTCTTCGGCGGGAAAGGGCGGGTCGAGCGGCTCGACGATGGCGCCCAGATCCTCGAACACCGCCAGTGCCGCTTCGCAGGTCTCGCGGATGCCCGGCTCGAGCGGGTAGGCGCCGCCCCAGTCCGCGAGCCAGCCGATGCGCTTGCCCGAGAGGGTCTCGCAGCCGATGTCCGAAAGATCAGGGGGAGGGCGGCCGAAGGGCGCCTCGGGGTTCGGCCCCGCGAGCACCGAGAGCAGCAGGGCGAGGTCGCGCGGGCTGCGCGCCATCGGGCCCTCGGTCGAGAGCGTCGACAGGAAGGTGTCGCCGCCCGAGTCCTGCGGCACCAGCCCCCAGCTCGGCCGGAAGCCGTAGACGTTGCAGAAGGCCGCCGGGTTGCGCAGCGAACCCATCATGTCCGAGCCGTCGGCAAGCGGCAGCATCCGCGCGGCGAGCGCGGCGGCCGCCCCGCCCGACGAGCCCCCGGCGCTGCACGCGGGGTCGTAGGGGTTGCGGGTGGGGCCGAACACCGGGTTGAACGTGTGCGAGCCGTGGCCCCATTCCGGCGTGTTGGTCTTGCCGATGACGATGGCGCCCGCCGCCTTCAGCCGCGCGGCGACGAGGTCGTCTGCCTCGGGGATGTTGTCGGCGAAGACCGGCGAGCCGAAGGTGGTGCGCAGGCCCTTCGTCGCCACGAGATCCTTGATCGCGACAGGAAGCCCGTGCAGCGGCCCGGCCAGCGCCCTGTTGTCCCGGTCCCGTGCCTCGGCCAGCAGCTCGGCGCGCGGGCGCAGGCTGACGATGGCGTTGATCCCGGGGTTGAGCCGGTCGATGCGGTCGAGCACCGCCTCCATCAGCGCCCGGGACGACAGCTTGCCGTCCCGCATCGCCTCGACGATCTGCGTGGCGCCGAGCTGCGTCGGGTCGGCGATCTCTGTTCCGCTCATGCGCGCGGTCTCCTTCGGCGGTCTTTGCGGGCAGACCCTAGCCCCGCGATCACTCCGCCGCCAGCTGCGAGCCCTCGGTGATGAGCGGGGTGTAGTGATGCGGCAGTCGCATGGTGATGAGATCCTTCCGCCGCGTGACGTTGGTCGGGTAGGGCCCGCCGAGGTTGGTCAGGTCGATGTCGAGCGTCGCCAGTCCCGGCGTGTCGAGGATGGCGCTTTCGTCGCGCGGGAAGGCAAAGGTGTCTGCACCGAAGATGCCGCTGTGACCGGGGGTGTCCTTGCAGGCGTTGGCAAAGGCGAGATGCAGGTTGTTCTCGCCGCTGCGGGTGCGGAAGGCGTGCCAGTGGTAGGGATCGGCGCCCTTGGGGATGGGGTAGTTGTGAGGGATCGCGGTGCCCTCGTGAGCGCCGGTGAAGCCTTCGGGCAGATCGGCGGGGCAGGCGATGATGTCACAGCCCTCGAGCGCGAGGATGCGGCCCGCCTCGGGCAGCAGCGCATCGGTGCCGGTCAGCAGGCCGACGCGGCCGAAGGGCAGGTCGAACCAGGCCCAGGCGTTGCCGGCGGTGGCCCACGCCCGGTCGGCAAGGGACAGGTGGATCTTGCGGTAGCTCCCGACGCGGCCCTCGGGACCGGAGAGAACCACCGTGTTGTAGGCCTGCGCCCCGTCGCTCTCGGCGAAGCCCGCGACCATGTGCAGTCGGTGGCGCATGGCGATACGGGTGAATGCGGAGATCGTCTCTCCGGTGATCGGCTCGGGCGTCCTGGTCAGGCAGAGCTCGGGCAGCACCAGCAGCGCGGCGCCCTTCGCGGCGGCCTCGGCGGCGTAGGCCTCGACCGTCGCAAGGTTCTCGGAGGCATCGTCCGACGGCGCGAACTGCGCCACCGCCAGCGTCGAGGCGGTGCCTTCGGGCAGCGGCTGGTAGCCGTAGAGCCTGTGGTAGTCGAGCGGGTTCCAGGTGAAGCTGTTGGTCATCAGCGTCTTGTAGAGCTCGGGCCGGCGCATCTCGAAGACCGGCTCGCCCAGCACCTCGCGGGTGCGGGCGCGGGCCGGGTCGATCATGCCGGTGACGATGGCATCGCCGCCGTCGACGCTGGCCTCGACCGTGCCGTCCGGTCCGATGATGCAGCTGCCGCCCGAGAACTGCACCGTGCGTTCGAGCCCCCAGCGGTTCGATTCCACCACGTAGCAGCCGTTCTCGAAGGCGCGGGTGATCCAGTAGGGCGCGGGAGTCCGCTCGGCCAGCCAGTTGGAGATGTGGCAGATCACGTCGGCGCCCTCGAGCGTCTCGAGCCGCACCGTCTCGAAGAAATGCAGATCCATGCAGATGACGATGGCGATGCGCCCGAGTTCGGTGTCGAAGACCGCGTGGGCGATGTCGCCCGATGCGGCCCACTTGGGCTCGGCGATGTAGGGGTGCGACTTGCGGTGCTTGCCGACGATGCCGTCGGGGCCGATCAGCGCGGCGGAGTTGTAGTAGAGCCCTGTCGCCTCGTCGACCTCGGGCATGCCCACGACGATGTAGCAACCGTGCTGCGCCGCGATCTCGTGGAACCGCGCCGTGGTGGGGCCGGGGATCGGCTCGACCTGACCGGAGACCTCGGCACGGTCGTACCAGCAGTAGCCCGTGGTGCCCATCTCGGGGGTCACGATCAGCTTCGCGCCGTCCGCGGCGGCCTCCTCGCACATGCGCAGAAGGGTCGCGATGTTGCGGTCCTTCTCGAACATCGTGGGTTCGAACTGGATCGTGGCGGTCTTGAAGGGCGCGGGGGTGGTCATGCGAATCTCCTGTCCTGGGGCGGAACGACGTCCCGGGGATGCAATGGCTTTCCATATTATTGAAATATCAAATATCGACAATCAAGAGGATTTGCGGATGTCCTGGGCGACGCCACGGTGCCAACCAGAAATGACACGTGGATCGCCAGTATACGACTGTATATTGGCACTTCTCGCACAATCAGTGAGCAACATCCCCGTCATTTCGCCCAAGGTTTACGCGTTTTCATGTATCAAGAATGAATTTCTCAGAATGTATATTTGCATTTTCAAGCATTATGGCGAGCTTCGAGAAGGTCCAAACACCAACAGGGAACCGACATGACCAAGCTCAGCAGACGGAAGTTTCTTCACACGACCAGCATGGCGGGCCTCGCCACGCTGGCCTCCCCGCTCGTGGCGCGCGCGCAATCCGACACCATCAAGATCGGCGGCCTGCACGACCTCTCCGGCGCGCTCGATTCCACCGGCGTTCCGATGAACCAGGTGTTCCAGCTTGCGATCAAGGAGATCAACGAGGCCGGCGGCCTTCTCGGCAAGCAGGTCGAGCCGGTGATCTACGACCCGCAGTCGAACATGTCGCTCTATTCCCAGTACGCGACCCAGCTGGCGCTGCGCGACCAGGTCGACGTGGTCATGGGCGGCATCACCTCCGCCTCGCGCGAGACGATCCGCCCGATCTTCCACCGCTACGACACCTTCTACTTCTACAACACCCAGTACGAAGGCGGCGTCTGCGACCGCAACGAGATCACGCTCGGCACGACGCCCGCGCAGACCGTGGCCCGCCTGATCCCCTACGGCATGAACCTCTACGGCAAGAAGGTCTACACGATCGCGGCCGACTACAACTACGGCCACATCACCGCGGCCTGGGTGAAGCGCTACGTCGAGGAAAACGGCGGCGAAGTCATCGAGACCGAGTTCTTCCCGCTCGACGTGTCGCAGTTCGGCTCGACGATCTCGAAGATCCAGGGCGCGGCTCCGGACTTCGTCCTGTCGGCGCTCGTGGGCACCTCGCACCTCGGCTTCTACCGCCAGTGGGCGGCGGCCGGCATGAAGTCGGAGATCCCGGTCCTGTCGACCGTCTTCGGCGCCGGCGGCACCGAGCAGGTCATCATGACCCCCGAGGAAGGCAACGGCATCATCTCGTCCTTCGGCTACTTCGAGGCCATCGACAACCCGACCAACAAGGCGTTCCTCGAGAAGGTCGAGGCGGAATACCCGGACAAGGACTGGGTGATGTCCGAGATCTCGGAGGTCACCTACGAGGGCGTGAAGATGTGGGCCGACGCGGTCGCCGAAGCAGGCACCACCGAGCGCGACGCGCTGCTCGAAGTGCTGACCTCGGGCAAAACCTACGACATGCCCGCCGGCAAGGTGAAGATCGATCCCAAGACCCAGCACGCCATCCGCGACGTCTACATCGCCGAGCTGCAGGACCAGGTCTTCGAGATCAAGGAAAGCTATCCCGACAGCCCGCCGACCGACACGCAGATGGTCTGCGACCTGATCGAGAACCCGGATTCGAACGAGCACTTCGAGATCAGCCTCTGATCTGAAACGCAGGAGACGAGCATGGACTATACACTCGTAATCACGCTGGAGATGGTGCGGGCCGTGGCCTGGCTGGTGCTGCTGGCCTCGGGCCTCGCCATCATCTTCGGCATGATGAAGATCATCAACTTCGCCCATGGGGAATTCCTCATGCTGGGCGGCTACACGGTGGTGATCTCGACAGGCAACGGCGTCAACGAGTGGTTCGCCATGCTCGTCCTCGCCCCCATCGTGGTGGGGATATTCGGGGTGATCGTGGAGCGGCTGGTGATCCAGCGGCTCTACGGACGGATCCTCGACAGCCTCCTGGCGACATGGGGGCTGTCGATGCTGATGATCGGCGGCGTGACGATGATCTTCGGCAACTCGGTCACCGGGGTCGCCACGCCGCTCGGCGGCATGAGCATCGGCGACTACCAGGTGCCGCGCTACAACTTCGTGCTGATCTTCGCAGCGATCTTCCTGCTGCTGGCGATCTGGGCGGTGCTGAAATTCACCAAGGCCGGGCTCATCGCCCGCGCCACGATGCAGAACCCCGACATGTCCGAGGCGCTCGGCATCCCGACGCGCTGGGTCTACATGGCGACCTTCGGCATCGGCTCGGCGGTCACCGGCTTCGCCGGCGCGCTGCTGGCCCCGATGACCGGTGTGGTGCCGACCATGGGCGTGAACTTCATCGCGCAGAGCTTCATCACGGTCATCACCGGCGGGGCCTCGGTCATCACCGGCACGCTCAGCGCCGCCGGGCTGCTCGGCTCGATCAGCCAGGGCATGACCTTCCTCACCGGTCCGGTCTACGGCGACGCCGCGCTGCTGCTGGCAGCCCTCGTGCTGCTGCGCCTGCTGCCGCAGGGCATCACCGGCCGCATCTTCAAGAAATCTCTCTGAGGGACTGGGACACATGGAAAAACCCGTTACCCGAGATCCCGGCTTCTACGTCATGGTGGCGATCGGCCTGGCCGTGATGTTCGCGGCGCCCGTGATGCTGGATCTCTTCACCATCATGCAGATCACCCAGTACGTGGTGCTCTCGGTCTTTGCCCTGTCGCTGGGGTATATCTGGGGCTTCGGCGGCATCCTGAGCTTCGGCCAGGCCGCGTTCTTCGGGCTCGGCGCCTATACCTTCGCGGTGGCCTCGATCAACATGGGGTCGACCACGATCCCCATGGTGCTCGCCTTCGTCATCCCGACGATCTTCGGCGCGGCGCTCGGCTACTTCATGTTCTACGGTCGGCTCTCCGATGTCTATCTCGGCGTGGTGACGCTGGTGGTGGCGCTGATCTTCTGGAAGCTCATCAACCACACCGCCGGCCCCGAGTATTCCATCGGCGAAGCGCGCCTCGGCGGCTTCAACGGCATCCCGTCGATCCCGACGCTGCACGTGCCCGGTGACCCCGGCGCGTGGCTCGACCCGGGCCAGATGTTCCAGGTCTTCATGGCCTTCCTCATCATCATCTACATCGCGCTGCGCTTCCTGATCGCCTCGGACTTCGGCCGCGTCTCGATCGGCATCCGCGAGAACGAGACCCGCGCCAGCCTGCTCGGCTACGACGTGCGCAAGCAGAAGGTGGTCGTCTTCGCCATCGGTGGCGGCATCGCCGGCATCGCGGGCGCCATGTGGGCCACCTACCAGGCCTTCATCGACCCCAACTCGGTCTCGATGGAGATGTCCGCGAAAGCCCTCGTCTGGGTCATGGCCGGCGGCGTCGGTACCCTCGTTGGCCCGATCATCGGCTGCATCCTGCTGCAATGGCTGACGCTGCAACTGGGCACGGTCGACGTGGTGAACTCGATCGCCGTGCTGGGCGCGATCATGATGATCCTCGTGCTGGCGCTGCCCAAGGGCATCGTGCCGACGGCGCGGTCGCTGATGCTCGGCGGCTACGTGCTGTGGAAGCGCAACCACGGGCAGGGGCAGGCGATGCCCGGAAAGGCGGTGAAGGAATGAGCGAGCACATTCTCACGACCAGCGGCCTCACCATGCGCTTCGGCGGTGTGACGGCGGTCGACAACGTGGACTTCAACCTCAAGGACGGGGAGCTGCGTTGCCTGCTGGGCCCGAACGGGGCGGGGAAGTCGACCTTCTTCAAATGCCTCACCGGCCAGCTGACGCCCACCGAAGGCACCGTGACCTTTGCCGGTCAGGACATCACCGGCGCGCATACGCACCAGATCGTCAACCTCGGCGTCGGCATCAAGACGCAGGTGCCCAATGTCTTCGACGGCATCACCGCCTATGAGAACGTGCGCCTGAGCGCCCGTCGCAAGCACCTCAAGCCGATGGCGAAGGAGCTTACGATGCACACGCTCGAGCGCTGCGGCATCACCCATCTGGCCAAGCGCGAGGTCGGGCTGCTGTCGCACGGCCAGCGTCAGCTCGTGGAGCTGGCGATGGTGCTGGCGGGCGAGCCGAAGCTCATCCTGCTCGACGAGCCCGCCGCCGGCATGACCGGCGACGAGCGCGACCGGCTGGCGCAGCTGGTGCTTGAATCGGCGCGCTCGGCGGCGGTGGTGGTGGTCGAGCACGACATGGCCTTCATCCGCCAGATCGCCAAGTTCGTCACCGTCTTCAACCGGGGCGCCATCTTCCGCGAGGCGATGATCGACGACATCATGCAGGACCGCGAAGTCCAGGAAATCTATCTGGGGAAACAGGCCAATGCTGCTTGACGTAAAGGGCCTCTCGGCCGCCTACGGGCTCGTTCCGGCGCTGCACCGCGTCGATTTCCATGCCATGCCGGGCGAAGTGGTGGGTATCCTCGGCCACAACGGCATGGGCAAGACCACCCTGATGCGCTCGATCATGGGCTACGTGAAGGTGACGGGGGGCGAGATCAACTTCGACGGCAAGTCGATCCTCGGCACCCCGGTCAACGCGCGGGCCAAGATGGGCATCGGTCTCGTGCCGCAGGGCCGGCAGATCTTCCCCAACCTCAGCGTGGAAGAGAACCTGCACGTGGCGATCCCGGGCAACAAGACCGAGGTCGCCCGCACCACCGACGAGATGCTCGAGCTTTTCCCGCGCCTCAAGCGGCTGCTCGACCGGCGCGGCGGCGCGCTCTCGGGCGGCGAACAGCAGCTTCTGGCGCTCGCACGCTGCCTTGCGCGGCACCCGCGGCTGATGCTGCTCGACGAGCCGACCGAGGGCATCCAGCCGTCGATCATCGACGAGATCTCGGAGACGCTGGCAAGCCTCACGAAGAAGATCGACATCACCATCGTGCTGGTCGAGCAGAACCTCGACTTCATCACCGGCCTGTCGGACCGGGTCTACGCCATCTCGAACGGCGTGCTCGACCGCGAGATCCCGAAGGCGGAGCTGACCGATGCGGGTGCCGTGAGCGCCTTCATGGGCTTCACCGCCTGACCTCTTCGGGCGTCCCCGTGGGGACGTCCTTTCCATAGCGACAAAAGGACTGAACGGATGTCTGTGACACTTCCGAACGAGGAACAATTGGCCGACGTGGCCGACCGGCTTGGCTTCAATCTTTCGCCCGAGGACGTGAAGAGCTTCCAGGGGCTGATGCAGGGCTACGTCGACGCCTACAACGCCGTCGACCTGATGATCGACCCCATCCCCGAGATCACCTATCCGCGCACCGTTGGCGTCCGGCCGCCGGTGGAAGAGAACGAGCTCAACGCGTGGTATGTCAAATCCACCGTCGAGGGCGCCCCCGAGGGCAAGCTCAAGGGCAAGACCGTGGTGCTCAAGGACAACGTCATGCTCGGCGGCGTGCCGATGATGAACGGCTCTTCCACGCTCGAGGGCTACGTGCCCAACGTCGACGCCACCATCGTGACGCGGATGCTCGACGCGGGTGCCACCATTGTCGGCAAGGCGCATTGCGAGTGCTTCTGCATGTCGGGCGGCTCGCACACCTCGGCGCAGGGGCCGGTCTGCAACCCGCACGATCCGACCCGGTCGGCCGGCGGCTCGTCCTCGGGCTCGGCGGCGCTGGTGTCGAAGGGCGAGGTCGACATGGCCATCGGCGGCGACCAGGGCGGCTCGATCCGGATGCCCTCGGCCTTCTGCGGCACCGTCGGCATGAAGCCCACGCATGGCCTCGTGCCCTACACCGGCATCGTGCCCATCGAGATCACAATCGACCACGCCGGCCCGATCACCTCGACCGTCGCCGACAATGCACTGCTTCTCGAGGTGCTCGCGGGCTCCGACGGCTACGACAGCCGCCAGATCGACATCTCGGTCTCCGAGTATACCGAGGGCCTCGACAAGCCGGTGAAGGGCATGAAGGTCGCGATCCTCAAGGAAGGCTTCGGCCACGCGACCAGCCAGCCCGAGTCCGACGAGAAGGTCCGCGAGGCGGCGAAGAAGCTGGAAGCGCTCGGCGTCACGGTCGAGGAAGTCTCGATCCCGATGCACCTGCTTGCCCCGGCGATCTGGGCACCGATCGGCCTGCAGGGTCTGACCCAGACCATGATGCTGGGCGATGGCTACGGCACCTCGCGCCCCGATCTGTATGTCACCAGCTTCATGGACTTCCACCGCGGCTGGCGCGAGCGCGCCGACGAGCTGTCGGAGACGCTGAAGCTCGCGATGCTCTTCGCGCAGTATTGCGACGACGAATACGGCAAGCGCTTCTTCGGCAAGGCGTTCAACCTCACGAAGCCGCTCAAGGCCGCCTATGACGCGGTGCTGGCCGATTACGACGCGATCCTGATGCCGACCGTGCCGATGACCGCCACCCCGCTGCCCGGCCCCGACGCCAGCCGCGAGGAAATCGTCGAGCGCGCCTTCGAGATGCTCAACAACACCTCGGCCTTCGACATCACCCATCATCCCGCGCTTTCGGTGCCCTGCGGCAAGGTCGACGGCCTGCCGGTCGGCATGATGCTCGTGGGCAAGATGTGGGACGAAAAGACCCTCTACACGCTGGGCGACGCCTTCGAGAAATCGGGCGACTGGACCAGCTGGTAACGCTCCCTCCCCGGAGACCTTCCCGTCCCCTGATGACCCGGGGGCGGGCTTTTCCCCTTCGCAAGGACGGACAGATGAAAGACCAGATCCCGGACGGGCCGCTGATGCTCGAAGCGGTGCTGGGGCGCGCGGCCGACGCCGAATGGCACGACCGGCTGCATGCGCTGGAACACGAGGGCGCGCTCGAGACCGTCTCGATCCCCGAGGCCGACGCCGCGCGCAAGCGGATGCGGGTGACGACCGACCGCGGTCGCGATTGCGCCATCGCGCTGCCGCGAGAGCAGGGACTGTCGGACGGCGCGGTGCTGTTCCACGACGGACGGCTCGCCATCATCGCCCGCATCGACGGCGCGGCCCGGATGCGCCTGAAGCCCGCCACCGTCGACGATGCCCTGCGGCTCGGTCACTGGTGCGGCAACCTGCACTGGAAGGTGGTGTTCGGCGCGGGCGTGATGGACGTGGTGCTCGACGGCCCGCGCGACCGCTACGAGGCGCGGCTCACGGACCTGCGCGGCCTTGCCGATTTCGAGATCATGGACGCGGAATGACGCTTTCGACCATCCGCGCGATGCAGCTTGCCGACAGCGCCTTCCCCTCGGGCGTCTTCGCCTATTCCTGGGGGCTGGAAAGCGCACTGGCCGAGGGCCAGGTCTGCAAGCGCTCGCTCGCCGCATGGGTGGCGATGGAGCTGCGCACGCGCTGGTTCCGCTTCGACCGGGTGGCGCTGGCGCGGGGCTTCGACCTGTCCGGAGACGCGCTCACCGCGTGGTTCGAGACCGTCGACACGCTGATGCCGGTGGAACGCCTGCGCCGCGACAGTGCCGAGGCCGGCGACGCACTCTTCGCCTCGGCCCGCGCGCTGCGGGTGACGATGGACCCCGGCGCGCTCGACGCGCAGGCGCGGGGCATCGGCCACTTCGCGGTGGCGCATGGCGTCTTCCTCCGCGCCTGCGGGCTGAACCTGACGGAGGCGCTGGAAACCTCGGCGCTCGGCATGGCGCGGGGCGCCTTCTCGGCGGCGGTCCGGCTGGGCCAATCTGGCGCGATCACCACCCAGCGGGAACTTCTCGACCTCGCGCCGCTCATCGCGGACCTCGCGACGGAGCCCGCCCCCGACGATCTGCCCTCGGGCTTCATGCCGCTGTCGGACGTGGCGCTGATGCGTCCGCGCGACGGGCGGCTCTTCATCAACTAGAAAGGCGCGCAGATGCACCTGACACCCACCGAAATGGAGCGGCTGACGATCTTCACCGCCGCGGAACTCGCCCGCCGCTACGTGGCGCAGGGCATCCGGCTCGCACACCCCGAGGCGGTGGCGCTGCTCGCCGACGAGCTGCTGACCTTTGCCCGCCACGGCCACACGCACAGCGAAATCGTCTCGCATGCCTCGACGCTGCTCACGCATGAGCAGGTCGAGCCCGGCGTGGCGCATATGCTCAAGACCTTCTCGGTCGAGGTATCGATGGCCGAGGGCACCAAGCTCATCACCGTGTTCGACCCCATCGCCCCCGCGCCGGGCGATCCGATCCCCGGCGAGGTCATCCCCGCGAGCGGAGAGATCGAGATCAACGCGGGTCGCGAGGCGCGCACGGTCACCGTGCTCAACACCGGCGACCGCACCATCCAGGTCCGCTCCCACGCGCATTTCTTCGAGGTGAACCCGGCGCTGCAATTCGACCGCGAAGCCGCCTTCGGGATGCGCCTCGACCGGCCCTCGGGCGGGGGTGAACGCTTCGATCCCGGGATCGAGAAAGAGGTCGTGCTGGTGCCCTACGGCGGCAAGCGGGTGGTGCACGGGTTCGCCGGGCTGACCGAGGGTCCGGTGGAAAGCGGCCTCGAGACGGCGCTGGAGCGCGCAAGGCAGAAGGGATACGTCAAATGAAACTTGCACGAGATGCCTATGCCCGGCTCTACGGTCCGACCACGGGCGACATGGTCCGCCTTGGCGATACCTCGCTGATCGCCGAGATCGAGCACGACCACACCCACCCGGGCGACGAGCTGACCGCCGGCGCCGGCAAGATCATGCGCGACGGCGAGGGGTTCTGCACCACCGGCACGGCGGCGAACGGCGCGCTCGACATGGTCATCATGAACGCGATCATCATCGACGCGGAGCTCGGCATCGTGAAGGGCGATATCGGCATCCGCGACGGGCGCATCGTCGGTGTGGGCAAGGCGGGCAACCCCGACATCATGGAAGGCGTGACGCCCGGCATGACGACTGGCCCCAACACCACCACCGTGCATGGCGACAACCATTTCGTCACCGCCGGGGCCATCGAGGCGCACGCCCACTTCCTGTCGCCGCAGCAGTGCCACCATGCGCTGGCCGGCGGCTGCACCACGATGATCGGCATGTCGCCGGGCCCGAACTTCGACGTGTCGTGCTCGGGGCCGAACGTGCTGGGCAAGCTGATCCAGGCTGCCGATGAATACCCGATCAACTTCGGTTTCCTCGGTCGGGGAAACTCCAACCCCGAGGCGGTGGCGGAAAGCGTCAGCGGCGGCGCCCTCGGCGTGAAGATCCACGAGGATTTCGGTGCTTCCCCGGCGGTGCTCGACGGCACGCTGACAGCTGCCGACGACGCGGATTTCTCGGTGCACCTGCACACCGACACGATCAACGAGTTCGGCTTCTACGAAACCACGATGGACGCCATCGCGGGCCGTTCGATCCACATGTATCACACCGAGGGGGCAGGGGGCGGCCACGCGCCCGACATCCTCGTGGTGAACGGCTACCCCAACGTGCTGCCGTCATCGACGAACCCCACCAACCCCTACACGCTGCCCGCGCTCGAAGAGGGCGTGCCGATGACCATGCTCGCCCACATGATGAGCTTCGACCTGCTCGAGGACGTCGCCTTTGCCGAGGCGCGCATCCGCCCGCAGTCGATGGCGGCGGAGGATCTGCTGCACGACAGCGGTGCGATCTCGATCTTCGCCACCGACACGCAGGGCATGGGGCGGCTCGCCGAGAACCTTGCGAAATGCTGGCAGCTGGCCTCGGTGATGAAGGACCGGGTGGGGCGTCTGCCCGAGGAGACGACGGCGCAGGCGGACAACGAGCGCATCCTGCGCTACATCGCGAAATACACCATCAACCCGGCGATCGCGGCGGGCATCGACCACGAGGTCGGCTCCATCGCGCCCGGCAAGATGGCGGACATCGTGCTCTGGCCCTTTGCCTTCTTCGGCGCCAAGCCCCGCACGGTCATCAAGTCCGGCACCATCGTCTGGGCCACCATGGGCGACGGCAACGCCAGCTTCCCCGGCGCCGAGCCGATGATTCACCGCCCGATGTGGGGCTCGCTGGGCACGGCCAAGCACAAGCTCGGCGTGACCTTCGTGTCGAAGCTGGCCATCGAGGCCGGCACCGAGGCCAAGCTGGGCGTGCAGAAGCCGTTCGTGCAGATCAAGAATGTGCGCAAGCTCGGCAAGTCCGACATGATCCGAAACACCGCGCTGCCGAAGATCACCGTCGATCCGCAGACCTTCGAGGTCGAGGCGGACGGCGTGCCTCTCGTGGCCGAACCGGCCCGCAGCGTTCCCCTGGCAAGAAGGTATTTCCTGAGATGACAGCCGCACGTGTCGGCATCGGAGGCCCCGTGGGCTCCGGCAAGACCGCCCTGATCGAGGCCATGCTGGCCGAACTGAAAGAAGCGGGCATAGAGACCGCCGTGATCACCAACGATCTCGTCACCGACGAGGACGCCGAGCGCCTGCGCAAGGGCGGCAAGCTCGACCCCGACCGGGTGCGCGCGGTGCAGGCAGGGGCCTGCCCGCACACGGTGATCCGCGAGGACCCGACGCTCAACATGGCCGCCGCCGACCGGCTCGAGGCAGATTACCCCGGCCTCGATCTCATCCTGCTGGAGTCGGGCGGCGACAACCTCGCCTCGACGTTCTCGCCGGATCTCGTGGATTACTGGATGTTCGTGATCGACGTGGCGGGCGGCGACGACATCCCGCGCAAGAAGGGGCCGGGCATCCTGCAAGCCAACCTGCTGGTCATCAACAAGGCCGATCTCGCGCCGCATGTGGGCGTCGATTTTCCGAAGATGCTGACCGAGGCGACCGAGGTCCGCGGTGGTGGCGCGGTGCTGCCCACGGTCTGCCGCAAGGGCGAGGGCGTGGCCGAGGTGGTCGGGCACCTGCGCCGCGAGGTGCTCTTCAAGTGAAGGATTTCGGCGCAGCGCCGCCGCAGGTCGCGCTCACCTGCGGGCTGGCACCGGACGGCGGCACGGCGATCCTCGACCGCCACGTCGAATGGCCCTGGTCGCTGCCGCGCGGATACCGGCGCGAGGGCTTGCAGGGGCCGCTCACCATCCTGCCGCAATGCGCCGGCGCGGCGCTGCTTCCAGGCGATCACTGGCGGCACGAGGTGCGCGTTCAGGCCGGTGCCTCGGTCGACATGGTGAGCGCGGGCGCGCTGATGATCCACGCCGACGCGCGGCGCGGACGGGCCTGCCGTTCCGACTGGAGCTTTTTCGCCGAGGACGGTTCAATCGTGCGCCATCTCGCCGATCCGAACGTGCTGATGACCGGGGCGAAAATGCACCAGCGCATCGGTGTGACACTGGCCCCCGGAGCGCGGGCGGTCCTCTTCGACGGATTCTGTCGCCGGGAGCCGGAAGCCGGGGCAAGGGGCGGCTTCTGGGATTCCGACCTCGTCATCGAGGACACCGAAGGCCGCACGATCCTGCGCGAACGGCAGCATGTGACCGAGGCGGATCTGATCGGATTTGCGGCCCTGCGTGGGGGTGTGGCGGCCTTCGGCACCGTGACCTTCATCGGCGCGCGCCCCTTCGACGAAGGCCCGCTGGAGCTGCCCGACTGCTACGCCGCCGCCGGGGCTGCGCGCGGCGACGCGGGACAGATCGTCCGCATCGCCGCACGGACCGGAGGCGCGCTCGACCGCGCCTTCCGGCAGATCCGTTCGCTTACATGAACCGCGTGAGGTCCGGCCGCTTCGTATGAAGGTCGGTCACCCGCTGGAACGCCGCGCCGAGCTTGAAGAGCTTGTCCTCGGTCAGCGCGTGACCCATCAGCTGGAAGCCGATCGGCCCGCCACGGCTGTCGAAGCCGCCGGGCAGCGTCAGCGACGGATAGCCGGTGAAATCGGCCGGTGCGGTGAACTTCAGCATGTCGCCGAGGTTCTCGCCCTTGCCCGCCGACGGCGCGGCGTAGGGATTATCCAGCTCCGCCATCGGCGCGCCGGTGATCGGGAACAGCACCGCGTCGAGCCCGTGCATCGCCCGCGCCACGCTGCCGTTGTAGACCAGCCGCCATTGCATCGCCGCGCCGACGTCTTTCGCGGACAGGCTCAGGCCGTAGTCCAGCAGCTCGGTCAGATGCGGCGCGTAGCCGTCGCGCTGCTCGGGGAAGCGGCCCTCGTGGGCAAGCGCGACCTCGATGGCGCAGAGCACCGTCCACTGGTCGACCGCGTCCGAGGGCCAGGGGAAGGAGACCGGCACGATCTCGGCGCCGAGGCTCTCGTAGACCGCGATGGCTTCCTCGATGACGGCGGCGGTTTCGGGCGCGCTCTCGTCGATCACCGCGGCGCGGTCGACGCCGATGCGCATTCCCCGGACCGGGCCGGCGCAGGCAGCGAGGTAGTCAGGCACCGGCGCCAGAAGCGCGGTCGGGTCGTTGGCGTCGGCCCCCGCGATGGCGGTCATGATCGCGGCGCAGTCCTCGGCGGTGCGGGCCATCGGGCCGACGTGGTCGAGGCTGTCGGCCAGTGCGAACACGCCATGACGGCTGACCCGGCCCCAGGTGCCTTTCATCCCGGTGATGCCGCAGGCTCCCGAAGGGAAGCGGATCGAGCCGCCGGTGTCCGAGCCGGTCGAGCCGAAGGCCATGCCGGCAGCGACCGATACCCCCGAGCCCGAGGACGAGGAGCCCGGCCACAGCTTGGGGTTCCACGGGTTCTTCGGCACCGCCATCTTGTCGTTGTGACCGGAATAGGCACCCTCGGTCATGCCGAGCTTGCCGATCGTGATGCAGCCCGCCTGTTCGAGCCGCTCGGTCACCGTGGCGTTGCGCCCGGTCTGGTTGTCCTTGAGCAGGGCCAGCCCCGCCGAGGTCGGCGCGAAATCGGTTTCGCACAGGTCCTTGAGCGCGAAGGGAATGCCATGCAGCGGGCCCCGATCGAGGCCGGCGGCGCGTTCCTTCGTGGCGATCTCGGCCTTTTCGAGCGCGCGGTCGCGCGTGAGGGCGATGAAGGCGGTGAGCTTGTCCTCGACCGCGTCGATACGCGACAGGACAGCCTCGGTCACCTCGAGCGGCGTCGCCTGGCCGCTGGCGATCAGCGCGCTGGTCTCGGTGAGGGAAAGGTCCGGGATATCGCGCGAGGACAGGTTGGCCACCTTGCTGTGGGCGTTCATGGGGGGTCTCCTAGGTCTTGTCGGAAAGATGTCTCCTGCAAATACTAGAAAACGATAATATCCGAGAATCCACAATATAATCCCGACGATCCTGCTCCGGCGCATTCTTGGCAGTCGCGGCCGGAATCCTGCGTAGAGAATAGGCACTCGCTGCGTGGCGGCGGATGTGAAGTTCCACAGTCTTTGTGGAGAGGTCCAACACGCGTTACCGATTCCGTATGAAAATCGGTTTGATCCTCTCTCACGACGGGCTTGCTGGTATCTGGACCCTCGGAGCCCAGGGCGCGGCGCTGCTCGCCGCGGCCGAGCTGAACGCTGCCGGGGGTGTCCTCGGGCAGGAAATCGAACTCGTGCAGATCGACTCGGGCGACACGCAGGCGAGCGCCTACAAGGCCGCGCAGAAGCTTGCCCTGACCGAGAACGTCGACGCGGTGATCGGCCTGCAGTCGAGCGACCTGCGCCCCGCGGTGCGGCGCGGTCTCGGCGGGCTCGCGCCCTACATCTACACCCCGCATTACGAGGGTGGCTTCTGCGGCCCGGGCACTGCGCAGCTCGGCATCACCGACAGCGAGGTGCTGAATCCGAGCCTCGAGTGGATGGCGACCAACCGCCATGCCAAGCGCTTCTTCTTCGTCGGCAACGACTACATCTGGCCGCGCGTCGCGCATGGCACCACCGAGGAGGCGGTGCAGCACGCGGGCGGACAGTTCGTGGGCGAGATGCTGCTGCCGTTCGGCCAGCGCGACTACGGCGAGGTGCTGGACCGCATCCGCAAGGCGCAGCCCGACGTGGTGGTGATCGCCATGCTGGGTGAGGACTCGGTCTGCTTCAACCGCGCCTTCGCCGACGACGGGCTGAGCGGCCGGATCACGCGACTGAACCTCGCCTTCGACGAGACCCAGCTCATGGCGCTGGCGGATGGCGGCACCGAGAACCTCTTTGCCGCGCAGGCCTATTTCGACACCAGCCGGGGCCACGGGCGCGATGCGCTCGCCGAGAAATACGACGCGTGCTTCTCAGGGCAGCGGCCGACGATGACGGCGAATTCGGTGCAATGCTACGACGCGATCTACCTCGTGGCGGCGCTGGCGCGGCAGGTCGGCCGGGTCGACGGTTGCCGCATGGCGCATTTCCTGCGGCCTCGGCTGCAGCGTGACCACGCCTACCGGCTGATCGGGCGCAGCGACAAGGACGCGAGCGTGCGTCTGGCCGAGGCCGACGGGGTGGAATTCAGGGTGCAGCGCGCTTTCGCCTGATCCCGGTCGGTCCGCGCGGTCGGGGACGTATTGCAACAGTCCGGCAGGCAATTGTCTGCCGGTAATTATTCTCATTTTCAAATATTGTGGATTTACTCAACCACCGATACTATATCTTCATTCGATTTCAGGTTGTTCGAGGAAACCCCATGGCCGATCCCAAGTTCACCGAGCAGCTCGGATATCTCATTGCCCGCGCCAACCGCCTCATCGAGGAAGACCTGACCAAGCGTCTCCAGTCGAACGGCATCGCGGTCGAGCAGTATCGTGTCCTGAAATCGCTCGAGGAAGAGGGGCCGCTGCCCATGGGCCGGCTGGCCGAGAAGGTGCTGGTCGAGCCCGCGACGCTGACCAAGATCATCGATCGCATGGTGCGCGAGGGGCTCGTGTTCCGGGTGCCCGACGAGAAGGACCGCCGCAAGGTGCGCGTGGCGCTGTCCGCGAGCGGTGTCGCCATGTGCCGGCAACTCGGCGATATCGGCGAGGATCACGAGCGCCACATCGCCGAGGCCTTCGGCACCACCGAGCTTGGCGACGTGCGGCGCATCCTGACCGACCTCGGCGCCTGAGGCGCTTCGCCGGACCGGGGCGCGATGCCGCGCCCCCGGAGCTTCAAACGCTTCTCATGAAAGCCAGATGTCAGGCGGGCGCGATCTCGTCGAGCCGGTCGATCACCTCATGCAGAGGGTCGTCCGGACGGGCGACCTGGTGCGGGTTCGTGGTGATGCGAAAGCCCCGGACGCCGGCGGCCTCGGCCGCGCGGATGTCTGTCGAGACCTGGTCCCCGATCATCACCGTCTCGTGGGCAGCGGCCCCGAGCCGCGCCATCGCCGCGCGCAGCAGCGCCGGCTGGGGTTTGCCGAGCACGATGGTCTCGAGCCCCGGCACCGCCGCCTTGAACAGGGCCACGAGCGAGCCCACGCAGGGCTCGAAGCCGTCGGCCACCGGCGACAGCGTGTCGGGGTTGGTGGCTACGAGGACGGCGCCGCCGAGCAGCGCGTTGGTGGCGATGCGGAGTTTCTCGAAGCTCAGCCCGTAGTCGGTGCCGAGAACCACGACATCGGCCTCGGGCCCGGTCACGACCGTCGCCCCGGCCGCGCGCACCGCGTCCGACAGGGCCTCGGCGCCGATGACGTAGACCCGCGCGCCGGCGTGGCGATCGCGCAAGAGCGCGTCGAGCGCCTCGATCGGCGTGATGACGTGGCCGGGGTCCACGGCGATCCCGAGGCCCTGCAGGCGTGTGGCGAACTCCTGTGCCGAGCAGGCGGAGTTGTTGGTGACGAAGGCCAGCGGCACGCCGCGCGCCGACCAGCCGGACAGGGTCGCGACGGCCTCGGGGATGGGCGCCTCGCCACGCCAGACGACGCCATCGAGATCGGAAATCACGGCACGGATCGGGGACGTCATTCGGCGGGTCTCGAAAGTGTGGCGGCGCCGGCACGGATGTCGCGGGGCGTCGCGTGGAAATGGCGGGTGAAGCTGCGCGAGAAATGCGAGGGGCTGCGGAAGCCGGTGCGGTAGGCGACCTCGGAGATCGCGACGCTGCCGCGGGGATCGCCGATCAGCATTTCGTAGGCGGCCTGAAGGCGCCTGCTGCGGATGAAGCCCGACACCGTCTCGTTGCCCTCGGCGAGCAGCTCGTAGAGGTAGCTGCGCGAGATCCGGACCGCGCGGGAGATGGTGTCTGGACCGAGGTCCGGGTCGCCCAGGTGCGCCTCGATGTGATCCATGATGCGCTGCCGCGTCCGGCTCCGGCCGACGTTCGAGAGGTTCTCGTCGCAGCCGTCCTCGGCCCCGATCATCAGCGCGGTGAGCGCGACGATTTCCGCGGCCAGCGCCTCGGGCCGGGGCGGCAGCCTGTTGTCTTGAAAGATATGCGCCGTGGACGAGATCGTCCGCAGGACGAAGGCGGCCATCTCCGGGTTGGCGCGGAACCGCCCGGCGACATGCGCATCGACCGCGACGAGCCGGTCGCGAAGCGCGCGGGCCGGGATGGTGACCACCCACCGCGCGAGGTCAGAGGGCGACGAGAGGTCGTAGAACCGGTCGCCGCGCAACAGGACGTATCCGCCGGCGCGGACCTCTCCGGTCTGCCCGGCCTGGCAGAAGCGGGTCGGGGCGTTCAGCGGAAAGACGAGATGGTAGCAGGCCGCGCCCGACGGGTCGGTCGGGTTGAGATGCTGCGTTTCGCCCTCGCCGCAGCGCAGGATGCCGAGGCTGCCGAGCGTCAGCGCTCGGGGGTCGGGACGGTCGAGCAGGTTGGTGTGGATGGTCATGGTCTTGATCCTTCGGGAACGGCTCAGGCGGCGCAGGGCAGGCGGATATCGACGCCGTGGCCCGCGAGTGTCGCAGCGAGGGGGCCATCGGGCGGCGCGTCGCAGATCACCGTGTCGACCTCGGACCAGCCGGCGATCCGGGCGAGCGCCGCCTGTCCGAACTTCGAGCGGTCGGCGAGGATCGCGACGCGGCGGGACTGGCGGATCATCCGGCGCAGCACGCCTGCGGCATGGTCGTCGATGTCATGCGCGCCCAGACCGTCGATGCCCGAGGTGCCGAGGATCGCCCAGTCGGCGCGGTAGCGGGTGAGCTCTTCCACCGCCTGCGGCCCCCAGGCGTAGCGCTCGCCCGGGTGCAACCGGCCGCCGAGCATGATGATCTGGATCGTGTCGTTGCCGCAGAGCGCCTCGGCGACCGCGTGGTCGTTGGTGATCGCGGTGACCGCGCGGCAGTCGGTGGCGATGCGGCGCGCCGCGTGCCAGCAGGTCGAGCCGCTGCCGATCATTACCACCTGCCCGGGCCGGGCCAGCGCCGCGGCTTCGGCGCCGATGCGTTCGCGGGCATCGACATGCATGAAGCGCCGCTCGCCGACGGGCGCCTCGAACCGCAGGGACCGCTGCGCGCCGCCGTAGGTGCGCCGCAGCAGGCCGCGCCGGTCGAGGTCGATCAGGTCGCGGCGGATGGTCTCGTGCGAGACCTCGAGCATCTGGGACAGCTCCGAGGCCCGGAGCGCGGGCTGGGCGTGAAGCTCTGCAAGGATCCGGTCCTGCCGGCACGCGCGGCGCAACCGCGGGGGGGCGTGAGTGGTGGTCTGTTCGGCCATGCGGACCCTGACATTTCCTGTAACGGCACTGGGCCGCCTCCTCCTCACTGTCCTCAGATAATATTGAAAATTCAACTAAACGAGCGTGAAAAAACAGGCGCGGTGTCGCGCCTGCTGAAATTCAGGGCATCAGGTGTGGCGCAGCCAGCTGTCGAAGCGCGGGTCCATCATCATCGCGCGGCCGCGCATGTATTTCCACAGCCCGTATTTCTGGAAGTCGAAGTCCCAGTCGGTGAGCTTGCGGTTGACCACCGCCCAGCTTCCCCACTTCAGGTCGGCAAGGATGCGGCAGAGGTTCACCCGCGCCTGCATCTGGGGCGTGACGGAGCCGAAGTAGGTCTCGATCAGCGCGTCGGTCTCGTCTTCCTCGAGAAACATCTCGCAGGCGAAGACGCCGATGTCGTAGCTGCGCTCGTTGGCCGAGGCGAACTCGTAGTCGATCAGCTTCAGCTCTCCGGTCGGCGAGAACAGGAAGTTGCCCGGCATGGGGTCGTTGTAGCAGGTCACGATATCCATGCCCGACGCCGTGAAGGCGGCGCGGATCTTCTCGTAGTGGTGCAGCAGCCAGGGCAGGTCCTCGGGCATCGAGGAGCCCAGCTCGGCGGCCTGTTCCAGGTGCTCGTCGATCAGGTCGAAGATGGTCTTCACCTGGCTCAGAACCGGGCCGGAATGCAGGGTGCGGAAGAGACGGATGACCTTTTCGCGCACGTCCGGGCGCATGAAGTCGGCGGTGGTGCAGGTGGTGTGGCCCTCGAGGAACTCGTGCACCTCGGTGCCGGTGTTCGCGTCGTGAAAGATGACCTCGGGCGCGATGCCGACCCCGTGGGCATGGCTGGCCGCCTCGTAGGAGGTGGCGCGGTTGATGAAGATCTCGGTGCCGTCACCGGGGATCTTGAGGAAATAGGACCGGTCGTCGCCCGCCACCTCGATATGCCAATTGCGGTTGTTGAGACCACCGACCATCATCCGGTAGGCGATATCGCTTTCAGAGCCGGCCCAGGCGGGGACCATGCGGATGGCGGCTTCGGCGTTCTGCTCGTCGGGGGTGCGGGCCTCGCCCATGCGGCGTTGCGGGGTGCTCATGCGGCGCTCCTCAGTCTTTCGCCGAAGCGGGGGTCGTGCAGCGCCGCGCGCAGGCGCACCAGCCGCCACAGGCCGAACTTGTAGAATTCCTCGTGCTTGCGGGGGCTCAGGTGTCCCATCAGCATGCCGATCAGCGTCCAGCGCAGGTCGTCTGCGATCCCGTAGAGGCGAACCCGGTCGAAGACCTCGTCGGTGTCCGGCAGCCCGAAGGCCGCCGCCGCGCGCGAGAACGCCGCGCGGGCAGGCGGCTCGAAGGCACACATCTCGACCAGCGCGCTGCCCAGCTCCTCACAGGGGCTGCCCATGCCGGCCCGGTCGTAGTCGACGAGCCGGATCTCGCCCGAGACGTGGAATAGCACGTTCGACAGGTTGCCGTCTCCGTGGATCGGCACCGGGATGTCGCGGCCCGCGCGCTCGGCGGCCAGCATCACGAGGTCAAAGGCGAAGTCCACGTCGGGGGCCGTGGTCGCGCCGGTCTCGGCCACGAGCGCGTGAAGACGGTTCAACTCGGCGAAGACATCCACACGGGCGGGCAGCGCCGGGCCCTCGGCGAGCTGCGCCCGCGCGGCGAGCACGCGGTCGACGAAACCTGCGTCGGCGGCATGTTCGAGTCCGGCGGTGCGCCAGCCTTCGCCAAGGTATTCCGTCACCAGCACCCGGGCCTGCGCATCCGCGACCAGCACGCGCGGTCCGACGCCGGTCTCGCCGGCGATGCGGGCGGCCTCGAAGGCATGGTCCGGCTCGATGTAGAAGCCGGTGTCCTCGTGCAGGTGCTTGACGAAGAGCGTGGCGCCGGTCTCGGTGTCGCGGGCCACGAGCGGTGCGCCGTCCACCCCGCGCCATGACGGGGAGGCCAGCACCGGGATGGCGGCCTCGACCACGACGGGGCGGTCTTCCCAGCCCGGCACGCGGCGGATGATCGAGCGGATGTCCGGTCCTTGATCCATGGGGTCCTCGCTGTTTCCGGCCGATGGTGGCACGGCCCCGATGGGTTGTCGCGGGCCGATCGCTGGCGCACTTGTCCCTGCGTCCGCCGTGTCGTGCCTCCCGCGCGAGGAAGTGGCCCGGCCCCTGTTCTGGCGGTGCGGGGCGGCGCAGGGTGCGCGGCGTCATCCCAGCCCCGAGGACACCCGATGCCCGACGACCTGATCGCCCTGCTCGACCGTTTTGCCGAAATCGGCGCCACGCCCGGTGGCGGGGTGCGCCGTCTGACCGGCAGCGCCGAGGACGGTGCCGCCCGTCGTCTCTTCGCCGAGATCGCGACCGCGCGCGGGGCCCGCGTCACGGTCGACCCGGTGGGCAACATGTTCGCCACCTTCCCGACGGCGCCCGATGCTGACACGACGGTGCTCTGCGGCTCCCATCTCGACAGCCAGCCGACGGGCGGCCGGTTCGACGGCTCGCTCGGCGTGCTGTCGGCGCTGGCGGCGGCCTCGAAGATTCACGCCGAGGGTGGCGCGGCGCGGCACAACATCACCGTGGTGAACTGGACCAACGAGGAGGGGGCCCGGTTCCAGCCCAGCCTGACCGGCAGCTCGGTGTTCACCGGCAAGTATACCGCCGATTTCGCGCTCGGCCTGACCGACCGGCTGGGCGTGAGCATGGGCGAGGCCCTCGAAGAGATCGGGTTTCTCGGAGAAGACCCGCTCGACCTGACGCCCGTGCGCAACCTCGAGCTGCACGTCGAGCAGGGCGGGCACCTCGAGGAGACCGGCCTGCAGATCGGTGCAGTCACGGCCTCGTGGGGCGTGCGCAAGCTGACGCTGAGTTTCACCGGCGCCCCCTCGCACACGGGGCCCACGGCGATGGGCAAGCGGCGCGACGCAATGCGCGCGGCGGCGCTGGCGATCACCCGGTTTCATGCGCAGATGGAGGCGGAAGAGGCGCTGCTGCACTGGTCCGCCGCCAAGATCGTGGCCGAGCCCGACAGCCCGAACGTCGTGGCCTCGCGGGTCACGGTCTACTTCGAGATCCGCAACCCCGAGCAGCAGGTCTGCACCGAGGTCGGCGACCGCTTCATGCAGGCCATCGGGCCCGAGGTCTCCGCGCTCGGCTGCGGCATCGAGGTCTTCACCGACGAGGCCCGCCCGGGCACGGCGCTCGACCCCGAGGGGGTGGGCGATACGCTGGCGGTGGCGGACGAGCTGGGTCTCAGGGCGACCGGGATGCTGACCATCACCGGCCACGACGCGCTGGCACTGGCGGCGGCGATGCCGAGCACGCTGGTCTTCGTGCCGAGTGTCGACGGGCTCAGCCACAACGAGGCCGAGCTCACGCTACCGGACGACCTGCGCAACGGCGGCGCGGTGATCGAGGCGCTGCTGCGCCGCTGGATCAGCTCCGACAGCGCCGGCTGAAGTCACGGCCCGGGCGGGGCTTCGATCCGCGTTCGAGTTGCACCGCCGCGCGGGCGCTTCGCGCCTCTCTGACGTCGCTCCGATGCGATCCCCGAGGAGGCCGATGCCATCACGCGGGTGCATCGGCGCCGCATCCTTGCACGTCCCGACAGGCATGCATTCGACCACGCCTGCCCCGCATCGGGGCGGCGCGGCCGCTCGCTCTTGCCGCCGGCTAAGGTCTTTGCGCGGCAAGAGAAACGCGTCCCTCTCCGACATGCACACACGTCAGATCGGGGATGATGGAACCGCCATTGTGTGAGCGATCACATTCGATATGTCGCGGGTTCGCTGCAACGGCAGCATCCACCACCACACACAGAGCGGGAGGCCCGCAATGTACACACACGCCCGCGTCCGCTGGACCATCGTGTCGCTCGCCCTTGGCGCATTTGCCATCGGTGTCTCGGAGTTCGCCGCGATGGGACTCCTGCCGTTCTATGCGGCCGACTTCGGCATTTCCGAGGCCGAGGCCGGCCACGCGGTGAGCGGCTATGCTCTTGGCGTCGTCATCGGCGCCCCGGTGCTCGCGCTGATCGGCGCGAAGTTCCCCAAGAAATACATGCTCGCCGGGCTGATCGCGGCCTTCGGCGCGTCGAACCTGCTGACCGCCATGGCGCCGGGGATGTCGGTGCTCAACGGCACGCGGATGCTGTCGGGGCTGCCGCATGGCGCCTACCTCGGGATCGCCACGCTGCTCGCGTCGGACATGCTGCCGGTGGGCCGTCGCGCCGCCGGTGTCGCTCAGGTGATGCTCGGGCTGACGCTCGCCAACGTGATCGGCGTGCCGGCGGCCGGCTACATCGGCGAGGCGTTCGGCTGGAGAGCCTGCTTCGTTCTGGTGACCGTGATCGCGCTGTTCGCCGCCGCCCTGCTGCTCTGGGTCGCGCCCTACGAGGCCCCCGACCGCGAGACCAACCCGATGGACGCGCTGCGGGCACTGAAGAACCGCGCGATCTGGCTGACGCTCGGCATCGGGGCAGTGGGCTTCGGCGGCATCTTCGCCGTCTACTCCTACCTCTCGTCGGCGCTGATGGACGCGACGACCGCGCCGAGCTGGGGCATCGCGATGGCGCTGTCGGCCTTTGGCATCGGCGCCTCCTTCGGCAACGCGGTGGCAGGGCGGCTGGCGTCCTGGTCGCGGTTCGGCGGCATGCTCGTGCTGCTCACAGGGATGGCCGTGGTGCCGCTGCTCTACACGCAGGTGATCGGCAACTGGCAGCTGATGGGCACCACGATCCTGATGCTCGGCACCACCGCCGGGCTGGTGATCCCGCTGCAGATGCGGCTGATCGACGTGGCAGGCGAGGCGCAGGAGCTGTCGGCGGCGCTCAACCACGCAGCCTTCAACCTGGCCAACGCGCTGGGGCCGTTCCTTGCCGGCATGACGCTTCAGGCCGGTCACGGCTGGGAGGCGACCGGCCTCGTCGGCTCGGCGCTCGCCGCCGGTGGCATCCTCGTACTGGGCATTGCCTTCGCCGACGCGCAGCGCGGCGACCGGCCGGCCCTCGCCGCCTGATCCGGCGCCCGCCGATCCCGAATCCGACCAGCTCGCCCGAGGCGCGCGGTGGCCAAGAGCCGCCGCGCGCCTTTTCTTTCGGGGCATGTGCACCCCTGCCGACGCAGCCGGGATTGCGGTGCAAGGCTATGAAAAAAGGCGGAAAAGACAGCCCTGAAGTCACTCCCTTGACAGGGGTATATGAATAAGAGCTAATAATACTACAAATGGGAGGAGAACATCGTGCGGATCACCGGGATCAGCGCCGTCACCTGCAACGCGCAGATGCGAAACTGGGTCTTCGTCCGGGTCGACACCGACGTTCCCGGCCTGATCGGCTGGGGCGAGGCGACGCTCGAATGGAAGACGCGCTCGGTCATCGGGGCCATCGCGGACCTCGAGCCGCTGCTCGTCGGGATGGACCCCCGCGACATCGAGCAATGTTTTCAGGTGATGACCCGTCACGGCTTCTGGCGCATGGGCGTGATCGGCATGTCCGCGATCAGCGGCATCGAGATCGCGCTGTGGGACATCCTCGGGAAATCGCTCGACACGCCGGTCTGGCGCCTGCTGGGCGGCAAGTGCCGCGACCACCTGCGCACCTACACGCATCTCGGGATGGGCAACATGAGCTCGGTCTACGAGACCGACGGTGCCGAGGAACTGGCCGAGCGCGGCCGGCAGGTGGTCGATGCGGGCTATGACGCGGTCAAGGTCGTCTCGATCCCCTACGCCCATTACATCGCGCCCAACCGGGCCATCGACAGCGTCGGCATGGCGATGGATTCGCTGCGGCAGGCGGTGGGCCCCGACGTCGACATCATGGTCGATTTCCACGGCCGCCCGGCCTCGGCGGCGCTGGCGCGGGATTTCCTGCGCGCACTCGAGCCGGCCCGACCGCTGTTCGCCGAAGAGCCGGTGCCGCCAGAGCAGATCGACAACTGCGTCGAGCTGACCCGGACGTCGCGCATCAGCATCGCGGCCGGCGAGCGTCTCATCGGCCGGGCCGCGTTCGAGGACGCCATTCGCCGGCGGGCCTTCCACATCGCGCAGCCCGACATCGTGCATGTCGGCGGCATCTCCGAGGCCAAGAAGATCGCGGCGATCTGCGAAACCGCGGGCATCGGCGTCGCGCCGCACAACCCGCTGGGCCCCATCGCCGGGATCGCGGCGCTGCATTTCGGCGTCTCGACGCCCAACCACATCATTCAGGAAGAGATGGTCGGCGCGGTGCCGTGGTACGACGACGTCGTGCAATGGCCCATCGACCGGACACCCGGCCGCTGGGACCTGCCCGAGAAGCCGGGCCTCGGGCTCGAGGTGAACGAGGCCGAGATCGCCCGTCATCCCTTCGAGCAGGAAGTGCTGCACACCCGCAACGCGGTGATGCCCGACGGCACCGTGGTGGACTGGTGATGGCGGGGCGGCTCACGGACAAGGTGGCCATCGTCACCGGCGCGGGGCAGGGGATCGGCGCCGCCATCGCCCGCAGCTTTGCCGCCGAGGGCGCGCGCGTCGTCGTCGCCGAGCGCAACAGCGAGACCGGCCAGGCGGTGGCCGACGAGATCGGCGGGCACTTCGTGCAGACCGACGTGACGGTGCAGGCGCAGGTCGAGGCCGTGGCGCGCGAGACGCTCGAGCGGTTCGGGCGGATCGACGTGCTGATCAACAACGCCGGTGCCAACGTCTTTCACCGCCCGCACGAGATGCCGCGCAGCGAGTGGGCGAAATGCATGTCGCTCGACCTCGAGGCCTGCTGGGCCATGGCCGAGGCGGTGCTGCCCGCGATGCGCGAACAGGGCGCGGGGGCGGTGGTCAACATCGCCAGCACTCACGGCTTCCAGATCATCCCGCATACCTTTCCCTACCCGGTCGCCAAGCACGGGCTCATCGGGCTGACGCGCGCGCTCGGCATCGAGTACGCGGCCGAGGGCATCCGGGTGAACGCCATCGCGCCGGGCTACATCGACACCGAGATCGCCCGGACCTACTGGGCCGGTTTCGACGATCCCGCCGCCGAGCGCGGTCGGGCCGAGGCGTTGCATCCGCCGCGCCGCATCGGCCGACCCGAGGAGGTCGCGATGACCGCGGTCTTTCTCGCGTCCGACGAGGCGCCCTTCATCAACGCCGAGACCATCATGATCGACGGAGGACGATCGGCGCTGTTCCACGACTGACTTCAAACGAGTGAATGGGAGGAGAACCATGAAACTTAATCACCTCACGACGGCCTGCCTGGCCGCGCTGATCGTGCCGCTTGCCGCGCAGGCGCAGGACGATCTCAAGATCGGCTACATCAACAAGATGGGGGACCACCCCTGGTTCGTGGCCGAGGTCGCGGGCGCGGCCGAGGCGGCACGCGAGGGTGGCGCCGAGTTCGTCAGCCAGGACGTGCAGTTCAACGCCGACCTGGCGATCACCACGCTCGACACGATGATCGGCGACGGCGTCGACGGCATCGCCATCGTGGTGCCCGACCGGGCGCTGGGGCCGGTCGTCGCCGCCCGCGCCGCCGAGGCCGGCGTGCCGCTCGTCGCGGTCGACGACGACATCAGGAACGAGGCCGGCGAGCCCGTGCCCTACGTCGGGCTCAACGCCTTCGCCATCGGCGAGCGGGTCGGCGAGGAGCTGGCGACCTTCTACGAGGAGAGCGGCTGGAGCAAGGACTCGGTCGGCGTCGTCTCGATCGAGGACCGCAAGGCCGACACCTGCATGCAGCGCAACGGCGGGGCCGAGAAGGCGCTGCTCGAGAATTCGGACCTGACCGAGGACCAGATCGTGCGTGCGGCCTATGACAACACGATGGTCAACTCCATCGACGTCATGACCACCACGCTGACCGCGAACCCGCAATACGATCACTGGATCTTCTACGCCTGCAACGACGACGGTGTGCTGGGCGCGGCGCGGGCGATGGAGAACTCGGGCTACCCGGCGGACGCGGGCATCGGCATCGGGATCGACGGAAGCCGCGCCTGCGACGCCTTCGGCAACGGGCGGGAGTCGGCCTTCAAGGGCACTATGTGGCTCAACTCGGCCAACCACGGCCGCGACGCGGTCGAGCTGCTGCTCGCCGCGATCAAGGACGGCACGGAGCTGCCGCAGGCGACCTATTCCGATCCCGAGTTCATCACGATGGAGAACTTCGGCGACTACTCGGACCAGCTCTGCAACTGAGTCGGGCCGGTCGGGCGGCGCGGTCCGCCGCCCGACCAACGTGACCCGGACGCAACGGAGGAGGGCCAATCATGACGACACCATTCCTGCGCACCAGGGGGCTGACACGACATTTCGGCCCGGTGCGCGCGCTCACCGACATCTCGCTGGACGTGCGCGGCGGAGAGGTTCTGGCCCTCGTGGGCGAGAACGGCGCCGGCAAGTCCACGATGATGCGGCTGCTCGAGGGGGTCTTTCCGCCGACGCGCGGCAGCATCGAGATCGAGGGCTGCGAGGTCCGTTTCGCGCAGCCCCGCGAGGCGCATGCGGCGGGCATCCGGGTGATCCACCAGGAGCCCGAGATCGTGCCCGACCTCACGGTGGCCGAGAACATCTTCACCGGCGACCTGCCGCGCACGGGGCGGTTCTTTCTCGACTGGTCGAAGCTCTACGCCGACACCGCCGCGCTGCTCGAGACCTTCGGTATGGCGGGCGAGCTGCGGCCGCGCCAGCAGTGCGCCGGGCTGGGGCCCGCGCAGCGGCAGATGATCGAGATCATGCGCGCGGTGCAGGCGGGCGGACGGATGATCGCCTTCGACGAGCCGACCTCGTCGCTGACCGACGAGGAGACCGGGCGGCTGTTCGACATCATCCGCCGCCTGCGCGCCGAGGGCGTGGCGGTCATCTACATCTCGCACCGGCTGGCCGAGATCACCGAACTTGCCGACCGCGTGGCGGTGCTGCGCGACGGTGAGCTGGTGGACGATCTGCCGGCCGAGGGCATCACCGAGGAGAAGATCACCCGCCTGATGGTGGGCCGGCCGCTGTCGGACATGTTCCCCGACCGCGATCCCGCCACCGGCGATGTGGTGCTCGAGGTCGATGGCATGACCACCGAGCATGTCACCGACGTTTCGCTCAGCCTGCGGGCGGGCGAGGTGCTGGGCATCGGCGGGCTGATCGGCGCGGGGCGCTCGGAGCTGGCCAAGGGCATCTTCGGCTTCCACCGCCGCAGCGCCGGACGGGTGCTGATCGACGGGGTCGAGCTGCCCTCGGGCGACACTGCCGCCGCCATCGCGGCGGGCATCGGCTTTGCTCCCGAGGACCGCAAGGACGAGGCGCTGCTGCTGATGCAGACGATCCTCGAGAACGCGGTGCTCTGCGTGCCGCAGAAGGTGTCGAGCGGCGGCTTCTTCAGCCGGTCCAAGGCACTGGAGCTGATTACGGGCATCTCGAAGCAGATGCGGCTCAAGGCCTCGTCGCTGGACGCGCCGGTCACCTCGCTGTCGGGCGGCAACCAGCAGAAGGTCGTGCTGACCCGGTGGCTGGCCTCGGACCTGAAGGTGCTGATCCTCGATGAGCCGACGCGCGGCATCGACGTGGGTGCGCGGTCCGAGATCTACGACCTGATCCGTAACCTCACCGACACCCAGGGCCTGGGCGTCATCGTCATCTCGTCCGAGCTGCCAGAGCTGCTCGGACTCTCCGACCGGGTGCTGGTCATGGCCGAGGGCCGGATCCGCGCCGAGTTCGACCGCAACGAGGCCAGCGAGGAAGCCGTCATGGCCGCGGCCATTCCGCATGGGCAGAGCGAGGCCCCGGCACAACTTGAAGGAGCAGGTCAATGACCGATCAGACCGCAAGCGCAGGGCGCGGAGGGTTCAGCATGCACCGTGTCATCGAGCGTATCGGAATTCACAACATCAGCCTGCTGGTGGCACTGGTGGGGCTGCTCGTCATCTTCGGAGTGCTGCGCGGCGACGTCTTCTTCTCGACGCGCAACCTGCTGAACATCGGCATGGGCGTGGCGATCCTCGGGGTTCTCGCGATCTCGCAGACCGGGGTGATCGTCTCGGGCGGGCTCGACATCTCGGTGGGCTCCATCGTGGGGCTGACGACCGTGGCAACCGCCATGGCGATCCAGGCCACCGACATGGCGGGCGCGGGCCTGCTGGCGGGTATCGTCGTGGGCGGTCTTGCCGGGCTGGTCAACGGGCTGCTGATCACCTACGGGCGGATCAACGCGGTGATCGTGACGCTGGGCACCATGGCGATCTTCCGCGGCATCGCCTTCATCCTGTCGAACGGGCAGTCGATCTCGATCTTCAACGACGCCTTCCGCTGGATCGGCACCGGCCGCATCCTGGGCCTGCCGGCGCCGATCTGGATCCTCATCGCCGTAGCGATCGGCTTCTATATCTTCATGCACAAGAGCATCGTCGGCCGGAATTACTATGCCATCGGCGGCAACCCCATCGTGGCGCGGCTGTCGGGGCTCAACATCCCCAGCTACCGGGTGGCGATCTACATCGTGTCGGGCATCATGGCCGGTGTGGGCGGCATCCTGCTGGCGGCGCGGACCGGCTCGGGGCAGCCGATCTCGGGCTCGGACGGGCTGGAACTCGAGGCGATCACGGCGGCCTTCCTTGGCGGTTGCGCGATGCAGGGCGGCCGGGGCACGGTGGTCGGCGCGCTGCTGGGCGTGGCGATCATCGGGGTGCTCAACAACGGGATGATCCTGACGGCGGTGCCGACGTTCTACCAGATGCTCGCCAAGGGGACGCTTCTGATCCTTGCCGTTTTCCTGGCAGAATACCGACTGAACAAGAGCTGAGGCGCGCATGGCAGAACCGAAACAGAGAGGACAGGGCGGGGCACGGGAAATCGTGACCTCGACCCTCGCCCGGATGATCCTGTCGGGCGAGATCGCACCGGGCCACCGCCTGCCCACCGAAGAGGCGCTGCAGGAGCGGATGGAGGTGAGCCGCACCGCCCTGCGCGAATCCGTGCGGATGCTCGCGGGCAAGGGGCTCATCGAAAGCCGCCCCCGGGTCGGCACCATCGTGTTGCCGCCGACCCGCTGGAACCACCTCGACGGCGACATCCTCGCGTGGCGCGAGAGCCTGCCGCCGGACCTGGTTTTCATCCGCTCGCTGACCGAGGCGCGGCAGGTCATCGAGCCCGCCGCCGCCGAGATGGCCGCCGCGCGCGCCGACGGGTCGGACCTCGGGCGGATGCAGGAGGCCTATCACCGCATGTGTACCGCGCGCGGCGACGACATCGACGCGACGGTCTCCGCGGACGAGGCCTTTCACTTCGCGATCCTCATGGCCTCGAAGAACGAGATCTTCGCCAACTTCGGCGCGGTCATCGGCTCTGCGCTGCGCATGAGCTTCCGGATGACCGCCGAGGCGTCCGAGAACTTCGCGGATTCGCTCGACACCCATGGCGAGGTGCTCGAAGCGATCCGGATGCGACAGGGCGACACCGCGCGGACGCTCATGGCACAGCTCATAGACGTGGCCGCGCGCGATCTCGCGCGGGTGGCCGCCAAGACCGGGACAGACACAGCGGGGGCCGCATGACCGCAACGATCGAGGTTCTCAGCCATCAGGGCGACCTTCTCGGCGAGGGCCCGCTCTGGCTCGAGGCCGAGAATGCCTTTGGCTGGGTCGATATCGGCCAAGCGCTGTGGCACCGGCTCGACCTGAGTTCCGGAAAACTGCGCACGGTGGCGTTCGACAGCGCCCTGACCGCCTTTGCCCCGGCGGCTGGCGGTGGCTACATCGGCGCCTTCGCGGATGGGCTTGCACGCTTCGACGCCACCGGGACCCGTGCGCCGCTGCTGCACGCGCCCGAGGCCGAACTCGCCGACAACCGCTTCAACGACGGCGGAACCGATCCGGCCGGCCGGTTCCTTGCCGGCAGCATGAACATGGCCGGCACCGGCGCGACGGGCAGTCTGTACGCGCTCGACACCGACGCGGCGCTGCGCCACCTGAAGGGCGGCATCGGCATCGCCAACACGATCGCCTTCAGTCCCGACGGCACGGTGTTCTACACGGCGGATTCCTCCGACGGGCGCCTCATGGCCTTCGACTACGACCCCGGGACCGGCACGCTCGGCCCGCAGCGGTCGGAGTTCCGGCCTCCGGAGGATCTGCCCGGCGGACCGGACGGATCGGCGGTCGACGCCGAGGGATTCCTCTGGAATGCCCGATGGGACGGCGGCTGCATCCTGCGGCTGGCGCCCGACGGGCGCCTCGACCGGATCATCGAGCTGCCGGTGTCGCGTCCGACCTCCTGCGCCTTCGTGGGGCAGGACCTCGTGGTGACCACCTCGACCTGGGATTACTCCGACGCGCAGCGCGAGGCCGAGCCACTGGCCGGGGCGCTCCTGCGCGTCCCTGTCGGCATCGAAGGGCTGCCGCGACCGATCTTCGCGGGCTGACCGATGATCGCGCTCGGAAACGACCGCGTCCGGCTGACTGTCGACCCGGATCGCGGGGCCTCGGTCCTGCGGTTCGAGGCGCTCATGGGGGCGGGCGCGGTGCCCGTGCTGGCCCCCGCCGACCCTCCGGGTGATGGCCCGGCCGAAGCCGCGATGTTCCTCATGGCGCCCTTCGCCAACCGCGCGCGGGGCAACCGGCTGCGCCATGGCAACCACGTGATTCCGGTGCAGCCCAACACCGACGAGCCACTGGCGCTGCACGGGATCGCCTGGCAGCGCACCTGGACGGTGGCGGCACAGAGCTCCGACCGCCTGCGGCTGCGCCTCGATCCGGCAGACCGCGACCCGATGCGCCTGCGCATGACCTTTGACATCGCGCTGACCGCGACCGGTGCCGCCTTCGGGCTCACGCTCGAGACCACCGGGGATGGCGTGCTTCCGGTCGGGCTGGGTTTCCATCCCTTCTTTCCGCGCCTGCCGGAGACGACCGTTGCCTTTGCCGCGCAGCACCTCTGGCCCGAGGGCGAGGGGCACCTGCCGCGCGGCCGCGAGCCTGTTCCGGGGGGCGAGGACTACCGCGCCCCGCGCCGCCTGCCCGAGGCATGGCGCAACCAGTGCTATTCGGGCTGGTCGGGCCGCGCGGACATCGACCAGCCCTCACTCGGCTATACCTTGCGGATGGAGGCGCGGGGGCTCGGGGCGCTGATGCTCTTCGCGACCCCCGACATGCCACGCTTCGCGCTCGAGCCGCAAAGTCACGTCAGCGGCGAGACGGCGACCGGGCCGGACGGCCTGCGGTCGCTCGCCCCGGGCGCCTCGGTCTCGGGGGCGATGGCGCTCGACGTGTCTCAGGCGGCCGGCCCCGGCTGATCGTGATCCGGCGATCGGGGATGGTCGCGCTGCCCATGCGGTCTACCCTTTGCGGCAATCGCTCCACTGTGGGCGCGACACCCAGAAGACGGAAAGACATCCGAATGAGACAGATCAGCATCAAGGCCCCCGGCGGGCTCGACAACCTCGTGCTCTCCGACGCCCCCGAGGCCGAGGCGCCGAAGGCCGGCGAGATCACCGTGCGGCTGCACGCCACCTCGCTGAATTTCCACGACTACATGGTCGCCTCCCGTGAAAACGCCGCCGCCGACGGGCGGATACCCATGGCCGACGGTGCCGGCGAGGTCACGGCGGTCGGCGACGGCGTAACCGACGTTGGCGTCGGCGACCGCGTGGTGTCGTGCTTCTTCCCCGACTGGCAGGACGGCGCCTTCCGGCCCTCGGATTTCTCGCGCGTGCCCGGTGACGGGCTCGACGGTTACGCCCGCGAGAGCGTGACGCTGCCCGCAAGCTGGGTCACCCACGCGCCCGAAGGCTGGAGCCATGCCGAGGCCGCCACCATCACCACCGCCGGGCTCACCGCGTGGCGGGCGCTGGTGGTCGACGGCGGCCTGAAGCCGGGCGACACCGTGGCGGTGCTCGGCACTGGCGGCGTTTCGATCTACGCGCTGCAGATTGCCAAGGCGATGGGCGCGCGGGTCATCGCGACCTCGTCGTCGGACGCGAAGCTCGAGCGGCTGCGCGAGCTGGGCGCCGATCACGTCATCAACTACCGTGACACGCCGGAGTGGGGCGCAGAGATGCAGCGGCTCACAGGCGGGCGGGGCGTCGACATCGTGGTCGAGGTCGGCGGCCCGGCCACGCTGGAGCAGTCGATCACCGCGGGCCGTCCCGGCGCGCACCTCGCGCTGATCGGTATCCTGACGGGCATCAGCGGCGAGATTCCCACCGCCAACCTGATGCGCAAGCAGCAGCGGCTGCAGGGTCTGATCGTCGGGTCGCGCAAGCACCAGCAGGATTTCGTCGCCGCGCTCGAGACGCTCGCCATCCGTCCGGTGGTGGACCGGACCTTCGATCTGGCGGATCTCGCAGACGCCTTCCGTCTGCAGGAAAGCGGCGATCATTTCGGCAAGATCTGCGTCACGATGTGAAGTCGTGACGCACGGTGCCCGGTCCGATGAGGCCGGGCGCCGTCTCAGTCGCGCGAGGCGTCGAGCCGTTCGTCGAGCGCGTAGCGTGCCGGCGCCTTGCCGGTCGCCGAACTGCGCGACCAGCGCCGGAGCCCGGCCCAGATCAGTGCCACGGTCGCGATCGAGACATAGCCATCGACCGCATAGTGGTAGCCGCTCCAGACCGACAGCAGCAGCACCATGCCGCAGAACAGCCCGCTCGGGACGGCGAGCAGCGGCGAGCGCTCACCGCAGTATAGCGCGATCACGGTGGCGACCGAAACGTGAACCGAGGCAAAGGCCGAGATGCCTGTGCCGAAGCCCTCGCGACCGGCGGCGAACATGCTCCACAGGTAGTCCTGCAGCATCCCCATCGTGGTGTGTGCGAGCCCCGCCTCGTCCAGTGTCCGGGTCAGCCCTTCGAAGCGGGCGCTACCGTAGAACCTGTCGTAGAACACCGGCCCCACCGACATGCCGCCAAGCGCGATGATATTGCCGATCACGATCCAGCTGCAGCAGTAGAGCACGAGGTAGCGCTTCACCCGCTCGGGGTTGTCGTCCGAGGCCACGAGGATCACCGGGAACAGGAAGGCGGCGACCAGCCACGGCCCCTGGTAGAGCGGCGTGAGCTGGATCATCCGGGCCGAGCCGATCAGCCGGTCGATCACCGACCAGGGGTCGGACTGCCCGTGCAGCCAGGCATCCACCGCCGCGAGGTAGGGGTCGGCGTAATGGGGCACGATCTCTGGCATCGTCGTCTTGAACAGCGTGAAGCCGAAGTGAAGCGCGAAGGTCGCGGCGTAGATGGCGGCGACATTGCCGACCGCCACCCGCAGCGGCGCGCCGCGCTTGATGCCCGATCGCACCGCCCAGGCGGTGATGACCAGCGCCATGGCCCAGAAGTAGCGCAGCGAAATGTCCAGTCCGCCGGAGACCGAGCTCAGGATCTCGCCGAGCACGCCGTCGCGGAAGATGATCGCGAAGACCAGTGACACCAGCGCGTAAGCGACACCGAAGATGAGAAAGGCCAGCGACGGAAAGGCGATCATGCGACAGCGCCTCCGGCGTTGCCCGGGAAGGCGGGCATCGACGCGCCTGTCATGCACGAAGGGTGGCAGCGGGCCGCCGATGCCGGGCAGTCTGCGCCCGGAGCCCATCTCGCGAAATGTGACAGCACGTCGAAATCTGCTCCAAATCCGGAAACCTTGCGGAATGCACATAGTGCAGGGGCGGCGGCCTGCCAGCGGGCCGCGACAGGATGATCCCGCCGGCCTGGCGATGAGCGGAAATTCGCGACTCCGTCACCGGACGGACCAGACCGGCGCGCGGTCGCGGCGGGACAGGGGGCGGACGATGGGCAGTTGTATCGCCGCGCCCATCCGGTTAACGTCGTGGTGAATCCGTTGGGGTGCCCCGTCAGGGGCTGAGAGGCGACAGCCGACCCATAGAACCTGATCCGGCTAATACCGGCGTAGGGAACGGAGCTCGACCGAACAGGGGGAGTCTCTCCGCGTCCGGTCGTCCTCCATCCTTGCGTCGATGGAGGACCTTGCATGAGCCGTCACCCATCCGACCGCCTGAACACCGCGCCCGCCTTGCGCGGCAGCGCTCGCCCCGCCGTCCGTAGGCGAGGCCGCCCATGACCCGCGCCACGGTCATCGGTGCCGGCGTCGCCGGTCTCTGCGTCGCGACCGAGCTGGTCGCGCGTGGCCATGACGTGACGGTCTGCGATCCGTCGCCCCGTCCCGGCCCGCATGGCTGCTCTTGGTGGGCGGGGGGCATGCTCGCGCCGTTCTGCGAGGGCGAAAGCGCCGAGGAGCCCGTCATCCGCCTCGGGCAGGAGGCCGCGGACTGGTGGGCTGCGCAGGGTGTCGAGGTGCAGCGGCGCGGCACGCTTGTGCTGACGCTGGGCCGCGACCGGCGCGAGCTCGACCGTTTCGCACGCCGGACCGCCGAGCACGTGACACAGGATGCCAACGGCATTGCCGAACTCGAGCCCGACCTCGACGGTCGCTTCGAGCGGGCGCTGCTCTTCCCCGGCGAGGCGCATCTCGACCCGCGTGCGGCGCTCACCTGCCTGCGCGACCGTCTCGAGGCGGCGGGCGTCCGTTTCCGCGCCGAGCGCGGAACGCCGGAGGGGCTGACCTTCGACTGCCGGGGTCTTTCGGCGCGCGACCGACTGAGCGACCTGCGCGGGGTCAAGGGCGAGATGGCGGTGCTTCGCAGCCATGACATCCGCCTGTCGCGCCCGGTGCGTCTGCTGCACCCGCGTTATCCGCTCTACATCGTTCCCCGCGCCGACGGGCTCTTCATGCTTGGCGCCACGCAGATCGAAAGCGAGGACCGGCGGCGCAGCGTGCGCTCGGTGCTCGAACTGCTCTCGGCGGCCTACGCGCTGCACCCGGCCTTCGGCGAGGCCGAGCTGGTCGAGATCGGCGCCGATGCGCGCCCGGCCTTTCCCGACAACCTGCCCCGCGTCCGGCGCAGGGGCGACACCTTTCATGTCAACGGCTTGTTCCGTCACGGTTTTCTGCTTGCGCCGGCGCTTGCGAAAATGGCGGTGGCGGCGGCCTGCGACGGAACGACAGCGGAGTTCATGGATGAAGATCACGATTAACGGAACCGCGACCGAGGTCCGCGCCACGACGCTGGCAGGCGCGCTCGAGGAACTGGGCTACGGCGATTCAAAGGTCGCCACCGCGCTCAACGAGGACTTCGTGCCGAGCGCCGCCCGGGCCGGCACCGCGCTCTCGCCGGGCGACCGGGTCGAGATCGTCACCCCGCGGCAAGGAGGCTGAGATGAAGCTCTACGATACCGACATCGTATCGCGCCTGATGCTGGGCACGGCGCAATATCCCTCGCCCGGAGTGCTCGCGGACGCCTTTCGGCGTTCCGGCGCCGGCATCGCCACCGTTTCGGTCCGCCGCGAGGCCGGTCACGAGAAGGCGGGCGCGGCGTTCTGGGATCTCGTCCGAGACCTTGGTGTCGCGGTCCTGCCCAACACCGCCGGTTGCCACTCGGTGCGCGAGGCGGTGACCACGGCGCAGATGGCGCGCGAGCTGTTCGAGACCGACTGGATCAAGCTCGAGGTCATCGGCCACGCGGACACGCTGCAACCCGATCCCTTCGGGCTGGTCGAGGCCGCGCGCATCCTCGTGGACGACGGCTTCAAGGTCTTTCCCTACACCACCGAGGACATCGTGCTGGCCGACCGGCTGCTGTCGGTCGGTTGCGAGGTGCTGATGCCGTGGGGCGCACCCATCGGCACCGGGTTGGGGCTGACCAACATCTACGGGCTGCGCACGCTCCGCGCCCAGTTCCCCGACGTGCCGATGGTGGTCGATGCGGGGCTCGGCCTGCCGAGCCAGGCGGCGGCGGCGATGGAGATGGGCTTCGATGCCGTCCTGCTGAACACCGCCGTCGCCAAGGCCGGTGATCCGCCCGCCATGGCGCAGGGTTTCGCCCGCGCGGTCGAGGCCGGTCGGCTGGCCTTCGAGGCCGACCCGATGGAGGCGCGCGACATGGCCGCGCCTTCCACCCCTTTGATCGGAAAGGCGTTTCTCGCATGAGGCTCGACAGGTTCTACCCGATCTTCGACAGCGTGGCGTGGCTGGAACGGATGCTGCCGCTCGGCGTGAAACTGGTGCAGCTGCGCATCAAGGACACGCCCGAGGTCGAGCTTCTTCCCATCATCAGCCGCGCGCAGGCGCTCTGCCGGCAGCATGGCGCGGTGCTGGTGGTCAACGATCACTGGCGCGTGGCGATCGAGGCGGGCTGCGACTGGCTGCACCTCGGGCAGGAGGACCTCGACGAGGCCGACCTGCCCGCGATCCGGCGTGCCGGGCTGCGGCTCGGCATCAGCACGCACGACCACGATGAACTCGACCGGGCGCTGCTGCTCGGGCCCGACTACGTGGCGCTCGGGCCGGTCTATCCGACGATCCTCAAGAAGATGAAATGGGAGCAGCAGGGGCTCGAGCGCGTCACCGAGTGGAAGCGCCTTGTCGGAGAGCTGCCGCTTGTCGCCATCGGCGGGATGCGGGTCGAGCGCGCGGCCGGGGCCTTCGCGGCGGGCGCCGACATTGTCTCGGTGGTGACCGACATCACCCTGCACGACGACCCCGAGGCACGTGCGCGCGACTGGATCGAGGTGACACGATGACCCGCTACGCCCGACAGGTGGCGGTGCCGGAGTTCGGTGCGGCGGGGCAGGCCGCGCTGGCCGCCGCCCATGTGCTGGTGGTGGGCGCGGGCGGTCTTGCGGCGCCGGTTCTGCAATATCTCGGCGGCGCCGGGGTGGGGCGGATCACGCTGGTCGATCCCGACCGGGTCGAGGCGAGCAACCTGCACCGCCAGACCCTGTTCCGCGAGACCGATGCCGGGTCGCCCAAGGCCGAGGTCGCGGCGGCGGCGATCCGGGCCCTGAACGCCGACGTGCACATCGACGCGGTCGTGGACGCGCTCGGCCCGGACAACGCCGCGGCGCTCTGCGCAGGCGCCGACCTCGTGCTCGACTGCGCCGACAGTTTCGCGGTGAGCTATATCCTCTCGGACAGCTGCCACGCGACGGGGCAGCCGCTGGTCAGTGCCTCGGTGATCGGCACCGGCGGACACGTCGGCGCCTTCTGCGGCGGCGCGCCCAGCCTGCGGGCGGTGTTTCCCGACCTGCCGCAGCGCGCCGGCTCCTGCGCCGAGGACGGCGTGCTGGGACCGGTCGTTGGGACCATCGGAGCGCTGCAGGCGCAGATGGCGCTGGCGCTGCTCGCCGGAGTCGCGCCGTCGCCCCTCGGCCAGCTCGTCACCTTCGAGGCGCAGGGGTTCCGCTTCGGCGGCTTCCGCTTCACCGGCGCGCCGGAACCCGACCACGCCCCGCGCTTTCTCGATCCCGCCGGCATCGCCGCCGGCGATTTCGTCGTCGATCTGCGCGCCGAGACCGAGGCGCCGCTGGTGCGCCCCGATGCGCATCGACTGCCGGTGACCGCCTTCGGTCCCGGCGGGCCGCTGCCGGACCCCGGTCAGCGCGCCGTCCTGTGTTGCCGCTCCGGCCTGCGCTCGTGGCAGGCGGCGGACCGGCTGGCCCAAGTCTGGGCCGGAGACATCAAGCTCGTCGCTCTTGGCGACCAACCCGGAGATACCGAATGAAACCCATGCTCACCGCGCTTGCGCTTTTCGCGGCCACGCCCGCCCTCGCGCAGGACAAGCTCACCATCGTGCTCGACTGGTTCGTCAATCCCGACCACGGCCCCATCGTCATCGCGCAGGAAGAGGGCTATTTCGCCGACGCCGGTCTCGAGGTCGAGGTGATCGCGCCCGCCGACCCCTCGGACCCGCCGAAGATGGCCGCAGCCGGTCGCGCCGATCTTGCCATCTCGTACCAGCCGCAGCTGCACCTGCAGGTGGCCGAGGGGATGCCGCTGGTGCGGGTCGGCACACTGGTCTCGACCCCGCTGAACTGCCTGCTGGTGCTCGACGACGGCCCCATCGAAGAGATTGCCGACCTGAAGGACCGCAAGGTGGGCTTCTCGGTCTCGGGTGTCGAGGGCGCGGTGCTCTCGGCGATGCTGGGGCAGGCGGGCCTTTCGCCGGACGATGTCGAGATGGTCAACGTCAACTGGTCGCTGTCGCCCGCGCTCATGTCGGGGCAGGTCGATGCGGTGATCGGGGCCTTCCGCAACTTCGAGCTGAACCAGATGGAGATCGAGGGCGTCGCGGGCCGTTGCTTCTACCCCGAGGAGGAGGGCGTGCCGCCCTATGACGAGCTGATCTACGTCGCCAACCCCGAGACCATGGACCGGGACCTGGTCCGGCGCTTCCTGTCGGCCACCGAGCGCGCGACGCAATACATCGTCAACCATCCGCAGGAGAGCTGGGAGACCTTCGCCGCGACCTCGACCGAGCTTCAGGACGCGTTGAACGAACGCGCCTGGGCCGACACCATCCCGCGTTTCGCGCTGCGCCCCGAGGCGCTGGACGCGGGCCGCTACGCCCGCTTCGAGACCTTCCTGCAAGAGGCCGGGCTGACCGCGGCGACGCGCCCCGTCGCAGAGCTCGCCATCGACATGGGGGCCGTGGAATGAGCTACGGACGGACCTTCCCGCTCTGGCGCGCGGCCGCCGGCGACACGTGGCACGACTACACCCGGCACGCCTTTGTCGAGGGGATGCGCGACGGCAGCCTGCCGCGCGACGCGTTCCTGCACTACCTCGTGCAGGACTACGTCTTTCTCGTGCATTTCTCGCGGGCCTGGGCGCTCGCGGTGACCAAGGCGGAAACGCTGGACGAGATGCGTGCCTGCGCGGCGACCGTGCACGCGCTCCTTGACGAGGAGATGCGCCTGCACGTCCAGACCTGCGCCGCCGAGGGCATCTCCGAGGAGGCGCTTTTCTCGGCCGAGGAAGCGCCGCAGAACCTGGCCTACACGCGATACGTGCTGGACGCCGGGCATTCGGGCGATTTCCTCGATCTGCTGGCAGCGCTGGCGCCCTGCGTGCTTGGCTACGGCGAGATCGGCGCGCGGCTGGGGCAGGAGGCGGGCGATACGCCCTACCGCGACTGGATCGCGACCTATGCCGATGCCGACTACCAGCAGACCTGCGCGGCGGTCGGCGCGCTGATCGACGCGGCGGCGGCGCGCCGGCTGGGCGATGCGCCCGAGCAGAGCCCCCGCTGGCCACGGGTTTGCGCGCGCTTCGCCAAGGCGACCCGGCTCGAGGTGGACTTCTGGGAGATGGGTCTTTCGGCATGACCGCTCCGGCGCTGCATCTGTCCGGGCGGGCGACGATCGGGGACGCGCCCATCTTCGGTCCGATCGAGGTCACGGTCCCCGCGGGGACATGGACCTGCCTCCTGGGTCCGTCGGGCGTAGGCAAGTCCACGGTGCTGCGGCTGCTCGCCGGGCTCGGCGAGGAGGTTTCCTTTGACGGCACCTATGGTGCCGGGGACGGGCAGCCATTGGCGGGGCGCGTGGGCCTGATGGCGCAGAGCGACCTGCTGATGCCCTGGCGCGATATCGTCTCGAACGTCGCGCTCGGGGCCCCGCTGCGCGGGCAGCGCCCGGATCGCGACAGGGCGCGCGCGCTGCTCGCCCGCGTCGGGCTGGCCGATCATGCCGACAAGCGACCGCACGCGCTCTCGGGTGGCCAGCGCCAGCGCGCCGCGCTCGCCCGGACACTCATGGAGGACCGCCCCGTCGTGCTGCTCGACGAACCGTTCTCGGCGCTCGATGCCCGCTCGCGCGCGCTCATGCAGGAGCTGTCCGCCGAGCTGCTCTCGGGGCGCACGGTGCTGCACGTCACCCATGACACCGCCGAGGCCGCGCGGCTCGGGCAGCGCGTGCTGCTGATGACGGGGGACGGAATCACCGAAATGCCGGTGCCTCAGGACCAACCGCCGCGCGCCTATGATGCGCCGGAAACGCTGACCTTCCAAGGGCGGCTGCATCGTCACCTCATGGAGGCCGCATGAGACAGACCCTGCGCCTTGCCGCCATCGCCTGTCTCTGCCTTGTGGCGTGGCAGGCCGTCGTGACGCTGGCAGAGCTGCCGCGCTTCATCCTGCCGGGGCCGTTGCTCGTGGCCGAAACCCTCTGGACCAGCCGCGCCCTGATCGCCGAACACGCGCTGGTGACGGCGGCCGAGGTGGGGCTCGGGCTCTTGCTGGGTGCGGCGGCTGGCTTTGCGACGGCGATCCTGCTCGCGGCCTCGCCGGCGGCACGGGCGGTGCTGCGCCCGGTGCTGGTCTTCAGCCAGGCGGTGCCGGTCTTCGCGCTGGCGCCGATCCTGACGCTGTGGCTGGGCTACGGGCTCTGGTCAAAGGTCGCGATGGCGCTGCTCATCATCTATTTCCCGGTGACCTCGGCGTTCTTCGATGCGCTGATGCGCACGCCCAAGGGCTGGCTCGAGCTTGGCCGGGTGATGGGCGCGCGTCCCGCGCGGCTGCTCTGGCACATCCGGGTGCCCGCCGCGATGCCGGGCTTCGCCTCGGGGCTGCGGCTCGCCGCGGTCTACGCGCCGATCGGGGCGATCATCGGGGAATGGGTGGGGGCCTCGCAGGGGCTCGGCTACCTGATGCTGCTGGCGAACGGGCGGGCGAAGATCGACCTGATGTTCGCGGCGCTCATCGTGCTGGCGGTCCTCACCCTGGCGCTGCACGCCTGCGTCGACGCGGCGTGCCGGCGGGTGTGGGAGAGCTGACGCCCGGATGCCCGTCAAACGAAAACGGCGGCGCGGGATGGTCCCGCGCCGCCGCCGCTTGTCGTCACGCCCCTGCGCTTACTCGGCGCAGCCGCGAATCTTCTCGATGTCCGGGCCGTCGGGGTTCCGGCCGAGGTTGAACGGGGCCGAAGCCGAACGCCATGCCGAGTAGTCCTGCAGGTACTCGAGCTGGCTCAGGTAGACCTTCGCCGAGGACGGGTTCTCGCAGGCGACTTCCTCGATCACCGCGTTCGCGGTTTCCTGGATCGTGGCCAGCGCCTCGTCATCCATGCGGGTGATCTCGTTCGCCTCGTCGAACTTCTTGTAGGCGTCGTTGGCGCGGCGCTCGGTGAAGGCGAGCGACCACAGCATCGTTGCGTCAGCCGCGATCTCGAGCTTCTCCTGCGCCTCGGCGCTCAGCGAATCCCAGGCGCTCTTGTTGATCATCACGCCGAAGACCGACGCGGACTGGTGCCAGCCCGGGGTCGCCCAGTAGTCGGTGACCTGCTGGAAGCCGCCGGACCAGTCGACGTTGGGGGTCGAGAACTCGGCCCCGTCGATCACGCCGCGCTCGAGCGACTGGTAGATCTCGCCGCCGGCCATGGAGACCTGGCTGCCGCCGAGCTGGTTGAGCAGCCGGCCCTGCTCGAGGCCGGACACCCGCAGGCGCTTGCCCTGCAGGTCGTCGATCGAGCGGATCGCTTCCTTGGTGTGGAAGCCGGACTCGTTGTTGGTCACGGCGTAGGGCAGGTAGACCATGCCGAACTTGCCGTAGGTCTCGTTGTAGATTTCCTTGCCGCCCCACTGCTGGATCCAGTTCACGTAGTCGACGGCGTTGAACAGGCTCGAGGTGGTGGCGAGCGGCGAGAACGCCGGGTCACGGCCGGCCCAGTAGCCGGGCCAGTCGGCGCCGGCCTGGATCGTGCCGCTCTCGACGGCGCCGAAGACCTCGCCCGAGGGAACGAGGCTGCCGCCCTCGAAGAACTCGATGTTCACCTCGTCGCCGGCCAGCTTGTTGGCGAGGTCCACGAAATGCTTGTCGAATTCGATCAGTTCGAGCGACGACGGCCAGGTGGTGGTCATCTGCCAGCTCTGCTGGGCCGACGCGGCGCCTGCCACGAGGGTCAGCGCGAAGGTGGCCGAAGCCAGGGTCTTTCCGAGAGTCATTGAGATCTCCTCCTGTCTCATTTGGGTCCGTAAAGGGTTGCCGGAAGCCATGTCACGAGCTGCGGGAACAGCGCGATGGCCATGGCCATCATCAGGATCAGTCCGATGAACGGCAGCACGCCGATGATGATGTCGGACGTGCGCACCTCCTTCGGGGCGAGCGCGCGCAGGTAGAACAGCGCGTATCCGAAGGGTGGCGAAAGGAACGAGGTCTGCAGCACCACGGCGGTCAGCACAACGAACCAGAGCTCGTTGACGCCCATCTCCTGCACGATCGGCAGGAAGATCGGGAACGACAGCAGCACGATGCCGGTCCAGTCGAGGAACATGCCGAGAAGGAAGACGATGAACATCATCACCGCGATCAGCATCCAGGGGGCCATGTCGAGCGAGCGCATGAGTTCCTGCGCGGCACGCAGGCCGCCGGTGATGTTGAAGACGCCGGTAAAGGCGGTCGCGCCGACCACGATGAACAGGATCATCGCCGAGGTGCGCGCGGTCTCGTAGACCGCCGAGCGGAAGGTGGCCCACTCGAAGCGGCCGCGGAAGATGACGATGCCGAGCGCCAGCGCGGCGCCGATTGCCGAGGCCTCGGTGGCGGTGGCAATGCCCGCCAGCATGGTGCCGAGGATACCGAAGATAAGCACGAGCGGCGGCAGCGCTTCCATCACCAGCATCCGCAGCAGCGTTCCCCGCGAGACCTTGTCGTCGGTCGGAACCGGCGGCGCGAGGTCGGGGCGGATGATCGCTACGAGCGCGACGTAGCCGGCGTAGAGCAGGCCGAGAATGATGCCCGGTCCCATCGAGCCCGCGAACAGTTCACCCACCGACAGCGACGAGTTCGACGCCATCAGGATCAGCATGATCGACGGCGGGATCAGGATGCCGAGGCAGCCCGACGCGGCGATGACGCCGGTGGTGAGCCGCTTGGAATAGCCGTATTGCAGCATCGGTTTCAGGGCCATGACGCCCATCACGGTGATCGAAGCGCCGATGATGCCGGTGGTGGCCGCGAGCAGGATCGAGATGAACACCACCGCGAGCCCGAGCCCGCCGGTGACCTTGGCCATCAGCAGCCGCAGGGTCTCGAACATCCGGTCCGTCACGCCCGAGTCGGACAGGAACCGCGCCATCAGCACGAACAGCGGAATGGCGATCAGGATGTAGTTGTCGAGCACCTCGCCGAAGATACGGTTGATGACGATGCCCAGCACCATCGGCTTGCCGGCGATGACCGCGCCGAGCACGGCGGTGCCGCCGAGGACGAAGGCCAGCGGGTGGCCCATGAAGAGGCCGATCAGCAGCAGACCGGCCATGATGAGACCGATCGTTTCACCCGACATGATGGGACTCCGGCTTCTTGAGGATGAGTTTCAGGACCTCCGAGATGCCCTGCAGCGCGAGCAGGCAAGCGGCCACGGCCATGGCGATCTTCACGGGGTAGACCGGAAGCTGCACGGCGCCGTAGGTCGTCTCGCCCTGCGCGTAGGAGCGCATCGCGAATTCCCAGCTCTTGGTCACGAAGACCCAGGCAAACGGGAAGAAGAAGATCAGGTAGCCCAGGATCTCGATGATGCGGCGTGCCATGGGGGCAAGGTTGTCGGTGACCAGGTCGACCCGCACGTGGGCACCGTGGCGCAGCGCGTAACCGCCCAGCATCACGAAGTAGAACCCGTAGAGCATCTTGGTGAGGTCGAACGCCCAGGTGGTGGGCGCGTTGAACCCGTAGCGCATGATCACGTCGTAGATGATCATGCCGGCGAATATGACGGCGATGAAGGAGACCGCCTTGCCGACGACCTCGTTGATCCCGTCGATGAGACGGATCAGTGACATAGAAATTCCCTCCCTGCCAAAGGCTCCTGCGAACAGGCCTCGGACCTTTGGCGGTAGGGTATTCAGCACATTCGGGTTTGACATGGACAAATTTGCAGACCATTTCTGCAAAAATGCGGGACGGCTTCGACTGGAACGACCTCAGGGTCTTTATCGCGCTTCACCGGATGAAGCGCATGACCGACGCGGGCAAGGTGCTCGGCGTCGATCAGACGACTATCGCGCGCCGGATCAAGGCGCTCGAGCGGGCCATCGGCACGCACCTCTTCGTGCGCCGGGCCGACGGCTTCGAACTGACGAAAGCGGGTGAGCGGATCCTGCCCTTCGCGCTTGAGATCGAGCATTCCGGCGAGAAGCTGCTCGAGGAAATATCGGGGCAGAACAAACGCTTGTCCGGCCGTGTTCGCGTGGGGGCGCCGGACGGTCTGGGCACCTTCTTCCTGCCGGCGATCCTGACCCGCTTCCAGCAGGACAATCCCGATGTCGACGTCGAGGTCGTCGCCAGCTCGCGCGAGTTCCGCGTCGCCGAGCAGGAGGTGCATCTCGCGCTCTGCCTGTCGCTGCCCGAGAGCGGCCGGCTGCTGGCCCGCAAGCTCGCCGATTACCACCTGCATTTCTTCGCCTCGTCGGAATACATCCAGCAGAAGGGTGCCCCCAAGGCACTTGGTGAACTGCAGGATCACCGGCTGGTCGGTTACATCTCCGACATGCTGTTCTCGCGCGAGGTGCGCTTTCTCGAGGAACTGGGGCTGCGCCGGATGGTGCGTTTCGCGTCAAGCTCGATGGCCGCGCAGCGCGAGGCGATCCGTTCGGGGGCGGGGCTCGGAATCCTGCCGCGTTTCATGGCGCTGAACGATCCCGGCCTCGTGCCGGTGCTGACCGACCGCTACCTGCTGAAGCGCACGGTCTGGATCGTCAGCCACCAGAGCACCGAGGATCTCGCGCGGGTCCGGTCGGTGTCGGAATACCTGCAGCGGGCGGCCCGGTCCCGGCGCGGCGCGCTACTGCTGTCCGAGGTCTGAAGCCGTCCTGCGGGTCAGTAGTGGAACAGCGCCCCGGCGGCACGTACCTCCTCGGTGAGGAAGTCGGCGCAGGCGCGGATGCGGGACAGGCCGCGCAACTCGCTGTGCACCACCAGCCAGAACGAGCGCCCCAGCCGCACCTCCTCGGGCAGGACGTGCACGAGGTCGGCATGCCCGTGCGCAAGGAAACGCGGCAGCACGCAGAGCCCCCCGCCCGCCAGCGTCATGTTGAGTTGCGCAGGCAGGCTGGAGCTCGTCAACCGGGGCGAGATATCCCGCGAAATCTGAGGGATGTAGTCCAGCTCGCGGGCGTAGATGAGATCCTGGATGTAGCCGAGGATGCCGTGGTGGCGCAGGTCGGCGAGGGTCTCGGGCCGCCCTGCTTCGGCAAGATAGGCCTTCGAGCCGTAGAGCCCCAACTCGTAGTTGGTCAGCTTGTGCGCGTGCAGTCGGCCCTTGCTGGGCCGGGCGAGGCTCACGGCCATGTCGGCCTCGCGCTTGGTCAGGCTGAACTGGCGCGGCAGCGACACGAGCTCGAGCTTCAGTCCGGGCTGGGCGCGTCCCAGCCTCACCAATGCCGGCGCGACAAAGCTGCTGCCGAATCCCTCGGGCGCGCCGACCCGCACGGTCCCGTCGATTCGCGAGGTGGCGCCCGAGATGTCGCTGGCCGCCTGCAGTGCGATGGTTTCCACCCGCTGCGCCGCCGCGAGGAAACGCTCGCCCTGCGGCGTGAGGCTGTAGCCCGATACGGTCCGGTCGAAGAGCCGCGCGCCGAGTGCCTCCTCGAGCGCCTTCACCCGGCGGCTGAGGGTGGTGTGGTCGATTCCCAGCTTCTGCGCGGCGAGCGTCAGCCGCCCGGTCCGCGCGATCGCGAGAAACCATTCCATCGTGCCCCAGTCGAAATCCTGTCTCATATGTGAATCCATGCAACCCGGTGGTGACTAATTCACAATTTACGTGCGTTTTCCATCATGCTTTCGTCGCGCGGCATTTCGTTCGGGGAGGAGAAGACATGAAGATCGCATTCATCGGGCTCGGCAACATGGGCGCGCCCATGGCGGCCAATCTCGCCAAGGCCGGCCACGCGGTGACCGGCTTCGACGTCGCCGGCGCCACCGCCGAGGGCGTCGCGCAGGCGGGTTCGGGCCCCGGGGCCGTGGCAGGCGCAGAGGTCGTCATCACCATGCTGCCCAACGGGGCCATCCTGCGCAGCGTCGCCGACGAGATCATCCCCGCCATGGCGCCCGGCGCGGTGCTGCTCGACTGCTCCACGGTCGATGTCGACAGCGCCCGCGCCGTCGCCGACCAGGCCGCGATGGCAGGTCTCGGCGCACTCGACGCGCCGGTCTCGGGCGGCATCGGCGGAGCGGCCGGCGGCACGCTCACCTTCATGGTCGGTGGCTCGGAAGAGGCCTTTGCCAAGGCGAAACCGCTCTTCGACATCATGGGCCAGAAGGCCGTGCACTGCGGCCCCTCCGGCAACGGCCAGGCGGCGAAGATCTGCAAC
>MDTG01341039.1_pt1 | contig 63493 bp, 48 predicted proteins | sample 811421 | NCBI WGS metagenome assembly MDTG01 (sample SAMN05326645, study PRJNA326480) | marine metagenome | isolation source: seawater | place: Pacific Ocean: South East | collected 2011
GGACTCTTATATCGTTTAAAGCTCTCGCTTTTCACTTCTATTTTCTATTAAAAAACTATCCCGTTTTTCGGGAGGGCAAAGGTAACACAATTTTTATTTTTCAAAAGCTTTTTTGAAAAATTTATTTTGCTTTTTTACCGCGATTCTTTTTATGAACTCACCCCTTTTTTGGGTCGGCAAAGGTAATACATTTTTTTATTCTAAAACTAATTTTTAAAATAAATATTTTTACTTCCTCTTCCCTAATTTTTCAAATCAACTACCCCGCTCAAAAACGGGAGCGCAAAGGTAACGCATTTTTTTGTTGTGAGTTTACTTTTTTGATTAAAAAGTTGAAGTTTTTAATAGGACTCTGATTTCTTAATAATTACGGATTACTCAATGCCACGGGCATGATCTTTCCGTTGCAAAATGTAGCTGCTTTAAGTGCAAAATCACTGATAAAAGTTGCCATCTGCTCGGCAGTTAAGGGAGCTTTTACATTTGGAAAGGCTTTTTGCAGCATTTCTGTTTCTACTGCTCCTAAAGCTAATGCGTTTACACTCACTCCGTAATCAGTTAGTTCTGATGCCAAACATTCTGTAAGTATTGCCAAGGCGCCTTTTGTACTGCTGTATGCCGATAGCCCCGGATATTTACTGCTTCCTTGAAAACCGCCCATACTACTTATGTTAACAATGTGTGCTCCTTTATTAAAATAGGGCAAGCAAGCTTGTGTTAAATGTACTGCCGAAAGTACATTAGCTTGAAACTGGTTTAAAAAGTCTTCTGAACTACATTCTAAAAAGGATTTATTAATTAGCTGCCCCGCATTATTAATCAAAACATCTACTTTGAATCCCTTTTGAAGAAATTCAGTTACTCCTGTTTTAGATTCTTCTTTTCCAAGGTCGGCAATTAGCACTTCTATATTCTTCGTCTGTTTTAAAAGTTCTTCTAAACTGCCTTTCGATCGGGCAATGGCTAAAACGTTGTGCCCTGTCTGATCTAAATATTGGGCAACTGCTTTACCTATACCTCTACTGGCTCCACTTACAACAATGTTCATTTTTCCTTTTTTTGGACTGTGAAATTATTAATAAAGGAACAATTTATGGCGAATAGTCCTAATTTTACCCCATGGCAAAATTGAAGCTGGATTTACACGACATCTATAATAAAGGTAAAAAAATTGACGATGCTTTAAATGAAGTTATTGAAGAGGCTTTGGAGAATCGTATTAAAATGGTAGAGATTATTCCCGGCAAGGGAAGCGGCCAATTAAAGAAAAAGGTGATTCGATTTTTGGAACAAAAACACATTAAACAACAGTATCATCGTATAGAAAAGGACAGTAAAAACTTCGGTCGACTATTTGTACATTTTAAACACTAAAAATCACTTCCATGTTTACAGAAGGTAGAATTGCATTTGTTATTTTTTTCTTGATTGTGTTTATCGCTTACCTTATATGGGCATATCGAAAAGACATTAAAAAAATACCTTGGTATTATAAGGGTACTTTTAAGATTATTCTAGCACTTGTAGGGATTTATAGTGCCTACTTTATATTGACTCGAGTTTTGATATAGAAGTAAGAGACAAGAGCCTAGAGTAAAGACCGCTACGCTATTAGAGGAAAGGAAGTGAAAAGTTATTTTCTTTACTCCAAAATTAGATGAAGTGAAATCCAATTCTCGCACCAGCGAGACAGTTTCAATGCTTCCGCTTTCATCTTTCATCTTTTTTAGCGGCGTTTTCTTTAAAAACTGTTACAAAAGTGGGCTGAGAGATAGAACGCACCTGTCTGCTGAAAGCAGCGATAACACACCTGCCTATCGGCAGACAGGGATTAAGTGGATTGTCGCGGATTTGATTCGTTTCTATATATTGGCTTTTTTAACCGCAGAGCCGCAAAGGGCGCGATGAATAAATTAGTTAATAAACAATTAGCAATTAATTTTGTCTTATTAAATATCAATGAAAATGATTAATCTTGACTAACAGATTCAGGATTAATCATTAAATATTACTCCTGAATTTTTAACTCTTAATTCTCTAAATTCCTTCTCAATGCCTCATTCTCCACCCTCTTCTTCAAAACAAAAAAGCGCAGAACTCAATCTACGCTTCTCTATTTTCTTACATCTTTTGCAACGCCAATAACTATCAGCAAAAAGATTCTCTAAACTCTAAAGTCTACTCTCTACTCTTCTTCACTCTTTACATATCATTAGCTTTCTTTACTTCTTCGGTGGCTGCATGCCTTTTTGCTTCGCCATTTCTTCAAGGCGCTTTTGAAAACCTGATTTCTTTTGTGCTTTTGGTCGCTTTTTGTTCACTTCAATTTTAGCACGAATAGCGTCTTCATTGATAAATACTTTTCGAATTAAAAAGGTTTGACCAATTGAAATAATGTTGGCAAGGAAATAATAGTAACTCAAACCGGCAGAATAGTTGTTAAAGAAAAACAACATCATTACCGGCATAATGTACATCATTATTTTCATTTGAGCTGCCATTGGCCCTTCCGTAGCGGCACCCATGCTCATTTGACTGTTGAGCTTGGTGTAAAGCATAATACTTACAGCCATAAGCAAAGTAAATAAACTGATGTGATCTCCATAAAACGGAATACTAAAGCCATCAGGAAAATTGTAAATGCTGTCGTAAGTAGACAAATCCTCTGCCCATAAAAAGCTCTCCTGGCGCAATTCAATCGATGCCGGAAAAAAGCGGAACATGGCTATCAAAATAGGCATTTGAATCAGCAATGGAATACATCCACTTAATGGATTCACTCCTGTTTGGCGATAAAGCGACATCATCGCCTGCTGTTTCTTCATCGGATCATCCTTGTGTTTTTCATTTATTTCACTGATCTCCGGTTTTAAAACACGCATTTTGGCACCAGACATATAGGTTTTGTAGGTAATTGGAGAAAGCACCAATTTTAATAAAATAGTTAAAACCAAAATAATGATCCCATAGTTCCAATGAAAACCATCTAAAAAGTTAAAAACAGGAATAACAGCATACTTATTGACCCAACCAAAAATTCCCCAACCTAGGCTAATAATATTCTCTAAACCAATGTCTAATTTCTTTAAAATATTGTATTTGTTAGGCCCCAAATACATTTGCATATTAAAGTTCTCTACCTCAGCACCTCTAACGGGAATGGTCAATGCTGTCGCCATTTTTTTAACGTAATCCATGCTTCCTTCATCGGTTTCCATGGCTGCAAAGGCTCTTGACTTATCGAATGACTCACTGGCAATTAAAGTTGTGTTGAAGAATTGTTGCTTAAAAGAAACCCATTTTACTGAAGCCTCAAAATCTTCACGTTCTTCATCAGACAAGCCCAAATCATCAATATCATCGTCCTTGTACATAAAGTGAACCGTAGTTGCATCACGCTGGTTCTTCATGTTTTTCTCTTGGTTGGGCGCATTAACCATCCAATTTAAATACACTTCCCCACTTCGCATGTCAATCACTTTATCCATGCCAATAAAGTTCACATCAAAATCAATTAAGTATTGATTTCCTCGAATGCGATAAACATACTCAATATACTGATCATCTGCTGATTTCAGCTTAAAGCTGATTTTCCTTTCCTCTTCACCTCGAATGCTCTTAGCTTCAATATCAGACTCAAATACTAATTCATCGGTATAAATATTCTTGTTATCGCGGCTAAAAAAGTTCAAGTTGAAAGCTGAAGTAGAATCAAACAACACTAATGGGTCTCCATTGTAAGTTTCATAATCTTTTAACACTGCCTGTAAGATTCGTCCCCCTTTGGTAGAAAAAGTCAATTTCATTAAGTCCGTTTCTACTTCAAAAGTTTCTTCATCAATGTTTGCAGCCGATGCAAAAACACCATAAAGCTCCTCAGCTCTTTGGGCAGCAATGTCTTCCTTGGCTACTTCATTACTATCGGAGATTAAAGAATCTGTTGCTTCAACAACTTCATTACTTCTCTCTTTGGCAACCGCTTCCTTATTTTCTCTAGCAGAAATCTCAGCATTTTTTGCAGCCTCAACTTGCGCAATAGAATCTCGAATTTCGCGCTGACGTGCAATTTCTTCATCAGAGGGTGCATTCCAAATACTGAAGCCAACCATTATGGCTCCAATCAACAATAATCCGATCAGTGTATTCTTATCCATATTCTTTTTTCGCTCTCTATTTTAAAGATTCTTTCAATGAAGCCGCAATAAATTTCACAAACAAAGGATGTGGATTTAATACGGTACTGCTATATTCCGGATGAAATTGTACTCCTACAAACCAAGGGTGGTTTACATTCTCAACAATTTCTACCATTCCTCCTTCAGGGTTTATTCCACTGGCTTTCATACCTGCTTTTTCAAAGTCCTTAAGGTATTTATTGTTAAACTCAAATCGGTGGCGGTGGCGCTCGCTTATCAATTCTGATTGATACGCATCAAAAGCAATGCTGTCTTTTTGAACTGCACAATCATAAGCCCCCAAACGCATGGTTCCTCCTTTTTCTGTAATGCTTTTCTGCGCTTCCATTAAAAAGATTACCGGATCCTCTGCTTGCTCATTAATTTCTGTCGTGTGTGCTCCTTTTTTGCCCAAAACATTTCTGGCAAACTCAATTACTGCACACTGCATTCCCAAACAAATTCCCAAAAAGGGCATATTGTTTTTTCGAGCGTATTCAACAGCAATTATTTTTCCCTCAATTCCTCTTTCACCAAATCCGGGTGCTACAATAACACCATCCAAGTCTTTCATTTTATCGGCTACATTCTCGTTGGTCAGTAATTCTGAGTGTATCCAATCAATTTCAACTTGAGTGTCATTCTCAACTCCGGCGTGAATCAAGGCTTCATTAATTGAAATGTAAGAGTCTTTTAATTCTATGTACTTTCCGATTAATCCAATTTTCAAATGGTTTTGAGGATTGTCTAATCGGTGTAAGAAACGTTTCCACTGCTGAATTTCCGGCTCCTCTCTTAAAGGTAAATCTAATTTTTTCAATACCACTTGATCCAGTTTTTCTTTCTGCATCAAAACCGGTACTTCGTAAATGGTATTTGCATTGGCTGATTCAATTACGGCATCCTTCGAAATGTTGCAAAATAAAGCTACTTTTCTACGAACATCCTCCGGAATGGTATGCTCAGTTCTCAACACCAATACATCGGCTTGCACTCCACTTTCCAGCAATTGCTTTACCGAGTGTTGTGTTGGTTTAGTTTTAAGTTCGCCTGAAGTAGCTAAGTAAGGCACTAATGTTAAGTGAACCACAATGCAGTCCACTTCAGGATCCCATTTCAACTGACGAACAGCCTCAATATATGGCAGTGATTCTATATCTCCGACAGTACCACCAATTTCAGTAATTACAATATCGTAATCCCCTGTTTTACCCAATAGGCGAATACGTCTTTTTATTTCATCGGTAATGTGCGGAATTACCTGAACGGTTTTTCCTAAATAAGCGCCTTCTCGCTCTTTATTAATTACATGCTGGTATATTCTTCCGGTTGTTACATTATTTGCCTGCGAAGTTTTTCGATCTAAATAGCGCTCATAGTGACCTAAATCCAAATCAGTTTCAGCACCATCTTCGGTTACATAACACTCACCATGTTCATAAGGATTTAAAGTTCCCGGATCAATATTAATGTATGGATCTAGTTTCTGAATAGTTACAGAGTATCCTCGCGCTTGCAAAAGCTTTGCAAGTGAAGCTGAAATAATTCCTTTTCCTAAAGATGAAGTTACACCTCCGGTAACAAATACGTACTTGGTTTTATTGTCTGGCATGAGAAAAACGCTACAGTTAGGTTAAATTAAACTGTGCGCAAAATTACAGGATTTGCCTTTGGTAAAAAATTATTTTCTTTTAAAAAGTCAAACTTACCCCAACACTCGGCAAAATAGGCAATTGATCTACTCTATCTGCCGTTACACGATTAACATAAAAGATGTTATTTCTATCGTATACATTAGTTACACTAGCGGTAACGTCTAATAATGAATGTTCTCCTAACACAAACTGTCGTTTAATGGAAACATCAAATCGGTGATAATAGGGTAAGCGACCACCACCTAAATTTCCGTAACGGATTCCCAACTCTCCATTAGCTGTAGTATAATCTTGATCTAAGCCTCCTTGTAAAGTCAAGTTTTCGTAAAATCCGGTTGTTTGAGTAAAAGGAAAGCCGGAACCTAAGTTCCAACGTGCATCAACTGTCCACGACAGATCTTTTCCAAACGTATATGACCCTACTAAGTTTACATTATGTCTTCTATCAAACAATGGATTATACGCTTGAATACCATCCCAACGCTCTACCTTACTTAATGAGTACACTGCCCACAAACTGATTTGTTTGCGATCGTATTTTATGGCAATATCAACACCATAAGCATCACCGGATTCTACAATATAATCTTTCTTCAACACATCCGGTTTATCATTGTTTTCAGCATTGTCCTCATAAAGTTTATTTCTATTGATATTGATCAACTGATTAAACCACTTGTAATACCCTTCAATATTTACGTTCAAATTTCTAGTAATGTCGAATTCAAAACCTAAAATGGTATGTCGCGCTTTTTGCAAGGCGTCATTTATTTCTCTGGTATCTCCGTTTTCTTCAGTAAATTCATCTTGAATATTATCTGGTCCGGATAAGAAGCCATAGAAAAAGTTAACCACATCACGATCTGAAGTTGCACTCAACAAGTTTTGGGAATAAAGTCCTCCGGCACCTTTTACACGAATATTATCGCTGATGTTGTATTTAAAGCCCAAGCGCGGCTCCGGTGAAAAAGCGTTTAAAGAAGCGTAATAATGCATTCTGAAGGATGGCTCAACAACCAATTTTCCGTAGTTATACTTTTTTTGCAAATAAGCTGCAATTTCTGTGGTGTTTTCAACTTGTTGGATGGTTTGCTCAACACTGTTGGTAAAAGAAAAATCAGTTGTAAAGCCCAAAATTTCAAAACCAAACTTTGATTCGTTATCGCCTTTAAACTTAGTGAAATTCATATTCATATTAAAGCCATTGATCGCACTTCTTCTATCGCTAACAGCAGCAGTTTCATCATCTTCATCACTTGTAATCTCATAACCGGTGTAGGCCACAGTACCATCAATGAGCGTTGGCGATGCTGCAGGAATAAGAACAAAGTTGGCACCACCACCATATTGATTCCAGTTAAATGCTGCTACATTCGGGTAATTTACTCGATCAGTAAAATTGAATCCAAAAAAGTTTACTTTACTTCCATTGCTTCCATTAAAAGAAACTTTACCATAAATATCATTAAAACTATAAGGTAGTCCATTGCTATCAGCATAATGATATAATGTTTGCGAAGTTTGATCTAAATAAGAGGTTTTTGCTGAAAGCACAAATGACTTACTTCCTCCTCCTCTTGTCTTAGGCTTTTGAAGAGGCCCCTCCAAAAGTACTTTGGAGCCAAAAGTGTTAGCTGAAACTTTCCCTCCAAATCGATTTTTATTTCCATCTTTGGTTTTTATGTCCATAATGGAAGAAATTCGACCACCATATTCTGCACCAAAACCTCCGGTATAAACATCAGCAGTTCGTAAAATATCAGTATCAAATGTAGAAAACAGCCCTATGGAGTGAAATGGATTGTAAATGATCATTCCATCTAACAATACTTTATTTTGAATTGGTGAACCTCCGCGAATGTACAACTGTCCTCCTTGATCACCTGTAAAAACAACTCCGGGTAAAACTTGTAAATACTGTGCTAAATCAGGATCACCGCCAATTGCCGGCATCTTTTTAATTTCTTTAGGAGTTAACTTAGTCACCGACATTTTTACTGTTGTCTGCGCTTCTTGCTTTTCTGCAGATATTGTTACTTCTTGAATATCAACTGAAGATTCATTAATGTATAACTTTTCATTGATAATTTGACCTGCTTTTGTTAACTCAACTTGAATAGTGGCTGTATCGTAGCCGATGGAAGTTGCCATTAGAGTGTATTTCCCAAGTGGAATTCTAGTTAAATTAAAATATCCATTATCATCAGTGGATGTACCATAAGTTGTACCCTTCAATAAAACATTGGTATAAATAGCGGGCTCACCTGTTTTTTCCATATAAACAAAACCTCTGATTGAACCCGTTTGTGCTGCTAAGTTAAAAGCAAAAAAAAGACTGCAAAGCAGTAAAAGAAATCTATAACGCATGAATATTTTTTTAGGTCGACAAATATAACCAAAGCAATTGGGCATATTTTGTTAAAAAGTATATTGACAATCGAAAAAGGAGTTTTGTTGTCTTGCTAATGAAGAATTTTAAAAACTAACTCCTTGTAAATATCATGTGTATTTACACCACCGCCCATAACTCCTTTAGATTGAAGGTCGGCTTCTCTCATATACGCCATTATTTTAGCAATCTTTTTAATGGAGTAATTCTTAGCGGCTACTTTATAATCTTTCAAAAAAAACGGATTCACACCCATTTTTGAAGCCAAGGTTTTATCATCTGCCGGAGAAAAGTGATGAAAAAGCAATAGTTGACTGAAAAAGCGATACATCATGGGTAAAGTAGCCGGAATCGCATGACTTTTTTCATTTTGTCCGAAGTAATTTATGATGCGATTTGCTTTCATTATATCTTTAATTCCCAAAGCATTATTCAACTCAAAAACATTGTAATCTTTGCTGATTCCAATATTTTGTTCAATCATCTGAGCATTGATTTCTTCGCCCTCTTTTAAGTTAATCAATAGTTTATCGAGCTCATTGCTGATTTTACTCAAATCCGTCCCCAAAAATTCCAATAACAAATTGGTTGCTTTAGGATCAATTTTCGCTTTTTGGTCTTTTACATAAGTCTGAATCCATGATGGCACTTGATTGTCGTAGAGCCGCTTTGATTCAAAAGACACACCCATCTTCTTTGCCAGTTTCACAAAGTTTTTTCTACCATCTACTTTTCCATGTTTGTAACACAAAACCAAAATGGTAGTTGGTGAATGTTGCTTTAAATAAGACTCCAGTTCATAGATTCCTTTAAGTTTTTGCGCCTCTTTAACGATTACTACATTATGGCTCGCCATCATTGGATAGCGCTTGGCTTCTGCTATTAATGCGTTTACTTCAGTATCTAACCCATAGAGCACTGATTGATTAAACTCCTTTTCCGATTCATCAAGAACATGATCTTCAATGTAATCAGAAATCTGATCAATAAAATACTCCTCTTCACCATAAAGCAAATAAATCGGATGGTAAACTTTGTTTTTTAGATCGCGAATAATCGTATTAAAATCCAAGGATTAAGTTATTTTTGTGTTACGTATGCAGCAGTTAAATTTACCCTCTTATCAGTTTAAACTGATTCAGGAAGACAAAAAAACTAAAATTTTCGATGCCATTCGAAAGAAGTACCTGCTTTTAACAGCTGAAGAATGGGTACGACAAAATTTTATCGAGTTTTTAGTGCGTGAGCGCAACTTTCCGAGGGGCTTAATTGCTGTAGAAAAAGGATTAAAGTTAAACGGATTGCAAAAGCGCAGTGACATATTGATTTATTCAAAAAGTGCCGAGCCCATTTTAATGGTAGAATGTAAGGCACCTGAAGTAAAAATCGACCAAAGCGTGTTTGACCAAATCGCTCGTTACAACATTCATTTCAAACTGCCCTTTTTAGTTGTAACTAATGGTCTCCAACATTATTGTGCACAAATAAATTTTGAAAATAAAGACTTTAGTTTTTTAAAAGATATTCCAAATTACAACGATATTAGCAAATAATGAATAAACTATTTCCACTTCTTGTATTTGTAATTTTCACTCTTCAGATTCATTCACAGCAGACTGAAAAAGTGAATCTTGAATTACATAATTACTTGAAAAGTATTTCTGCAAATGAAATGGTTCCACTTTTGGTGGAAGGCGATCAAGATCAAATTCCGGAAATAGTTGAGCAACTAAACGGAACAGTTCGTCTAAAAATTAATAATCTATTTTCCATTGAAATTCCTGCACAAAATGTAAAAACATTTGCTGCTGAGAATGCTGTAAAACTTATTGAGTTTACTACAGCTTCACCCAAAAGCCTAAGCGACACCATGCTAATTAACAGTCGTGCAGATTTGGTACATCAAATGCAAGCACCCCTGCGGCAAAACTACAGTGGAAAAGGTGTTTTATTAGGTGTTATAGACTCTGGCATTGAAATAGAGCATCCTGACTTTCAAGATAGTTTAGGCAATACGAGAATTCTAAAAATTTGGGATCAAAAGGCGCCATATAATGCAAGTAGACAAGCAGGAAACTATACTTATGGCGTAGAATGGGACTCAACAGATATTAATTCAGGAATTTGTACACATGACGACAACCCTGCTGAATATGGGCACGGAAGCAATGTTACCGGAGCTGCGGCATCTAACGGTTTTGCAAATGGGAATTTGAAAGGCATAGCGCCCAAGGTAAATATAATAAGTGTTGCAACTGATTTTAGCAAAGTAAACTGGCTACAGACTGTTGCTGAAGCGATTGATTATATTTTTGCTCAAGCAGATTCTTTAAATATGCCTTGTGTCATTAATGCTAGTATTGGCACTTACGCAGGCTCCCATGATGGAGAGGACATTGCCGCACGTATGATTGACCAAATGATTAAACTAAAAAATGGTCGAGCTGTAGTGGCAGCCGCAGGAAATGCGGGAGCAATCCCTTTTCACTTGCAGCACCATGTAAACAATGACACCCTTTTTAGCTGGTTTTCTTATCATTCCCAGCTTTATAACAGTGCCGGTGGAATTTACTTCGAACTTTGGTCGGATACTGCTGATTTTAATCAAATGTACTTTGCTTTAGGTGCAGATCAACCAACAGCTTCTGCCTATAAGTTCCGTGGAAGAACAGCTTTCGCACAAGGAAAAAATCGCATCAATCAACTTTACCTTGATTCAATTATGAGCCATAATGGCAATCGGTTAGCTTATGTCCAAACTTACGTAGAACAAAGTAGAGGACGTTACCGCATGCAGGTGGGTTTAAGCGGAATTGACTCCACTAACTACCGCTTTCGATTTGAATCTACCGGAGTTGGAAAGCTAGACATCTGGTCTTCTTTTGCTTTATTCCGCTCGTCGAATATTATTGGTCAAAACCTTCCAAGCCTCGCCCAATGGCCTGAAATGGCAAAATATCAACGACCGGATAGCTTGCAAACCATGGTCAGTAGTTTTACTTGCCTTCCATCTGTGATAACTGTTGCCAATTACGTCAACCGTAGCACATATTTTGATGTAACCCAAACGCAACGCTCAACCGGTTTTCAGGGTGGCGAAATTAGTCCCAACTCTAGTTTAGGCCCCAATAGAAAAGGACAGCAAAAACCGGACATAGCAGCAGCCGGAGATTATATGTTTGCCGCAGGTAGATTAGCTACTTTGCAGCAAGCCATTCAAAATGATCCGCAAAAAGTTAGTCCCGATAGCATGCACTACAGAAATGGAGGAACTTCCATGGCAGCACCAACGGTGGCAGGAATGATTGCTTTGCTTTTGGAGAAGTGCCCTGATTTCAACTACCTGCAAATTAAAAATGCTTTAACAAATTCGGTTTACACCGACCAGTACACTCCCACCAACTTACCGGATTACAAATGGGGCTATGGAAAAGCCAATGCATTTCAATTACTGACAAATGAAGTTTTCACTCCTCAATTAGTGACTCCTGCTCCACCCCATTGCACTGGTAACTCCATAATTATTCAAGTGGATTCTACCTATAATTCTTATCGATGGTACAACAACGACACAAGTAGCCAAATTAGCATCAATCAAAGCGACGTAATTTATGCTTGGGTTCAAAATAACAAAGGTTGCTTCTCCACTACAGATACGATAGCAATCCAATTTCAAAATTCACCTCCCAAACCTTTGATTAGTCAACGCAATGACACTCTATTTGTTCAAGCTGCTAATGGACAGTTGCAATGGTACTATAACAACAATCTTATTTCCGGTGCAACTCAAAGTTCGATTAAAACAACACAAAGTGGAGACTATTTTTGTCAATTAACCGACACGAATGGTTGCAGTAGCTTTTCTGACACTTTAAATATCACTATTACAGGTATTCAAAATTTAGAAAAACAAAATCAATTTCCCATTTACCCAAACCCAACTCAAGATTATATCGTGCTTGAATTCAATAATTCTAAAGAAAACCTTGAAATTATTCTATTGGATATAAATGGAAAAACACTAATCCGTCGTCAGTACACCAAAAAGCAACGAATAAAACTAGATTTAAGTCTTTTAGCAAAAGGAATGTATTTTATTCAGTTAAATACAGCTAAAAATCAGTATAATGAATTAATCATAAAACAATGAAGAAATTATACTCTCTAATATTATTAATGTTATGTTTTTCCATATTTTCAATTTATGCGCAAGATCGCTTAATAGTTAAATTAAAAGAAAATCATCGAGAGGCAATTGCTAAGAGTTCGCTCCAAAAAATCTTTCAAGAAGAAGGAGTTAGTTCTGTTCAAAAAGCATTTCCGCAGCATACAAATAAGAAATTAAAAAAAGGAGAGGTTGACTTAAGTCGAATTTACTACCTTGAAATCTCTTCGAATAAAAACATTCAAAAAGTACTTCAGCAACTCAGGAAAAGAGATGAAGTGGAATATGCTGAACCGGAATACCTCAACCAATTAACTTATGTTCCTTCAGACACTTTAAATGTCAACCAATGGTATTTAGATGCCGTTTTTGCTTACGATGCATGGGATATAGAAACCGGAGATACCAATGTTGTTATAGCCATTTCCGATACGGGAATAGACACCGCCCATAATGATTTAAAAGCTAATATTGCCTATAATTACGATGATCCAATTAATGGAGTTGACGATGATAATGATGGCTACATAGATAATTTCTATGGCTGGAATACAGGTTCCAATAATTTCAATGTTCAAGTTTCGAATTCGGGACATGGTTCGAATGTTAGCGGCATAGCTGCAGCAGTTACCGATAATGTTACCGGAATTAGCGGCTGTGGTTTTAATAGCCGGTTTATGACAGTAAAGATTGATAACAACCAAGGTCAACTTACTGGAGCTTACCAAAGCATAGTTTATGCTGCCGACCAGGGAGCTTTTGTAATTAATTGTTCATGGGGAAGCTATAGCTATTCTGAATTTGCGCAAGATATAGTCAATTATGCTACTATTAATAAAGGTGCGCTAATAACAGCAGGTGCCGGCAATGGACCATTTAGTGGCCCGAATGCGGCAATTGGAGTTGAAGAGCAATTTTATCCTGCTGCTTACGAAAATGTAATGGCTGTTGGCTCTCTCATTTATGATGACACGGTTAAACTCAGTTCAAATTACGGTTATTGGTTAGATATTTTTGCACCGGGTGAAGATATGCTAACTACAAATGCAGCAGGTGGCTACGGCCAAAATGGTGGAACCTCAATGGCGGCACCGGTAGTTGCAGGAGCAGCGGCTTTGGTTAAATCTCATTTTCCCCATTACACTGCCAAACAAGTTGAAATGCAGTTAAAAAATACAGCGGATAATATTGATCATGTAAACGACCAAAAGTATCATAACAAAGTAGGAGCAGGTAGAGTAAATTTTTTAGCTGCGCTAACAGACACAACTGATGCAGGTTTGATGTTGGAAAACAAAACTATCACCGAAAACAATGTAAATGGCTCTTTTATAGCAGGTGATACCATTATTTTTTACGGAGATTTAATCAACTACTTAAAAGATGCAACCAATGTGAGCATTAAAGTAATTGCTGTGAATAATAAGCTAACGCCAATACGAGACTCAATTACCTTAGGCAATCTGAACTCCGGAGATACAATCAATTTTGCTCAGAATCCTATTCAATTTAGAATACCCAATGGTTTATTAATCAATGAAGGAGTAGGACTTTGGGTTAAAATTTACGCTGATAATTTTTATGGAACAGATTATATTGAACTAAATGTCAATAACGACTACATTACAGTAGAAGAAAACAACTTGCGAATTACTTATAGTAGTTCAGGAGGCATTGGTTTTTCAGGGAGCAGCTCCAACCTAGGAGAAGGAATTAAATATTTAGGTGGGCAGTCATTGTTGTACGAAGGAGCATTAGCCGTTGGCGCCGACACCTCTTATGTAGCTGACAAGTTCCGAGGTAACAGCGGTGTAGATAATGACTTTACTTCTTCTCAACTGATTAGATTAGTATCATCAAACCAAGCTGATGTAGAGTTAAATACCACTTTTGAAGATACTAGCTCTCCAACTACTTATGAAATTAATCAGCGCAACTATCTCTTTAAAACGCAATACCCAAATACCTCAATTTATGTTTTCGATATTAAGAACGTTAGCAATACTGACCTTAGCAATGTATACGCAGGTATGATTATGGATTGGGACATTTTAGACTACTCGAAGAATAAAGTTTATTACGACGCTGCTCGAAGTATGGGGGTGAGTTACTCTACGGATAGCAATTTGTATTGTGGGATAAAAGCATTGAATGAAGATGCCATTATCAGACATTATGCAATCGATAATATCTCAAACTCCCCGGATGGATTAAATTTATTCGATGGATTTTCAGATGCCGAAAAATATTGTGTTTTAACAAATCAAAGGGATTCTGCAGGAAACCAAAGTCAAGGAGGCAATGATATTATTGATGTAGTTTCTATGGGTAAAATCACATTGAAAAGAGACAGCACTTTAAGAGCTGCCTTTGCTATTATTATCAACGATGATCTCAATTCGCTCGAAACTGAAGCCGATAGTATTCAGCAGATTTTTAACCGACAGCTTTCAAGTATTGATGAAGTTACAGCAATAAGTAACAATTCATACAAGCTCTACCCCAACCCTAGTGGTGGTGACTTAAACATAGAGTTAAATTTAGCAAATGCAGAGCGATTGACTTTAAAAATCTACGATATTCACGGTCGCTTAGTTTTTGAACAGAATGAAAAGCAATATGCAAAAGGCATAAACAACTTTACCATTAACTCCCTTGCTCTGAATAGCGGCAGTTATTTTTTACAACTGCTGGGAAAAGACTTAAAAGTTGAAAAGAAATTTATCATCTCAACTCCCTAAATAAATGACCGAAGTCCGCTATCTTAAAGTAAAGAAAGGAGAAGGCCGGCGATTTGCCATTAGTGACATCCATGGCTGTCATAGAACATTTAAATTGTTGCTCAAGCAAATACGATTGCAAAAAAAAGATCAACTATTTATACTTGGTGATTTAATTAATCGTGGAAAGCAGAGCGCTAAGGTCTTAGATTTTGTTCAGGAACTTATTAATTATGGCTTTCAACTTTATTTATTAAGAGGTAACCACGAACAACGAATTTTAAATGTTGCACACAAAACAGAGGAAGAAATACTCAAGATGCTTAAAAAGAACAATTCTAGCGATTTAAAAAAAGCCGGAGAAGAGAAATGGAAATTGTACTTGCAGTTAATGCAATCCACCTACCACTATTTTGAATTGGAAGACTACTTGCTTGTACATGCGGGTTTTGATTTTAGCCTGGAGTTTCCATTTAGATCTATTCATCCAATGCTATACAAACGCAGCTTTAAGATTGATAAAGAAAAACTAGGTAATAAGCGGTTGATTCACGGTCACACTCCTCAAAAAATCAGCAATATAATTCGCCGAATTAAAAGCGGAAAGCGAAAAATTTGTATTGATAATGGTTGTGTAAATTCCAAAACGAATGAAGAAGGAAACCTTGTCTGTCTTAATTTAGACAGCATGTCACTAATCGTTCAACCGAATGCCGAAAAGTAAAAAAGTACGTTTGTTGAGCAAAAATTAAGTGTTAACTTTGCCGCATCTACCCCGGTGCTGAAATTGGTAGACAGGCATGGTTGAGGGCCATGTGTCCGCAAGGACGTGCAGGTTCGACTCCCGTCCGGGGTACTAGGTGATCAAATCGCCAAAATTTCTTTGAAGCGAGCGAATAAAAAAAGCTCGCTTTTTTTATTGGTGAGTGAAAAGAAAAAGTGATGAAATCACTGCGATTTGATCCACTCCTCGACATCGAAGGGCGAGATGAAATCACTCCCGGAGTACTAGATTAGAGTGAGTGTTTAGAGCGAGAGCGATAAGTATTCACTCTTTTTTTAAACCCTCTTTTTAAACACATTAAAACCAATTAACTTTCATCACACTTTGTGTAATGTGAATGCAAAATAAACATAACAAATTCTCTCTCCTCACTCTCCACACTCGCTCTGCACACTCACTCTCACTCTGCTAAGCTATGTTTGGTTCTCAAAAACTATAGGTATTCTCACATCAACTGTTTATGCCAACTATCTGTTACAGGCACTTCCCATTTTTTCATAAAATCTCCTTTAGTTTCTAATAAATTATTAAAAACAACTGTATCTTTCGTTAAACGGCCTTCTTTAAGTGCGGCTTGAAAATCGCTCATGGGTAGCGTTTCTATTTGCTCACCATTTTTATAAGCAATGTTTAAGCGATTAAATAAGTCGATTTTATATTCTGTCTCTAGAGATTTTATAAAATGAACTGAAGAATCAATGGAACAACCGGAAGCTTTCACCTGACTTTCATCTGCAAAAAGAACAATGAAGCGATTGTAAAAAACCTCAAATGCCGCTTGCAAACTTGCTCCATGAGCAGCCCATTCTGCAATAAACTGATTGCCTTTACTTCTAATTTCGTCAGTTTCTTCTGCGCTTAACTCTCTATCGCTTTGATAAATCCAAACTCTGCTGTGGTCACCTAGTGATTTATAATTCATTTTTATCGAATTTTGACACAAAGTTAACCATTGCTTTCAAAGCTAAATTTTACATTTGAGATATGTCAAAATATTTAACACTTCTTACCATCGTAGCTCTTTTTGCTTGTAATCAAACAGAGGAATCAAAGGCAATTATCAAGCAAAATAAAGTTGCTTATGACTCAACTTTAGCCAAAAATCTTGGAGCTGATGATTATGGCATGAAAACTTATGTAATTGCATTTTTAAAAAGTGGTAAGCAAAAAGCCAAAGATTCAGCTCATGCAGCAGAATTGATGAAAGCGCATTTAGCCAACATCAATAAAATGGCAGAAAAAGGACAGCTTGTTATTGCAGGGCCATTTTTTGGTGGCGATAGCTTAAGAGGAATTTACATTTTTGACACGAAAAGCATTGATTCTGCAAAAGCATGGACAGCAACTGCCCCTGCCATAAAGTATGGCTCTTTAAAAATGGAACTAAAAAAATGGTATGGCAGCGCCGCACTAATGAAAGTAAATGAAATTCACAAGGGCATTGCTAAAAAGTCGATCTAAGACTGTTACTACAAACCTTTACTCTCCGCAATCAATTCCGCTAAATCGTAGACTTTAATACTGTCTTCTTTTTCTTTGGTTTTTACACCATCGGTCATCATGGTCATACAGAAAGGGCAACCCACTGCAACAACATCTGCCTTAGATTCTATTACGTCCTCTGTTCGCTCATCGTTCACTTCCTTTTTGCCGGGCTCAGCCTCTTTAAACATTTGAGCGCCTCCTGCTCCACAGCATAGTCCTTTTGACTTACAACGCTTCATTTCCACTAAATCACTGTCGAGTTGCTCAATTAGTTTACGTGGCGCCTCGTACTCTCCATTGGCTCTTCCTAAATAACAAGGATCGTGAAAAGTGATTTTTCGTCCTTTAAAACTTCCTCCTTCAATTTTTAATTGTCCTTCTTCAATAAGCGACTGCAAAAATTGAGAATGGTGCATAACTTCATAGTTTCCTCCTAAACCCGGATACTCGTTTTTTAAAGTATTGAAACAATGCGGACAGGTGGTAACAATCTTTTTTACCTCGTAGCCATCAAGCACTTGAATATTTGTCATGGCTTGCATTTGAAACAAAAACTCATTGCCGGCTCTTTTCGCCGGATCTCCTGTACAACTTTCTTCTGTACCTAGGATGGCAAAATTGATTCCTACCTCATTTAATATCTTCACAAAAGCACGAGTTGTTTTCTTTGCACGGTCGTCGAAACTACCGGCACAACCTACCCAAAACAGTACATCCGGCTTTTTGCCTTCTGCTGTTAATTCTGCCATTGTTTTTACGTTCAAGTTCTCAGTTGCCATATCTATAAAGTCTTTTATCTATTCAGTTCTTACTTTGCCCAATTGGCTCTATCGTTTTGTGCAAACTGCCAAGGGGCTCCATTATTTTCAACATTTGTAAGCATAGAAGCTAATTCAGAAGGCACTTTTGATTCTTCCATTACCAAAGACCTTCTCATTTCCATAATAATGGATAGCGGATCAATACTTCCCGGACAAGCCTCAACACACGCATTGCAAGTAGTACAAGCCCAAAGCTCTTCTTCTTTAATATAATCACCTAATAAAGATTTACCATCATTGTGATCCTTACCGTGTTTATCGATGTTCTTTCCAACTTCTTCTAAACGATCGCGAGTGTCCATCATAATTTTACGAGGAGAAAGCAATTTGCCGGTTTGGGCGGCAGGACATTGATCTGTACATCGACCACATTCGGTACAAGCATAAGCGTCCATTAAACTTTTCCAGCTCAAATCAGTTACGTCTTTGGCTCCAAATCTTTCAGGAACGGCATCTCCTTCCGGTTCAGCTGGTGCAGCATAAGGGTCGGCATTGGGATCAAACATCATTTTTACCTCTTTGGTCACCGACTCCATATTGGTAAATTCTCCTTTGGGCCTTAAATTCGAATAAAACACATTCGGGAAAGCTAATATTATATGAAAATGTTTAGAGTAAGGTAAATAATTTAGAAACAACAAAATCCCAACAATGTGCAACCACCACATACTTCTTTCAATGCCAATTAAGGTAGCTTCCGAAAAACCGGAAAACCAAGGCTCTAAAAAGGAACTAATGGGGTAAGCTCCTGCCTCTACATAATGTTCTGCACCTTTTTGTTGAAGTACATAATCTGCACCGTTCATGCTTAAAAAAGCAAGCATTAACAATACCTCTACAATTAGAATAATATTCGCATCAGTTTTTGGCCAACCAACCATTTCTCTGAATCCAAATCTCTTTACGTGCAGAATATTTCTTCTAATCAAGAAAATAATACAAGCAACTAAAACGAGTAAAGCTAATACTTCAAAAGCACCAATTAAAAAGTCGTAAAGCCCGCCTAAAGGTTGAGCTAAAATGCGATGAGTTCCAAAAACACCATCTATGATAATCTCTAGAACTTCAATATTAATAATAACAAATCCGGCATAAACTAAAATGTGCAATATTCCGGAAATGGGCTTTTTCACCATTTTGGACTGCCCCAAAGCAATTCTCGCCATGGTTGACCAACGCTCTCCTTTATTGTCTGAACGATCAAGATCTTTTCCCAGATTAATGTTTCTACTAATGGTTCGAATGTTCTTGCTAAACCAAACAATTGCCCCAATCAGCAATAAAATAAAAATAATATTTTCGACTCCCATAGTTTATTTTTTTAGTTCTCTTCTTCCTTTTTCGCTTCTTTCTTTTTTCTGCCAAAGATAGAAAAATGTACATATCGCTCAGGATTCAAGCGCATATCCAGAAGTAATTTGTCCAAGTCATCAGCAGAACGCTCTAAGTTGTTGTATAAAGTATCATTATTAATCAACTGTCCTAAAGAACCTTCTCCTTGATTAATTTTTTGCATTACCGATGCTACTTCTGTCATAGCAATCGAAGCATTGTTAACAGTTTGCTTTAGGTTAGCTCCGGCAAGTGAGTCAGAAATAGCTTCAATATTCTCAAGAGAAGCCGTTAATTTATCGTTGTTATTTGCCAAATTTCTTGTGATGGACTCTAAGTGCGTTAATACTTCTGAAATTTTATTTCGCTCATCCTTAACCATTCCATCTACCTGATTCATTGTTCTTTCAAAAGTTTCCAAAGAGTTTTTGATACTGGTAAAGCTAGCATCTAAATCACTTCGAGCCTTCTTGTTAAAAATAGCACTTACAGTAATTATTGCAGAATCAACTGTACTGATCAAATCTTCTGCTTTTCTCTTCAGTGGAGCAATTTGCTCATTTACTGCTTCAGTAAGTGAGGCTTCTACATCTGACTCTAAGGTGTCTAAGTTTTGTAACTCCTCATTAGATCTGCCAAGCTGGAGTTCTATCGATTTACTACCAAGTATATCCGAACTAATAATTTTGGCCTTAGTATCTTTAGATATTCTAAAATTCTCTTCTGTAACACTAAATTTAACTAAAAGCCTTCCTGAGTTATCCGGCAAAAATGAAATTTCCTCAACTTGTCCAACTTTATAGCCGTTAATAACAACAGGGTTTGAAGAGCCTAAACCGTCAACCCGTTCATAAATAGCAAAAAATCGCTTATTCTTTTCAAGTAGATTAATTCCTTTGAGATAATTGGCGCCCCAAAACAACAATGCGATTGCAATTATCATAATTGCGCCAATTTTTACTTCTTTTCTAATCTTCATTTCGGCTAAATTAATTAATTCTCCTGCTTCAACAATTTTACAGCTTCACCTACTCCAATTCTTTCACCATTGTAAAATGCTACTATAAAAGCATCTTCAAAGCCCTTTTCTTTGGCTTCATCCTGAAGCTTAGCAGCTTCTTCCCAATTTTCTTTTTCTCCATAAGTATATCTAAAAAGTCCACCTGCTTCGTAAAAAGATACGTCGTTTAAGCCTTTAAAGTTTTCAGCTGTGGGCTCTACCTTCTGACTACTTGTTACTAATTGAACTTTAAACACCAAGCCCTCCTTTTCGCCTTTTATTTTTGCGGAAGGCTCCGATTCTTCCTCCTCAACTCTTTGAACGATCATGGCTTTAGATTTACTTTCTATACTTTCTTTATAGTCTCTAAAAGCTCTATATATTGCAGAAGCCATATAATCCTGTCCAATATCCGACATTAGGAATTTCTCTTCATTGGCATTTGTTAAAAAGCCGGTTTCAATTAAAACTGAAGGCATAGTAGTTTGGTGCAAAACCCAGAACGGGGCCATTTTTACTCCTCGATCATGTCTTCCTACTCTTTCTCTGAATTGAGTTTGTATTAAACTAGCAAAATAAATGCTTTGCTCCTGATGAGCACTTTGCATAATAGTCATGGCAATATATGATTCGGGAGAATTAGGGTCGAAATTCTCATATCGCTCTTCGTAATTGTCTTCCAAAAGTATCGCTGAGTTCTCTCTTTGAGCGGCTTTCATATTGGCCTCTGTTTTGGCATTACCCATTACAAAAGTTTCTGACCCATAAGCTGAAGGACTTGCTGCATTGGCGTGAATACAAATAAACAAATCTGCTTTATTTCGATTGGCTATGGCTGCACGCTCGTCCAATTCCAAGAAAATGTCTTCTTTACGCGTATAAATCACATTAAGATTTTCAAACTTTTCTTCTAAATAAGCTCCTAATTTAAGTGAAATTGACAGCGCAATGTCTTTTTCATAACTGCTGGCACCTAAACAACCCTTATCTTTGCCACCATGTCCTGCATCAATAACGACCGTGTTCAAGGAACCAAAAAACTCATTTTCAGTTTGCGCAACGGCTTGATTCAAGCCCAAGCAAAGTGCTGTAAAGATTAATAATCCGGCTACTTTCTTCATTTTTATGATAAACTCAATTATAAATATTTTAGTTAGTTTTGAGGCCGATTTCAATAGCTGTGTTTTATACAAAAATAGCATTATCAGTTTGCGTTTGAATTCAAAAATAGTAAGGGTTTTCACCCTTCCAATGTTAATAACTATCTTCACTCATTTTTCGCTTCAGGCGCAAGAAGGCAGTCAGCTGCAATTAAATCAAGCTAAAGCAGATAGCACAACTTCTATCGATTCTACAATAAGTCAAGTGGATTCTACTGCTGCCGACTCCAGCAAAAGCGATACCAATTATATTTCTAAAGATGCCATTGAGGCAAAAGTTGATTATGTAGCAGAGGACTCTATGCGCATAGACATGTCGACTGAAAAGGTTTTTCTTTATGGTGAAGCTCAAGTAAATTATGAAGACATTCAATTGAATGCAGATTATATAGAGTTAGACATGAAAAACAATACGGTTTTGGCAAATGGCCGGCCGGACAGTAGCGGAGAAATGGTGGGTATGCCCATTTTTAAAGAAGGTGCCCAAGAGTATGAAGCCGGAAAAATGACCTATAATTTTAAAACCGAAAAGGGAAAAATTATGGAAGTTAGAACGCAAGAAGGTGAAGGCTTTATAAAAGGGAATGAAGTAAAGAAAACAGGTAAAGACATTATGTACATTCGCAATGGTTACTACACCACTTGTAACCATGAAGACCCTCACTTTTCGTTGGCTACTTCTAAATTAAAAATTATTCCAAACGATAAAATTGTCACCGGTCCTACAGTTTTAAAAATTGGAGATATACCAACCCCTTTAGGCTTGCCTTTTGGTTTTTTCCCCAACAAAAAAGGACGCTCTTCCGGTATTCTCATTCCAACTTATGGAGACTCTCGTCGACTGGGTTTCTTTTTAAGAGATGGAGGGTTTTATTGGGGGGTAAATGACAATATGGATGTAAGCCTTACTGGTGATGTTTATACCTTGGGAAGTTGGGGTGCTAAGGCTGAAACTCGCTATGTTACTCGATATAAATATAGTGGAAACTTAAACTTGAGTTATGCAAATATTAGAAACGGCTATCCGGAGTTTCCTGATTTTGTAGAAAGCAATGAATTTTTTGTGCGCTGGAATCACAGTCAGGATGCTAAGGCCCGACCCGGCAGTCGGTTTTCTGCCAATGTAAATGCCGGTACGCGAAACAACTTCGTAAATAACCTCAACTCTTTTACGCAAGATTATTTAACCAACACTTTCCAATCAGCCATTTCTTACACCAACTCATTTCCAGGAAGACCATTTAACATGACCATTAGTGCTCGACATAACCAAAACACCCAGAACGGTGCTTTTAATATGAGTTTGCCAGATGTTTCTTTAAACATGACACGTCAATACCCTTTTAAATCCTTTGGAAAAATTGGCAACGAATGGTGGAGAAGCATATACAAAAACCTTGGACTTAGCTATTCCGGTAATGCGACGAATCAACTGCAAACCAATGATAGCAACTTAGCAATTAACCGAATTCCTGAGCTTAGCAAAGACTTTAGAAGTGGTATGAGACACAACATACCTATCAGCACTTCTTTTAAGATGTTTAAATTTTTTAATTTAAATCCAACTTTCAATTACAGCGATGTTTGGGCATTTAGAACCTTTAGAAGGTCGTATGATGCTGAAACAAATCAAATAGTTAGAGATACTGTCAACGGTTTTGAACGTGGCGGCAGCTACAGTTTAAACACTGCAATGACCACAAAGCTGTATGGAATGTACCAGTTTAGAGGCGGACCTGTTAGAGCTATTCGCCATGTAATGACTCCTCAGGTTTCTTTTAATTATCAGCCGGAAATTACCACGGGACAAAGAAATTATATTGATGCAAACGGTCGTGAAGTGGAGTATTCTATTTTTGATGGTGGCGTTTATGGAAGTCCTTCTCGTAGAGCTAGCGGAAGGGTTGGCTTTAACTTACTGAACAACTTAGAAATGAAGGTTCGCAGTAAATCCGACAGTAGTGGCTTAAAAAAGGTGACCATTTTTGAAAACCTGGGCTTCAGCACAAATTACGATTTAAACGCCGACTCTCTAAATTGGGCTCCAATAAGCATGAATGGTAGAACGAGAATTGGGCAATTTTTTACCTTGCAGTTTAACGGAACATTTGACACATACGGATTAGACAGTGCCGGAAGAAAAATTGATGAAAGCTGGAAAGAACAGAGCGGAAAGTTAGCTAGACTAACTAATGGTTCATTGGCTTTAAACTTTAGGTTGCAAGGAGGCAAAAAGAAAAATGGAAAGCAAGAAAACAAAGACAAAGAAAGTGAATATGGTACCGATGCAGAGTTGGAACACATAAACGCTAATCCTGAGCAATACATTGATTTTTCTGTACCTTGGTCGCTAAGTGTAAGTTATAATATTCGATACAATAAGCCTTCCTATGAAGAGTTTATTACTCAAACTTTAAACTTTAATGGAGATTTAACAGTTACCGACAATTGGAAAATTGCTTTTAACTCAGGATGGGATTTTGAGCGACAAGATTTCACATATACTTCTGTAAGCATTAACCGCGATTTACATTGTTGGCAATTGGCCATTAACTGGGTGCCTTTCGGACCTCGTCAGAGTTATATGGTTACTTTGAATGTAAAAGCCTCTGTTCTTCAGGACTTGAAACTTAACAGAAGAAGAGATTACTACGATGTAATACAATAAAAAAGGTTGCCAAAACTGACAACCTTTCTTTAAGTGTTTTATAAACTTTTACTCTTCAATAAAATAATAAATATTCGTTAACCACTTAGAAGTGTCCGGCTCTTGAGAAGGGTCAGTGATATACTCTTCTAAAACAGTATTTGACATTGGTAGATTATTTTCTTCTAAATGCTGGTGAATAGCTTCATGTGCATCACCAAGTTTTTCATAATCTCCAAAATAAGCAATTTTAAGTGCATTTCCACTCAAAGTAACTACAGTATACTTATCAAAATCAACCTCTTCAGTTGAAGTAAAAGGTACTGCAGCAGCCAATTCAGCTTCCATATTCTCTTCATCCCAATCGTAGTATATTCCCGAAGCAGCTCCGGCAACTTCAGTGGAAGGATTATTGCTCAACATCTGAAAAATAGCTCCCAAATTTTCACTGTAAAACTTTTGCATATCAGCAAAAGCTATACGATCGCGAAAAGTAAGGTAGTTTGTTTCTTCAAAATTAACTGTCTCAATTTGATAAGAAGTTGCTTTCTCAGCAGCTTCTTGCTTGGCCTTTTCAACCAACTCTTTTAAGCTCTCAAGTCCTTTTTCATAGTCTTTTCCAATAGCCTCTTCCATATTAAAAAACAAGCCCATTATATTAAGCGGACGAGTCATTTCTGACTCAAAGCCCCAGCTAACTTCAACATTCCCCTCTTCTTCCTCCTCGATTTTAAAATAAGTATCGGCAGTACTTTCAAAAGGCTCAACAAAAGTGATTTTATGCTCAATCAGGTCTTCATCTGCTGAAATAATCTCCTGCTTACCCTTTCCTGCTTGTTCATTTCCTTCCCAATGAAAAGAAGTGCCAACTGCTCCATCTTCACCTTCAATTCTAGTTTCCATGTTTGTATCTAACTTCATCCAAGGCGACCATTGATTCGATTTTTCGAAATAAAGTAAATAATCGTAAACAAGTTCTTTGGGAGCATCAATTTTTACCGAGCGTTCGGTTTTCATTTGCGTTGGAGCTACAAAAGCAAGAATTGCAACAACAACGATAATCACTAATAGGATTACACCTATAATCTTTAATACTTTCATTTTGGTTTGGTTTTAATGGTTGTGAAATGCAAATGTAAAATCTTTTTTAAAATGCGCAACAATTCAAGCTAGTGAACGTATACAAAGTATTTCTAGCAAACCTACCATCGCATGTTTTCAAAGCTGAAATTTCTGTTTCTCCTATTGTTTTTTGTAAAAATCAGCTTTGCTCAAAATCAAAGAATTGACTCCTTAAAACATTTGGCAATAGAAACAAATGATGATAGTTTAAAGGCATATTACTATGAACACATCGCCTTTCAGCAATCAAAAGATTTTCCGCATGAAGGTTTAGAGTTTGCACAAAAAGCACTTGACTTTGCTGAAAAATCAAAATCTACCAAGCGAATAGCCGGTGCTCAAGCTGCCTTAGCCTCTAACTATAGATCACTCTCAAGTTACTCAGAAGCAATCGACTTTAATTTAAAAGCTTTAAAAAACTACCGCTCTTTGGGCGACTCAGCTAGTGTAGCCGCCATATACAACAATTTGAGTTTAGTTGAGAATAAGTTGGGCAACTCATTAAAAGCATTAGAATACAACTACTCTGCTTTAACGATTTATGATAAAATACAGCAAGGCAGAAACAAAGCCATTGTTAAGGAAAACATTGCCAATATTTACTTTAACATAAAAGACTACCACCAATCAAAGAAATATTATAAAGAAGCATTAAGCACCTATCATTCTTTAGGCAATAAAGCCGATTTAGCTCGTTGCTATGGAAATATTGCTCGCTTATTTCACATTTGGGAAGAATATGATAGTTCTAAAATTTATTTAAACAAATCTATTGCATTAAATAAAATAGAAGATAAAGAAGTAGGCTTGCTGATCAATTACAGTAATTTGGGTAATGTTTTTTTGGAAACAGACAAAATTGACAGTGCGCTACATTATTACTTTTTAGCCAACAAAACAGCCCATAGATTAAATTTAACCAACTTCATTGCAACAACATCAGGCAACATAGGCACCGCCTATTTAACGGAATATAAAAATCATACTAAAGCTGAACAACTACGAAATGCAGAAAAATACCTAAAAAGGGCTGTAAGTTTATGCGATAGCATAGGGTTTGTGGCTCCAAAAATTGAGTTCTCAAAAGAGTTGGTAGAACTATATGAGTTAAAAAATGAATACCAAAAAGCATTTATTTTACTAGAAGAAACTAAGGCTGAAGAAGACTCGTTAAACAATTTAGAAAACAAAAAGGTCATTGCACTGCTTGAGCATCAAAGAGAGCAAGAGATTAGGGAAAATGAAATTGCTTTAAAAGACAAAGAAATTGAAATCAAACAACTGAATAACCAAAAAAGGTTACTTGGACTAATATTGGTAATCAGTATACTTTCAGTATTGATTTTAATTGGGACAGTGGTTTACATTTACCGTATTAAAAGGCATAAGTCACAAATGAGCGAGATAAAGCAGCTTCAATCACATGAGTTTAGAGGTCCAATTGCTTCTATGAAGGGGATTAGTAAACTTATGCGCCAAAGAGTTCAAGAAGGAAAAAAAATGGACGATTTAATTACAGCTGTATATGATTTGAGCGAAAAAATGGATAACATTGTTAAACGAATAATCAATAAATCAAATCATAACTAGTTTCTCTTGGGTAAAATTTTAGTAATAGATGACTCTTTCTACGATCAATTGATTTTTAAGGAAATCGTAGAGTCTTTATGGCCGGAAGCAACGGTTGCCACCGTCGACTCAGCGGAAGAGGCGATTGACTTTCTTTCCTTAAATGCAGAAAAAGCAGAACAGCTGCCGGATTATATTTTTCTGGATATTAAAATGCCCACTATGGATGGCTTTGGGTTTCTAAGTCACTACCCATCAATTTTGCAAAATATGCAGAAAAATCCAACTATTTTTATGTTGAGTTCTTCTCTAGATCCTTCAGACATTGAAAAAGCCAATGCTTCACCACATGTACATTCCTTTTTGGAAAAACCCATTAGCAATGAGTTTATTGAGGGGTTGAAGCAAAAGTAAGCTTCAATTTAGAATTGTCGCACAATTGTCGTAAAGCACCTAATATTAAAGCAAACTGATTTTATTAGCTTTGTTAAAAAAGATGTTATGTTATACAGAATCGCTTTATTGCTTTTAACGACTACCTATTACTTTAGTAGTTTTTCGCAACAATTTACTCCCGTTCAAATCATTGATCAGGGTAATCATATAAGTGGAATAACATCAATAGAGACAGCTGACATTAACAATGACAGCTTAATCGACATTATTGTTACTCAAGGTTACAATCGAGATCAGATTGCATATTACTTAAACCAAAGTCAAGGTAACTTTAGCACTATACAACTAATTGATTCAAATGCATTAGATGTAGAAGTGGCAAAAGCTGTGGATATAAATGAGGATGGATGGCTGGATCTAGTTTCAATTTGTAGGTTTGATAGTAGTGTTTATTGGTATCCAAACGACACAGCAAGTTTTACACAAAAAATAAAAATTGATAGTGGTATTTTCCATTTAAATGACTTAGCTACTCACGACTTCAATGGTGACACTCATGAAGATATTGTCGTAATTGGTCAACATAGTATTGATATCCACTTTGGTGATGGAAATGGCAACTTTACTAAAAATCATATTTTAACGACTTCTACTTCTCCCAATATATTAGAGTGTATTGATTTAGAAAAAGTTGATATAAACAATGATGGAGATATGGATCTATTAGTGGCAGAAACCATTGGTGCAGTAATTTATACAAACAACGGAAATGGAGTATTTAGTCCACAAACTATTAACTCACAACCACTAACCGGCAACTTAGTGCACTCATTTGATATTGACAACGATAGTGATTTTGATGTTTTACTTCGCCACGGAAACGGCAATTGGGAGCTTTACCGAAACAATGGGAATAATAACTTTACCTCATTAGGTAGCCGAAACAATTTATCAAACATGTATTCAGTTCAATCAATGGATTTTGATAATGATAGTTTAGTCGATTTATATGGTACTTACCTGAACGAAAGCAATCTATACATGAACGATAGTTCTCATAATTTCACAGTAAGCAGCACAGTTTACCAAAACAACAATATCAACTTCATATACGAATCAGACACTGCTGACCTTAATCGGAATGGAGAAACAGATTTTATTTTTGCTTCATTAAATGGCTATTTGGCATGGCATGAATTTAATACAACAACGACACTATCAGAAAATAAAGTAGAAAAAAAACAGACACTATTCTATCCCAATCCGGCAAGTAACTTCATACAACTAGAAGAGAGATTTGACTACATCGAAATCTATAGTATAGGTGGGAAATTGTTAAAACAGCAAGAGAACTTTATAGGTCGGGTCTCAGTTAATGATTTACCTAAAGGTGCTTATTTAGTTAAGTTTTATCAAGCTAGGCAAGTTCAGTCAAGGGTTTTATTAAAAGAATAGACTTCAATCAATTTCTTTACTTAAACTCATCCTTAGCTTATTTTTAGCTATCTTAGTTTTCTCAATTTGTATAATTATGAGTCAAAGAATCTTTTATGAGTCTCAACGCTTTAACCAATGGTGGATTTACTTAATAATGATTGTCATTTTTGCTTTTATGCTCTATGATCTAGTTATTGAGTTGAGTAATGATGGAGCTAATGTCGCTTCAAACTCCTTTGGATTTTTTGTTTTAGCAGGAGTTGCATTTTTACTTAATAAGATGGTGCTCAAAACCAAAATTGACGAAAGTGGTATTCACATTCGATTCTGGCCTTTTTACATCAAAGAAAAAACTTTTGACTGGGAAAACATTGCAAGAATTGAAGTAAAAAAGTACAGTCCTCTAGCTGATTTTGGCGGCTGGGGATACCGAATTGGTTTTGGCGGAAAGGGCAAAGCTCTAAATGTAAAAGGGAATATGGGAATCCAGCTGCAGCTAAAAAATGGCAACAAAATCCTTATAGGTACTCAAAAGGGAGAAGAAGTCGAGCAAATTATTGAACTTTACAGGCGAAAAACTGAGGGATAATGCACCGTTTTTACAGTGAAGAAATACAAACTAATTATGCTTTTTTAGACCATGAAGAATCAAGGCATTTAGCTAAAGTGCTGCGCTTAACAAATGGTGATAAAGTGGAATTAATCGACGGAAATGGAAAGCTATATCAATGTGTAATTCTTGAAGCACATAGTAAAAAGGCGCAATTAAAGATTGAATCAGAAATTTAAACTAAGTCGCTTCCATTTAATGTAGAAATTGCTGCGGCTCCAACTAAAAATATGAATCGTTGGGAATGGTTTCTTGAGAAAGCAACCGAAATTGGCATTGATGCCATTCACCCAATCTTTTGTGAAAACTCTGAAAGAAAAACACTTAAAGAAGAACGCCAGTTGAGAATTTTAAAAAGCGCTATCAAGCAATCCCAAAAACTAAAACTACCTCAGCTAAGCTCTGCAGTATCCTTTAAAGATTTTGTAAAAAAGGAATTTGATGGTGAAAAATACATCGCTCACTGCCATGAACTTCCAAAGATGAAACTCGCCAAGATACATACAAGTGGAAAGAAAGCCTTAATTTTGATTGGTCCTGAAGGCGATTTTAGCGAAAAAGAAATTGAACTTGCTAGAAGCAATGGTTTTGTTCCAATTTCAATAAGTCAAAGTCGTTTAAGAACAGAAACAGCCGCCTTAGTTGCCTGCCATACAATACACTTAATCAATGCCTAAATTAGTTAGTTTACTTATATTTTTTTCAACTTTCGGTGTTTTTGCTCAACCGGCAAGCTACCAAATTGCCGTTTTAAAATACAATGGCGGAGGCGATTGGTATTCAAACCTAGAAACCTCCTTGCCTAATCTTATCGACTTTGCAAATCGGGAACTAAAAACCAATATTAAAAAAGAACAAGCAATCGTTGAAGCAGGGAGCCCGGAGATTTTCGATTATCCTTTTGTTCACATGACGGGTCATGGTAATGTTGTTTTTAATAATCAAGAAGCAGAAAACCTACGCAATTACTTACTAGCCGGTGGGTTTTTACACATTGACGATAATTACGGTATGGATCCATTTATCCGTAGAGAAATAAAAAAACTGTTTCCTAATCAAGAGTTGATTGAAGTGCCGTTTGATCATCCAATATACCATCAAAAATTTGATTTTAACAACGGATTGCCCAAAATACACGAGCACGACAAGAAACCTCCGCAGGGCTTTGGCATTTTTGTCAATAACCGGCTAGTGCTTTTTTACACTTATGAAAGTGACTTAGGCGACGGCTGGGAAAGTCAGGAAGTGCACAATGATTCAGAAAGCACAAGAAGAAGAGCTTTGGAAATGGGAGCCAACATTTTGTCGTTCGTTTTTTTAGGAGTGGATTATGCTCAATGAAGAAATTGAGAAGTTTATTCATCAAGAGCAAAATACCTCTATTGCTGAATTGAGCCTGAAACTTAGCAAAAAAGGTCATTTACCAAAAGAGTTTATCATTAACCAAATTAATGGTCGACAAAAAGTAAAAAAGAAATTCCCTTTTCTCTATCGGTTTAATGACTACATTTTTCCTTCGCCAAGAGCCTTTGCTCAAGCCTCTTCAGAGCAAACAGCAATATATAAAGCGACCTTAGTTAATGGAAAAACAATGGCCGATTTAAGTGGAGGCATGGGCATTGACAGTTATTTCTTTTCTAGAAATGTGACCCAACTTCACTACATTGAAAAAGATTCAGAGCTCTGCGAATTAAATCGCAAGAACTTTGAGCGTTTAAATGCTACAAACATTACTGTTCACAATTTATCGGCTGAGGATTTCCTCAACTCAAATGAAAAGTTCGAAATCATATACATTGATCCTGACAGAAGAAATAAAAGTGAGCGCTTGTTTAAAATTGAAGATTGCTCACCCAATATTCTAGAATTACTTCCTTTACTTCTCGAAAAAAGCAATCAGCTAATTATAAAGTTATCCCCTCTTTTAGATATTAAACTTGCTATTCAACAGCTTAAATCTGTTGAGTCGGTTCACATAATAAGCATTGACAACGACTGTAAAGAGTTGGTTTTCAAAACAAACACTAACAAACCTGAATCAAGCTCAATTCATTGTGTTAATTTCACAAAGATCCGGAAAGAGATTTTTACATTTAGTTTTACTCAAGAGGAAGAATCAAGTATTTCGTACTCTAAAGCTCAAAACTATTTGTACGAACCCAACGCTTCAATACTAAAAGCAGGAGCTTTTAAGTCTATCGCAAAGGATTTCAACCTAAATAAACTAGCGCCGAATACTCATCTGTACACTTCTGAAAAGCTGGTAGAAAATTTCCCGGGTAGAACTCTTAAAGTAAATGAAGTTAGCGCTCCTAAGAAAATAAAGAACATAAACGCCAATGTAATAAGCAAAAACTTTCCTTTAAAAGTGGATGAAATTCGAAAAAAATATAAGATTAAAGAAGGCAAAGAGAACTTTTTATATGCCTGCTCATTATTTGATGAAAGTAAAGTTTTTATATTAGCTGAAAGATGCGACTAATCCCAATAAATACTTCCCCAATTTTTTCCTCTATGCTTTTCCATTAAGTAAATATCTACAACAAAACGAATTTGGTGAGAATTAAAGGTGGTAGGAATTAGTGGTGACTCTTTTCCAAAGTCGGTAATGTTTGTAGTATACCTCGTGCTTACCATAAATTTATTCGCCCTAACGCCAATTCCAAACTCAAAATTTATGTAGTAAGGAGTGATTTGACTACCGGCATTTCGCATTTCTCCATTGGCTAATTGTACCCCCCTATAGGCATTATAAACAAAAGAAGGCCCACCTAAAAACCGAAATCGCTTTAGTTTTCCAAGGTATTTAAAACTCAATTCTGATTGCATTAAGGTATAACTAAGCTCATTGAAATAATTTGTCCCATCTGCCGTGGTATACATCAACTCAATATTTCCGGGATTGTAGGCAAAGTTAAATTCAGCAAGCAATGAAGAGTACAGCTTAAGATAACTTCGCGGTTGATCTTTAGGTGCGCCATATTCTATAAGCGCTCCAATAGTTCCACCTGGAGCTATTCTACCTTGTCGAACTAAAATATCATCACTCAATCGGTTTTCAGAAACAGTAAATCGACTACCAAAAACACTTGCTTGAACACCAAATTCAACTAATTGCGCTTTAAGCAGATTAGCAAAAGCCACTGATAATAAAACCAATAAAACTGTCTTTTTATTCATTTTCTTGAGCTTGTGGGTAGTCAAATGGAGACGGATAAATGTACTGAAATGCTGCCTGCTTTAAATATTTAGATTGTACTGTTTTGCCTAGTTGTTGATCTTGGGCATCAAAAATAGGAAGACTTTTGTTAAGCTGCTTAGCAACTCTTGTATAATATTCCTCCTTAGTGGGGTGTTCTGGTGAACAGAGATTTAAAATGGGATAGTTAAACTCATTGAAAATAAATTGTTCAAACAAATTAATAATATCTACTGAATGAACTAAATTGACAGGAGCTTTAGGCTTTGAGATTCCACTTCTTCCGATGAGATAATTAACAGGGTGACGTTTAGGTCCAACTAGTCCTCCCATTCGCCAAATGCTATAACGGTCAAAGTTATTCTGAATAAAGTCTTCAACTTTAACAATTTGTTTAGCATTCTCCGATTCCGGGTTCAACTTAGAATCTTCGTCTACTATCCGAGTTTCATTTCCGTAAACTGATGTTGAAGAAGCAAAGATTATTGTTCCTTCCACAACAAATTGCTGTAATTGTTCAAAAAATCGAATGTAATGTGCTGCATAAGTGTTACCAAAACTAGAGGGTGGAATTGTAAAAATAATCCAATCTGACTGTGCGATTTCAGTCCAAATGTTTTTAGCCAGCTGCGGCGAACTCAAGTCTAACTGCACTGCGTTAATCCCCTTATTAATTAACCGTTGTGCCTTATCAGTCTTTCTTGTCGTTCCAAGTATTTCTATCTTACTCTTTAATAAATAGTCTGCTATTTGCTCTCCCAACCAGCCTACTCCAATGATACTTACTTTCATTTATTCTATGTCTTTTATTTTAATCAAACCTAAATTTTAAAACAACTTTCTATTCAACTTGACTATATGAAATGGAAAAAATAATACGTCCATTGTCCAATAAATTCAACTAATTTTATACGCTCAATTATAATTTCACCTATGGCTTTTGAATTTCATAAAGATAAAGAGACTTACATAAATTATCAGCGAGAAAACGCAATAAATTATGTTATTCCTTTTATTGAAGAGAAACTTCCTTTAAAGAAAAACATGCGGGTAATGGAAATCGGTTGTGCCGAAGGAGGAGTTATTCAAGCATTTATTCAAAGAGGGTGTTATGGTACCGGAGTTGAGTTAATGAGCAGTAGATACGAAATGGCAAAAAAGCTTTTAGCAAAAGACATTGAAGAAGGCAAAGCTCAAGTGATAAATAAGAATATTTACGATGTTGATATTGATAAAGAGTTTCCCGAACGCTTTGATTTAATTGTTTTAAAAGATGTCATCGAACATATACATGACCAAGATAAAGTGCTGGCAAAACTTCGTGATTTTTTAACCCCCAATGGTCATATCTTTTTTGGGTTTCCTCCTTGGCAAATGCCTTTTGGCGGTCACCAACAAATTGCAAAAAGTAAACTTTTATCTCGTCTTCCCTACTATCACTTATTGCCAACTCCATTATACAAAGGGTTTTTAAAAGCATTTGGAGAAAGCGATAAAACCATCGATAACCTAGTTGAAATCAAAGAAACGGGAATCAGTATTGAGCGCTTTGAACGACTGATTAAAAAACATCATTACTCCGTTCAAAAGAGAACTTTTTATTTAATCAACCCCATTTACAAATACAAGTTTGGCTTAAATGCAAAAGTTCAATATAAAGTATTATCCGGGATTCCAATATTGAGAAACTTCACCACTACTTGTATGTATTACCTAGTGAGGAAGGAAAATATTTAATTTCATTAAACACTCACTTTCAGTAGATTAATTCTTTAAAATAAAATTACAATACCGCAATCAAAACTTTCTTTAAAAGTTTAAAAACCGGAACTTTAATTCTTCGAATTCAACAATTCACTAATTATCCATTCTTTAATCATACCTTTGCACTTTATTATATCTCTCCTACATTATTTCACAAACATTTATGACATTTAAAGAATTGGATCTAATCGATCCCATCCTTCGCGCATTAGAAGCAGAAGGATACACACAACCTACGCCTATTCAAGAACAATCTATCCCTATTCTATTAAAGAAAAGAGATCTTTTAGGTTGTGCGCAAACAGGTACAGGAAAAACAGCCGCATTTAGCATACCTATCATACAGCATTTACATGCAGAAGTAGATCCTAAACAAAAAAGACAAATCAGATCGCTTATTGTAACCCCAACAAGAGAACTAGCACTTCAAATTGATGAAAGCATTAAAACTTATGCCAAGTTCACTCAATTAAAGAGTACTGTTATTTTTGGAGGAGTTAAACAGCTTTCACAAACAAAAGCTCTTCAACAAGGTGTTGACATTTTGGTGGCAACTCCAGGACGTTTACTCGATTTAATTGCTCAAGGTTTTATTAGTTTAAAACACATTAAGTATTTTGTATTAGATGAAGCCGATCAAATGCTGGACATGGGTTTTATTCACGACATTAAAAAAATACTGGCAAAACTACCGGAAAGAAGGCAATCACTCTTCTTTTCAGCAACTATGGCGCCTGCTATCATTGAGCTATCTAATCAGATTCTTGGAAACCCTGAAAAAGTTACTATTCAACCCAAACAAACTACAGCTGAAAAAGTAGATCAGTCGGTTTATATGGTTAGCAAGGACGATAAGGTGAAACTTCTAGTTCACTTAATCAATGAGAAAGAAGCAGCATCAACACTTGTTTTTTCGCGTACTAAGCACGGGGCTAATAAAATTGTAAAAAAGCTTGCTCAAGCGGGAATTGAGGCTGAAGCAATTCATGGCAATAAATCTCAGAACATTCGAGTAAAAGCCCTTAATGGTTTTAAAGAAGGCAGAATTAAAGTACTTGTAGCTACCGATATTGCTGCACGAGGAATCGATGTTGAAGAACTTTCATTGGTGATTAACTACGATTTACCTAATGTTCCGGAGACCTATGTTCACCGAATTGGAAGAACAGGAAGGGCTAAAGCTAGCGGTGAAGCTATTTCTTTTTGCGATGCAGAAGAACGTGCTTATTTGAGAGACATTCAGAAACTCATCAAACAAGATATCCCATTAGTAGAAGATCAACCATTTCACGACACAAGCAAAGAAGAAAAGCCGGCAAAAAAGGAAAATAACAATCGAAATTCACGACCGAAAAATTCGAGAAGCAGAAAACAGCAGCCTTCGAGTACTTATGGTAATCATTCGTAGCAAAACTAATCCGTAAGAGTGATATAAATGTTGAAAAGGGAATCGTGTAAATGATTCCTTTTTTTGCTACAGTCCTGATAAATTAAAAAAAATATTCTTCAGATTAAGAATTTTATCAAAAAGTCCATTATCTTGCGAGCAATTTAATATTAACTTTTATTAACTCACTCAAATGAAAACGATAATTTCAACCCTTATATCTCTTTTAGTATTGGGGAATACACTTTCCAGCCAAATTAAATACGAAAAACGCATTGAATTTGAACTTGGAGAAGGTTATGAATACAGTAACATAATCCCTCAAAAAGAAGATGGTCTATTGATGGTTTATCGAGATGAAAATTCATCGGGTAGAGAAGTTGAATGGGTTTACGACTTTTACAACACTAATTTAGAGATAGATGAAAGCAAAAAAGTGAGTATCGATAAGAAAATGAGTATTGTTTCAACCTTTACAACCGATAAAGCTACACACACTTTGTATCGTCAGAAATCTGATTTTATAATCGTTACTGCCACTAAAAGCGGTAATGAATTAAAGACAATTCAAGGAGAGATGTATAAGAAATTCTCCGCTAGAAACATGCAAGTTTTAAATGATTATGTATATGTTATGGGGTCGATAAAAAAGTCCCCTGCAGTAATGACAATAAACTGGAAAACTGGTCAGACAAATATTCTTCCCATAGCAATAGGAGATTATAAAACGAAAAATACTTCCATTAATAACCTTCAAGTTAAATCAAAAGCAAATGAAGTTTTCATTTTTGTAAAGGGAGTAGACTCTAAGAAGGAAAGTGAAATGTTTATGATAAAGTGTGTTGATGGAAAAATAAAAGAACGAGCAAGCAAAATTGGTCAAACCGGAGATAAAAACATCATTTCCATTTCTGCTTCTAAAATAGACGACAATGAATACTTAATCTCGGGAACATACGGTGTTAATAGTACTTTTACATCGAGCGGTCTATTCTTTGGTAAGTTGAATGGCGCTGAAGTCAGTTTTTTGAAGTTTTACAACTTTTTAGACCTAAAAGACTTCTTATCTTATCTACCAGAGAAAAAACAAGAACGTCTTGAAAAAAAGAAAAGAAAAAAGAAGAAGAAAGGAAAAGAGTTCAACGCAAGCTATAACATTGCTGACCATGATATCATTAAAACTCCTGAAAATGAATATATTTTTCTAGGTGAAGCATACTATCCTACTTACACAACTCGTTCAAGAACTACATATGTTAATGGTCAGGCCGTAACAACAACCGAAACTGTTTTTGATGGATATAGATATACTCATGCCGTAATTACAAAGTTTAACTCCAAAGGGGAATTAATCTGGGATAATAGTTTTGAAATGAATCCAGACTTTAAACCATTTTATATAAAAAGGTTTATATCTCTGTTTGGAGACACCGACAAATCGCTAAATATGGTATTTGTCGATCGAAAAAAGATCCACAGCAAATCATTAGATTACATAAGTGGTGATATTATTAAAAATGAAAGTTCTGAGGAATTAAATACAGGACTTGAAGGTGACAAAACAAAGCGATCTCTTCTAAATATTGATTACTGGTATGATAATAATTATCTAATTCACGGAAGTCAAGTAATTAAAAACAAAGGTGATATTAAGAGAAATAGAGGTAAACGGAAGGTGTTTTTTATGAGTAAAGTGTCATATATTAACTAGATTAGAGCTTATTTTACCTCATGCTCCTTTGAAGTACGATACACCGTTCCACGCATAAAGTAAAATGCTTCTATTTCATTGTTGCAATAAATGGTAACATCAATGTCTGCTTTTTTATTGCTGATTGAAAACACCTTGGCTTCAGCTCGTAAAATATCGCCCTCTTTGGCTGCTTTGGAATAAACCATATTCCCGTTGATTAATGGCGAAATTCTACCGTAAGAATTGGAAGCAAATGCTAGTGCTGAATCTGCTAAGGTAAAAGCGATTCCACCGTGAACAGTGCCAAAACCGTTAAGCATTTCTTTGCGAACTGTCATTTCTAAATGACATTCGCCTTCTTCAATTTTAAGCAATTTAAACCCGAGCCATTGCGAACAATAGTCGGTTTTCATCATACTTTCATATATTTTTTTAGCCTTACTCACGGTTTTTTAAACTTTAAAGATTTCATTTATAGCGGCCATCTTTCTCAAAAGAGGACTACAACGGTAACGCTCTTCATGATACTCATTAAACAAACTATCAAGCTCAGTTACACACCTTTCAATTCCAATCTCATTTGCCCAAGCAAGCAACCCTTTTGGATAATTTACACCATTCGTCATGGCTAAATCAATATCTTTTGCAGAAGCAATATTCATGTGTAAAGTGTCTGCTGCTTCATTAATTAACATCACTAAAACACGATTAAAAACCATTTTGGTCAATGCTTCATCTTGCTTTGGTTTCGGATTACTAGCTCCTTCCGCATAGTTGTAATATCCTCTGCCCGACTTTCTGCCTAAATATCCGGCTTCCGATAAACGTTTCTGAGTAAATGCAGGCTTATACCGTGCATCGTAATAAAAGGCCTTAAAAACAGTTTCTGTTACCGTATAGTTAACATCATTTCCGATAAAGTCCATTAACTCAAAAGGCCCCATTCTAAAGCCTCCTATTTCTTTCATTGTCCAATCAATGGTGGCAACATCTGCTATTCCTTCTTCTAAAATTCTTAGCGCCTCCCCGTAAAAAGGTCGTGCTACTTTGTTAACGATAAATCCGGGTGTATCTTTTGCTTGAACAACAACTTTCCCCCAACTTTCTATGGTCTCCTTAGTTTTCTTTAAAACGGACTCTTCTGTTTGTATCGCCGGAACCACTTCTACCAACTTCATTAGTGGAGCAGGATTGAAAAAATGAATACCAATAAAGCGCTCCGGCTTTTTTAAGCTAGCAGCTAAAGAAGCAATCGACAATGAAGAGGTATTTGATGCGATAATGCAATTTTCAGACACAATTACTTCTAATTCAGTAAATACATTACGCTTTACTTCCGGGTTTTCAACAATGGCTTCAATCACCAAATCACAGCTCTCAAAAGACTGCAGTTGATTGCTATAAGAAATATTATTTTGTATTTCTTCCGCTCGATTAGTGCCAAACTTCCCCTTCTCTACTAGTCTGTTCATTACTTTCTCTAAAGCAGTCTTGCTCTTATTTAAAGCCTCCTGCTTTACATCATAAACAATTACTTTACAGTTTGCAGTAGATGCTACTTGAGCAATTCCACTTCCCATTGTTCCACTTCCGATAACTCCTACTTTCATTTAATTTGTTTTTTTGGATTGCTAAAATACGCTCAATCTCACTGTCGACAAAGAAATCATTTAAAAAGTTATCCTTTACAATTAAATTTTAAACTAAAAAATTAGTTTATTAACTAAACTTTTAGTTACATTTGTAGTATTAGATTTTAAAATCAAAATAATGAAAGAGCTAACTAAAGCAGAAGAAGAAGTAATGCAAAAGCTTTGGCAATTGAAAAAGGCTTTTGTCAAGGAAATTTTAGAAGAGTTTAGTGAACCCAAACCGGCATATAACACAATTTCAACCATAGTAAGAATATTAGAGAAAAAAGGGTTTGTCGATTTTACAGCGTATGGAAAGAGCCATCAATACTATCCTATAGTCTCCAAAGAAGAATACAAAACCAAAATATCAAAAAATCTCATCGCCAACTACTTTGAAGGCTCAATTGAAAAAATGGTTTCCTTTTTTGCCCAAAAAGAAGAGATTGATGTAAAGGAATTGGACGAAATTTTAAAATCACTTAAAAAGTAAAGCATGGAAAGCTTCATCAATTATAGTATTCTACTAAATTTATACCTTATCTTACTCTTGGCTTGTTACCAATGGGGTATCCGCCAAACAACAAATTTTCAATTAAGTCGGCTGTTTTTGTTAATTGGAGTTGGAATCTCAATATTCCTCCCTTTTATAAAGTTAACCCTTAACAGTGAGACACTAGCTCAAATACCTAGTTTTCAGCTGCAGGAAAGTTTTATTCAAGCTGGGACTGAATCTTCAACTTCTAGCGGAACCTCGATTGCTTCATGGTTAATAATGATGTATTTCATCGGGCTTAGTATTTCAGCTAGCCGTATAATCTATGGAATGTATCAAGTTTTCGAACTTAAAAGAAACTGTAAGAAAGTTGCAGAATATTATGAAATTCCCAATAGCAATGCTGCGTTTAGCTTTATGCGAAGCATCTTTATTGGTGAGAACTTGACAGAAGAGCAAAAAGAAGTTGTACTCAAGCATGAGAAAATACATTTGAGTAAATTCCACTACATCGACCTTATTCTTGTGCAACTCTTGGAAGTTTTTCTTTTCTATAACCCATTCGCTTATCGCTTAAATTCTCTTTTCAAAGAGGTTCATGAATATGAAGCTGATTATTACAGCGCTGAGAAGCAAGAAAGTTACATCGCTCATTTATTGAGCAAGCATTTCGAAATTAAAGAATTTTCAATCGTTCATCAATTTAATTCAAACCATTTAAAATCTAGAATTATGAGAATCAAAAACCGAGAAAAACACCCTGCAAATCCTGCAGCTATCATCATGACCATTCTTTTGTTTGGTGGAGTCTTTTTGTTAAATCAAAACATTGTGGCACAGAATGAAAGTGATAATGCAACGTACAAAAATGTTTCTAATGCAAAAGAGAGTAATGAGGGAGTTGATCAAGAAGCTGAATATCCCGGAGGGCTTGATGCTTTTATAAAATACATTAGTGAAAACACCAAATATCCAAAATCTGAAAAAGAAAATGGAATTAGTGGAACTGTTTACCTCGAGTTTACCATTTCCTCAAATGGAGATATAGAGTCCATTAATGTATTAAGGGGAATAAAAGACGGCGAAGCACTTGACCAAGAAGCTGTAAGAGTTCTAAAGTCTGTTCCTAAAAAGTGGAAACCTGCTATGAAAGACGGCAAAGCAGTAGCAGTAAAAATGACGATGCCACTCAGGTTTGAACTTCCTAAAAAAGAAGAAAAGAAGAAGGATAATTAATCAGAAAGGCGGGCAGTGCTCGCTTTTTTTTTGTTGCTACCGTATATCCAAGGTCAACTTAAACCTCAAAACTCTGCCATTTCCGGCATCTGCAACGTATAATATTCTACTTTTATAAGCAACAGCCATCGGTTGATTAAAATTAGTTGGTCCAACTCCGGTGCCGCCAAAGGAAGTTTTTATAAACTTGGTTTCCCCTGATGCCGGTGGTGGCTGAACACCTTCCAAGCCATTGGAAGTAAATTGATAAAGCGAATCTTTTGCTCGGTCAACTATAAAAATATAACCACTACCATCACCGGCATATTCAACACCAACAGGCTCAGAAAACTTATAAGGCTCATTAATAAAACTACTTGCCTGTGAGGTATCATTGCTCCAGTCTGTTTTTGGAGTGTATGCGGTTCCGTCTACCGATTCCTGGCGAACAATGTACTGTACCTTAATTACACCGTTCGGATCTAAGGAAGAATAGATAAAGTCTCCTCTTTCATCCACACTCAATTGCGGTGGCTTAGCCAAAGTAGATAAACCAAAAGGTTGTTTAAAGTAATCTCTAAAATTTCCTCCCCCCTGATCATTAACAATAATTGGTGTAATAAAATTATCGTCTTTGTCAAAAAGTAAAACAGCATCATCAGGCCCTCCCGGCTGATTCGGATTATTTCTAGGTCCACTTCTGGTGACATAAAAACTATTGTCGCTTAAAATTGAAATCCGATTAAACTCCACTTGTTCATCGGAATTTAATGCTGATGTTTTAAAGTAATATGGATGCACAATCTCATTGGTCACTTTTGCATAAGCTAAGCCGTAACCTTGAGGCTGACTTAAGTCTAATCGATAAATACAAGATCGTTCTGCAACTAAGTTATTTGAAGTATCCGTTTTAGTTCCAATTACTAACAAATCTAGGCTTCTATCTTGCGCCACTGCTTTTGCCCCTTGAACGGTGATTCTACTCAACTCTCTGCCTGATTCATCTAGTGCTATTACCTGTTCAGTAGCCTGATCCACAACATAAATTAATTCATCAAATCCGGCAATAATATCGGATGGATAAGAGAACTGTGTTAAAATTGGCTGCACAGGCACATAAGCCACCTCTCTGTAGGTTTGCTCCGGCACTTCAATAAAGCTCAAATCGGTTTCCTCGCCAAGATAGCCTTCACAAGCAAAAAGCGATAGTGTAATACTTATCCCAAGAATATATTTTAATTTATTCAGCATATTATTCACGACCCATTTTGTTTAATGTAAAAGAAAGTCCTACTGTATGAATTGTACCAAAATACTCTGTAGGGTTAGCTGCATAGTTCAACTGAAGTGGATGCCCTCCTACTCTGTGTCTTAACCCAAAACCAAAGGTAGGAAACGGTTGTCCGTCGACATTAACTTTATAACCTGCGCGCAAAAAGAGTAGTTTTAAATATTCATACTCCAAGCCCAAGCGGTAGTTCTCTGCATTGTCAGAAGGATGATTAAGCTGCAAACTCACCAACAATGATTGGTTTTCTTTTTTCCATGGAATCATGGATGCGCCTAAACTAAAAACCGTTGGCACTGAATATTCCTCGGGTGAAACATTAGGGTTACGGTTAAAGTCTGCTTTTATTCCATCTCCATTCAGGGCCGAGTTACCTCCAAAGTTTTGAACCATTACGGCAAATTTCAAGTCTTTAAAGTCGGTGTAGTACAAAAAACTCACATCTGCTGCTACCGTCCCATTATTATAGTCATCTATTTGTTCGTGAATGTACTTCAAGCTAATTCCGGCAGAGAACATTTCAGACAGCTTTTGAGCGTAAGTTCCGGATAGTGCAAAATTGGTCACGTAAAATTTCTCTCCTGTTCCTTCGGGCTGAAACTCTGTTCGTACATCCATGGCGCCTGAGTTTAGCATATTTAATGAAAAGCCGAAAGTTGAGAATCCACCTTTTGAAGGAAAAAGCGTTGATAAATAGGATTGCTGAATTCCGGCTCCTTGATTAAAAGATGAAATGCTTGCATTAAAGCCCTCTAGGTCGGTAGTTGCCGCAGGATTAGTAAAAGCAGAAAATCCATCACCACTAATGGCAACTGAAGCACCCGACATTGCTGCAGAGCGTGGATTAACATCATTTTTTAAAAAAGTCAATGTGCTTATCCCCGAACGTTGTGCTCCAAAGTTGGGTATTAATTGAGCTTTCCCAACAAAGCTGATAGAGCTAAAAAAGACAATGAAAAATATGTAAATTAAGTATTTCATCTTAAAACTTAAAAGTTACTCCGTATAAAATTTGTCTTGGTTGCAAGTACCTCGAAGGGTCGTTTGGTGGTACACCACCTTCTTGCGGACCTAAGTAGCGAGGGTCTCTCCACTCATTGGGAACATCGTCACCAGCTTCATAAGCTCTTCCCGTAATTGGATTGATGATAATTCCATTTTTCCAATTGAGCAAGTTTCTCACCTCAATACTTACTGTCAAGCCCTTGCTTTTGTCTTCATTAAACCAAATGTTTTTGCTAAGCTTCAAGTCAGATCTAACCCAAGGATCAGAAACTTCTTGAAGGTATTGATCATCTAAACGAACAAAAAGTGGACGACCTAAATCATTTGTACCATCTTGTTCATAAGGTGTATATCTAAATCCTGAAACGTAGTTCACAGACATAAATAATCTAAAGCCCGGAAGTGAGCGACCCAAGATTTTAAAGGTGCTATCGGTGTTCATAACAAAGCCCAATGTAACATCCCAAGGACGGTCAAATGCCAAGTATTGCTCAGAAGTTAGCTCAACTGCACCATTTTGCTCAATTTGCAAGCCCGACTCTCTAGCGGAATTCGATTTTCCTCGAGCCACTTGATAAGTTGCATTTAAAAAACCTCTATAGTATTTGGCAAAGCGAATAGAAAATCCTCCTTCCATACCAAATATTCTAGCATAGTCTTGATTGATAAACATTCGCTTACTCACAGGCCTTCCGGTTTGGTCTTCAACAATTACTCTTCGCTGAACAATGTAATCAAAGCGGTTATTATTGAATGCCGCTAATGTTAGACCGATATCTTTGGTTATTTGAGTCTTATAGCCTACTTCATAAGAAATATTCACCTCAGGATTAATATCCGGATTACCCAAATTAGATAAGAAAGAACGATCTTGATAGGTAGGGTCTAAGCCGGCATATACAAATCGCGGATGCGGCAAACGCATAGAGTGACCGTAATTGAAGTAAAGTACATTGTTTTCAGTAACGGGAAATGAAACATTAATTTTTGGCAATAAACGAGCTTTAATTCTTCGACCAAAAAAGTCTGCCGTATTATTCATATAGTCTTCTCGCACTTGGTCGATAACCGGCGATTGAGGATTTGCCACTGCATCGTCGGCAAACTTACCAGGCGCCCAATAATTAAACCGCAAACCTAGCGTTGCAATAATTCCACGATAGCGAATCTCATCACTAAACCATAGCCCTCCATTAAATGGATTTACTTTCCAAATATCGTTTGAAGAACCTATTGTTGTTGAGGGAGATGTTACAGAATCGTTGATTTGAATAGGAGCTCCAATCCATGGACTTGTTACATCCACCCACTGAAGTTCATTGCTCTTGTGCTCAAAACCAAAACTCAGAATATTGTTTTGAGAATCAGAATATCGAGTAAACTTTGCTTTTAAGGTATACTCTCTTGCATAGTGATCGTGCCAAACCGGAGAAATACCCCCATTGTTTACTAAACCGGGACCGGGTAATACAAATCGCACCTCATCTTGAGGGTTAAAAATATCAATCGGGTCTGTTACAATTGATTGCTCGTTATAAATTTGGTCAATTGTTTCATCCCTAAAGGGTCTACCATTTGCATCTGCTCTCAAATTAGTAAATAATCTACCTGCAGAAACGTTAAACCACCAATTGTCGTTAAGCACTTTTTTAAAGTTTAGTGCCGTTAAATTTGAATGGTGAGTATAAGTAGTGGCATTGTCTAAATTTAAGCTTCGCTCATACTGAAAACCCGGCTGAAGTATGGCATCAAAGCCAACAATTTGTAGGGTTCTAGTATTTTGATTAATACTTAAACTGTGTTGGTTGGTGAGTGTAAGCTTTCCACCTTTTGGCAATTGATAAGATAACTTAATGGTGTTCGTAAAGTTATTATCTTGTCGCGGTGCCCAAAATTCAGGATTATTAGAAAAAAGAGAACTTTTTAGCTGATCCGCTTCAGCACCAAAATAGGTATCCGTTAAGCGAGCTGTACCATTAATAAAAAACGTTAGCTTCTTACTTGTCCCCGGAACCGGCCCTCCTGCAGAAAGTTCAACAATATCTGTATTCCAGGCTGTACCTTCCCATTTATTAAAACCTAAATTATCTCTTTGCCAACTTCCTGTAAATTCGAGCTTATCGCCCCCTTCTCGAATTGTTGTGTTTATTAAACCCGAAGAACCGTCACCATATTCAGCACCAACACCTCCGGTAACAATATTAAGCTCTCCAACAGAACTGGAACTTACATTTACACCAAAACCGGTTCCGGCTAGTGGATCTTGTGCAGAGATTCCATCCACTAAATATTGTGTTTCATACACTCGCGCACCTCTAATTTGAAGTCCATCCGGTGTTTTGTTAATACCAGCTTGCATAGAGGCGATTTCTTGAACATCTCTAACGTTCATCTCGGCAATTTCCTTGCGCGATAAACTCACCTCCGACTTTGCCGACTCCAAGTTTACCATGCTTTTTTCACCGACAATTTCAACAGTTTCCAAGGCTTGTGAAGATGGCTTTAAAACAGCATCCAAAATTTTAGTCTCTCCTGCTTTAATGGTAATTCCATTAAAGATTTTCTCAGTAAATCCGATATAGGTTATTTTAATGGAATAATCTCCAGGCTTTACATTTTCAATTTCATATTCTCCTACAAAATCAGCACTTACTCCTTTGTAAGTTCCCACAATAATTACGGTAGCACCAATTAGTGGTTCACCGGTAGATTCATCAGTAATTTTCCCTTTTAGTGTGCCGGTTTCTTGAGCCATTGCAGATAAAGACAAGAAAAATGCAAGCCCTATGGTGAGTAATTTTTGCATCAATTAAATTCTACGTTAAAAATTTGGTCGAATAAATCTTCTAGTTTGCTTTGATCTTTATTCATTTGCCAAAGTTGTATGTTAAAAAACACTTGATTAAGTTGCCCATTAAGTCTTCTTCCAGAAGCAATAATTTTAGTGTCGTTCCAAGGGTCAGAAAAGTTTCTATTAATATTAGCTTCATACAGTACTTCAGAGTCAACTGAGTCAATATTATAAACACCAATATTTGTCAACAAAAATGAATTAGACTGTAAATCAGGGAAATTACTTAATGGTGAAACTAATGAGGAATCTTGCCTCAATACTGCGCTTAAAGTAGATGTAGATGATTTGGATTGCACAGGCAACACCCCCACAAATGCGTCTATATTAGAAGTGTACAAAAAAGTTGTTGAAATAAAGTACTTGCCACCGGCATTTGCAAAGCTCTGTAATGAAGGAGCAGCAGACTCTAATAGCATAGCACTTAAATTAGTATATGGGTTTCGATAAGTAGATTCATTAGAGAAGAAAAATAATTTATCGTAATACGAAAGTTGAAGTTTAAAAGTAATGTTCCAAATTTTTGGTCGATATAAGCCATTATAAGCTAAAAAGTCAATTATATCATAATCAACATTAATTTGATTAAAAATATTTTGGTAAAAAATAGATGGATTTACTGATGAGGCTTCAACTCCTCCTGCGATTAAAACATCATTCTTTTTTCCTTTTAAGAAAAATGTATTTGAGGTGTCTACAGCACTTTCAGTACCTGCTTGGTCGATTACTTTAATAAATAATTTATTCGTATCATTTAAAACCAAACCATCTAATATTACAGAAGATGGGGATTCTTCTGTATCATAATAAACTTGAGCTTGAGTTGTATCATTAGCCAAAGGATCAATCGGTGCTATTGAAATTATATTTTTTGTCCGATTAATATTCTGCCAATCTCTGCCATTTAGGCTAATTAAAACTTCTGTAATTGTTTCTTGACCATCTAAATCTGTAGCTTTCCACTCTGTAGTAGCTACTAATATGGTAGTATCCGGAATGCTCAAGTCTTCATCAAAATTCACAACCGGAGGAGTATTTTTTATAGGTATTTTTAAATAATCGGGAGAAGGGTCGCGTAAGCCTTCATTGTCTATTGCTCTAACGTAAAGTTCAATATCAGCTGTATCTGTATTTCCCGAAAAACTAAATTGAAAAGTAGAATCTTGTGCCTGGGTGTAATTCCAGTTTTGTCCATCTTCCGAAAGTTCATAAGCAGTTACGTAGCCGTCTGGGTCTTTTCCGTACCAGCTTAAACGAACGATGCTGTTCAATCGATTATCGCCACTTAAGTTGATTTCCTCAATGGAAAAAGAAGTATTCGGTGCTTGATTGCCTTTGAGCTCTTCCTCTTCTCGGCAACTAAATAAAAAAAATCCTATCAGGATAGGAAAGAAATAAAAAACGAACTTTTTCAAAAGCTTAAAATAAATAAGCAGCCGAGAAACAAATCGCTTCTCGGCTGCGAATTAAAATTACTTCAACATTAATTTTGCAGAGTGAATCATATCTCCTTGATTCATCACTTTTACAATGTACATTCCACCTTCTAAACCACTAAGGTTAATAGAAGATAAATGCGTTGCTGTGCGTTGCTCAACAACTACTCTACCACTTAAGTCGATTACTTCAACTTCCAATTGATTGAACTCATAATTCTCATCCAATTGAATCATTACTCTGTCTTGAGCAGGATTTGGATAAAGTCTCGTATTCACATCAGAAGTTCTAATGTCTTCAATTGATACTACAATGTTTCCAAAGTCTGCATTATTTCTTGGAGTTAATTTGTAATCACCAAAAGCATAGAATAAAATACCTTCAACATAATCCATTGAAGTGGCAGTATCCACTTGAATTGGAGTTACATTTAAGTTTGATCCATAAGCTGCAGTATCACTAATGTAAGATACGTTTAATGAACCTTGTGCAGAACCTGCTTGAGCTCTCCCTGCTAAAATTCTAGCTGCTACTGAAGCATTTTGTCCTGAACCTACAGAGTACTCTCCAAATCCTAAATCAGGGTTAGCTACCCAAACTTTGCCACCAACTGTTGGATTTTCATAACGCAATAGCATACTCTCGTACTTCTCTAAATTGTTATTTGAAGGGAAAAAGTTAGCATCAGATGGATCAAGAACCACTGGAGAAACTATACCTGTATTAGAAGTAGCTACAACATTAGTTGCTGCAATTTGAGTAAAGCCATAGTTTTCTTCCACTACTCCGGTAACAGTAACTTCATCTCCTCTACTTAATCCAAAAATTGAAGTAGGTCCGCCGCTAACGTAAATTCCGGCATACTCTGTAGCATTTTCATCTTGAATATATAAGAAATCTAAGTCATTTGACTGAAATGAAGCAGTAACTATTCCCGTTACAGATACCGTATCTCCTTCATAAGGAGAAGCATCACCACTCAGAAAGCTAGGAACCTCTTGTATATCTACAATTGAGAGACCATTTGCTCTTACAGTATAAAACTCAACCGGAGTATTTGTGGTTAAACTACTGTCGTCTGTAGCAGAAATGTAATAACGAACTACAGAATCCAATGCAAAAGCTGGAATAGTAGCCGAATATAAAGAGCCGCTATTGGTCATTGAAACCGACTGGAACAAGCTAGTTGAAGCTGTTTGGTCAGCAGAGTAAAATAATGTAGCTGAACTAACTGTTCCATCTAAGTCAACAATATCGGCACTTACAGTTACCGACTGGCTTGCATTAGGAACTAATGGGTTACGTTGAATATTTGTCACCTGTGGTGGAGGCGCTGCTTTGTCGAAATCCGTAGAAAAAACCGGGTTAATTTCATAACCTCCGGCAAATTGTGCAGTTGGATTTGCACAGCCATTCTCATCTTGGAATATCACACCACGGATATAATTGTAAATTGTTCCGATAGCTGGTGGCGTAAATCTACCTATTGAGTCAGGAGAATTAGGGTTAACAGTTGATACGCTATCCATTACCATAGGCAAAAAACGATCTGCAATCAATACTTGGTTTCCGTTTGCATCTGCTACAGTAAATTCACATCGACTGCCTCCTGAAAATATACTTACCGAAACTACGGATACATTCTGTAACTCAACATAAGCTCCTTCCCATTGCTCACCTGTTGGTAAAACATTATTGCCATTATGATCTTGAATATCTCCTGCAGAAATAACAACAGGAGTCGGCTGTTGCGGAGCACCTCCTACAATTGAAGCTGAGTTATTATTTAAAGGCTGAAGTTGAACCAAGCCGGCAAAATTAGTTATTACACCTGTTATTTCAATCTCCATTCCAGCTTTTAATGTAGGAACTAAAGACAATGGTTGCAATTGACTTCCTCCGTCGAAGGCGGCCATTACAACAATCTGTTTGAAAGGACCTTGTGCACCTCCATTAGAAGTATCCACCATACTAAAGAATGGACGATAACCACCTTGAACTGAACTTGAACTCACCTCTGATAGATCTCCATCTGTTAACACAATTCCTCTAGTTGTTACTGTGTCTCCTAAATAAATATTAGTGTCTACACAATTTGCTAAGCTTGTTGAGTCAACAAACATTAAAGTGTTAATATCCACATAGGGATATGTTTGCGCTGACATAAAGCCGGCGGCAAAAATTCCGATTAAAGAGAGTAATAATTTTCTCATAATTTAAAGTTTAAAAGGGTTAAAGGGTTTATTTTAATTATTCAAAGTTTAGTTTTATACATTAAGTGTGTCTTAATTCATTATTTCATAATCGTGAACTTTCCTTTTCTGCTTTCTCCGCTATCTAAATCCTCTACTACAAAAACGTATACTCCTCTACTAATGATTTGCGTGTACTTTGACAGCAAATCCCAAGCGTGTTCGCCTCCTGAAAAAGACCTTTGACCTTCACCGGCAAAAGTGTCGAACCACCGAATATCATCTCCTTGGTATTTCTCATCGTGTTTAATTTCATCAATTAAATCTCCGGCAGGAGAGAAAATTCGAATAACACAACGTTTTGGCAAGTTGGCGAAAATGAGCTTTCTACTTTGTTCTTGAAAGTTACTTCTACCTTCCCATGATGCTCCAAAATAATAAGGGTTAGGATAGGCAAAAGGTTGATTCTTTTCAATGCTTTCATTAATCGGTGTGCCCGGGAATACTCTAAAGTTATTTCCCAATAGTGAAGATTCTAAAGGCTCTAAATTTTGCTCCTCATCTCCACGGTCAAAAGCTGAGACTGCCACTGCATACTGCCAGCCATTCAGCAATTGGTCGATTTGATAGTGATAACGATACACATTTGTGTCGCCCTCAAATGTTTTGGGCTCATCTAATCGAATGAAATCTAATCCGATCTCATTAGCGTAGCCATTATCCTTAATATCAAACTCATCTATGGCAACCAAATCATTCGTTAAGTTTCTATTTCCACTTACATCAAAACCCAATTTGGTCAAATAAATTCGGTAGCCTTCAAAGTCCATGGTTTGGGATATCGGATCCACTGAAAACTCTGCATTATCCGACCAATAGATATCAATTTTATTGTTTTCTGCAACTACTTTAGTTCTTGGAATATCCGGTGGTGAAGGTAAAATGAAACGCGTAATTTCTCCATTGCCATCTCGGTCTTCACCGGCATCCAACTGACCATTAAAATTGACATCTTCTCCATTGTATGCCGTTTGCGCTCTTTGAGCATTTGCTACTAATTGAGCTTTTTGAGCAGGCGTATTTGCAGTATTGTCATTTCCATCGTCAACTTTAGGAGCCAACACAAAAGCATAAGCTATTTTAATGGTATCTCCAGCAGAGAAATTTCTAAATGGCCCAACCGACACTAAATCCGAACGATTACCTGCTCGATTTAGCTGCTCTTGGAATGTGCCATTACCACAAGCACCATTATCAACTGTCCAACACTCTTCATCTTCAATACCTCTACTTAAGCGCTGAAATTGTTGATTAGTTCCTGCTGGCTGCTGAAAAATCCCCGTTCCCGGATTATTAAACTGCCAAGCATTGTAGTTGGCTTCAAACATAGAATCTACATTCGGATGATGAAAACCAAACTTATCTTCTGCACCTAAAAACTTTTGAGAAATATATGAATTAGTAAAGCCAACATCACCACTGTGGTCGTAGCAATAAGCCATTTGTAGAGAGTCGATGTACCCATTTCCACCTTTGTTGTAAAAAGCTGCTCCACCTGAACCCGGAGGGGTAACGTTAATGTTTCTGACAACTGTATTTGACCACAAGGCAAAATATACCGAGTCTAACACATTAGGATCACTTTGGTTTCCAAGATTGATAATTTCCATGTCAACAAAAACGACAAAATCGCTAAACGCAAAATTGAAATTATAGGTTTTTAAGTTTACCTCAACATAAAGAGGCTGTTGATGATTAACGATGGGCGTGTTTGTTCCCGGAATAATTAAGTTTTTATCGGTAAAAGTGGCAACGTAATCTTGATGAGAAACTGCTTCAGGGGTAAAGAAAGGACTGTCTCTAAAAGAGGACCGCTCTACTAATCTGGAACCAACAGGAGCCGTAAACTCAAAACCAGAACCTCCGGTTTGATAACCTTGAGAAGCATCAACAGCAGCAGTAGAAACTAAAAAAGTTCCGTTTCTTTCAGCTCCAATCCAAATCCCGGATTCAAAAAGGTGCTCTACACCCGAACCAGCGGGATATTCACAAGATTCACGTGATGTTCCATCGCGATAACCGCGAAAAGCATTTCCAAAAGTTCCTAAATTAGTAACTGCCAAACGAACATTGGAAGCGGTAGTAACTTTCTCTTCAAATGAGCCCTGAGCCATAAGGCTAGTAGTCATTGTGAAGGCTAAAATATGTATCAAAAGCTTCATTAAGCGACGTATATTCAGATAATTTTTTATGCTATCTTCTAAGCCCGCCGTTTATCAATCCCGATGAATCGAGATAGGTGCCTTGACTGTTGTTCAAATGTGCTGCAAATTTCTCAATCGCAGCTCTTTTAAACACTTTTTTTAATGTTAATTCTTTATTAACTTTTCAACCCATTGTTTTCCATCTGCATGGCGAATATATAAAAAATATACGCCCAATGGAAAACTCTCCATTTGAATTCTTACTTCTTGACTATTCAACTGATTTAACGCTAACATTTGTTGCCCGCTAGCGTTGTACACTTGAATATCACTAATCTTAAAATAATCCTCTGCAAAATTAATTTTTAAAACCTCATTAACCGGATTATTATACCAATAATCAGTTTTCCTCTCACTTTTAGTTAATGAAGTAACAACAGGAATTTCTACCTTAATATCTAAAGTCACCGGCAAGTGGTCACTCATCCCATAAAGTGCATTAATCACATTTGTAGGTGCGGAATTGTTAGTTGGTGAGGTAAGGCTACCGTTATAGCGCTGACCATCCTGCCCGACTGTCGTATATGTATTACTCAAATATTCAACTTTATCTGTATTATTCATCACTTCATCAGAAGCCAAAATAAAATCAAATCGATTATCCATCCCTCCTCCGGCAAAGCAACCTCCACTTGTATGTGTACTTTGTGTGTGAAGTATAGCATAAGGACTATTACTCCAATTCCCGGCAATATTTACCGGATCGTAAAAACGCTGAGCAGGATTTACATAGTTCACTAAGTCTTGATAAGCCGGTTCAAAAGAATCATAGAGGTTTAAATCTCCGGCAAAAAAATAATTCCCACTTGCATTTATACTATCTAAATGAGCCATTACAGCTTCTGTTGCATCAGCTCGTTCCAGCTCATCTGCTGAATTGCTTCCGGCCTTTAAATGTGCTGCAACTACATTAATAAAGGTCGTGTCATTATGACTGGCTAAAGTTGAATCTTTATAATACAAGCGATAAACATCAATGTTTCTTACCAATTGCTGATTGCTTAAATCATGGGTAATAGCATATTGACTCACTAACTCTAATTTATCTTGATTAAAATAGAGCATATTGCCAATACTCTGAAAAGAATTGGCAGAAGAATTGGCAAACCAGAAATTCCTACCATTTTTGTTAATTGCATTGTTCAACAAATTAAAAGGAGCAATGGTTTGAGTGGCGCTCATTTCACAAACTACTAAAAGATCAGGATTAACATAATCCATGATATCCTCCATGTAGCCATCTTTAGCATTGGGATTATTATTAGTATTGGTGCAAAAGGAAGTAGTTTCTCTATAATACATTAAATTGTAGCTCATCATACGAAGTGTGTCGTAAGATTGAGCGTTGAGATTATCTTGCGTAAGGGTAAGCAGGCTTAAACAAACTGATACTAAGACGTAAAAAAACTTCTTTCTTAACAACATTAAATGTAGAACTTTGCTGCAAAGTTATTCTCTCTGTTTAGAATGAGTTGTTAATTTTAGAGCGATTGCTTTACTATTTCTCAACAGTTTGTTGATATCTACGCTAATTAACTATGCAAAAAACATTTACACATACAATTCCAATCGCTGAAGAAGCTCAAATTAACGATTTAATAAAGTTAGCTTCAAGAAAACTGCGGGTTGAACCATCAGAAATTAAGGCTGTAAATGTGATTAAACGCTCTTTGGATGCTCGAAAAAAGCCTATAAAAGTCAATTTAAAATTTCTTGCTTATATCAATGAAGAACCGGAAAAGCCTGTTTCTCCGTTTCCATTGCAAAATGTACAAAATGCCAAAGAAGTACACATTATTGGTTTTGGTCCTGCTGGAATGTTTGCAGCAATCCAGCTAATTTCGCTTGGATTAAAACCTGTTATTTTTGAGAGAGGAAAAGACGTTCGTGCTAGAAGAAGAGATTTGGCAAAAATAAATAAAGAGCAAATCGTCAACCCTGAATCCAACTATTGTTTTGGCGAGGGAGGAGCTGGAACTTACTCAGACGGAAAGCTTTACACCCGCTCTAAAAAGCGAGGAGATGTAGATGCCATTTTACAAAGTCTTGTAGAGTTTGGTGCTGACCCTAACATTATGGTTGAAGCACATCCTCATATTGGCACCAATAAACTTCCAAAAATTATTGTCGCTTTGAGAGAAGCCATTATTCAACATGGTGGCGAAGTGCATTTTGAGCAAAAACTGACTGATATAACAATCAAGAACAATAAAGTTGAATCAATAGAGATAAACGAAAATAAGAAAGTAAATGTCGATCATTTAATCCTGGCAAGCGGACATTCGGCTAGAGATATTTTTGAGTTGCTGCACAAAAAAGGCATTGAAGTTGAAGCAAAACCATTTGCTTTAGGAGTAAGAGTGGAGCATCCTCAAAAGTTGATTGATCAAATACAATATCACGGAAAGGAAAGCGGAGAGCTATTACCACCTGCCGCTTATCGAATTGTAAAACAAGTTGATGGCAAAGGAGTATATTCATTTTGCATGTGTCCCGGTGGAATCATTGCTCCTTGTGCAACAAGTCCCGCCGAAGTAGTTACCAACGGCTGGTCGCCTTCACGAAGGAACAACCCTTTTGCAAACTCCGGAATTGTTGTAAGCATTGAAAAAGAAGACTGGAAAGCCTACGAAAAATACGGTTCATTAGCGGCATTAAAGTTTCAATCAGATGTTGAAAAAAAAGCTTTTCAGTCAGTTAACAAAGGCTCAGAAGGGCAGCTAGCTCCAGCGCAGCGACTAGTTGATTTTGTGGAGGGTCGAGACTCAAAAGATTTACCGAAATGTTCATACCAGCCCGGAGTTGTTTCTGCGCGATTAGATAAAATATTGCCGGCATTTGTCGCCAAGCGTTTGCGACAAGCTTTTCGATTATTCGGAAAAAGCATGAAAGGTTATCTAAGCAATGATGCCATAGTAGTTGGCGTAGAAAGTCGCACTTCTTCTCCGGTAAGTATCCCAAGAGATCGAGAACAAATGCACCACATAAGAATTAGCAATTTATATCCAATTGGCGAAGGTGCAGGTTATGCCGGAGGAATTGTTTCTGCCGCAATTGATGGTGTGAAAGCAGCGAGAGTGATTGGAGAGAAAAGTTAACTCATAATCAAAAAAGCCCGCCGATTGGCGAGCTTTTCATCTGTAATTTCTGTTATTCTATTTTTGTATCGTTTCGTGAACTGCCTTTAAAATCTTAAATGCCCCATCCGTATCTTTGGATTCAGCATAGGTTCTCAAAACGGGCTCTGTGCCTGAAGGACGAATCATCACCCATTCTTCATTGTCGAAATAGTATTTATAACCGTCAATGGTTTCTACACTTTTTACTTTGTAAGCCCCAAATGACTTGTACTTGTCGTCCTTGCAGTTTTGCATAATTCTCAACTTATCGGCTTCTTTTAAATGTAAGTCGATACGTTCAAACTTAAACTCTCCCACATCTTTATACACTTCATCGATCAATTGCTCCAGGGTTTTACCCGATCGCACCATATATTCCCAAATTGTCAAACCCATCCAAATTCCATCGCGCTCCGGAATGTGCCCCTTGATTGCAATTCCACCTGATTCTTCGCCACCGAGCAACACATCTTCATTCACCATATAGCCGGCGATGTGCTTAAAGCCAATTTTCACTACTTCTACCTCTAAACCTAATTTTTCGCAAAGTTTTTTCACTTTAGGTGAAACAGAAAATGCCAAAACCACTTTTCCGCTAAACTTTTTAACTTCCACCAAGTATTTAATCAGTAGTAAAATAATATGGTGAGAATCTACAAACTCACCTTTGCTGTTATACAAACCAATGCGATCTGCATCTCCGTCAACTGCTAAACCGCAATCAATCGCTCCTTCCGACAGTCTGATTGTTTCAGAAAACTCCTGTAAATTTCTATGAATCGGCTCCGGCGCTTGACCATCAAAGCCGGGATTATGTTCGCCGTGAAGGTGAGTGATGTCCGGCAACAATCGTCGCATAATATTTTGTCCTGCACCATACATTGAATCGAATGCAAAGTCAACCTTCGCATTTCTAATCGCATCAAGGTCAAAATTCGCTTCTACGTGCTTTAAGTACATTTCTTCTAAATCAACGTACTCCAACATGCCTTTTTCCGCCAACTGTTTCAAGGAAATACTATCTAAATCAACATTGTTTTCATCGGGAATTAAGTCCTCTACTTCTTGCACTTGATCCGGCAATAAAGGTCCACCGAAGTTTCCCTTTAATTTATATCCATTATAAGATGGTGGGTTGTGAGAGGCAGTAATTACTACTCCCAAAGAAGTTTTTAAATTCAATGCTCCAAGAGAAATCATTGGCGTAGTAACAAAGCCTTTTGCCAAATATACTTTCACTCCACTGTCGGCAAATACCTTGGCAGTTGTTTCAGCAAACAACTCACCGGCAAAGCGACAGTCGTGACCGACAACCACTGATGGATTTTCAAAATTTGATTTAATCCAATTGGCGGTGCCAATGGTTACTCTAGCTACATTATCTACTGTATATTCCTTCGCTATGATGGCACGCCATCCGTCTGTTCCAAATTTAATTTTCGTCATAATTCGTTCGTTTAAAGCCGACAAATGTACCATTTAACGCATAATCTTCCTACGATTTAGCTCTCTTTGATACTGTCGTGCGTAAATATTATGTTGATTTAAAGTTCTACTAAAGTTATGATAACCTGAAAAATCTGCCTTAGCACACATGTACAGGTAGTTGTGCCTTTCAAAGTTCAAAACGGCATCAATGGAAGATTGATCCGGAAGATAAATCGGCCCGGGAGGCAAACCTGCATACAAATAGGTATTGTAAGGAGAGTTTAGTTCCTTGTGTTTATTCAACACTCTTTTAATGCTAAAGTCTCCCAAAGCATAAATTAAGGTAGGATCAGACTGTAAACGCATACCTCTTTTTAGTCTGTTTATATACAAACCTGCTACTTTAGGACGCTCCTCTACTCTACTCATTTGCTCCGTTTGAACGATTGACGCCAAGATAGAAACCTCCGATTGACTTAAACCCAACTTAGCGGCTTTTGCCTTACGTTCTTCCGTCCAAAATCGCTTGTATTCTTTTGCCATTCGTTGAACAAATTCTTCGGCATTCGTATTCCAATAAAACTCGTAAGTATTGGGAATAAATAGGGTGAGAAAAGTGGCTCGATCAAAACCGTACTTTTGTGCAAACTCATTACTTTCTAATAGTTGAAGCAAAGAAATAGAGTCCAATTCCAATTGATTGCTCACTACCGAAGCCAACTGTTTTTTTGTTCTAACGCTATTAAAGGTAACATTAACGGGCACTTGCTGCCCCGAGCGAAAAAGATTAACAAGAGAGTTATTACTCATCCCCGACTCAATAAAATACCTGCCGGCTTTGGGTTGAGTAAACGACTTTTGCTCTGCCACCCAATTAAAAGAAGCCGTATCCTGAATGATTCTCTCTTCTAATAAGGCGTTTTTTAAGTCGTCCATTTCCCAATCTGAGTAAATGTGGAAATAACGATCTTCTTTTAACGAACTAATCGGCTGAAATATTTTTTGATAATAAGTATATGCTAAATAAGCAGCTATGGCAAAAAATACCAAAAAAATTAGCAGTCCGATTCGCAATCCTTTTTTCTTCTTTCCCATAATTTTAAAAGGCTTCAAAAATACCAAAGCTTAGGCAGTCTACTTTATTTTTAAAAACGATTAGCTTTGCAAAAAATTATCGCTTCTCCAAGTAAATATAACCTCTCACTTTAGTGTATAGCTCCTTTATTGAGAAATATTTTTATTAAACATGATTTGGAAAAAACAACCTAATCCAAAAAATCACTTTGCTGATTATATTATTTTAAAGGTTTCTAAGTAAGAAAAAAGAGTCTAGGAAGACATTTGTTACTGCTAAATTAACTTATTCTTTTTTTATATTATTCCTTAAGCTTTTCTTCAAGCAAGCTAATAATCTTATCTTTTTCTTGAAGGCGGAGTTCATATTGCTCTATTATTATTTCAGAAAGGGTATTTAATGTTTTAATAGTACCATTATTTTGTAATTGCATTCCACCACTTGGATTTTCATTGTTTTGGACACTTTTCTCTTCATATTGTACAAAATATTCCGGGCTTACCTCAAAAAATGAAGATAATTGCTCTAAATGTGATGCCCAACTATTGCTTTTCCCATTCTCCATCCGTTCATAAGTAGCTCTTGAAACATGTATACTATCTGCAACTTCTTCTTGAGAATGCCCTCTTCTTTCTCTAAGGGTTTTGATTCGTTGTCCTACTTTTTCTTTCATTGTACATTAAGCTTGAGTGGCTGTAAAAATACTCTATATGTTTTAAAATCAAAAATAGAGCAAAAATGCTCTTTTATAGAGCAATAACTTTTAAAATTCTTGTGTATGTTTGAGAATCTTATTTAATAATAAGATATTTGACAAATAAAGTATTAAAAATATAATCATACTTTATTTTCTGGAAAACAATTAAAAAGCAAACTAGATAAGAAAGTGATGGAAAGCTTGCATCTACTACCGTTTTTTCATTGTTTCTTCGGCATAATTAACTAACATAGCTAACTAAAGTTCAACAAGAAAAACAATTAATTTTTTATTCATTAAATATTTGAAATCATGAAAACTAACAAGTTTACTACGCAAAAACTTTTTTGTACACTATTGTTCAACCTCTTAGTAATGGGTGTATTTGCCCAATTTACACCCAATGCAGCAGGAGCGCCGGAAGAACCAATTCCGGAACCGGAAGTAGAGGGGGCAAGTTGTGAGACGGCCATTGAGATACAGTCAGATACATCTGAAGGATATGGTTTCGAAGAAGGACAGGAAAGACTATTTTTTGAGTTTTTAGCAAGCAGCGACAGTATGTTTATCTTAACGGAAGAAGAAAGTATAGAAGATGAGCCTTTTACCGGTTTAATAGCTTATGAGGTTTATTTAAAGAATAGTTGTGAAGATTTAATTGAAGTGTACAACCATTCAGTTAACGATAGTACGCTGCATTATTTTGGAATGACTAATTTAACAGAAGGAGAAAATTACTTACTTGTATTAAGAAGAGATGAGAATAATGATTTGCCGGAAATAACTTTTGCAATGTTGTTAGAAGACATTTATATAAATTGTCCTCAAAGTTATGTTGATACCTGCGGAGAGCTTATTAAAAATCCTGAGTTTAATTATTTGTCACAGTCTGTGGCTGGCGGGACTGCAAGACCGTTTCAAGTTGTTTGTGACTGGAATGAAAATAGTGGAACACCACAAATAAAAGGAACATTAAATTCACAGGCATATGCTTACCTGGTTGCTAATGTAAGTCTTATAGAGGCAATTGAGACAGCTGTAAGTCTTACACCGGATAACTATATTGTGTCATTAGATGTAGCTGCTACAGGAACAAACCCACCACCGGATGAATTACGAGTAATTCTTAGAGATACGATCACAAATACGGGACAAATTATTTATACCATACCAGGCAGTAGCATTCAACCTTCTGCCTCAGGACATCCAAAGACATTTCAAACCAAGTCAATATGCTTTAGTACTACACAGCCGTTTAACAAATTAATTATAACGCCATATAATGGTTATTCAAATCGAGTTTACTGCGATGTTTTAATAGATAACGTTAGTATAAAAAAAATGACCCTTGATGCAGGGCCTGATGTTTCAGTTATTCAATGTAATGAAGAAAAAACTATTGGCCCAGATTGTATACTACCGGGAGTTACCTATTCATGGACTCCGAACGTAGGGCTAAGTGATCCAAACATTGCAAATCCAATAGTAAGTAAAGGACAATCCGGAATATATACTCTTACTATGAATAGTGCATGCACAACTATTACAGATCAGATTTATATTACTTTTTCAGGAAGCAATCATATTGATGTAATACCCCTAAACAATGCAAATTCAAGTCAATTATTTTCAATTATTGGGAATAACTCAGGCAATATCAGTAACAGAATCTTTAGAATAGAGGGTACTCTAACACTTGATACCTCTGTGTCTTTTATCAACTGTAGTTTTTATATGGGAGAAGATGCTAAAATTGTAGTAAACAATAATGCCTCAGTTGTTTTTTATAACAACAACAGCAATATAAAGGAAGAATTTTTTACTTCCTGTAGCCCGGATAAATACTGGGATGGGATTTATCAAACAAATGGATCTTATTTTGTGATGTGGGGAAATGATACAATTAGTTATAATAAGGACACAATTGCTTGGAGGATTAGCAATTCTAAAAACGGAATTAATTTGGTAAATGTTGAAGACGTTAATATAGAAGATATTCACTTTGAGAACAACGGAAGAGCATTAAGCGTTGAAAACACAGGCACCAACACAACCAATGCAAAGATTAATCACCACATCATTCAATGCACTCAGCCATTAAATTATGGAAATGGTGAGTTTTACCCTCAAACTGCTATAGATCTTAAAAATATAAGAACTCGCCCGTCTGGATATTACAGTGATCAATTTGATATTCGAAACGTTGTTCTTAACAGCAGCGGCGGAAACATACAACTCGCAAATTCAGAAGTAGTTATAGGTAATGTGGATTTTAGTGGCTTTAATAATTATTATCAATCTCCCGGTGAACCGGATAAAAGCGATAAGTCCATAGTAGCTTATGGAGGGGATGCTAATGCTAAGTTAAAAGTAATATGCTCTTCTTTTATTGGAAGCTGGGAGAGCATACGCTTACAAGACCAATACTCTATAGAAATAAGGAATAATTATGTAAACTCCGCAGGTATTCCTGATGCTTCTTTTTTACGGGCAACAGATGTGAGTAATTTAAGTACAATTCAAGGATCTAATCTAAACCAAATAAGCAACAACACCATTTTAAATGTGAAGAAAGGGGTGGAGCTTTATAATTCTCATTATTTTAGAATAAACAACAATTACTTCGACATGGAAGTGCAGCCCGATAGTAATTACTATACCAAAAATAACAATGAAGAAAGTGTGGCTATATATGCTAATGGATACTCTGAAAATCCTTATGTAGTTAGTCATCAAGCATTAATAGAAAACAATGTAATAGCCCATAGTAAAGTAGGTATACAGGTAAGTATGATGTGGAGTAGTATAAAAGACAATAACATTAAAAACCTAAACAATCGATTTACAGCACCCTCTTTTTGCTTTCCTATTCAAAGCCCTTGTCCTACAACTCCCTCTTATGGTATAAGAGCCATGAATAGTAAAGTGTATATTGAAGGAAATACAGTTGAAAATGAGCTAAACAAATACAGCGGAACAATGCCCAATACACAGGAAGAAATGGTGGGTATTTCATTGGAAAACCTAAGCTTTGCAGGAGGACGTAACTTGGACTTATATTGTAACAGAACAGAAAATACCGGTATAGGTTTACGCTTTGCAGGCTATAATGGCTACAGTAGTATATATAAAAACCTTATGAAGGGAAACAACATTGGTTTTGCTTTGGACAATGAAGCCTTTATCGGTGATGTTGGTATGGTAATTAGCATACCAGTTTATTACCAAGACGCCGGCAACGAATGGGTCGGTACTTTCGGCAACAGCCATACCTTTAACTTTTCCAATGATGATCCAAATAATCCGCCGAAGTATTATTATAAAGGGACTGGGCCGATAATTGGACAGCAAGATGCGGCACTAGGGTATTTTTCAATAGAAGACATTGTAACTTCAAATGATAATACAATCACTTGTACCGCTCCTTTAATGGTCGATCACAGTTCAGGCAAAAAAGAAGCCACTACCGCCTACAACAAAAGCGGTAAAAAGCCTCGTTGGTTACAAAAAGGCAATGCCAGCGACAGTGCGTTTTATCTGCGACAGCAATTGAAGTTTTATCACTTAAGTAAAGACTCTGCCTTATACAACAGTCAACAGTTTAGTAGTTTTAGAGACAGTATGAAAAATACGACCTTGGGTAGAGCGTTGGGTAAAAACAGCCAATCTATTAGAAGTTTAAGTGCTCAAAACAATTTTGATCAAAATGTAAGCACCGTAGAACCGCTTTTAGACAAACACTTTGTAGATTCTGTATTAAGTTCAAGCGAATTGGATCAATTGCGACAAATCGCCGTGCTTTGTCCTTATACTGATGGCATTGCCGTTTACCAAGCAAGAAGAGTATTGCATGAATACGGAGAACGTTTATATGTGAATGAGTGTGAAATTTCTCAATTGCCGAATAATCAAAAATTCATTCGAATAAAAGCCGAAGAAAAACAAGATAAAGTGCCCTTTGCTATCTATCCTAATCCAGCTGATGAGCAATTAAACATTAGCTATAGTGTGGAAGAAGATGAAGAAATCGTCTTAGAAATTTACGATGTTTTGGGTAAAAAGATTATGACAAAGTCTTTAAATAGCGGTCATTTACATCAAATAAACACGAGCCAATTGCAACATGGCGTGTATATTTACCGTCTGTTTAAAAGCAAAGAGCAAATCAACAGCGGTAAACTTGTAATTGAATAAAGATGAAAAAAACATTGATCTTAATTTTTTTAATCAAATTCTGTGTGTATGCCTACACACAGAATTTGATTCCTAATTATAGCTTTGAAGATACGGCTACTAGAGTTACCCCTTTGTTTCTTCCTGAGCATTGGGGTGCTGCTACTAATGAGGGATGGAATTACTTTACACCACATAATAATATGTCCCAGCAACATTTAGATTATAATGTTCCATCAAATTTCCCAGGTTATCAAGTTGCAAAAACTGGTAGTGCTTATGTTGGATTAAATGTATATAATCTATGGAATGTACAACGCAATCCCAGACGAGAGTATATGCAAGTGCAATTAAAACGCACATTGGAGTTTGACAGTACTTATTGTTTCCAATTATATATGAGTTTTGCAGATTCCATGCATTTTGCATCAAAGAATATGCTGGGTGTATATTTTTCATCTAATGCAGTATCGGGCAATCATACACATCATTTGCCTTATACCCCTCAATTAATTGTGTCTCCTAATAATTACATTACGAATAAAGTCAATTGGGTAAAGATAGACATGCAGTACAAAGCCATGGGAGGAGAAAAATACATTACTATTGGTAATTTTAACGACACCAACTACATTGATACTGCTTTTGTTCCCGGTGGCGGCAATGAGTTTTGGATGGAAGCTAGTTATTATTATATTGATGATGTATGGCTCAGCCATTGCGATAGTTTACCGGATAGTTTAACAAGCATTCAAGAGCACCGCCTAAAACAGGCTTTATCGGTTTATCCCAATCCTTTTGTCAATGATATAGTTGTAGAAAGTAAAGAATCCCAAAAGTTGGTCTTTATGCTTTACAACAGCTTGGGGCAAGTGGTAGCTTTAGAAGCACAAAAACAAGATAAGAAATATAAACTTTCTACTCCACAATTGCCCAAAGGGCTGTATTGGTTAAGGGTTAGTGATGGGAAAAGAGAAGAGGTTTTTAAGTTGATAAGGGATTAATCAAAGCGCAGCTTTGACCATTGGGCGGCCTGACAAAACACGAGGCGGCGCAAGGTATAGCGGAGAAGTTTGTTTTGTCTTGATTCTTTGTTTCTTTCTCATCAAGGA
>MDTG01433180.1_pt1 | contig 63481 bp, 58 predicted proteins | sample 811421 | NCBI WGS metagenome assembly MDTG01 (sample SAMN05326645, study PRJNA326480) | marine metagenome | isolation source: seawater | place: Pacific Ocean: South East | collected 2011
AACTATTTAAAGGAGCTAAAGCAAAACCCGAAGAAGCTGGAAGAGCTTCTGTTAAAGTTGAGTTAGAGCTTCTGATCCCGATTTATCGGGAAGGGTCCTTGGTTCGAGCCCAAGAGGAGGAGCTAAAAGAGTAAGGCTGGCAAATTTGCCGGCCTTTTTCGTTTACATGAAACACACCACCTACATACTGTATTCTCCTGCAATAGACCGATACTATATTGGCTACACCTCATCATTTTCAGACCGACTGAGTTTTCATAACGATGGTGCCCGGAACAAGATATGGACAAAGCGAGGTATTCCCTGGGAGGTTTATCTGACTGTTGAAGGACTGGAAAAGTCAATGGCCCGCAAGCTAGAGCTGCACCTGAAAAAGATGAAATCGAGGAACTATTTAAAGGAGCTAAAGCAAAACCCGAAGAAGCTGGAAGAGCTTCTGTTAAAGTTGAGTTCGGGCTTCTGATCCCGATTTATCGGGAAGGGTCCTTGGTTCGAGCCCATGCCAACGAGTGTTCCCCCTTGGCTTTTGCCTGATTTCGAATATTATACTAGAGCAAAACCGATAATCGTTATCTTCACGTCATGCTAAAGAAGCTATTGCTTTTAGGTTTAATTGCTGCTGTTTCGGCTTGCGGGGGGATCAATCAGGTGTTGGCTCCGGCTAAAGAGGAGGTAGATCCAGATAAGCCCAATATTACTTTGGAAGATGAAAAGTCCGCTAGGGAAGACTCCATTCCCGATGCTGAACTTAAAGTGAAGAAGAACTTCTTCTTTGGAGAGAAAACAAAAAAGGCATTTACCGCCTATCGCGACCGAAACACAGAGGACTACAGGCTATTCAATGTACTACCAGAACCTATACAGGTCGATCGTTATGTTCAGGAAATCTTCTATCACAACACTGAGAGAGACGCAGTTACCAAAGTGCAAGGTAGAGGCCAAACGCTGGCGCGGGTATTGCACGGTCCTTATGAACGGCTTGTGAATGACGTGGTGGTAGAGAAAGGCCAGTTTATTTATGGAATGAAACATGGCACTTGGCTTTATCAGAGAAAAGACTCAACCCTTTATGACAAAGAACACTATGTAAAAGGGTGGCTTAGAGATGCCAAGATCACCTATTATGATGAAGACACCAAAACCAAAGTCAAAGAGGTAATTCCTTATCAATACGGAAAAAAGGAAGGGTTCTATTATCTGTTTTTTGAGAGTGGAAATATAGCCGTTAAAGGGCAATATGTGTTCGATCAAAAGGTGGGTGTCTGGGAAGAGTTCCACAATATACCAGGGGTAGTGGTTCAGAAACGTCAAATCCAATATCCATCCAACTTCTACGACTGGGATTTTGAGCCCTACATTATGAGAGAATGGAACAGAAATTCTCAGACCGTATACGTTTCGCCCAAGATCAGGCCTTAATAGAATGCGTCTTTAAGATGTTCAATATCTGTGGTCTCTTTGTTGATAAGTACGGCTACAATATCGAAGCGAATGTCTCCCTTCCAGGCATGCTCAATTACATAATTTTCGGCAGCTCTGATAATGGCTTTTTGCTGGTTTTGAGAAACAAATTCTTCGGGAAAACCAAATTCAACCGATCGTCTGGTTTTAACTTCAACAAAAACCAAAAGATTATCTTTCCGGCAGATCACATCAATTTCTGACTTTTTATGCCTGAAATTTCGCACAACAATTTCATAGCCATGGCTTTGTAGAAAGCTGCAGGCTAAATCTTCTCCTTTTTTGCCAAACGTTTGCATGGATAAGACATTCGTGGAACTTAATTTAGGTAAATATTTGAACTAACTTCATCGCTCAAACCTGTGAAACCATGCTTGAGAATATAAACCCAACTACAACTTCAGCCTGGCAAAAGCTTTCGGAACATGCTCAGGAAATGAAAGAGGTCCACATGAAAGAACTCTTCCGGGCCGATCGTAATCGTTTTGAAAGGTTTTCTTACAGACTCGGAGATATTTATATAGACTATTCAAAGAACCTGTTAACAGAAAAAACACTTCAGTTACTTCTGGAATTGGCAGAAGAGTGCAAGGTTAGAGAGGCTGCTCAAGCCATGTTTAAGGGGGAGAAAATCAATGTTACGGAAGACCGGTCAGTACTCCATATTGCACTCAGAAACCGCAGCAACCGCCCCATAAAAGTAGCTGACACCGATGTAATGCCGGAAGTTAATGCGGCATTAGAAAAGATGCGTCTGTTTGCAGATAAAATAACAGGGGGCAAGTGGTTGGGCTATACGGGCAAGCCTATTAAGAACATTGTAAATATTGGTATTGGAGGGTCTGATTTGGGGCCAGTTATGGTTACAGAGGCCCTAAAACCCTATGCTACCTTTGGCATCAAACCCTACTTTGTTTCAAATGTAGATGGAACCCACCTTGCCGAAGTGTTGAAGCAGGTAGAGGCAGAAGAAACTCTTTTTATGATTGCCTCCAAAACCTTTACTACTCAAGAAACAATGACTAACGCCCAGTCGGCCAAAGACTGGTTTATTGCACAAGGAGGAAGTGCTTCTGACGTGGCCAAGCACTTTGTGGCTCTTTCTACCAATGCCGGTGCTGTAGCCGACTTTGGTATTGATACCCAAAATATGTTTGAGTTTTGGGACTGGGTAGGTGGCCGTTACTCGCTTTGGTCTTCCATTGGCCTTTCTATAGCATGCACTATTGGTTTCCGAAACTTTGAAGAGCTACTGAGCGGTGCACACTCCATGGACGAACACTTTTTAAATGCATCGCCAAGCGCGAATATTCCGCTGATTCTGGCGCTGATTGGAATTTGGTATGGTAATTTTTTCGGGAGCGAGTCTGAAGCCATTCTCCCCTATGACCAGTACATGCATCGGTTTGCGGCTTACTTTCAGCAAGGCAATATGGAGAGCAACGGCAAGTCGGTTGATCGAAATGGAAATAAAGTTAGCTACCAAACAGGCCCCATTGTTTGGGGAGAACCTGGAACCAACGGTCAGCATGCCTTTTACCAACTCATTCACCAAGGCACTAAGTTAATCCCTTGCGATTTTCTGGCTCCGGTCGTGAGCCATAACCCAATTGGAGACCATCATTTAAAACTGCTTTCCAACTTTTTTGCTCAAACTGAGGCCCTCATGAATGGCAAGTCTTTGCAAGAAGTAGAAGCAGAACTAAAAGCTCAGGGCAAAACACCAAAAGAAATAGAACAGCTTGCCCCTTTTAAAGTCTTTGAGGGGAACAAGCCCACCAACAGTATTCTTTATAAAAAACTTACTCCGTTCGTTTTAGGAAGTCTCATTGCTATGTACGAACATAAGATTTTTGTGCAGGGTGTAATCTGGAACATCTATAGTTTCGACCAATGGGGGGTAGAGTTAGGCAAGGTGTTGGCCAAAAAAATTCTACCCGAGCTTAAGTCACATAGGCAGGTCAACAGCCACGATTCATCGACCAACGGTTTAATTAATGTCTTCAAAAGCTATAGAAATTCATGAGCAAGAGATACCTGTACCCATTAAAATTTGAAACCATTTTTAAAGAGAAAATTTGGGGTGGAACAAAAATAAGGGATGTTCTGGGTAAGGATTTTTCTCCACTGAAAAACTGCGGTGAGACCTGGGAAATCTCAGGAGTGAAAGGTAATCTATCCAAAGTAGCCGAAGGAGTGTTGGCCGGAAGCACCTTGCCGGAGTTGATTGAGGAGTTTAAAGGCGATTTGGTGGGAGACAAGGTGTATGAAGCTTTTGGTAATGAATTTCCATTACTGGTCAAATTTATCGATGCCGCACAAGATCTGTCCATTCAGGTACACCCCGATGACAAGCTGGCCAAAGAGCGCCACAACTCATTAGGTAAGTCAGAAATGTGGTATGTTTTTCAGGCCGATCCCGGGTCAAGCCTTATAAGTGGCTTTAAGAGAGAAACCAACCGCGAAGAGTATTTGCAATACCTGAACAGTGGCAAACTCACCGAGTTATTAAACCGGGAACAGGTGCACCCTGGAGATTGTTTCTACCTGCCCGCAGGCAGGGTGCATACCATAGGAAAAGGGCTTTTGTTGGCCGAAATACAACAATCTTCAGACATTACCTACCGTATATATGACTTCGATCGAGTAGACGATGAAGGGAACAAAAGAGAATTACATACCGAGCAAGCCCTCGATGCCCTCGATTACAACGCCTACTCAGATTACAAAACTCCATATAAGAAGCGCCTCAATGAGGTAGTTCCACTGGTCGATTCCCAGTACTTTCAAACCAATTTATTGGAGTTTACAACCGGTATAATTCGTGAGCATTATGAGCGCGATTCCTTTGTTATTTACACCTGTTTTGAGGGTGAGGCTGAATTGCAGACAGAGGGGTTAACTACAAATATTTGTATGGGAGATGCAGTTTTATTGCCACGAAAGTTCAAAGAAGTGCATATTAGGGCCAAATCGGGTTTCAAAATGTTGGAAACTTTCATGGCTTAGTCTATTTTTGGAACATGGCTGGTAAGAAGAATATGAAAAAGTTCTCGGCCACGTTCCTTAATTTGAAAGACAATAGCGTGGTCAAGACAGAGTTTCTTGCGCGAAATCAAACTTCTGCCCTGAGGAAAGCCAACAGACAAGTGACGAAAAACGTTCGTGTATTATCTGTAGAGCTTATTGGAGAGGGACAGAATGAGGCCTAAATTAGCGTGCATATGTGGCCGATGACGCGTGAATCATGAGTATTCTTCAGAATAAGAGAGTTGAGGTAATTAACCTGGGTAAGGAAGATTACCAAAAAGTATGGGATTATCAGGAGTCGATCTTTAAACAAACTATTGATCGCAAAATTGCTAATCGCAAGCAGGAAGACTATACCCTTTTGCTACCTACAGAAAACTATCTCATATTCTGTGAGCATCCTCATGTATACACTCTAGGGAAAAGTGGTTCGTTGGATAATCTGCTTCTTGATGAAGCAGGGTTGAGAGAACATCATGCCCAATTTTATAAGATTAACAGAGGCGGTGATATCACATATCACGGTCCGGGGCAGCTTGTTGCCTATCCGATTCTGGATTTAGAAAATTTCTTTACCGATATCCACAAGTATTTAAGGTTTTTAGAAGAAGCTGTAATTCTTACTATGGCCGATTTTGGCATTAGTGCCGGACGAATAGACGGGCTTACCGGAGTATGGGTAGATTTTGAAGAAGGGGCAGAAAACCCCAGGAAGATTTGTGCCATGGGAGTAAAGTCGAGCCGCTGGGTAACAATGCACGGACTAGCCCTTAACGTAAATACCGATCTCTCCTACTTCGGCCATATCATACCCTGCGGCATAGACGACAAGGCAGTAACCTCAATGCAGGCTGAGATTGGACAGGAGGTAGATATAGCTGAAGTTCAGAACAGTCTCCAAAACCACATTATAGCCACTTTTGGTATGGAGCTTGGGCAATGAGAACCAATCGAACATACCTCTTAGTGCTTACGCTACTTTTCACTTTGATGGTATGCGGAATAGCTCTGCAAAAAAAGAAATCCACCACCCCGCACATTGCCACCGCAGATAAGCACAGGGGAGTTTGTTGGGTTGCAGGCCCCTATCCAATCGATTCGGCCAGCATAGCAGAATTGGTGCAAAACAATGTGAACTGGATTTCTCAAACACCATTTGGCTGGCAGCGAGAGCACAACTCTCCGGATATTGGAACACAGATTGGAAGTCAAACCGGTTGGTGGGGAGAAAGAGACGAAGGCCTTAGGCAAACCACCCGACTGGCCAGGGAGCAGGGCATTAAGACTATACTCAAACCTCATATTTGGCTTCGCGATAGCCAGGGCAAGTGGCGTGGTGAAATAAGCATGCAGTCAGAAGAAGACTGGCAGAAGTGGTTTGCTAATTACGAGCAATTTATTTTGCACTACGCTCAATTGGCCCAGGAAGAAGGCATAGAAATGTTGTGTATTGGCACAGAACTGCACAGAACCTGTGTAGAACGGGAAAATGATTGGCGACAGCTGATCGAAAAGATTAGAAACGTTTATACAGGAGAGCTTACCTATGCTGCCAATTTTGCCGATGAATATCAAGACGTGGCCTTTTGGGATTTGTTGGATTATATTGGCGTGCAAGGATACTTTCCTGTAGCACAAAACGAAAACCCCACCATTCAGGAAGTGGAAGAAGGATGGCAAAAGCACCTCTCTCAACTAAAGGCTGTTTCTGTAAAGTATCAGAAGCCAATTCTCTTTACGGAGATTGGGTATAAGAGCACCAAAGATGCTGGCATTGAGCCTTGGCAGTGGCCACAACGGATGCCTTTTGAAAATAGAGAAGCCATACATTCTGAAGAAGCCCAGGCCAACTTATATACAGGAATGTTTCGTGCTCTAATGGATCAACCCTTTATAGCAGGTTTTCACCTTTGGAAATGGTACCCTAAAGTGTCTCAATTGGAAGAGCGCAGCCGAAGCAGACGTAATCCTGACGATAGTCGCTTCAACATTGATTTTACTCCCCAACATAAAAAGGCCCAGCAAGTGATGAAACACTTTTATGGGCAGATGAACCAATAGCCTTTACTATTTTTGTGGCATGCGCAAAGACATAAAAATGCCTGAGGTTACAGGAGTAAAGGTTTGTATAGCCAAGGCGGTGAACAATTTAGGTGAGAGCGAATGGCACGTATACCTTATTAACCAAAACCTAATAGAGCTGAACAACGTGATGGTGGTTTCTAAGGGTTTTGAGTCAAAGTCGGCAGATGCACGCAAAACCTCTACTCTCAGACACATGATTGAAAAAGTTCAAGAGCAATCGGTAGCCAAAATAGAAAGCATTTCTCCTGAAGTATTTGGCTTTTTCAATGAGTTTTGGGTTAGTTACTATATCATGAATCAGGTGTTCGATAAGAAATTCGTGATTCAGCCCTTTCATGAATTTGATCTAGAGCAAATTCAAGAGTTAGATCTGCCAGGTAAATACGCCACTTGATATTGCCTCGATTATTTCTAAATTAATCGACTCTATGAAGGTTAATGATCTTAAACACATACTTTTTCTGGATATTGAAACCGTAGCCGAGAAGGCTTCTTTCCATGATTTAGACCAGAGAAAACAAGAGCTTTGGGCAAAAAAGTCTTCTTTTTTTCGTGAGGCAGAACACCACAGCCCTGAAGAACTTTATAACAAGGCCGGTATATATGCCGAATTTGGAAAGGTTGTGGTTATTTCGGTTGGTTACTTCTCGCAACTAGAGCCACAACCGGAGTTTCGGATTACCGCTTTTGCCGATCACGATGAAAAGAAAGTGTTACAGCAAATGGCCGATTTACTCAACGGCCATTTCAATCACAAAGAAACCAGGCTTTGTGCTCATAACGGCAAGGAGTTCGATTTTCCCTACATGGCCAGGCGTATGCTCATTCATGGTATAGCCTTGCCCAATGCATTGCAACTATCAGGTAAAAAGCCTTGGGAAATAAACCATCTGGATACCCTGGAGCTGTGGAAGTTTGGAGACTACAAGCACTTCACCTCACTCGACCTTCTGGCTGCTATATTTGAAATAGAAAGCAGCAAAGACGATATTGACGGTAGTCAGGTAAACGAAGTTTACTACAAAGCCAGCGACTTAGAGCGTATTACAGAATATTGCAAACGCGATGTTTCAGTGCTTGTGCAAGTCTTTCTAAAGCTCAATCAGTTGCCGCTACTCAAAGAAGAAAATATCATTATGGTTTAAGTACGGTAACAACCATAATTAGCATTATTAAAACTAACTTTAAACTGCACCATAACAATCATTCATGGGCCGAAAAAGAAAAGGAATACCACCTCAGGATTCTTCAGTTACAAAACGAGCTGCCAAGCAAATTGAGCCTATTGTTTTAGAGTTTCTCAACCGTACGCCCGGAAGAGGCTATCAGATAAAACAAATTCTCAAAGGGCTGAATATTAGAGACGCCAAATCAAAAGGCATAGTTACCGAGGTAATTTTCAGGCTGGAAGATTCGGGCAAAATTAAAAAACTGAGAAATGGTTCCTATGCTGCTGCCGGAGAAATGACCACCATTACCGGAGTAGTAGACTACGTAAATGCACGTTTTGCTTACGTAGTGCCTGATGATGGAGAAGAAGATAACGATGTATGGATAGCCAGAGAGGATCTGTTGGGAGCCTTAGATGACGATAAAGTAAAAGTAGTGCTTAAGCCCACGCGGCATGGAAAAAGCAGGGAAGGAAAAGTAGTAGAAATCCTAAGTCGTCATCGCAATCAGTTTGTCGGACGCATAGAAATGTCTACCCGATATGCCTTTGTAATTCCTGACTTTAAAAAGATGTTTCACGACATCTACATTAAGTATGAAGACCTCAATGGAGCTAAGCACAATGATAAAGTGCTGGTTGAAATTACTGAATGGCCCGAGCGCGACAAGAAGCCCGAAGGGGTTGTAAAGCGTGTTTTAGGAAAGGCAGGAGAGCACAATGCAGAGATTCATTCCATTATAGCCGAATTTGGGTTGCCCCTGGAGTTTCCCGATGCTGTAGAAGCAGAAGCAGAGGCCATATCCGATAAAATTACCAAAGCAGAATTGACCAAAAGAAAGGACTTTCGTCAGGTTACAACCTTTACCATAGACCCTGAAGACGCCAAAGATTTTGACGATGCCCTTTCATTACGAATGTTAGATAATGGCAACTATGAGGTAGGCGTACATATTGCCGATGTAACCCATTATGTGGCCCCAAAATCTAAACTGGAAGATGAGGCCATTGAGCGTGCCACCTCTGTTTATCTGGTAGACCGTACCATACCCATGCTGCCCGAAAGGCTCTCTAACGGACTTTGCTCCCTCAGACCCAATGAGGAGAAGCTTACCTTTAGTGCTGTTTTTGAGCTCGATGCTAATGCCGAAATTAAGAAGCAATGGTTCGGCCGAACCATTATATATTCCGACAGGCGCTTTACTTACGAAGAAGCCCAGGAAAGAATAGAAAAACAAGAAGGCGACTTTCAAGAAGAAATAAATCTGCTGAATAAGCTCGCCAGAATTCTCCGGAAGAAACGATTTCAGAGCGGTGCAGTCAATTTCGAAACCGTAGAAGTAAAGTTTCAACTAGACGAAAAGGGCACCCCGCTAGGCATTATTCCTAAAGAAAGAAAAGAGGCTCATATGCTCATTGAGGAGTTTATGCTCTTGGCCAACAAAAAAGTTGCAGAGTTTGTCTACAACAAGGGGAAGTCAGGAAACCCGCTCACCTTTGTTTATCGAACCCACGACAATCCCGATCCGGAAAAACTAGATACATTCGCCAACTTTGCCAGAAGGTTTGGTCATACGCTCGATTTTGAGAAAGGCGGTATTTCCAAGTCGCTTAATGGTCTGATGGACAACATTACCGGAAAACCCGAGCAAAACGTACTGGAGCAGCTGGCTATTCGCAGTATGGCCAAGGCCAAATATACTACAACCGAAAAAGGACACTTTGGCTTGGCATTTCCACACTACACTCACTTTACCTCACCCATTCGAAGATACCCCGATATGATGGTGCATAGGCTATTGCAGCACTATCTGGAGGGGGGGAAATCGGCCGATAAAGAAGCCTATGAAGAGCTTTGTGTTCATTCTTCCGAACGTGAAAAGCGCGCGGCCGATGCTGAAAGAGCCTCCATTAAGTACAAGCAGGTAGAGTACATGTCTATTGTAGAAAAGAAAGACTTTGCCGGTATAGTGAGCGGTGTTACCGAATGGGGTATTTATGTAGAAATTACAGAAACAAAATGCGAGGGAATGGTTCGTATTTCCGATATGTCAGACGATTTTTACGAGTTCGATGAACAAAACTATCGTGTGGTGGGTAGAAGAAACAAGCGAATGATAAGCCTGGGCGATAAGGTGACCGTACGAGTAAAGGCAACAGATATTGACCGCAGGACTATCGACTTAATTTTTGTAGATGATGACAAATGATTTTAAGGCCCTTGCAGGCCTGATCAATAATAGGCTAAGCCAGATGTCCTATGGCAACCAACCTATAGAACTTTACGAACCCATTCGGTATATCATGTCTTTAGGAGGTAAGCGCCTACGTCCGTTGTTGGTGCTCATGTCTTATCAACTGTTTAAAGACAACCCCGAAGAAGTGCTCGATCAAGCCTTGGCTGTAGAGGTTTTTCACAACTTTACCCTCATGCACGATGATATAATGGACGATGCCCCTCTGCGCAGAGGCCAGCAAACCGTGCATGAGAAATGGAATAGCAACACAGCCATTCTTTCGGGCGATGTAATGCTGGTTAAAGCCTATGATCTTTTGATGGATTCGCCAGGCAACTTAAAAGATATTATTCGAGCCTTTAATGCTTGTGCTGCAGGTGTGTGCGAAGGCCAGCAATTCGATATGAATTTTGAGCACCTACCACAGGTAACCGAAGCCGACTACCTTAATATGATCAGGTTAAAAACAGCGGTCTTGTTAGGTTTTAGCCTGGAATTGGGCGCTATGCTCGCAGGGGCAAAGCCTTCGGAGAGCAAAGCCTTGTATGATTTTGGTGTTGATGTGGGCATAGGCTTCCAGCTTAAAGATGATCTGCTAGACGTATATGGCGACCAGAAAAAGTTCGGAAAACAAGTAGGTGGAGATATTCTTTCTAATAAGAAGACTTTTCTGCTGTTGAAGGCTCTGGAGTTGGCCAATCCTACCCAATTACAAGTGTTGAGTCACTGGTTAAGTCAAACAAGTTTTGATGCCAACCAAAAGGTAAAAGAAGTTACGGCCATCTATGATCAAATAGGCATAAAAGAACTCACCCTTGCAAAAATGAACGAGTACTTTGCCAAGGGTTTTGAGAGGCTCGGTGCCATAGATGCAGCTCCTGAGCGAAAAGAAGTGTTGCGCACCTTTACCCAGTATCTAATCGATAGAGAGAAATAATGCAGGTTACGTATGGTTTAATGGTGGTTATAGGGTTGGTTTCTTACCTAGCCTGGAAGCGCCCCGAGCTTCAGTCCAGGCTACTACTCAATCCTTATGAAACCTATTATCAAAAGCAATACTGGAGGTTGCTTACTTCCGGCTTTGTACATAATGGTCCGCTGCACTTGTTTCTCAACCTGTTCACGCTGTACTTTTTTGGAGCAGCCATAGAGCAAATATTTACAATATTCTTTCAGGAACAAGGTATACTGCTTTACCTTGTGCTATTCTTCACAGCAATAATAGTGGCCAATGTGCCAACTATGCTTAAGCACAAAAACAACCCGAGATACAACTCCCTGGGAGCTTCAGGAGGTGTTTCTGCGTTGGTGTTGGCCTTTATTCTTTTCGATCCGCTACGTCAGTTGTGCCTGTACCTGTTCATTTGTCTTCCCGGCTATATTCTGGGGGCTATTTTCATTGCCTACTCCATTATAATGGGGCGCAGAGGCAGAGATAACATTAACCACGATGCCCACCTTTGGGGGGCTGTTTTTGGAGTTATTTTCGTGCTGCTTCTCAGGCCTTCTACCGTAATTGCCTTTCTGGATCAGGTGTTTTTGAAATAGAGGCAACAACCTAATCGTATTCAGGGGGCTGGGTTGTAAAGTAAGCACGGGAGCTGCCAGCGGGCAATAAAAAACCCTGACTTCTTTCGAAATCAGGGTCTAAAAAATCTATCAACCTAACCTTATGCTTCTCCGCCTTCTCCTTCGAAAGGAAGCACAGAAACATAAGATCTGTCTTTTCTGCCTTTTCTAAACTCCACAACACCGTCTGTCAGGGCAAATAAGGTGTGGTCTTTACCAATACCTACGTTTTTACCCGGGTGATGCTGAGTACCTCTTTGTCTTACAATGATGTTGCCGGCTACTGCAGCCTGACCACCATATATTTTAACGCCAAGTCGTTTACTTTCCGACTCTCTACCGTTTTTCGAACTACCGACTCCTTTTTTATGTGCCATGGTATTCTCTTATTTTGAAATTTTTTCGATCAATACTTTCGTGAAATTCTGACGGTGACCATTCTTCACCTTGTAACCTTTTCTTCTTTTCTTTTTGAAGACGATTACTTTGTCACCCTTTACATGTCCGATGATCTTACCGGAAACTTTGGCACCCTTTACTACCGGGGCACCCACTTCTACTTTACCTTCATTGTCGAGCAATAATACTTTCTCGAACTCTACGGAAGCGCCTTCTTCGCCCTCCATCAATGGAGCATACACGAATTGGTCTTGCGTTACTTTGAACTGCTTTCCTGCTATGTCTACAATTGCGTACATTATAAATGTATTTTTCAAAAACGGACTGCAAAGGTAACGGAATAATCGCGAATAACAAACCAAATAGCGATGATATATGCAAGCGATTTTCCAATATTAAATTTTCATTTTTTTTCGCCTTTGCATACGTCAAAAAAAGGAATAAGTCTTACTCCAATCATAGGAGTTTAACTCTCTTTTGTACAATCAGTTATATCAACGTATGAAACAGCTTTCATGCGTAAAATGACTAAAGTTTTCGCATTGATTTTTCAGCCCCTTTTTGTAATATTTGTTTCAGGTTACGACCCCAATAAACAACCTATTGTCTGGCTGGGCTCCTACTCCAAAGAGTATCAAGGAATTAGCCAGAAACCCTGAAAATTAAATAGGATTTGCTGCTAATCTTAGGATAAGTAGCACTTGTTTTTTGAAGAACATGAGTTCTTCAACGTGACCTTTTTTATTTCAACCCCAAATAAAAGAAGTAACATGAGCGAATTGACTACCGCAGTAGAGGAACCGTTATTGAAGGAGAACAAAGACCGCTTTGTACTATTTCCTATTCAGCACGATGACATTTGGCAGTTCTACAAAAAAGCTGAAGCCAGCTTTTGGACAGCAGAAGAGATAGACCTTCATCAGGATTTGTCTGACTGGAACGATAAGCTCAATGACGATGAGCGTTACTTTATTAAACACGTGCTGGCCTTCTTTGCCGCTTCTGATGGTATTGTGAACGAAAACCTGGCCGAGAACTTTGTGAATGAAGTACAGTATACGGAGGCCAAATTCTTCTATGGTTTCCAGATTATGATGGAAAACATTCACTCAGAAACCTACTCGCTGCTTATCGATACATATATCAAAGATCCGGTTGAGTCTGATAAGCTGTTTCATGCCATTGAAACTTTCGATGCCATTAAGAAAAAAGCCGACTGGGCTCTGAAGTGGATAGAGTCTCCTTCTTTTGCGGAGCGACTCATTGCCTTTGCAGCAGTTGAAGGTATTTTCTTTTCCGGAAGCTTCTGCTCTATCTTTTGGCTCAAGAAACGTGGCCTAATGCCGGGCCTTACTTTCTCTAACGAACTTATTTCGAGAGATGAAGGCCTGCACTGTGACTTTGCCTGTCACCTGCACAACAACCACCTCATTAACAAGGTGCCTGAAGAAAGAATTAAGGAAATTATAATTGATGCTTTAGATATAGAAAGAGAATTCATTACAGAGTCACTTCCTGTTAGACTTATTGGTATGAATGCCGACCTAATGGCTCAATACCTGGAGTTTGTTACCGACAGACTGCTGGTAGAGCTGGGATGCAGCAAAGTATATAACTCTACTAATCCGTTCGACTTTATGGAAATGATTTCACTGCAAGGCAAAACCAACTTCTTTGAAAAACGAGTTGGTGAATACCAAAAAGCAGGTGTAATGAAAGACAAGGATGATTCGGGTAATTCGCGAACCCTTTCATTCGATGACGATTTCTAGAATTTTTTAAAATCACCCCCAAACCCCAATAAATATGTTAGTAGTAAAAAGAGATGGTAGACGAGAGTCTGTCAAATTCGACAAAATTACCGCTCGGATAGAAAAACTATCCTACGGCCTGGACCCCAGCTTTGTTGAACCTATCGATGTAGCTAAAAAAGTAATCGAAGGACTTTATGATGGTGTGAGCACCCAGGACCTGGACAACCTGGCGGCCGAAATAGCTGCCACCATGACGGTGAAGCACCCTGACTATGCAAAACTTGCGGCCAGAATAGCCATTTCTAACCTGCATAAAACCACGAGTAAGTCATTCTCCAATACCATGAAGAGGCTCTACACTTATGTGGACCCTAAAACAGGAGAAAATGCACCGCTTATCTCTAAAGAAACCTATGGCGTTATAAAGAAAAATGCCGCCCTGCTAGACTCTACCATTATTTATGACAGAGACTTTAGCTACGACTACTTCGGGTTTAAAACCCTGGAGCGTTCGTACCTTATGAAGCTCGATGGAAAGATTGTGGAAAGACCACAGCACATGCTCATGAGAGTTTCGGTAGGTATTCATGGAGAAGACATGGAAAAGGTAGTAGAAACCTATCACCTGCTTTCAGAAAAATGGTTTACCCATGCCACTCCAACGCTCTTCAATGCCGGTACACCAAAACCTCAGCTTTCGTCTTGTTTCTTGCTTACCATGAAAGACGATAGCATAGATGGCATATATGATACCCTTAAGCAGTGCGCTAAAATTTCGCAGTCTGCCGGAGGTATCGGCCTTTCTATTCACAATGTAAGAGCCAAGGGGTCGTACATTAAAGGTACAGGAGGGGTTTCTAATGGTATTGTACCAATGTTGAGAAACTTCGACATGACAGCCCGGTATGTTGACCAAGGGGGTGGAAAAAGAAAAGGGTCGTTTGCCATTTATCTCGAGCCATGGCATGCCGATATTTTCGATTTCCTGGACTTGAAAAAGAACCATGGAAAAGAAGAGCTAAGAGCAAGAGATTTATTCTACGCCCTTTGGATTCCCGATTTGTTTATGAAGCGTGTAGAAGCCAATGAGGAGTGGACATTACTTTGTCCGAATGAGTGCCCCGGTTTGGCCGATACCTATGGCGAAGAGTTTGAAAAGCTTTATGAGAAGTACGAAAGAGAAGGCAAAGGCCGCCAGACTATAAAGGCACAAGACCTTTGGTTTGAGATCTTAGAGTCTCAGATAGAGACCGGTACACCTTATATGCTCTTTAAAGACGCTGCTAACAAAAAATCTAACCAGAAAAACCTGGGAACCATTAAGTCGTCTAACCTCTGTACCGAAATTATTGAGTACACCGCACCAGACGAAGTAGCGGTTTGTAACCTGGCCTCTATTGCTCTGCCTAAGTTTGTAGACGAAGAAACCAATACCTACGACTTCCAGAAGCTATATGATGTAACCTACGTGGCCACCAAAAACCTGAACAAGGTAATTGATGTAAACTACTACCCGGTAGAAGAGGCGCGCAACTCCAATATGCGTCACCGACCCATTGGCTTGGGGGTGCAGGGATTGGCCGATGCCTTTATTCTGATGGGTTATCCTTTTGAGTCTGAAGAAGCCCGAAAGCTGAACAGACACATCTTTGAAACCATCTACTTTGCGGCCATGACAGCTTCTAAAGACCTGGCTAAAGTGGAGGGGCCATATGAGACCTTTAAAGGTTCGCCAGTATCTAAAGGAATATTCCAATACGATATGTGGGGCGTAACACCTGATTCCGGCCTTTGGGATTGGGATGGTCTTAAAAAGGAAGTAAAGAAGCACGGAGTAAGAAACTCACTTTTGGTAGCCCCAATGCCAACTGCCTCTACTTCTCAAATATTAGGAAACAACGAGTGCTTTGAGCCATATACCTCAAACATTTACACCCGAAGAACCCTTTCGGGAGAGTTTGTGGTGGTGAACAAACACCTGATGAGAGACCTTATTAAACTAGGCCTCTGGAATTCCGATATGAAAAACAAGCTTATTGCCGCTAAGGGGTCGGTTCAGGCTATTCCGGAAATTCCGCAAAACATAAAAGACCTGTACAAAACAGTTTGGGAAATCTCTCAAAAGGCCATCATCGACATGTCGGCCGACAGGGGAGCATATATCTGTCAGTCGCAGAGTCTTAACATACATATCCAAGACCCGAACTTTGGTAAAATGACTTCTATGCACTTCTATGCTTGGAAGAAAGGGTTGAAGACAGGTATGTATTACTTAAGATCCAGAGCAGCAGCCGATGCTATTCAGTTTACAGTAGATAAGCAGGCGGCCTCCGCACCAACAGCCGAACAAATGGCCAAGAATGCAGCCGACATGGCTTGCTCGCTCGACAATCCGGATGCATGCGAAGCATGCGGTAGTTAGTATGTATGGGGTTGATTACTACTAACCTAGAACCCTGACGGCAACGTCAGGGTTTTTTTATAGCTTTCGGTTGATGGTGACATGGCGCAATAGGACTACCTTATTTATTTTTCGACTATCCAACCGCAACTTCAATGGGTGTATGATCTTCAGCCCAACCTTCCGTTACAACATCTCCTATATTTCCACCAAGGCAGACCGTCTCAACTATTTCGGATTCGTTAGTGTGCTTTTATACCGTAGCATAAGCCTTATAAATATCAGGGTCACATCCATCTGAGTGAGTGCCTCATTGGCTGCACCAATACACTTTTTAAATACAGGTTCATGACAAGGCAGTCGATGATTGATAACCGGGATTTAAATTAGTATTTGCAACAATGTTGCATTTAATTAAAAATGCAACTAACATTGTGCATGAATAAAACGGTTAAGACGTCTTCTTTTCTGGACAATTGGGGCATTGGTATTTCGTTCATGTGTTCTTTGCATTGCGCGGCCATGCCCCTTGTTTTTCTTACACCCCTATGGGCCGGACTCAATACCTCCTGGCTTGAGCAGGGTGAGCTGTGGCTTTTTGTAGTTGCCGCTCTGGTAGGTACCGTATCTATAGGGCATACTTACAGTAAGTGTAAAGATGTGATGCCCGGGGTCTTGCTCCTCATGGGTCTTTCTTTTGTAGTTGCAGGAAGTGCTTTTGAAGCAATATGGACGGAGTCTGTGTTCCGCGTTTTGGGTTCAGTTTTACTAATAGGCGCACATGTGAGTAACAAACGGGTACAGAAATCGGTGGGCCAATGAGATTTATCCTATTGCTGATTCTGGTGGTAATGGCAGGCCCCAAGCCGGAGGGGTGGCAGCTATTTGAGAAGGTTACCTTCAAGCCAAAATACTTTGAAAGCGAGGAGGCTTATTTTGAGGTACCCACCTTTGACAAAAAACTCAAAAGCCTCGAAAATACAGAGATAACGCTCTCGGGTTACTACATACCCCTCGATCTGGACTCGGCCATAGTCATTTCATCGTTGCCCTTTAGCACTTGCTTCTTCTGTGGCGGAGCAGGCCCTGAAACGGTGGCAGAAGTTCAGTTAAAGACAAGACCAAAAGCCCTGCTTCCCGACCAGATTGTTAAGGTGAAGGGCAAGCTAAAGTTGAATGATTCTGATGTCACCCACATGAACTTTATTTTAAAGGAGGCCACACTGATCAAGTAATATGAGAAACCTGTTTGTCCTTTATTTAGCTCTTATGCTCGGCACGTCCTGTTCAAGAACCTCTCAAGATCAGGACCTGCTCAACAAAGCCTACCAGAAGCAGCAAGAAGTTATTGTGCTCATAGGTTCGCTCAAAGAAAAGCTTAAGGCTGTCAACTATGCGGAAAAAGACAGCCTGCTTCAGGTAGTTCATAACCTGGAAGAAACCCTGTTCGAAATACCCGGTTATTCGCTCAAGCTTCCCGGCCACGAGGGCCACAGTCATAATCATACACCCCTAAACCTGAGCCACAAAGAAATCTATCAGGTGCAGGTAGAAATGTATAATCAGCTCAACCACATAGAACAACTGGTAACCATCCGATGAATAAATTACCCGTAACCGTATTGTCAGGCTTTTTAGGAGCCGGCAAAACCACCTTGCTCAATCATGTGCTACACAACAAAGAAGGCCTGCGCGTGGCCGTAATTGTCAATGACATGAGCGAAGTAAACATTGATGCTGAACTGGTAAAACAGGGCAACACCTTGAGCAGAACTGATGAAAAGCTTGTGGAAATGAGCAACGGCTGCATTTGTTGTACCTTGAGGGAAGACCTTATAGAAGAAGTAGCCAAACTGGCACTCGAAGGCAAATATGACTACCTGCTTATTGAGAGTACCGGAATTTCCGAGCCGCTTCCCGTAGCGCAAACCTTTTGGTTCGAGAGTGATGAGCTGGATGTAAACCTCTCAGACATTTGCACTCTAGATACCATGGTTACCGTGGTAGATGCCTTTAACTTTCTAAAAGACTTTGGTTCGTCAGATACTATTGCCGGCAGAGAAATGAACGATGACGAAGACCAAAGGACCATAGTAAACCTACTCACCGACCAGGTAGAGTTTGCCGATGTAATCTTGATAAACAAGGTCGATTTGGTGAGTAAAGACCAGCTTAAGCTCCTCAAAGGCCTAATGAAAAAGCTAAACCCCAAAGCTAAAATTATTGAAACAGAGTTTGGGAAAGTACCACTGCCAACCATTATGGGAACCAAGCAGTTCGACTACGAAACCACCTCACAGTCGGCTGGCTGGATACAGGAGCTTGAAAATGAACACAAGCCAGAAACGGAAGAATACGGAATCAGCTCCTTTGTTTTTAGGGATAAAAGGCCGTTTCATCCCCAACGATTTTGGAATTACGTTTCCATGTTCTGGCCAGCGAACATCGTCCGTAGCAAAGGACTCTTTTGGCTGGCCTCCCGGCCAGACGAAGCACTGACCTGGAGTCAGGCAGGAGGTTCGCTTCGGGCCGATTTTGCCGGGGTTTGGTGGTGTTCCATGTCCTTTGAACAAAGAGTTCGCTACGAGGCATTTGTAGAAAATAAAGCCCATATAGAGGCTGGCTGGAACAAGCTCTATGGCGACAGAAAGAACGAATTGGTAATCATTGGTCAAAACCTCGACTCTGAGCAAATTAATTCAGAGCTTCGGAACTGCCTTTGTACTCCAGACGAGATAGAAGCTTGGCAAAGTAAGAAACCATTTGTGGATCCGTGGCCAATACATGTAGACTAACGCTATGAAAAGACTCTTTATACACAGCTGCCTTATACTTGTGCTGGCCTCCTGTGCCGGTACGCAACGGCTAAACCTAGCTTCTAAATCGGATTTGTGGAATATGTCCCATCTCTCCGAAGCCGAGTATCGGATGGCCAATGAGTTGCTCAGTTTTGGGCTTGAACATGAGGCGCTTTACACCCTGCTGGATACACTCAAACCAATCAGTAGCCTGGGATTTCCCCTTTCTTACCCATTGGCCAAAAGTGGTGAGCAGCACGATGGAGATGAAGACGTGGTAGACCTGATGTCTGACTCAACCCAAATGGCCTTTGCCGAACTTACACAATGGAATAAGGTGTTGAGTAGCCTTTCAAATGAGTACTTTTCCTTCCACTTAATTCCCTTTAAAAACACCTACCGGGGCAAGCGGAACCTTCAATTGTTGGTTTGCCGCAGAGACTTAATGGCCAAGCTGCTTAGCGAAAAGGCAGAGTTTTTTGGCCAGTGGGGTTTTACGAGCAATTCAGATCCGGCTACAGTGCTTACCACCATTGAATATGAAAGCCGGAATGACCGCTACCGTGCCTACGGTTATCTTTTTGGTTATCCGGACCATGCCGTAGACTTTTTTGTTGAAGCCTCCATTAGTCAGGAGCAAACAGGAAACTTTGTGGAACGTAACTTCTTCCACATGCCCGTTGCTGTGATGCAAGACGGATATTTTACATATGCCTTACCCAAAGACTACACGCCAAGCCGGTCCGATTCTGCGATATATCGTGCAGCTTTGAGCACCTTGCAGCGCTATGAAATGCTCAAGCCAAGATATATCGATTCTACAGGCCGTTTAGAGGCAATTCGTTTATTGTCTGATAGTTGGAACAAACTCTAATATGCCCGATGGTATAGCCATGCAGCCACTCCTCAATTAAGGCGAAATCATTTTTGCATCGTTGTTGCAAAAACAAAATAAGTTTTCATACTTGCATCATTGTTGCAAAAATGAAAAACATGCTGCACGCAGTAAATCTCACAAAAAAGTATCAGGAGCATTTGGCTTTAGACGACCTCAACTTATCCATTGAGCCGGGAGATATCTATTGCCTTTTAGGCGCCAATGGAGCCGGAAAATCGACCACAATTAATCTCTTTCTCAATTTTATTGCACCAACCAGCGGCAAAGCGGTAATCGATAAGTTTGAAGTAACGGAAAACCCTCAGGCCACCAGAAAGTTGATAGCTTATATTCCTGAGAACCTGGTTCTATACAATGAACTAAGTGGCTTGGAAAACCTTGAATACTTTGTAGGTCTGGCAGGCATGAAGTACCACCACGAGCAACTGGTGGGCTTTCTAAAAGAGGCCGGCCTTCAGGCTGAGGCTTATAAAAAAAGAGTAAAGGCATATTCTAAAGGAATGCGCCAAAAGGTGGGAGTGGCCATGGCCATAGCCAAGAGAGCAAAGGTGCTCTTGCTCGATGAACCAACCTCCGGACTAGACCCAAAGGCCAGCAACGAATTTTCGGAGTTGCTACTTCGCCTAAGCAAGCAAAACGTAGCCACTCTAATGGCTACCCACGATCTGTTCAGGGCCAAAGAGACAGGTACCAACATTGGCATTATGAAGTCGGGTAAGCTGGTTGAACAACTCTCTACCGAAGAAATCAACCATAGCGATCTGGAAAAACTGTATCTCAACCACATGAGTAATTGAAAGATGGTATTTCTGGTTGCAGCTAAAGAAATCAAAGAGATCGTAAGGTCGGGGCAGTTTAAATGGATGCTGGGCATAGTGGTATTGCTCAGCATGGTGGCCACATACATTAGCCACGTGCACTGGCAAGAAAAAAATCGGCAGCGCATTGAGGCTGCAAATCAGGCCAGAGAACTATGGTTGGCTCAAGGCTCTACCAACCCGCACAATGCGGCTCATTATGGCACCTTTGCTTTCAAACCTCAGTTTCCGCTGGCGCTAATAGACCCCGGGGTAGAGAAGTATACCGGAGTGTCTATTTTTCTGGAAGCCCACTCCAGAAATGAGGCTGACCATGTAGCTGCGGCCGATCAAACCGGGCTCTCACGCTTTGGAGACCTGACCCCCGATTTTATTTTACTCTTTATTGTACCCTTAATGATTATTGCCCTGGGGCACCAGTCGGTTACCAAAGAAAAGGAACAGGGAACGCTGAAAATCATTAAGACTCAGGGAATAAGCAACAGGCAACTTATAGCCGGCAAATGGCTGGGCAACTACCTGCCCGTGGCCATGCTCACTACCTGCCTGTTTGTGGTGGCGGCTTTATTTATCGGAGAATTTGACTGGAAGTTTCTGGCCACTCTATGGTTGGTTTATCTGGCCTATTTTGCCATAGTCAACAGTATTACCCTTGTTGTTTCCTCATTGACAAATAGCTCGGGTATTTCATTGGTTACATTACTAGCAATTTGGATTTGTAGCTGTCTGGCGGTTCCAAAAATCGCCAGCAGCTACACCAATGAAAAACATCCCTATCCTACCCGGCAAGAGTTCGAGGCGGCTATTGCCGAAGACAAGAAAAAAGGCCTGGATGGACACGACCCCTGGAGTGAAGCATCTAAAAAATTGGAACGAGAGACCTTGGAGGCCTATCAGGTAAATAAACTGGAAGACCTGCCTTTCAATTTCGATGCTTTTCGAATGCAAAAGGGAGAAGAGCATGAGGCCGAAATTTACTTTAAGCACAACGAAAGGCTAAAGGAGGTTCATAAAGAGCAAACCACGGTATATCAAAAACTGGCCGTTCTCTCTCCCTTTCTGCCTACCCGCTTTATGTCTATGTCTTTGGCCCACACCGACTACTCCACCCATTGGCACTTTGCCGATGAAGCCGAAAAGCATCGCATAAAAATGCAGGAGATTTTGAATACCAACTTTGCTGAAAACTCCAGGCTAGGAGAGTGGGGCTATAAGGCCGATGCTTCGTTGCTCTCCGAGATACCTGAGTTCCATTTTGAGGCGCCCGATTTTAACGAAGTGATGAGTGCCAATAGCAGCAACCTCAGCATTCTCACCGCCTGGCTGCTGGTATCATTTGGTCTGTTAATTTTTGCTTCAACCCGCATTTAATATGGTCAACCTGAACATTCGTCATGAATTAAAACTTTTGAGCCGAAACTTCTGGTTTGTTTCACTCAGTCTTGTGCTGGTGTTACTTTGTCTCTATGCCGGTCACAATGGGTTAAAGCATTATGAAAGAAGGACGGCCGATCAGCAAGAAGCCCTGGCTGCTCAGCAGGCCAAAGAGCAGCTCATCAAAGAGGTGGCCCTGGCCCTAAGTAAGGGAGAAGAGCATCCCAATGCCTACAGGCTTTCACCAATGAACCTGGCCATTTCCACCGGACGCCTGGGTACCATGCCGGCCACCCAAATGAGCAAGCTGGCCATAGGGCAAAGCGACCTATACACTCACCAACTTAAAATTGCTCTCAACGAAGATTTGGCTACTCTGAGCTTCAATGAACTTAATAATCCGGTGCAATTGCTCTTTGGAAACTTCGATTTGGCCTTTGTGCTAACCTACCTTGTACCTCTTATAATTATTGCGTTCACCTACAACTTGCGTACCCGGGAGTTAGAATCCGGTCGGTTAAAACTGTTGGCTTCGAATCCTATTAAAATAAATCTATGGTTGTTGCAGCGGTTCATTATCCGTTATTTCTTCCTGTTACTCATACTCACTGCAGTTCTCCTGGCCACGGTTCTTATCGCCCGCACAGGTTTTAGTATGCAGTTGTTAGTTTTCTTTCTACTCACTTATGCCTATCTGGCTTTTTGGTTTGCCATCTCTTACTTGGCGAACCTCTTGGGGAGATCTTCGGCCAGAAATGCCGTTTCTATGCTCTCTCTATGGATTCTACTGGTACTGGTTGTACCCACTGTGATCAATCAGGCTGCTAATACGGTGTATCCCATGCCTTCCAGAGTAAAGTTGCTCAATGAGATTCGGCAGACTAAAAAGGAACTAAGTAAGGAGCAGAATAAGGTGCTGGATGAGTACCTACGAAACCATCCGGAACTGATAAGCAACAAAGGAGAGAATGCTTATGGTTATTGGCAAGGCTATTTTGCCAGCCAGGAACTTACAGAAAAACGGCTCGCCCCGCTTATTGAAAGGTTCGATGCACAGCTAGCCAAACAGCAAAGATGGGTAAATGCCTGGGGGATTCTAAGCCCGGCTGTCATGTTTCACGATGGAGCCACTCGGCTGGCCGGCACCTCTTCTGCACATTACGAACAGTTCAAAGATTATGTAAGGTCTTTTAGCTTGAACTGGAGAGCCCATTTTATGCCCTTCGTGTTCAAAAATGAAATGCTCGGATTACAAGAGCTCGACAACCTGCCGGAGTTTCAGTTCCGATCGAGGAGCCGTACAGCTGGCGTATTTATGAATATATCTGTGTTACTAGTTTTTTCTGCTTTGACGGTGATTTGGGGGCTTGCATTAGAGGGTAAACGTCAGCTTATATGAACCCAACCCAATGAAACTTTATTCCCTGTTTTTTCTCTTTTGGTCAACCGCCTTGACTGCGCAGCAAGCAGACGGAAACTTTTCGCCTCCAAAAGAAAAAGAGGTTGTTCGGGCAATTCGGGCAAAAGGAGCCATTAAAATTGATGGCAAGCTAAACGAAAGCGATTGGCAAAGGGCTGTACCCATTGCTGATTTCTTTAGAATGGAGCCAAGGCAGGGAGGAGCGTATCGGTACAAAACGCAAGTGCGAGTACTTTTTGATGATAAGTACCTGTATGTAGGGGCATTTTGTGCCGATAGCTTAGGCAAACGAGGCATTCGCGTTCAGGATTTAAGGCGTGATTTCAGCTGGGGAGAAAATGATATTTTCGGCATACAACTGGACCCACAAAACCTAAAGCAATATGCCGTTGCCTTCCAGACCACACCTTATGGCAATCAGCGAGACCTGCAGAACTTTAATGACCAGAGCACAGACAACGACTGGAATGCTCTTTGGATGGTGCGAACTTCTCAGACCGATGAGGGCTACTATACCGAATTTGCCATTCCTTTTAAGTCGCTACGGTACGATTTGCCCATAAAAGGTGAGGAGGTAACCTGGGGTATTACGTTTACCCGTCTGGCCAGAAGGGACTATGAACAAACCGTTTTTCCGGCCATTCCACAGTCGTTTAGTCCATACCGAATGACTTACGCAGCGCAGTTGAAAGGATTGGAGCTGCCGGAGCCAAGCGCTAATGTGCGTGTGGAACCCTATGCTTTGTTTCAATATGAAAACCAAACGGAGGACGGTGCAAAAACTACCGAGAGTAGTTTTAAACTGGGTGGAGACGCTAAGTGGGCTGTGAACCCCAATACGGTAGTAGACCTTACCTTCAATACAGACTTTGCTCAGGCCGATGTAGACAGGGCCGTAAACAACCTGGAGAGGTTCAATATCTTCTTTCCTGAGCGAAGGCAATTTTTTCTGGAAAACTCAGGGATATGGTCTGGCAGTTATCAGTTTGCCATAAGGCCTTTTTTTAGTCGAAAAATTGGTTTGGCCGGTGATTTCAATGCGCAGCCGGCCCCCATTGATGTGGGTGTAAGGTATACTCAACGAGACGAGAAACAGACACTGGCCGGCATGTATATTCATCAGGCCGCTACAGACATTTCGCAGGCCGCCAATTTTGGTGTACTGAGATATGCCCATAACTACGGCAAGGAGAACAACGTGGGCTTTATGTTTACACACCGACTCAATGAAAGCTCAGAGTCGCTAAATAGAGAAACCCAAAACAATTCCACATGGACCATAGACGGGCTCATTAGACCTTCCGATCAGTGGACGGTCAATTACCTTGCTTCTGTTTCTACCGATTATGAAAAGGGTGATCTGGGTTTTGCCGGAAGGTTCTTTGCCGGAAGACAGGCTAATAAGTCTTACTGGGGCTGGGTAACCGAGTACATAGACCAATCCTACAACCCGGCCATGGGATTTATAAGCCAGAGCAATGTAATCAGGCATAACCCAGGAGGCTACTGGATTGTGAGACCCAAAAAACTGAAGTGGATAAGAAGGTGGGATCCGGGGCTGTTTGTGAATTATTATCACGATGCCAACAATCCGGGCAGTTTTCAGCAAGCCAGTCTTTACCTCTTTCCCATATATGTGTTTTTTACTGATGGAAGCTTTGTGGAATACGCCATTACACCCACCTGGCAGAACATCAACTTTAGCTTTGCCCCATTGGGTATTGCTATTCCGCAAGAGGAGTTCTTTTATGTGAGGCACGATATCAATATTAGAACCGATCAGTCTAAGAAGTGGTCGCTTAGCGGAAGCTATGAGTGGGGTGAATTTTACAATGGAAGACAGAAAAAGGTAGTAGGAGGAGCAAGAGTAGCCCCTTCTCCTCACTTTGCCTTAAACGTTGACTATGAATACATTCTACTTGAAGAACTGGGTATTCTACAACAAAATATGGCAACGCACTTAACCACTTTAGGTGCAAGACTGGCTGTGAACCCACGCATTCAAATGTCTTCTTTTTATCAGTACAATTCTTTCGATGATCAGGGCAGATGGAATGTGCGTTTCAGTTGGGAGTATCAGCCCCTTTCATTTTTATACTTGGTTTTTAACAGCAACACCATTAGCACCCACGAGAGAGACTTTCAGCAGCAACAAACCATTGCCAAACTCACTTTCTTAAAGCAGTTTTAGTTTAACAGTCTTTGCAGTGTTCGTCCTTGAGTTCAAACTCAAGCGTAGAATGCTCAATGCCTAATTCGTGAAGCAGATATTTCGCTCGTTTTTTAATGGCCGCTTGCAGGCGTAGATCGTACGACTTGTCGAGTACCAGATGTGCCGAGAGTACATGGTATTCTCCATCCATAGACCAAACGTGGCAGTCGTGAACCTCAATGACCTCGGGGATGGTTCTCAGGCGTTTATGCACCTTTTCCAGATCTATTTCTTCAGGTGTGGCCTGAAGAATAATGCTGAAGCTTTTTTTGATGTTTACAAACACGTTGTAGATAATAAATAAGGCGATAAGCACAGAGAGCAGAGGGTCTATGAAATACCAATCGAAGTACATGATGAGCAAACTGCCCACCAAAACGGCTATCCAACCCAACACATCTTCCAACAAATGAAGGCTAATAACCCGTTCGTTAATAGAGCTTCCCTTTCTAAGTCTTAGTACCGCCACACCATTTACCAATACACCGAAAATGGCTATGTAGAGCATGCCTTTTTCATTCACCTCGGTAGGGTTAAGTACCTGAGGCACTGCACGGCTGATGATTATGACCGAACCCACAAGCAGCACCACGGCATTAATAATGGCACCTAATAACGAAAAGCGTTTGTAGCCATACGAAAATGTATTATTCCGCTTCTTTTCCGATAGGTTTTGAAAGTACCAGCTCAGGCCTATACTCACACTGTCGCCCAGATCGTGCAGCGCATCCGATAGAATGGCCAGACTGCCCGTAAACAAGCCTCCAATAAATTCAATACAGGTAAAACCCAGGTTCAGGAAAAAGGCCACCTTCAAGTTTTTCGTGCTCGCGTGGCCATGATGATGATGGTGATGATGCCCCATGTCCAAATGTATTAAGAAAAGCTACGCAACAAGGTTTCAGATAACCAGCTGTGCCAATACGGCACACAAGGCTCCAAAAACCGAGACCCCAAACCGCAACCAATTGAGCTTATGATTAGGGTCTGTCTCAAAAAATATGGTTGTAGAAATTTGTAAAAAGCTACCCGCCACAATGGCAAAGAAAATGATCATGTACTTTTCGGGTAATAAGTTGCCATGGCTCATAAACTCGCTTACAAACAGGCCTAAGGGAGAGGCCAGGGCAAATATGAGCAAGGCTGAGTAGGCCTGAAATTTTAGCTTGAATCTGTTGAGCAATAGAGTCATTAGAGCTACTGCAGCCGGTATTTTATGCATTACTATACCCAACAATATTTTAGGAGAGCTGCCATGCTCATAGGCCAGCTCGGGGCTGTGGTTTGAGTGTATGGAATCCGTCATGATGCTGCCCTCCAAAAATGAATGTAAACAAAGAGCCACCAGCAGATATACTACGGAGTGTTCTGCGTGTGCATGTACGTGCCCATGCTCTACCCCGCTGGTAAAGTTTTCAATAACCTTTTGTAAAAAGAAGCCAATGAGCACATAGAGCCCAATGTTAAATGGATTCTCATTAGAAAGGAATAAGTCAGGAATAAGATGAATGATGGTAACGGAAAACAGGTAGGCACCGGCAAACACCAAAAACAACTGCATGCGCTGTCCAAACATTAGCCCCGTGCGTAGCAATACAGCTCCCGGAATGGCCGCAGAAAGGAACAATATAATAGCATTGACGATCAACTCTTACCCTTACTTTTGCAACAAGATTGCAAAGATGCTAAGAAAATTCGAATTGGAATGAATAAGTTCAACTATTCACTTTTTTCTGTTTTAACCGTTTTGCCTCTCAGGCCGCCAGATATGTAGGTGTCTATGTGGCCATTTTCGTCTGCAAAAATCAGGTAACACTCCAGGTTCGGGTCTGCTTCTATCAATTCAATGCTCTTGTCTTTTCCCAGTACCATACAAGCCGTAGCATAGCCATCGGCCAACATACAGTTGGGGGCCACCACTGTGGCACTCAATAGTGTCTGCATCTGAGGAAAGCCCGTTTTTGGGTTAATGGTATGAGCCACCTTTCGGCCGTCTTCAAGAACTCGGAAGTTCCGGTAATTGCCAGAGGTGGCCAACCCAGCATTTTCCAGCCTTACGGCATCGAAAATGCCTCCTATACGCTGTTCATCGGGCACTTCAATGCCAATAACCCAGGCATCGCCATCAAGGTTTTGGCCACGAGCATGTACTTCCCCACCAATTTCTACCATGCAGTTTTCAAGGCCCTGGCTCAGCAGCCAGTTCACCACCACATCTATGGCCTGCCCTTTGGCAATGGCCGAAAAATTGAGTTTCAGTCCTGTTTGAGAAGTACGCACCTCAGAGCTGTCGAAGCTAAGTTTGTCAAAACCTACAAACTGTAGCAATGAGTCTACCTGAGCACTGTCAGGCCCCATAAAACCACCTTCGCCAAAACCCCAGGCATTAATGAGAGGGCCCACTGTTGGGTCGAACGCCCCGTTGGTTTTTTCATACACCACGCGGCTGGCTTCCAGCACTTCATAAAAATAAGGCTGTTTGAAACTATGCTTCCCTGTTTGATTGAACAACGATATTTCAGAGTCAGGTACATAAGTAGAAAGAGCCTGGTTAAAATCGGCCAGCAAAGAGTCTATCTGAGGTTTTAAGTTGCGTTGCTGTTTATCGAGGTATTTTACCGTGTAGCCAATGGTACCGCCCATGGTGGTGCCCCTTACTACCATTTCATGTGGCTGATTTTTACGGTAGGTGTACACCACAAAAATGGCGATCATCAATACAATAAGATAAATCCTAGAGAGCTTATTCCTATCCATTGCCTTATTTTTGGCAAAGATAATTGAATAGCCTGCCAAGCCTATGAGATTAGTTAATTCATTCATGTTTCTGGCAGACTATCCTTATCTTTTCAGATCAATTGAAAAAGAAGAATGAGGGAAGACTATCTTGATGCCAGTGGCGATGAGCTTAATTCGTCTGAGAAAGACATTGAAAGAGCACTTAGGCCGTTGTCTTTCGAAGATTTCTCCGGTCAGGATAAAATTGTGGCCAACCTGAAAATTTTTGTGATGGCTGCTAAAAAACGATCGGAGCCATTGGACCATGTGCTGCTTCATGGCCCTCCCGGTCTGGGTAAAACCACCCTTTCTCATATAATAGCCAACGAACTGGACTCAGAGATTAAAGTAACATCCGGGCCGGTGTTGGACAAGCCCAGCGATCTAGCCGGCTTGCTTACCAACCTGGAAGAAGGCGATGTACTCTTTATAGACGAAATCCACCGCCTTAACCCCATAGTGGAGGAATACCTTTACTCGGCCATGGAAGACTATAAAATTGATATTATGCTCGACTCCGGGCCTAATGCGAGAACAGTGCAAATTGGCCTTAACCCCTTTACACTGGTAGGAGCCACTACACGCTCAGGTTTGCTTACCTCTCCGCTGCGTGCCCGCTTTGGCATCAATGCCCGTTTGGAGTACTACGACTCCAAGCTACTTACCCGGATTGTCATGCGTTCGTGCGATATACTGAATACGCCCATCGATGACGATGCGGCTTTTGAAATAGCCAGACGCAGCCGGGGAACCCCTCGGATAGCCAATAATTTGTTGAGAAGAACCCGTGATTTTGCTCAGATTAAAGGCACTGGCAGAATTACCAAAGAAATAAGCGAAATGGCCCTCAATGCCCTCGATGTAGACTCCCATGGGCTAGACGATATGGATAATCGCATACTGCTTACCATAATCGAAAAGTTTAAGGGTGGGCCTGTGGGTATTTCTACCATTGCCACAGCGGTGGGCGAAGAAGCCGAAACTATTGAGGAGGTTTACGAGCCGTTTTTAATACAAGAAGGGTTTCTAAAAAGAACATCGCGAGGTCGTGAGGCTACCCATTTGGCCTATGAACACCTTAAAATGAAAAAACCAGGGCAAACAGGTACTCTGTTCGGTTAAGCAGTTGCGCTCCGGGACTTATTCAGCCCGTGGAAAAACCACACCTATGAAGTCAGCCATTGTTCATAACACCCGCTTCGTAAAACAGAAGGCCAAAGAATTAGGCTTTCAGTTTTGTGGCATATCCAAGGCCGAGTTTTTGGCCGAAGAGGCTCCCCGGCTGGAGGCCTGGCTAAAAAGCGGCAGGCATGGACAAATGAAATACATGGAAAACCACTTTGACAAACGCCTGGATCCTTCCAAGTTGGTTCCCGGTGCCAAGTCTGTGGTGTCATTGCTTTATAATTACTATCCACAAAAAGATCTGGCCAAAGAGCATCCGGAGCATTACAAGTTGGCCAAATATGCCTACGGTGAAGACTACCACCATGTGATTAAAGATAAGCTGAAAGTGTTTTTTGAGGCGCTGAAGGCAGAAGTTGGCGCCATAGAAGGCCGTTTATTTGTAGACTCTGCTCCTGTAATGGAAAGGCAATGGGCCGAGAAGTCCGGGCTGGGTTGGGTTGGTAAAAACACCTTGCTCATTAACAAACAAGCCGGGAGCTTTTTCTTTTTGGCCGAGCTAATCATAGACTTGCCGCTGGAGCCCGATGGTCCTATAAAAGACTACTGTGGCACGTGTACCCGTTGCGTAGATGCCTGCCCTACCGATGCCATAACACCCTACGCTCTCGATGCCAGTAAATGCATTTCATACCTTACCATTGAGCTTAAGGAAGAGATTCCTACTGAATTTAAAGACCAAATGGAAAACTGGGCCTTTGGCTGCGACATTTGCCAGGATGTTTGTCCCTGGAATCGCTTTTCTTCGCCCCACCAAGAACCGGCCTTTCAACCGTCTACAGAACTAAAAGCACTTTTTAACAATAATTGGCAAGATTTAACAGAGGAGGTTTTTCGGGAAGTTTTCAGAAAATCGGCAGTAAAAAGAACCAAATGGAGTGGGTTGGTGAGGAACTTAAATTTCCTTAAAAAAAGTTAAGCCCATCGTTTTAGGATGGGCTGGGTTCAAATACTATTTATCTTATCAATACGAACTGTTTGTCGATAATCGGGCCATACATGTGGCCAAATTTGGTGTAACACCACTTTTTCAGTTCTTCTAACTCATCCGAGATGAGTGATTTAACGGCTTTTCTCAACTCTTTTTCAAAAAGGCGCTTGTCGAAGCTCACCTTTGAGAGAATAGTCTTGAAATACTCCAACATGTTAAGAACGTTTAGGGTTATGAATCTACTTTTAGGTTTGGTCGTACCTACTGTACGTAGGTCAGATAATTCAGGTTATAGTCTTTCAAAAATGAGTTTATCTTTGAAAGCTGTTTCCTGAATGGGTAACGAATTTAATGAAAAATTATGAGAAATTCTCGGGTATTTTTAATGGTTTGGAGCTGTCTTCTCTTTTGTGCAGGCAGCCTATGGGCACAAGATATTTCTATTGAATTGGGTACAGATGAGGTGGGCATGAATGAAATGTTCACCATCACCGTAACCGTAAGCAACGGTTCTATTAAGAACTACACCGACTTTCCAACCATAGAAGGTTTTGCCAAGAGAGGAACCTCTTCTTCCAGTAAAACGAATATTGTAAATGGCCAAATAAGCTCTTCCCAAAGCATTAGGCAAAGCTATATGCCGCTGGAAGAAGGCACGTATACCCTCGATCCGTTTACTATAAAAGTCAATGGCATAGAAATAAGCTCTCAGGGTAAACAAATTAAAGTAACCCCACCGGTGGAGCGAAGGTCTAACTCCAGAAGAAGGTTCGACCCATTTGGAAGAGACGCTTTTGACGACCTGTTTGGCGGAAGAAACCGAAGCGAACCCGAATTTGTAGACGTTGAAGAAGACGCCTTTTTGGCCCTCACTACAGATAAAGACGAAGTTTTTGTGGGCGAAGGCTTTACCACAACCTTTGCTTTTTATGTGGCCGATGCTAACAGAGCTCCTCTCCAGTTTCACGAAGCCGGTAAACAGCTGTCTACCATTCTCAAAGACCTGAGACCCGAAAACTGTTGGGAAGAAAACTTTAACATAGAAAACATTTATGGAGAACGAGTGACCATTAATGGTAAGAACTACACCCGATACAAAATTTATCAGGCCACTTATTATCCCCTCAACCTAGAGCCTGTTGTGTTTCCATCGGTGCCTTTCGAAATGATTAAGTTCAGAGTTGCCCGCTCACCTTCTTTTTTTGGTCGCGACAGGCAGGAAGACTTCAAGACATTTTATACCAAAGAGAAAACTGTAAAAGTAAAAGCCTTGCCGCCACATCCTCTGAAAGATGTAGTGGCCGTAGGAGACTTTGAACTGGACGAAAAAATTGACAAGACTACGGTAGAAACCGGGGAAAGCTTTTCTTACGAATTCAATATATATGGCGAAGGAAACATTAGTGGTATCAACGATCCGATAGTACCCGGCACTCGCGAAATGGACATTTATCCGCCCAATATTGCCCAAGACATTAACCGCGGTGCAGGAAGAGTTACCGGCTCCAAGAAGTACAGTTACTTTGGCATACCCAATGAGCCCGGTCAATACAACCTCAAAGATTATTTTAGCTGGGTGTTTTTTAATCCCAAAACAGAAACTTACGACACGCTGCGTTCAGAAATTAAGCTTGAAGTGACCGGAGAAAGCAAGCAAAATGTTTCTATCTCTTCTACCGATTTGGGTTCGTTCTACGATTCCATAGACCTGGCATCTAACGAACTCAAGCCGCTCAAGAAAGATAATACCACTCAAATTATAGCCAATCTGTTGATAATTGCTATGTTGGCGGGCGCAACGTTTTTGTTTGTTAAGAAATAATGGGAAATACTTTCGGAAAACTCTTTCAGATACATACCTATGGGGAATCGCATGGCCCGGCTTTGGGAGTGGTTATCGATGGCTGTCCGGCAGGACTAACCATCGATGAGGCTTTTATACAGTCCGAACTTGATAGACGAAAACCAGGGCAATCAAAAATTACAACTCAGCGCAAAGAGGCCGATGAGTTTGAAATAGTCTCCGGTGTTTTTGAAGGAAAAACCACAGGAACGCCCATTAGCATTATTATTCGCAACAAAGATCAAAAGAGTAAAGACTACTCTCACATTGCCGATAAGTTTAGGCCCTCACATGCCGACTATACTTTTCATACCAAATACGGTGTGAGAGACTACCGAGGTGGAGGCCGGTCTTCTGCCCGCGAAACTGTGGCTCGGGTAGCAGCAGGAGCAATTGCCAAGTTGCTGTTAAAGCACTACGGAGTAAGCTGCCAGGCCTATGTGTCGCAAGTGGGGAGTCTGCAACTCCAAAAAAATTATACAGAACTTAACCTAGCCACTGCCGAAGACAATATAGTGCGATGCCCCGATAGTGCCACGGCCAGTGCAATGATTGAGCTCATTGATGAAACCAGGAAAAACAGAGATACCATTGGTGGAATTGTAACCGGAGTCATACAGGGCGTACCGGCTGGTTTGGGAGAGCCGGTATTCGACAAGTTGCATGCCGAATTGGGCAAAGCCATGTTGAGCATCAATGCTGTAAAAGGCTTTGAATATGGTAGTGGTTTTGAAGGGGTGAAAATGAAGGGCTCCGAGCATAACGATGCTTTTTACACCGAAAATGACCATGTAAAGACCAAAACCAATTACTCTGGTGGTATTCAGGGAGGTATAAGCAATGGAGAAGATATCTATTTCAACGTGGCCTTTAAGCCGGTAGCCACCATTATGCAAGACCAGGAGAGCATCAACGAAGCCGGGGAGACGGTAGTAGTATCAGGAAAGGGAAGGCACGACCCCTGTGTGGTGCCAAGAGCAGTACCTATCGTTGAGGCAATGTCAGCTTTGGTTATTGCCGATTATTTGCTAATTAGCAGGTCTAATCGACTTAATTAACCCTCACTTTCAGGTCATGAAGAAACTTCCTTTGCATGTCAAAATCATGATTGGACTGTTTGCCGGAGTAATCTGGGCATTCCTCTCAAGTTCTGTAGGCTGGAATCAATTTACCATAGACTGGATCGATCCCTTTGGGCAGATTTTTATTCGTATGCTCAAATACATTGCAGTACCTCTGGTGTTGCTGTCTATCATAAGCGGTATTTCAGGCCTCAAAGACATGTCTAAGTTGGGTCGAATGGGAGGTAAAACACTTGGCTTTTACCTGGTAACCACGGTGGCCGCAGTGGGTATTGGCTTACTCCTGGTCAACGTGATTAAACCGGGCGCGCTCATCGATGACGAGCAACGAATCAAGAACAGGCTAAGCTATGAGTTTTGGGCATTGGAAAACGGTGTCGAAATACTGGATGGCAAGAACTATCGCGATAACCCCGAGTATGACCACCTGTATGAACATCAGGAGATGTCTGAAGAAGAGAAACAAATGGTAGCCGAAAAGCAGGCTGCAGCTTCAGAAAATAAGGATGCCGGTCCACTTGCCTTTTTGGTAGACATGGTGCCACAAAACATAATACTCTCTCTGGGCAACGATAAACTCATGCTGCAGGTGATCTTTTTTGGGATCTTCTTTGGCATTTGTATGGCTGCTCTGCCCGATGATAAAGTGAGCGGGCTGAGTTCGTTTATTAATGGAGCCAACGAGGTCTTTCTGAAAATGGTGGACTATGTAATGCAAGCCGCTCCGTTTTTTGTGTTTTGTCTTTTGGCCGGAGTAATTGCCAAAATGGCCGATACACCGGCTCAGGTATTCGAGATTTTTAAAGGGCTGGCCTCTTACTCGGTTACCCTCGTTCTTGGCTTGCTTTTTCTCATTTTCGGGTTTTACCCAACCATTATTCGCACCTTTATTAAATCGCTTACCTACCGCAAGTTCTTCAAAAAGGTAAGTCCGGCACAGTTTCTGGCTTTTTCAACCAGTTCCAGCGCGGCTACACTTCCCGTTACCATGGAGTGTGTAGAAGAAAATCTTGGGGTTTCTAAAAACGTATCGAGCTTTGTTTTACCAATAGGAGCAACCGTAAACATGGACGGTACCAGCCTGTATCAGGCGGTAGCTGTAGTATTTATGGCCCAGCTACATATGGTAGATCTCTCGCTAGTGCAGCAGCTAACCATTGTACTCACGGCCACCCTGGCCTCAATTGGTAGTGCGGCCGTTCCTAGCGCAGGCCTGGTAATGATGGTTGTAGTGCTGCAATCGGTTGGGCTTAATCCGGCATGGATAGCCATTATCTTCCCGGTAGATAGGCCACTGGATATGCTTAGAACGGTTGTAAACGTGACCGGAGACACGGTGGTTTCTTCTTTGGTTGCCAAATCAGAAGGCGAATTAAAGGAAGACTAAGAACTTATCCCTTACCTTTGCGGTTAAGACTTAGCAAATTACAATTGATATGAGACCGGTAAATATATATATGGAAGCCAACCCTAACCCAAACTCAATGAAGTTTGTGGTTAACTTTATGTTGCTTCAAGATGGTGTCAGCTTTGATTACCCCAATGCCGAGGCCGCTCAGCAGTCGCCATTGGCACAAGAACTTTTCCAATTGCCTTATGTAGACCGGGTGTTTTACATGAGCAACTTTATTACCGTAACCAAGAAGGAGGAAGTTGATTGGTTGGAAATTCAAGACGAGATAAAGTCTGTAATAAAACCCTATTTGGAAAACGAAAAACCACTGTTGCTGGAAGAGCTGGATAAAGACCCTCTTTTCGATGAAAACGACTCAGAAGTGGTAAAGAAAATAAAGGGTATACTGGATGAATACATTCGGCCAGCGGTAGAACAGGACGGTGGAGCCATTGGTTTCTCTTCATTTCAAGACGGAGTGGTTAAGGTAAACCTTCAGGGCTCGTGTAGTGGATGTCCTGCTTCAACGGTTACCCTTAAAAATGGCATAGAGAATCTGCTAAAACAGATGTTGCCCAACGATGTGAAGGAAGTAATAGCCGAAGACGCTTAATACCAGGCAGCCGCATCCGTATAGAGAGTTGGCTGCCCGGTCTTCAAAGGTTGAATATCTGCCCAACAGTTGGGTTAGTTACACATAAACCTCTTTGCTATGAAATTTGGAGGCGTTGCCAACCCTGAATCCATCGATTTTACTCTTCCTCCCGACCATGAAGGAACCCTTGCTTTGCTAAGCAGGGGAGAAGGACTTCAAAAGCCTCGTATTTATGTAGGTTGTGCCAAATGGAACCGATCTGACCTGAAAGGTTTTTACCCGAGAGGTACCAAAGATGAATTGACCTACTATGCCACGCAATTCAACAGCATAGAACTTAATGCCACTTTCTATAATTTTTATAGCAAAGAGCAGTATGCGGCCTGGGCGCAAAAGACACCTGATCACTTCAGGTTTTTTCCAAAGGTAAACCAGATGATTAGCCATATGAAAAGGCTGAATGATGTGGACAGATATACCGAGGAATTTTGCGAGTCGCTAATTGGTCTGGAAGAAAAGTTGGGCATGGTATTCTTACAACTGCACAACAACTTTGGACCAAAAAACTGGGATAGACTGGAGCGTTTTCTCAATGGATTCCCCAAAGAAATACCCCTGGCGGTTGAAGTAAGACATACCGATTGGCTGAACCAGGAAGATGTGGCCAACCGCTTCTACCAATTGCTGGAGTCTAAAAGAGTCTCTAATATCATTACCGACACAGCAGGGCGTAGAGATTTGCTTCATATGCGGCTCACAACACCGCAGGTTTTTATTCGCTATGTGGGAGCCAACCATGAGTCGGACTATACTCGGCTAGATGATTGGTTGCAACGAATAAAGGCTTGGGTGGCTACCGGAGGCCTGACAGATATTTATTTTTTTGTACACCAGAATTTAGAGAAAGCTTCTCCATTACTCTCTGCCTATTTTATTAAAAAACTCAATGCTGAACTAGGTTATGAGCTTCAAGTACCCGAAACTCAATCTACTCAGTCGTCTCTTTTTTAAGCAGTAGACCGATTGGCTCAAAGGCCTGCCCCTTTAATAATGTCGTCTACCACTTCCGGATTGAGCAAGGTAGAAGTATCACCAAGGTTTGATAGGTCTTTGCTGGCCACCTTACGGAGAATTCTGCGCATAATTTTTCCTGAGCGTGTTTTAGGAAGCCCGGGCACTATTTGCACTACGTCCGGTTTGGCAATTGGGCCAATAATTTTGCGCACGGTCTCTTTTATTTCTTCCTTCAGACTCTCCTCAGTGCGTCCTGTCATGTCGCAAATCACAAAAGCATAAATACCCTGGCCCTTTACTTCGTGTGGAAAACCCACCACGGCCGACTCTACCACTTTTGGATGCTCGTTGATGGCATTTTCTACTTCGGCCGTTCCCATTCGATGTCCCGAAACGTTAATCACATCATCTACCCGACCGAGTATTCTGAGGTAACCGTCATGGTCTCTTTTGGCTCCATCGCCCGTAAAGTACATGCCCTTGTAAGTCGAAAAATATACGTTTTTGCACTTTTCATGATCGCCATAAGTGGTGCGCAACATGGACGGCCATGGAAACTTTATGCACAAATTGCCTTCTACATTATTTCCGGTAAGTTCATTGCCTTCCGCATCTACAATCACCGGTTGAACACCCGGAAGAGGCAGCGAAGCATGTGCCGGTTTGTTTGGTGTAATGCCTGCCAGGGCCGAAATCATGATTCCTCCTGTTTCGGTTTGCCACCAGGTATCTACCAGAGGGCAATTGCCTTTTCCTATATGGTCATGATACCAGTGCCAGGCCTCTTCATTGATAGGCTCGCCAACAGAACCTATAACCTTTAGCGAAGAGAGACTATAGGGTTCTACAGGCTCCAGACCGTAAGCTTGCAGGGCACGGATGGCTGTGGGCGCGGTATAGAATTGGTTGACTTTATATTTGTCTACAATTTCCCAGAATCGGCCCGGATGAGGATGAGTGGGGACTCCCTCAAACATTAGCGTGGTGGCCCCTGCCAATAACGGGCCGTAGACAATGTATGAGTGGCCGGTAATCCAACCTACATCGGCCGTACACCAGTAAATATCGCCCTGACTATACTGAAATACATTGAGAAACGAATAATAGCTATATACCATGTACCCCCCCGTGGTGTGCACTACCCCTTTGGGTTTGCCGGTAGATCCTGAGGTGTAAAGAATAAACAGCATGTCTTCAGCGTCCATTTCTTCCGCCTCAAACTCGTAGGTCTGGCCATCAATTGCATTGTGCCACCACAGGTCGCGGTTGGTCACCATATTCACGGGTTGATGTGTTCGTTGCAGTACAATTACCTTTTGCACCGATGTGCATTTGGTCAGGGCTTCATCTACAACCGCCTTTACCTCAATTTGCTTTTGGCCACGAAAGTTACCATCGGATGTCAGTACCATTTTGGCCTGGCAGTCATTGATTCGATCGGCCAAAGAACTAGCCGAGAACCCTGCAAAGACCACTGAGTGAATGGCCCCTACTCTGGCACAGGCCAACATGGCGATGGCTGCCTCCGGAACCATGGGCATGTAGATAATCACCCGATCGCCTTTACCAATACCCTGAGCCTTTAGTGCATTGCAAAACTGGTTGGTAAGGCGATATAATTCGCTGTAAGTAAGGGTTCTGTTAGGTTCATCCGGATTATTAGGTTCCCAGATGATGGCAGGAGTTTCTCCTTTAGTATATAAATGGCGTTCAAAAATATTCTCAGTTAGGTTGAGCTTACCATTCACAAACCACTTCACATTGGGGCCTTCAAAGTCCCATTCCAGGGTTTTAGTCCATTTTTTACGCCAGTGGAACGATTCAGCAATTCTGGACCAAAAGGCTTCGGGCTCCAATACGCTTTTTTGATACTCATGAAAGTAACCGGAAAGGGTCTGTATTTTGTGGCTCATGCTAGGAGGTTCAAAAGTTGATATTGATGGAATAAGTTAAAAGATTCGACAGAGAGCTACAATGCAAAATGATAAAAGAAAAGGCTGTTTTGGCCGGCAGATGTGTTAACACCTGTTTACCCAAACAGCCCTTAAGTGGTTGCTGTAGTAGCTGCTATTGAATAGTAACATTAAACGTTACCCGCACATCTTCTTCGCCTCCGGCATTGGTTTGGTCTCCCTCTGCAACTCCCGTTTGGAACTTGGCTGGCTCATGCACCAGAATTACCGTAAGAGTACCGGTGCTGGCGTTTCCTGCCGAAGCATTATTCTTGAGCCCAACAGGGTAATCCTGTCCGTCTATAGTATAATCTGTTTCGGTGTCGTTGTATTCTACCAAAAGTGTAAGGCTCGAGCTGATTTCAAAGAAGAGCTGATGGTCTCTGGCTTCTGCCTTTATTTCTGGAGTAATGTTTACAGCCCCATTAAAAAAGGCCAGAGTAAGGTCGTACGTATTGCTTTCTGTAAGAACAATATCGTCAATCACCGGGTCAGAGCCACCGTCTCCATCGGTATCTTCCCAGCTAGCCACTATGGTCTCGTTAATAGGCCCTGTGCTGGTAAAAGTGAGCTCTACTTTGGTAATGAGTTCTTCTTCATTTACCGGATCCGGGTCGTCTTTGTCGCAACCCAGGGATACTGTAGCCAGAAGGGCCACCAGCAACCAGTTCAATTTTATTAGCTTCTTCATGATTATCGGATTAGGTAGTTTATCGGTCAATATTGCAAAAAATTAGGCAAAATACACACCCTGCATGGTATAGATGGTAGGGTTGATGAAACGAAAAAAGGGCAGCTCTTCAGCCGCCCCGTGGGAATTGTATTTGAGAAAACTACTGAGTTATTGTATGGTTACACTAAAGTTCACCCTTACATCTTCTTCGCCACCGGCATTAGTCGGATCGCCCGCGCTTACGCCACTGGCGCTTTTATTAGGCTCATGAATGAGTAATACAGTAAGCGTGCCGTTGCTGGCATCGCCCGTTGTGGCTGTGCCCATTAGGCCCAGTGGCTTGCCATTACCGTCCTCATCGTTGTAAGCATAAGTAAAGTTGAGGCCGCTGGCGGCTACAAAGAATACCTGATGCTCTTCGGCTTCTTCTTCTACCTCTTCAGTAATATCTTCTGTAGGGGTTTCCGACTCATTTAAGAATTCTACTGAAACACTATAGGTAGTATTGGCTGCCAAAGTAGGGTTGGTAATTACCGGTGCATTGCCTCCTTCGCCATCAAGGTCTTGAAATGTAGCTACAATGGCCGAGCCGCCACCGGAGGGAGTAAACGTTACCCGAACGGTAGTGATCAGCTCTTCTTCATTAACTGGCTCCGGATCGTCATTGTCGCAGGCCATAAGACCTAGCAGCAAAAACGCCATTAGAAATGATTTGATCGTGGTTATGTTTTTCATAATCAGAATAACTTTTGTGCAATATTGTTGCAAATGCAAGTCTGTTGCAAGAGTTATTTAGAAAATCTTACAGACGGTCTGATGAGCGGTAGCTTGGTCTGTGTTTTACAATAAGTTCTACAAATGTTGTAGAAATGGGTGGTTCTTGCTTTATTTGTTCTACAATAGTTGAAATAATATGAGTCAAAGTTTGGGAAACTTAGAAGAGACCATTTTGCTCTTAGTGGCTGTAATGCCCGAAGAGGCCTATGGATATACGGTTGCCGAAGCCTATGCAGAGCATATGAAGAGCCGAATTTCTATCTCGGCCATTCACACCGTACTAAAACGATTGGAAAAGAAAGGGTTAATTTCTTCAAAAATGGGAGGAGCAACTGCTGAAAGGGGCGGACGGAGAAAACGAATTTTTGAAGTGACCAAGGTGGGGCTTTCCACTTTGGAACAAATTCAGGAAAGCCGCCAGAAATTGTGGCAAATGATGCCCAAGGTCAACTTTTCTTACCAGCTATGAAACAAGGCTCCCTCGATCATCAGGACTTGCCCAATTGGGCCAATCGCTTTTTAGAGTGGTACTGTGCCGATGAACTCATTGATGAGATTCAGGGAGATCTTCTGGAAGCATTTTATTATCGTAAACAAACGTACGGCCTAAGGAAAGCCCGGTGGTGGTTCATCTGGGATGTTCTCAAATTCTTTAGGCCCTCATCGTTTAGAAAAAGGTCATTTAACTCAATTCCTATAGCCATGTTTAAAAATTATATTGTAGTGAGCCTGCGCAATTTCAGAAAGCAAAAAGGCTACAGTTTCATTAATCTATCCGGTCTTGTTGCCGGTATTGCCGCCTGTCTGCTCATTAGCCTCCATGTACTCAAAGAGCTTTCTTACGACAATTTTCACCCAAAGGCAGAAAGCACCTACAGGGTGGTAATGGATATGTATGGCAACGGCCAGCTCAAAGTAAAGAGTGCTCCGGTATACCCTGCTGTTGCTCCGGCATTACTGGCCGAGTTTCCTGAAGTTGAAATGGTCACACGCATTTTGCCCTTTGGAGGAGGGGTGTATAGTGTGAAAACAGCCAGCGGCACACTAGTTCGCTATAATGAAGAGCATGCAGTGTTGGCCGATGCCAACTTTTTCGAAATGTTTGGCTTTGAACTAATTGAAGGAGATAAGCGCGAAGCACTCAATGAGGCCAATCGAATTGTTTTGTCTGAGTCGGCTGCAGCCCGATACTTTGGCGATAAGGATCCAATCGGGCAGTCCATATACTGGCGAGGAACACGAGAGCTTATGGTAACGGGAGTTTTTAAGGACTTTCCGGAAAATTCACACATGAAGTTTGAGCTCATTACCTCACTTAAATCATGGAATGGTTATGAAGATTGGCCCAACAACTGGGGTTGGTATGACTTCTACACGTTTGTGAAGACGGCAGACAATGTGGATCAGGAAACGCTTGATGCCCGGCTCGAAACATTTTTAGATGGCAAAAAGGCCGAAATGTACGAGAAGTATAACGCCCGAGAGGTGCTTTGGACCCAGAACATTAGGGATATACATCTCTACTCGGAAGGTCTTGGCTGGGACATGGGCGAAAACGGTGGGGCTGATCAGATTTATTTTTTATCGGTGATTGCGGCCCTCATACTCATTATTGCCTGGGTCAACTATGTGAACCTGGCCACCGCCAGAGCGGTGAAGCGGGCAAAGGAAGTTGGCATTAGAAAAGTAGTTGGAGCTTACCGGTCTAACCTATTGTTGCAATTTTTAGTCGAGTCGTTTTTGTACAATCTTTTTGCGGTGTTGCTGGCTGGTTTGCTGGTAGCTCTTGCCGTTCCGTACATCAACGGTGCTCTTGAGTTTACACTCGACAGGCATCTACTCTTGTCTACTGAAGTGTTGAGTGGGTTGCTGGTTATGATTATTGCAGGGAGCCTTTGTTCCGGCCTTTATCCGGCTTTTGTGCTCACCTCTTTTCAACCGGTCAAAGTACTCAAGGGTAAGATTTACAAGCGAAATGGTAGTTTTGGGTTCCGTCAGGTGTTGGTCATTTTTCAGTTTACAGCCTCCATTACACTTATCTTGGGCACCTTTCTAGTGGTCAAACAACTCAACTATATGAGGAATCAGGAGTTGGGTATAAATATAGATCAAACCCTAGTTATTCACTCCCCTTCTTCGGGCAGGGATGAAGAAGATCTGGAGAACAGGCTAAAGCTTTTTAAAGAAGAGCTTAATGCCACTCCGGGAATAGCCGGCTTCACTCTCTCCAACAGTGTGCCCGGCATAGAAAACTTTTTCATAAGCGGCTATACCTCAAAGCACTACCCCAATCAGCTGAGAGATATATATCGCATGTATATCGATGAAAATTTTTTCGATCAGTTTGAAATTGACTTAATAGCCGGACGAAGCTTTGACAAGAACTTAAAAACAGACACGGCTGCCGTGCTACTTAATCTCAACGCCATGAACCACCTGGGGTTCAACACCCCTGAGGAGGCCATTGGAGAGAAAGTAAACCCCGGAAATGAACAGTCCTGGAACATTATTGGAGTAGTAGAAAACTACCATCAGGCTTCTCTGAAAGAAGATCTCGATCCCATTATTTTTTTCTACAACCCCAATGCCGGCAACTATTACTCCCTGAAACTTTCGGGAAGCTCTCTGGGCAGCATTATGGATGACGTTGAGGCCAAGTGGGATGCAATTTACCCCGATAACCCTTTCGACTATTTCTTTTTGGACGAACGATTTGACCGACAATACAAGAGCGATGAGCAATTTAATGCAGTGTTCATTGGTTTTGCGGCACTGGCAATTTTTGTGGCCTGTCTTGGGTTATTTGGTCTGGTGTCTTTTACAGCTGAGCAATCGAAAAAGGAGATTGGAATACGCAAGGTACTTGGCGCCTCTTCCAATGCATTGGTTATGTTACTGGCCAAAGATTATGCTAAACTTATACTTGTGGCCATCGTGTTGGCGTTTCCGCTCGGGTATTATTGGATGAGCTCCTGGCTCAATAATTTTGCCTATCAGACCAATATAGGCGCGGGAATTTTCATTTTTGGGGGAAGCCTTATGGCTCTTATTGCCTTTTTAACAGTGAGTTTTAAGTCGTTTAGCGCAGCTAACAACAATCCGGTAAATGTGCTTAGGGATGAGTAGGCAATAAGCTACTCACCCCGATACACAATTTTTCCACCCATAATGGTGTAGTCGAACCGGGCGTTGAGCCACTGCCGGGGTTCTGTTTCAAAGAGGTTGGTGTCAACCACCACAATATCGGCCAGCATGCCCTCTTTAATTTGTCCTTTCAGGTCTTCTTCAAAAGTGGCAAATGCAGAGCCCTGGGTATAAGCCTTTATGGCAGTGGCTAAATCTATGCGCTGCTCAGGAAACCAGCCGTTTTCCGGCTGACCGTTTACGGTTTGGCGTGTGACAGCCGCATAAAGACCATAGAGTGGGTTAATAGGGTAATAACTGGCGTTGGTTCCGGGCCAATCGGAGCCAAAGGCCAGTTGGCAGCCTGCTTCTTGCAAGGTTTTGAAGGCATAGGCTCCTTTGCACCGTTCGTAACCAATTCGTTCCTCCATCCATCGCATGTCGTCTGTTACATGGTAGGGCTGTACTTCGGCTATAATGTTTCGGCTGCTGAAGCGCGCAAAATCCTCTTCGGCAATCACTTGGGCATGTACCAATCTGAAACGCCTGTCTTTGGCTCCATTCACCATGTCCAATGTATCGAGTATATCGAGGAGAATGGAGTTGGCCTCATCGCCAATGGCATGTACTCTTAATTGAATGTGGCCACTATCGGCCTGAATGAGCATTTTTTTGAATTGGTCCATGTCTTTGGAAAATTCGCGCCAGCCCCCGCGCCAACTATGGTTTTCCATAGAGTTGTCTGAGTAGGGCTCAAAGAAGCGTGCAGATCGGCCACCCATTATACCATCAATGTGGCTTTTGATGGTGCCAAAAGAAATGTATTCATCTCCGGCAGGTGAGGGGTTTTCTCCCCAGTCAATTACCCAGCCGTTTTCCATCATGTTGTAGATTTCACTTAAACGGGAGGGTGAAAAGTTAATTCGGGTAAGAAGGGAGTCCCTTTCCAGCAAATAGCGGTAAATGTCTACTCGGTCCAGGGGAGACATATCCTGAACAGTGGTAACACCCCATTTGGCACACTCTTCCAGAGCCCTTTTCGTTTCGGCCAGTTTACGCTCAAAAGAGCTTTCGGGAACTTGCTCTAAAGCGGCTTCCAGTTGATCTCCCTTTAACAGGCCACTGGCCGATTCAATGCCTAAGTAGTCTAAGGCTAGCTGATTGGCCAAGCCTTCCGAACCATCGAAACGGGTCACTAGTACGGGATGTTCAGGAGTAATGTTATCAATAAGTGCTCTATTGGGCTGCCAGCTTTGGCGGTTTCTGTTGCTGCCTTCAGAGCCCATTTCCCAAGCCTCATATGCACCCCAGTCACCACGAGTTATCCAGCTGCCTTTCGGTAGGCGCTGGGTGGTTTCTTTAATGCGTTCTATAAACAAGACATCTTCGTTTACATCGAGCAGATTAATACCCAGTAGCAAGGCTCCTGCACTGGCAAAATGAACGTGTGAATCGTTAAAACCGGGCAAAGTAAGCTTGCCCTTCAGGTCTATTTGCCGGGTGGCCTTGGGGAGGTTGCTGCTCCGGCCAACCGTTTTAATGCGGCTGCCTTCTAACAGCACCCAATCGGCCCAGGGTTGTTGGTCGTTGCCTGTCCAAATTTTACCGTTGTAGAGCAACAGTGTTTCAGGGGTATGCTCGTTGCTTTTATGGCATGCCGCCAGTAGAAACAGGCATAGGCACAGCACACTTAGGTTTTTGAGTTTAATGGCCATAGTTTTTTGCAATTTCTTTAAGTCTGTTATCAATTTCTTCCCGGCTTAGCCACTTCCCTCTTACCATTACTCCGGCACGATCTTGTAAGTGGGCAATGTTATCCAGAGGATTTTTTCTGACTAAAATCAGGTCGGCAGAGGCCCCGTCTTTTATGGCTCCAAATTCATGGGGAGCCTTAAAAAACAATGCCGGGTTGAGAGTTCCGGCTCTAATGGCCTCAAGAGGACTCATACCGCTTCTTACCATGGCATCGAGTTCACGTTGAATGGAAAACCCCGGCACATTAAATACCTGAGGGGCGTCTGACCCAAGCAGTATTCCCACTCCTGCAGCATGAAGCTTCTGGATAATCTTTCTGCGCAGTGTGTTGAATTGGAGGGCTTGTTCGGCATCGTAGGCAGGCGATTCAATGATTTGCTTTTTGGTACGCACCCAGTTGTCTACAGTAGAGGGACTCATGTATTTCATCTCGGTTTCTTGGGCCAGAGTTTCCGGTGCTTCCGGGCCCACCCATCGCTCCATCATGGCCTGAGTTGGCACAATCCATACCTCATTTTCTACGGTGAGTTGTACGAGTTCGTCCAGCAGGTTTTCATCTGCAATTTTGGTGAAGTTAAGACCAAAGAAACCATTGGCGTTTGGGTTTACCCGAATGGAGGAAGGAACCAGACCCTCAATGTATCCATCCACATGATCTATGCTGGCATATTGGGCCTTCAGGGCATTTCTTATGCCCACATCAATACTCACATGACCGGCAAAGGGCATGTTTACCTCTTTGGCTGTTTTTGCAATGGCATTGAAGTTCTCTAAGGTTAGTCCGGGGTGTAGTTTCATGAAGTCATAACCGGCTTTTTTCTGATCTCTCACCATTTGTTCGGCTTGCTGCACTGAGGTTACAGAGTTGCCGTTGAGGCTTGGGCCCGAAGTGTAAATTCTGGGGCCAAGGATTTCTCCAGCAGCTACTTTTTCCTTCAACTCTAAATGATATGGTTGACCTAGCATGCCTCTAATAGTTGTGATTCCATTAGAGAGGTATAGAAAGAGCGTTTCTTCTAGCAGGCGCATATTTTGGTTGCCGGGAATGTGTGCGTGCATTTCGGCAAGGCCGGGCATAAGGTATCCTCCCTCTCCCGGGCGCACGGTTTGTGTATTGGCCAGGCGTGCTTCATTGCTTGGCACAATAAGACTAATCTTGCCTTCTTTTATAAATACGGTTTGGTTGGCGAGTATTTGTCCGCCTTCAACATCAACAATATTCACGTTGGTGAAGGCAAAGTCGGCCTCCGGAGCGTTTTGGCAAGATGTGGGTAACATGCCCAGCAAGAGAAGGGCCAGCGAGAGGAAAAGCTTTTTCATTCAGGAATTTAAAAAAATGCACCCAAATGCGCCTTGCCACTAGTCACTTTTTGGCTATAACCAATTGATTATTAGTGCCTATTGGTTAGTTCGATATTTCAGCCCCTCCAAAAATAACAAGTCCTTTTATGACCAGCGTATTACCGGTAGAGTGGCTGTGGCCGGAAATGATTCGCTTGTCTGGCATGCCTCCAAAAATATTGGTTACACGCAGGTCTACGTCCCAATCTTTGGGCACCCGAATTTTGGAGCCTCCAAAAAGGTAGAAGATATTTAAAGTAGCAACGGGTTGTTGCATACTGCTGGTGGTAAGGTCTATGTTGGACCCTCCAAATACGGCAGTGAGCGAACCTCCCTTAAAGTCTTTGGTTTTAACAACCCGGTCTCCTCCTCCAAAAATAGCCATGTCTTCAATAAGGTTTTCAGGAGGTGCGGCCGAAGTATCTTGAGGAGTAGTGTGGGGTGCCGGTACGGTTCGCCTGATAATGTGAATTCCGGCAAAAACCAATATGAGGGGCCAAAGGTCCCAAATAGAAATGTGAATGCGCAACCAGTCATCAATTACCAAAATAAGGCCTACAATTAGCAGAACCGTTCCGGCTTTTCTGTTTTGATCGGTTACAAGTAGAAACAGACCAATAAGAATAAGAATGTTTTCCCACTGAAAGAGGTAATGCCTGACCGACCAGGGAAGCACATCGAAATTGGTGAGCACGGCCACTATGCCTATGACAATGAAGATAAGGCCTAATAGCTTGTTTTGATTTTGCTTATCCATTTTGTTGAATCTACGACTAAAAGTAGAAAACTAGCTTTGATCTCACAAAAGAGAAAGTGCCAATGGCTACTGTTAATTGTTTGAAATAGTTGAATTCTTATTTACTTTTGCCCACCATTCAATCGCGCACGTGGTGGAATTGGTAGACACGCCATCTTGAGGGGGTGGTGCATTAAGTTGCGTGGAGGTTCGACTCCTCTCGTGCGCACTAAAGCCTTTCTGATTTTTCAGAGAGGCTTTTTTTATGTTATCGGTTTAAACCAGGCTTTCGTGAACAAGCTCAAAGTGCCCGTCAGCCTTTTCCGCAGATGTTACACTCACTGTTTTTACTTTATTCTCCCGGTTCATTACAAAGTTGTTCCAGGCATCTCCTTTTCCTCCGAATTTATGGAAGTGTAACACCTGTTTTTGGTCATATTCTTTTTCCCTTTGCCTTTCTAGCCATTGCATAAACCACTGCCTGCGTTCTTCGCGCACGTCTTCAGGATATAAGGTTGAAGACGACCAAATGTGTGGCTGGTTGGCTTGTAGTACATTGTGATGAAGCTTGTTTTCATCCCATACCAACTGATGCAGCTGAAGGGCTTTTTGGTGCTCTACAATCACCAGGGTGAATGGCTCAATTCCTTTAAACTCGAAATGCTCAATAAATTCAATAACACTGTTTTGGTTAAAAAACTCCAGCACCATGAGTCCTCGACTCAAACGGTATGGGGGCTTGTGGTGGTGTTTTTCGAAGCCTCCGTTGAGCAGGCATAAGGTAAATCGCTTTTTATCGGTAGCCACCCAAGTGCCCCCGGCTTTTGGGTCTTTAGGAAAATGAACGGGCCGGCCACCAATGGTTTGCCGGCTGAGTTCAAAACTGGCTCTTTGAGGATCTTCGTCTCGGTTGGATGTAAGAATAAAGTTGTCTTTTGCTTTTGGCAAGAAAGTTACTGTGCACATGTAAGCTCTTTTTGATAACGTACCGTGGAATAAGCAACACCAAAATGAGCAGGAAGTTCAACGGCCTTAAAGCTATGTTGCAAGGCTATTTTCACAATGGCCATGTGGTGTATGGCATGCTCAATATTGTATTGGAGTTCTCTGTAATACGAGCTGTTCAGGGTTTGCTCATATTGTTCATTCTCGTGGTAGTTAACTTTTAGTGAGAGCGAAAAGTCGTTCTTTATTTCACTAATGGCCTTTTGCAAAGACTGCATCTTTGTAATGGCCAGGTCGGGATCGGTTTCCAGCGTTTTGTTATGATCGCGCTTATCATAATTTACAATTCCTCCGTTTCTTCCGGCCAGCATAAGGTCGAAAAACTCTACAATGTGTCGAATATGCTTGCCTACGGTATTTCCCGATAATATGCTCAGTGGTTGGGCGAAATCGGTTGGTTTAAGCTGCCTGGTAATGTCGATAAGCTGGGATAAGATTTCTTTAGATACTCTCTGAAGTTCCATTGAAAAAAGTGTTAATTAAATATAGCCTTTTAATTGAAATATGGCAGAACCGTACGTGTAGCTATTTGCGAATTATCTCAGACCACCGCTTTTGAGCATTGCTGAGTAGGCTTTTCTCATTTTTATTCCAAAGCTCAAGGGTGTTGGTGCCTCTGAAATTGTAAAAGAGATAAAGCTTACGGTCTATGATTTTATAAGTTAGTGGGTCTACTTTTACCTTATCGCCATCGGCAATCGCATAGGCACAATACCCCCCATACTGTGGTTCATAAAGGGCCGGATTCTTTACAAAAGCGGCTTTATTGGCCTCGGAAACAAAATAATAGATTACCCCGGAATGATTATAGCTAATGGCAGTGCTGCCCTTTTGGGGCTTTTGGTCGAAATAGCTCACCGGATCATAACCTGCTATGGCTACTCCCCGGGTAAGGTTATAATGCTTTTTTGCATAAGGAAGGGTTTGGGCACTTAAGCCCAATGTAAAGCTCAATAATGTAGCTGTAAATAATAACCGATTCATTTGTCCTGTTTCTTGTGGTTTATGTACGGTGTCTTTGTCTATAGCGGCTGACACGAAAGATCATTTGGCCGACATTTTACCTTCTAAAGGGAAACTTTGCCTAAATTACTCACGATATATCGTGAGATGTCTTTGAATAAAACCATAGCAGATCATCCGCAGCTAGCTCGTTTTACAGTAGAAAGAGCCTTGGCGGCTATTCTATGGATGGACGAGCAGGGCTGTATTCACTTTGCCAATAAAACAGCACTGGAGCAATACGGCTACAGCTCTGAAGAATTCAACCACCTGACCATTTTTGAAATTAACCCCAACTTCGACCGGAAAAAATATGCCATCACCTGGGCCAGGTCAAAACAAGTTCAAAGCCTGAGGTTTGAGTCGAGCCATTTGCGCAAAGACGGCTCGGAGTTTCCGGTAGAGATATTCGTAAACCACATTGAGTTTGAAGGACACGCGTATAACGTAAGTTTTATAGTAGATATATCGCAGCGTAAAAGGCATGAGCGATTGATGAAGTCGCTTTCTGAGGCTACAGCCGCAACCTTAGGTACCGATTTTTTTAAGACACTGGTTGAACGGGTGTCTATGGCTCTCAATGTGCATATGGTAGTAGTTACGGAATGTACCGACTCCAGCAAATCGAGACTGAGAACCCTGGCCTACTTTAAGGAGAATGAATTTCGAGAGAATGTAGAATATAATACCGAAGGAACACCTTGCGGTGTAATTATGGAAAGCAAAGAACCGTTGCTTATTGAGCGGGGTACCTATAGAAAGTACATTCGTGATACAGGGGTTGAGGGCTACTTTGGAGTTCCTATTATTAACCGTGAGGGAGAGGTTATTGGACACATTGCTCTTTTTAATAATAAACCGCTCCTTTTGAGCAATGAGGAACAGGAAATACTCAAGATATTCTCCGACAGGGCTGCTGCAGAAATAGAGCGAAATGTTTATAACAACAGGCTTGTATTGGCCATGCAAGAGGTGAAGAATCTCAAAGACCGATTGGAGGCAGAGAATGTTTACTTGCAAGAGGAGATACAGGGAGAGTATAATTTTGAAGAAATAATTACTCAAAGCGATCGCTTTAAAGCCATCCTAACGACTTGTGAACAGGTGGCCGTAACTGATGCTACAGTACTCATTTTGGGTGAATCAGGCACCGGTAAAGAACTGCTGGCACGAGCCATCCACAACATAAGCAAACGCAGGAACCGCCCTCTGGTAAAGGTAAACTGTGCAGCACTGCCCGCCAATCTTATCGAAAGCGAACTGTTTGGTCATGAAAAAGGAGCTTTTACGGGAGCTATTAACCGTAAAATTGGCCGTTTTGAGTTGGCTCACGAAGGCACCTTGTTTTTGGATGAAATTGGAGAATTGCCGCTTGAGCTCCAATCTAAATTGCTTAGAGCCTTGCAAGAAGGTGAGTTTGAGCGGTTGGGAAGTACTGAAACCATAAAAGTAGACGTGCGGGTAATTGCGGCTACCAACCGACAGTTGGATAAGGAAGTGGAGGACGGTCACTTCCGTGCCGATTTGTTTTACAGGCTCAACGTGTTTCCGGTACATAGCCTCCCACTTCGTGAACGGAAAGAAGATATTGCACTCCTGGTAAAATACTTTACCCATAAATTTGCCGGCAAACTGGGTAAACGAATCAATAAAATACCCAAGCGCTACCTCAATGCCTTACAGGCCTACGATTGGCCCGGCAACATTCGCGAGTTGGAAAATGTAATTGAGCGGGCTGTAATTCTTTCTCCCGGCCACCAATTGGAGTTAGGCGATTGGATTCCTAAGCGTGCCCACGCCACACACAAAGAAGAGTTCGATACGTTGGAAGCTTTTGAGCGCAAGTACATTCTGGAAGTTTTGCAAAAAACGGCCTGGCGTGTGAGTGGAGAAAAAGGGGCCGCCAAAATTTTGGGAATGAAGCCAACTACTCTTGAAAGCCGCATGAAGAAGCTTGGAATAAAAAGAGGGCTCGATTAAGCGTATCGTTCTGAAAATCAATTGCTTGTCCACTTCAAAAAAAGCAAGGATTGCGATTTCTGCAACCCTTGCCGTACTATGCGAAAGCCTTTACCGAAGCTGTTGCCCTTTACAATTTGAGTACAATATCGATGGCCGGAAAACCACCCTCAAAATAGAGGAGGTCTACGGTCACTTTTTTGGCAATGTAACGCAATCCGCCAGAGATTACCGATGACTCACCCGGCAATAGGTAATTCTCAGTAATAAGTGCCAGGCGACCTGTGAGGCGTGTAATTCCTGCAACAGTGATTACTCCGCTATTGTCAATTTCTCCCTGGGCAAAGGCATAACCGGTACCTATGGTAAGCTGATGTTCGTGTGTTCCGTAAGTCACCAGGCCGTTTATAGTACCAAGGCTCACATCGGCTATTGAAGATGCAATGGTAAGATAACTTACCGAGGCCGCTACATTGAGTTTAGGGGCCACGGGAACTCCGTATTTGGCATTGGCAAAAAGCAGAGGATTACCACTAAAGGTGCTGATTAACTCAAGACCACCCGTAAGGCTTAGCCTATCGGTAACACCGTAGCTCACTAAGTTAAAAACACCATAAATGTTTTGGTAGTAACCTTCGCCTTTAGGTAGAGTATAGGCCGATTGTCCTATAAAATATCGGGTAGGGTTTGGGTTTGGAATTCTTCCTTTCGGGTCTAGCCGAATGATTCGCCTTATTTCGTTTTTCTGAAAGGTTAGCAACCCCAGGCTTTCGCTACGGATGACGATACTTGCATCATTTTCAGAAATGAGTTCACCATTAATTTCCGATTTATCCTCCAAATAGATTATGACCATTTGCGGAGACGATTGGCGCGAATCGTCTTGAGCATAGACGCTAAAAAATGCTGTGCCTAACAGGCAACAGACCAGAATAAATTTGTTCATTGTTTTCCTGATATTTCGTGAGTATAAAAATGTTATAGACCTTCTCTCTTCAAAAACACAGCCAAGATATCAATTAAGCTAGAAATTTTTTTGACTATTTTATTCCTGATATTTCATGTAATTCCTGATATATCAGGAAAAAGTCAAAGACAAATCAATCCTTTTTATTTTTCAATTTGCTGAAAATCAGCGTATTAAGTGTGTTAAATACAGGTTGGCACGTAGATTGTCAAGTGAATGACGGTTTTGCAGACGGCAAAACGACATCGTTTGGTAAGACTCTTTTCCGGAAGTTGCTTAAGCTTCGTAAATGAAATCAGTATGTTTAACTTTCATTACAATTAATGAGAAACAAACTTCCGCTTTTTTGGGTAAGGCTACTTTACTATGAGTATTGGCCCTATTGGATATTCTTTCTGCCCTTGGTGCCCTATTGGCTCTATTTATCGTTGAGAGCGAGGTCGTTCACCTACTTTACGGCCGCCAATCCTGGTATTGAACATGGTGGGGTGTTTGGTGAGTCGAAACGGCAAATCCTGGCCAAAATAGATAAGAAGTATCTTCCCAGGGCCATTTTCTGTAAGCAGAGTGAGTGCTGGGCAGTTGTTGAGCAACGCTTGATTGATGAAGGTTTGAATTATCCGGTTATAGCTAAGCCCGATGTGGGTGAACGCGGTAGCCAGGTGGTAAAGATTGAAAGCGACTCGGCCCTGCAGCAATACCTGAAAGAAGCCGGTGAACCTTTCATTGTGCAGGAGTTTATCGATTATCCTCTTGAGTTGGGTATACTGTATTATAGGTTGCCCATTAGCGGAAAAAGTGGCATCACCTCCATTGTCAGGAAAGAGTTTCTGACAGTCCAAGGCAATGGAAAGAGTACGCTCAGTGAGCTTATTAAGACCAATGAACGTGCTCACTTGCAATGGAAAACCCTGAGCTTGCGGTTTTTTTCCCGGCTTTCTGAAGTTATTCCGGAAGGAGAGAAGATACTTTTGGAGCCCATTGGAAATCATTGCAAAGGCACAAAATTTCTAAGTGCCCAGCACCTCATTAATGCCCGGTTGGTGGAGGTTTTTGATCGCATTTCCGCCTCAATTGAAGGTTTCTGCTTTGGTCGATTCGACCTGAAAGTTGCTTCTGTTGAGGCCCTGCAGAAAGGCGAGCAGATTCGTATACTGGAGTTGAATGGTGTTACTTCCGAGCCAGGTCATATATATGACCCTTCACTAAACTTGTGGAGAGCCTACAGAGATACAGCTCGGCATATGCGCGTTATGTTTAGGGTGAGTCAGGAAAACCGTCAGTTGGGTCAGCCAGTCACTCCTTTGCCGGAACTTGTAAGGTTGCTGAGGAAACACTTTGGTGGCAAAAGAGTAGCAGAGGTTGCTATGTCTAATCAAAAGTTGAGCAATGCTCTTGGAGGTACTCAGTAGTCTGGCGTTGGCAACAGTTATAAGCTTTGCCGGCTCTGTACAGTTGGGGCCAGTAAACTTTGGCACCCTACACACTGCACTACACAAGGATAAAAAGTCGGCCATACGTTTTGGTTTTGGGGGTAGCCTACCTGAGCTGCTGTATTGCGGCTTGGCGGTTGCCGGAGCCGGTTGGCTCGGTAGGTTTGAACAGTGGCAAGAAATATTGCAGTACTGTACAGTGGTTGTGCTGTTTGTTTTTGGGGTGTATTTGTGGTTTCAGAAAAGCCATTCACCAGAAGGACAAAGTTCAATTCAAACCTCAAAAGGCAACGAGCTGCTGGTGGGTGCCACCTTTGGACTGCTCAACCCTCAGCTTTTCCCTTTCTGGCTGGTGGTAATTACCAACCTGAAGAGCTATGGACTCATTACATCGACCCATGTGGTGGTACAGGTAGGGTTTGTGGTGGGGGCTGCTCTGGGGGCGTTTCTGTTGCAGCTATTGGTGGCCGAAGTTACCTCCCGAAAACGAGAATTTATTTACATGAGACTTACGAGAAACTACAATAAAGTACTCGGTGCCATCATTGTTGGCATCGCCATTTTACAACTATTAATTAACCTCTAGATTATGCAAAAGGAAATGAAGTATTGGTATCTGAAAAACTTCGATTTGTTTTCAGACCTAAACAAAGAACAGATCAATGATCTTTCGGAAATTGCCCGATTTGTGCGAATGAAGAAAGGCCAGTCTATTTATTTCGCCAACGAACAGGCCAGAAGATTGTATTTTCTGATTAACGGAAAGGTGAAAATTAGCGAAATCGATGGTTTTGGTAATGAGCTTATCAAGTCTATTGTCTTGGGAGGAGAGCTTTTTGGAGAAGTACCCAGCTATAATTTTAAGCAAACACAGGAGTTTGCCGAGATTCTTTCGAGCGAAGTGATAATTTGCTCTTTTCATCTGGAAGAGTTTGAAACCATCATGCAAAAGCATCCGGTGTTAGCCTTGGCTTTTGCCCGAAAAATGACCGAAAAACTGCAAGGTCTTGAGACCCGCTATACCAACCTGGTTTTTAAAGATGTAAAAGCGCGCCTGAAGTCTTTCTTGTTTGAGTGGGCCAATAAAGAAGGTAAACCGGAAGAAGAAGGACTGGTGATAAAAAACTATCTTACGCATAGCGAAATTGCCAATATTATAAGCTCTTCGAGGCAGACCGTGACAACCCTCATCAACGAACTTAAAGAGGAAGGCGTAATTAAATACTCCAGAAGGGTAATTACTATTCCGAACCTTCAGGCATTTGCCGCTTAATACCACTGGCCAAAAGCCAACACACATTTCCTATTCACAAGAGAGAGATTTAGAAAAGCCTTCAACATTTTGTTGGAGGCTTTTTGCTTTTAAGCCCATTTTTGGTTTTGAACCTCTTTTTTCACAAATGGTGTTATTAAAGCTCCCTTAAATGCCGCGGGCATGCAACCCAAGAGCCGCAGCCATAGTCTCTACCTACAGTTTCTAAAACCAAAAACATGAAAACCATTATTACTTTTTTGAGCCTGGCTATGGCTTTTACGCTGGTTGCCCAGGAAAATGACACCAGAAAACTGAGCTCGTTTAATGAAATTAGAGTCTCTGAGGGTATAGATCTTGTGGCCCAAAAAGGGGATGACAATTCAATTAGTATTGAAGTTTCGAGAATAGATATCGAAGATGTAATTACCGAGGTAAGAGGAGGTAAGCTTTATGTGCATCTTTCACGCGGAAACCATCGAAGCAACAAGGTGAGGGCTACCCTTACCTATACCGGGGAGCTTAAGGAAATAGAAGTAAATACCGGGGCTCAGGCTGAGTTTAGAACTGAAATTTCTGTTAGCCGTTTGAGCGTCACTAGCTCCACATCGGGCTATGTGCGCCTTGTAGCAAAGGCCGAAGAAGTAGATCTTTCAGCGACTACATCGGGCCGAATAGATATTGATGGTACTACAGACGAGCTGGAAGCTACGGCCTCTACCGGGGGTACTATTTATGCATATGATCTTACCAGCAACAGTGCTTATGCCCGGGCCAACACAGGTGCAGATGTACGAATCAATGCCGAAAGGCGGTTGAGAGCTAGTGCCGGTACGGGAGGGTCTGTCAGGTACACCGGTAGTCCAAGAACAGACGTTCGTAGTAATACTGGGGGTAGTGTGCGCAGGGGAGGATAATTAGCAAGTTTCAAAGACTACTCCCTTTCATCTTCGCATAGCTTTGCTGGTTAGAGAATTTTTTAGGGCAGCTCAGAAAGTTGTAATTTCAATTCTTTGTGGCCCTTTCTAAACAATCAGTTATGTATAAGATGAACAGAACATGTGTATTTGCCCTTTTTGCCGTCCTATTCTGTGTGACAGCTCCCCTACAAGCTCAAGACGATGCTGCTGAAATAAGAAAAACTATTATGACCATGTTTGACGGAATGCGCGAAGGCGATTCGGCCAAAGTACATTCGGTAATGATGAAGGATGTGATTTTTCAGCGCGTGGCAAAAAACAGGGAGGGTAAGACGGTAGTCTCCAATAGCGATTTTCAGCGGTTTTTAGTAGCCGTTGGCACCCCTCACGAGAAGGTGTGGGACGAACGAATTGAGTTTGGCCCGATATTGATCGATGGGGATATGGCCTCCGTCTGGACACCCTTTAAGTTTTACTTGGGAGATACTTTTTCTCACTGCGGGGTCAATGCTTTTAAGCTTTGCAAAACAGAAGAGGGGTGGAAGATTTTTCATTTGGTAGATACCAACCGGAGGGATAACTGTGCCATGAACTAGGCCGGCATCAGTACTTATTTTTGAACACTTTTGGGGGCAATGCAAAAAACCCTGACAAAGTCAGGGTTTTGCAAGCAAAGAGTTAGGTTTCATCCAATTTCTTACGATGGTGCCGTGGATGACCGTCCACCATCTGTTTCATTAAATTCGGGGTCAAAACTAATGAGGCGTACGACTTTAAAAAACTATTTGCGAAAAATATTCCGATAAAATTCTACGGTATGCCTATGCCGGAGCATTATAAGTAGGAATGACGGTCCGAACCTGGCAACACTCCTTAAAATTAACCTCGATTGATTTAGTCAGAATTGTACACAGGCGGGCTTCAATGGCCAGTGTCAGGCCATAAAAAAACTGTCTCAAAAACTCCCTGCACTTTGTCCTTCCCCCTGTAGAAACCCCGGTTCTTAAAAACTGGAGGCCGTCATTCGGTTGCGGATCAGAAATGTGAAAAGGATGTCTTTGAGACAGTTTTATTTTAAGAAGACAGGCTGAGTGCCCAAGAATTAATTCGGTGCACTCAGACCATCTAACCTCTTATGGGTTTTGCTGCAATAGTGGGTTAATGTTAATCGCACTAATTGGGAACAAGTATTGCCACTCAGGTCCACCTGGAGCCACGTTGGTAATAGCAGCGTGGGTTAGGTTAAAGCTACCTCTTTGAGGTCTGTTCAAAGGTAGGTTCAAGCGTTTAAGATCAAGGAAGTTAAACCCTTCACCCCAAAGCTCAATTCTACGCTGAACCAGTATTTCATTCAATAAAGCCTGACCGGAGTTGGTGCTTAGTACGGCATTAGGATCTCTTTCAGAAACCAATTCGAAAAGCACGGTTCTTGCGGCCACATCATTGCCCAAATGAGCGTTTGCTTCAGCTTCAATAAGAATCATTTCGGCCACACGCATCAATACTACGTCTCCATCGCCAATGGTGCCGCTGGGTAGTGCCTCGAACTTAGTGTTCATGTAGGCATATTTGGCAAAATTGCTTGGAATATTGATGGCTGCTCTTTCGGCCGGAGTAACCGCCCAAAAGCCTTTTCTTACATCGGTAGAAGGAATCAGGTCATACAAATCGGCATTGATACACTTCGGGTTGTTTCGAATGTGTGTAGAGCTGTAGTTGTAAGACATGTACGCAAAAAATGATGCGAAGAAAGTACCGTGGTCAGGAATCACATGGCTGGCCCAGATCCATCCTGAGGCACCATCGTTATTGAAACCCTGGGTCAACTCCGAATTAGGAGTGAGCGTAAAGCCCTGTCTTGCTGCGCGAGCATAGGTAATGGCATTTGCCCATTCGCCTTTAGTAAGGGCTACTCTGGCCAGAACACCATTAACCACGTTGGCTCTGATTTGCGACTTATCGGTATGGCTTACGGTAGACGATGTCAGGTTTTGAAGAGCGGCATTCAGGTCGCTTTCAATCTGATCGTACACTTCGTCTACGGTAGACCTTGCCTTAGGCTCGCCAAGGTTGTTCAAATCGTCCAGGTTAATAACAATACCTAATTGGTTGTTAGCTTCACCGGGTCGATATCTTGGAGCATAAAGTTGCACCATGTTAAAGTGGGCAAAGGCTCGGTAAAAATATGCCTGACCTTTGATGTTCTTCTTCTCATTTTCATCGCCTTCAATGGCATCAATTGAATTGATGATGTTGTTGGCATTGGCAATCATAGAGTAGAAGTAGTCATAGGTGTGGGTTACCAAAGAGCTGGAGTTGTCTCTATGCTCAATCCACTTGTGCACGTTGATGAACCAACCACTACCTCGTTGTGGGTTTACCACATCGTGTCCTAAGAAATCGTAATTGATCATCATGTTACCGTATCCGGCTCTCTCATCTTGCGAACCGCCTACTCCGTACATGTGTCTGTGAATACCTTCGAGTGCTGCTCTCTGGTTTTCAATAGTACCAAGCACCTGGTCAGAGCCTAATTGGTCTGTTGGGAAGGTGTCCAGAAAGTCCTCGCTGCATGAGCCCACGGCTAATACGAGCAAGAGCAAAAGTATATTTGAAATGTATTTCATTGTCTTAATTTTTAGAAGTTTAGGTTAACACCCAGTGTGATAACTCGCGATGGAGGGTACAGACCCACGTTTTGAGTACCATTGAATGTTTCCATAGGGTTCATCCCTTTTCTTGCACTTAGCCAGAACAGGTTTTCTGCCGATACATACATTCTAAGCCCATTGAGGCCAAGGTTTTGTACAGTAGAACGTTGGAATTGATAACCCAGATTTATGTTTCTCAGGTTCAGGTAAGAAGCATCGGTCAACCAGCGGTCTGAAGTAGCAATAATGTTCACATCGTTGTTGATGGAGAGCTTAGGTACGTCAGTAATATCGCCAGGCTGTTTCCAACGTTTGGCTATGTCTTTGTGTACTGCACTGGCATCGTCAGTACTCATTAAGCTTTGGTAGTTAGAGTCGTAAATTTTACCACCAATACTATAAGAGAAGAGTACAGAAAGCGTAAAGTTTTTGAACGATACAGTGTTGGTGAAGGCACCATACACATCAGGAATAGAAGAACCATTGTAGGTATACAAGGCATGGTTTTGGTTGTTTGTCAACTGAACACCATCTACTGTTTTGAATACGTTGTTTGGTGCTTCTTCAGACTCCGGATCGTATACGTAAAGTGGCTCACCTGTATCAGGATCTACTCCATACCAGTCTCTCAACCAGAAATCGTAGATAGAGCGTCCTTCCAGAAGCTTCTTGGTACCGGTAATGATTCCGTTTTCTCTAGAGTCTTCAGGTAGTCTTGTAATTTCGTTGCTGAACATGGTCGCGTTCAGTCCGAAGTTCCACTCAAAACCGCTGGTAGATTTAATAATGTCTACATTAATATCGAACTCAAGACCTTTGTTTACCATTCTACCTATGTTTCTGTTCTGAGAGGTATAGCCAGACTCACGAGGAATTGGTACCGAGAACAACAGGTTGTCTGAATAGCGGTTGAAGTACTCAATAGTACCTCTCACTTTACCCAGAATTTCAAAATCAATGGCTACGTCTGCAGAGGTATTTTTCTCCCAAACCAGAGCGGTGTTACCTACTGAATAGCTATAGAAGCCAGGGTTGGCAGCGTTGTTTCTTCCTGAAGAGTATAGCGTTTGAGAAGGATAGAATCCGCCTACGTTGTCGTTACCGGTCTCACCATAAGAAGCTCTCAGCTTCAACTCGTCAATCCAGCTCACACTATTCATGAAGTCTTCCTGAGTGATTCTCCAGCTGGCACCTACCGACCAGAAGTTACCCCAACGGGCATCTCTTGAGAATCTTGAGGTACCATCTCTTCTAAAAGAAACTGAAGCATAGTAACGCTCATTGTGGTTGTAGTTTATTCTGGAGAAATAACCTTCTGTTTTGTAGCGGTCAATTTGAGAGTTGGCCGATACTATGGTGGTGTAGTTATCCAACACAGGGTTATCTAGCACAATGTAGCCGGTTTTGGCTGCGTTGAAGTCGTTGTTCTTCACACTGTAGCTTTCATGACCAAACAACACATCGAAATTGTGGTTTCCACTCAAGTCGAAGGAGTAGTTGATCAATTGGTTAAAGTTTGAGGTAATGTCGAAGTTGGCACTTCTTGAAGCCCTACCCACAGGAATATAGTCACCTACAAATGGGTTGCCATAGAATTGGCCATTGAACGTACCAATATCAACACTTCCGTTTAGTGTAATACTCAGGTCTTCCATTGGCTTAATTTCTGCGAAGGCCACTGTTCTAAAGAAAAGGCTCTCATTGTAGTTGTTGTTAAGCAACATTTCTTCTGGTGCATGACGGCCCGAAGTAGTGTTCGGTCTTCTTGGAATACCAAAACGAGCATCTCCACGGTCAAAAGCACGAGAGCCGGTCATTGGATCGATAATGTAGTTGCCCTGATCATCGATGGCATATACAGGGAATATTGGCCCCATTCTACGGGCGTTATAGAAGGCGTTGGCAAACCCGGAACCACCACTGGTTACCGTATTTTGCATACGCACATCGCCAGAGTTGTTCATTCCAACTCTCAGCCAGTCCAGCACATCTACATTCACATTAGTTCTAAGGGTATAGCGTTCAAAGTCAGAGTTTTCAAACACCCCTTTTTCGTTCAAATAACCAAAAGAGGCATAGTAGTCAGCTCGTTCTGACGCTCCCTGAGCGCTGAAGTTGTACTCTTGCCGATAACCCAAACGCTCAATTGGATCGAACCAGTCCAAGTCATTTTCTGAGTATCTGATTCTGGCATTAGGGTTAATACTACCATCAGTTCCTATGATTTCATTGTTGGCCACGTTGGTGGCGTTGTAATTAAGGAAGCCAATTAATTCATTGGTGGCTTCTTGCGCTGCCTGAGCTTCTGTACGACCCTGAGTGATTTTGTCGTTTCTCAGAGCTTCCCAGTATACCTGGTAAAAGTCTAGCGGATTAATGCGCTCATACTCCTGAATACCTCTTGCTGAAACCCCTTGTTTGGTAGAGAAAGAGAAAGAAGGAGCTTGATTTTTTCTTCCTTTTTTGGTGGTGATAATTACCACACCGTTGGCCGCTCTGGCACCATATAATGAAGTGGAGGCTGCATCTTTCAATGTAGAGATAGACTCAATATCGTCAGGGTTTATCCTGTTAATGTTGCCGCTAAATGGTACCCCGTCCACTACAAAAAGCGGATCGTTGCTACCGTTTACCGAACCAATACCCCTAAGCCTGATGGCTGGGTTATCGCCTGGCTGACCGGTAGATGTTGTAACCTGAATACCCGGAGCCGATCCACCCAAAGCTGAAATAGGGCTGGTTACGGGTCTTTCCTTAATTTTTTCTGCAGTAAGTTGGGTTACTGAGCCTGTGATACTCTTTGTATCCTGAGTACCGTAGGCCACTACCACTACTTCGCCTGCATCAACTACATCGGGCACCATAGAGACATTCATGGTTGCCCTGTTTCCTACCAGTTCTTCGATGGTCTTGTAACCAAGAAAACGAAAAACGAGCACATCGTTCTCGGAACTTACGCTCACAGAGAACTTTCCGTTGACATCGGTAATCATACCACGGGTGGTTCCTTTTACTGAAACACTCACCCCCGGTAGTCCCATACCGAGCTCGTCAAGAACCGTACCCTCCACCGTACGGTTCTGTCCCATTAAACTGCTACTCAGCAGTAAAAAAATGAGGATAGTTTTGATTTTAAAATTAAGCATTATGGTTAGTTTAAATACATTCCTAACCAACAACCGGAACCGAATTATGCCGCTTTAGAATCCATATAGGGTGAAAAATGAAATATGATGGGTAAAAAATCGATTTGATTGGTAGAAGAAAAAATTGCAATATATGACTAATTCGAAATCCGATTTTTTGCAAGTGAAATCTTGCTTTTTTTGGTTTCTGGGAGTGTAAAAGTTTAGTTGGCGTAGTGCCGGTTGAATCTTAACTTAGTGAAAGATTAATTCAACAGGGGTTTGATCAAGAAGTTTATACAATACTTATATACCGGTTGGTGCGCTGTGGCCTTTGTGGTGCCCATGCTAATTCTGGCCATACCCATAATTATGCCTTTACTTATTTCCAGAAGGCTCGACTCCATTACCTATTTTTTTATTCGGTTTTGGGTGTATTGCTTTAGCCTGCTCACAGGCATTTGGTTTATTGGACATAACAAACAGGTGGTAGACCGAAAGAAGTCTTACATTTTTGTGATTAACCACACCTCGTTTTTAGACGCCCCTGCCATACCCATTGCCATACCCAGCACCTTAGTGGCGCTGGGCAAAAAAGAGCTGTCCAAAATTCCGGTATTTGGCTTGGTAGTAAACCGCCTGGCTATTTGGGTGGACAGGTCTAGTGCGGAAAGCCGAAAGGTGAGTAGCGCAAAACTGAAAGAACTGTTGCGTGGAGGAACTTCGGTATTAGTAGCCCCTGAAGGTACACGAAACAACACCGATGAACCCCTGCTGCCCTTTCGGTATGGTCCATTTCGATTGGCTATCGAAGCTCAGATACCAATTATTCCTGTAGTAATTCATAATGCCGGCCGATTGATGAAACGAGGCAGTTTGTTATTAAGGCCCGGAGTAGTACACTGTTATTGTTTGCCTGAAATTTCGGTGGAAGGCCTTACAGAGGCCGATTTGGATCAACTCACTCAAACTACTTTTGAACTCATGAAACAAAAAATCATTAGCCTCAATGAAGAAGGCCAATAGAATTGGCATTATTTTCGACATCCCATATTCCAAACCAAACATTAGGGCATATGAACACTTTTTACAAACCGCTGTTTTTAGCACTTTTTTCCCTTATAATCTGGGGCTGTGCTACTGGAAAAAATGCCTTTGACAAGGGCGATTATGCCACTGCTCTTGACCGGGCGGTGAATCGACTTCAGGCCAATCCGACTAACAAAAAAGCCCAGAATGTATTGATGGATGGCTATCGTATGGCTTCACAGTTTCATCTCAAGCGCATTCAGCAATTAAATAGAAGCAACGATCCTTTGAGGTTCGAGAGCATATACAATGAGTATACTTTTTTGAATCGGTATTACAATGACATTCAGCGATGCCCGGCTTGTCTTGATTTAGTTAATCCGAGTGAGTATTTGGTTGAGCAACAAGAGGCTGCGGTTATGGCTGCCCAGGTTCAGGTAGACATGGGCAACCAGGCTCTGCAAGCCAATACCATTGAAGCCGGTCGCCAGGCTTTTGGTCATTTTCAGAGGGCACTGCGATTTAATAACAACCTTCAGGGTATTGATAGCTTGCTCACTGAAGCACGAAATATGGGCACGGTAAAGGTTTTAATTGAACCTATTCCCACTCACTCGCGCAACCTAGAGCTAACCAACGAATACTTTGCCAATAGGATGTTCGAGTTTCTGGATGGGTTTAGCCGCGATCGTTTCGTGCAGTTTTTCTCGCATGGCGATATGGAAGCCTATGACATTCGTCCCGATCATATTCTTAGTCTTGAGTTTGACGATTTTGTGCTGGGCCAAACTCTTGTGGAATCTAAGACTAAAGAACTAAAGCGCGACAGCGTAATTGTAGGCCAGTACAAAGACAAGGATGGTGTTTCGCATGATGTATACGGCACAGTAAAGGCCAATTTTACGACTTATCGTAAAACCCTTGCTTCAACCGGCATTCTGAATTTTGAAATCAGAGATGCATACAGCAATCAGGTGCTTATTCAGCGAAAGCTGGGTGGCGAAGATATATGGCAGTATGAGTGGGCTTCTTTTAATGGAGATGAGCGTGCACTAACCAAGGAGGAGTTGCGAATGACTAAGCTAAAGGAGGTGCCGCCTCCTGCTCCTCAGGAATTATTTGCTGCTTTTATCGACAGAATCTACGATCAGGTGCTGGGGCAGGTAAGACAGCTCTATCGGAATACCCGAATATAGGCGTTGAATCCGGATTGCTAAGAAACCTGAGTTCGATGTAAGGAAGTAGTAAAATGTCCCCTTAGGACGTCATTGCGGAATTTTCCTCTGAAAACTTTACATACGCAAAGGAAAATATCCGCAATCTCATTTAGGCTCTG
>MDTG01266203.1_pt1 | contig 63445 bp, 67 predicted proteins | sample 811421 | NCBI WGS metagenome assembly MDTG01 (sample SAMN05326645, study PRJNA326480) | marine metagenome | isolation source: seawater | place: Pacific Ocean: South East | collected 2011
TAAGTCTCAAAGCAGCTGATAAACCACCAAATCCTGAACCAACTATTACAGTTTTCATATTGTTAATTTATATTTTTTTAAATTCGAAAGTAAGAAAATTTTTAATTAGATTTAATTTTTTTTAAGGCTTCTTTACTTTCCTCTAGTTTTTTTTGAAAAATATTATCTAATTTTGACTCATCTAATGTATTTTTGATGATTTCTTCTACTGAATTTATCGAAATATTTATCGCAGAACTCTTTATATCTTTAATTACTTGTTCTTTCATTTGTTTCATTTTCTCTTCGGCAGAATTTTTTTTTATCATTACAGATTTATCGAATTTCTCAGTCATTTGTTTAACCATTAAATCTGCATCTTTTTTTGCTTGATCTAAAATTTCCTTAGTATCTTTCGAAGCTGCATCTAATTTTGTTTGTGATTTATCTAATAATTTTTTCGTTTCTCTCCTTAATTCTTCGCTCTCATCCAATTCAGTCTTTATTTCAGAAATTAATTTGTTAAGTATTTCATTTATTTTTACTGGAACTTTAAAATAAAATAAAAGACCAAAAAATATAAAAAAAGATATTGCTACCCAAAAAGTTGAATCGAATACCATTACATTTTACTCCAATTTTTCATTTGTTCGTTTACCACAACTGTAATCTTACTTTGATTAATTTCTAAGCCAACAAATTTTTGAAAAATTTCAGATGTAGCCTCAATTGCAATTTTGGTAATTTTTTCTGGGTTTCTTTCTTTCATTTTAGTAATTTCCATCTCAACATTTTTTATATTTTCATTAAGACTATCGTCTAATTTAATTTTTTTTTTTATAAGTTCAGATTGTATTTTATCTTTGGATAAGTTAAATAATTCTTTTGCCTTAATTTTCGTGTCCGAAATTATCTTGCTATATTCCTCTAGTTTTTTTTCACTGTCTTGTTTTTGTTTATCAGCGATCTCAATGTTTTCCATAATTTGAGATTTTCTTCTTTCCAAATTATTTTTAATTCTTGGTAAAACAAACTTAGATAAAATTACAAACAATGTACCAAAGGTTAATATTAGCCAAAATATTTGTGAAAACCAGAATTCAGTATCTAGTTGAGGCATGCCTGCATTCTCAGCACTATTCAGAATGTTAAAATAACTATTTAAAACTATTAAATATAATATTAGTAGTCTCACAAAATAATTTAAAACGCAAATAAGATAATTAATGCTACGACAAGACCAAACAAACCTGTTGCCTCGGCAAGTGCAAATCCCAACAATAAATTAGGAAATTGTTTTTGGGCTGCAGATGGATTTCTCATCGCACCGGATAAGTAATTTCCAAAAATTATTCCTATTCCAACTCCTGCGCCAGCTAATGCTATAGCTGCTAAACCTGCTCCTATCATTTTTGCTGCTTCTAGTTCCATTTATCCTCCTTGTTTAATGGTGTAAATTTAATGCATCATTTAAATAAATGCACGTTAATATTGCAAAAACATAAGCTTGAAGAAAAGCAACTAGTATCTCCAAGCCTGTTAATGCAACTGAAAAACCAAGTGGAAGCCATCCACCAACAATTCCGAGACTTACAACAAAGCCCCCGAATACTTTCATCATAGTATGACCGGCCATCATGTTTGCAAATAGTCTTACTGACAAACTTATCGGTCTACTTAAATATGATATTATCTCAATAACTATTATTAATGGCAATAATATTACTGGCACTCCTTTGGGAACAAATAATTTTAAGTATCCTATTCCATGTTTTAAAAAACCAATAATAGTAACCCCAAAAAATATAAATGCAGCTAGCACAAATGTTACAATAATATGACTTGTAACTGTAAAAGCGTAAGGAATCATTCCAAACATGTTACAAAACAATACAAACATGAATAATGAAAATATAAAAGAAAAATAGGGTTTTCCTTTTGATCCAGCTGTATCACTTATCATTTTTGATATAAATGAATAACTAAGTTCTGCAAGAAGCTGAAATTTATCAGGTACTAGCAATTTTTTCCTTGATCCTAAATTAAAAATTAAAAGTATTGCTATTGAACTTATTATCATGAATAGACTTGCATTCGTAAAAGATAAATCAATATTACCTATTTTGATCTCAGGTCCGATTCTATAAACATTGAACTGGTACATTGGATTTGCTGCCATATATTCTATTTCTGTAATTTTTTCGCAGTTTTAATAACGTTCATTATTCCAGCTATAACACCAATTGAAAAGAATGTTATTATAAACCAGGGTTTAGTATCAAACCAATTGTCAAAAATAAACCCAATAATTGTCCCAACTACAACTGCTGCAACAAGTTCAGTGCTCATTTTAAAGGCTTGTCCCAAATTGGATTGTTCCGTATGATTTTGCTTAGATTTTATTTTACTCTTTGCAATTTTTAGGCGAGTTTTAATATTTTGGTCGTCTTTCATTAAGCCACCATAATCTCAGCCTTTTCGAGATCTACTGCTACTAACTGACTGATACCTTTTTCTGGCATAGTAACACCATACAATCTATTCATCTTTGACATTGTTAATGCATGATGGGTAACAATAATAAACTTTGTTTTTGTAATTTTGACTAATTCGTCTAGGAGATTACAAAACCGAGTAACGTTAGCATCGTCTAACGGTGCATCAACTTCATCCAAAACGCATATTGGAGCTGGATTTGTTAAGAAAACGGCAAAAATTAAGGATAGGGCAGTTAAAGCTTGTTCTCCACCTGACAATAGAGTTATAGATTGAAGTCTTTTACCCGGTGGACTAACAAGCATTTCTAAACCTGCATCTAAAGGATCATCAGAATTTATTAATTCGAGTTTAGCGCTACCACCATTAAAAAGTTTTGTATATACTTCGTTAAATTTTCTATTTACTTTTTCAAATGCTAAGAGGAGCCTTTCTCTTCCTTTTTGATTAAGTTCATTAATACTCTCTTTTAATTTAATGATCGCTGTCACTAAATCCGTTCTTTCTTTTTCCATTTTTTTAATTTCTGTCTTATATTTATCAGTCTCTTCATCCGCTCTTAGATTGACAGCACCTAATTTATCCCTATCTCTTTTTCTAGCGTCAAGTAATTCTTCTTGCTCTACAGAGTCTGGCGGTTCTTTATCTTTATCAAGATTTGAAAATTGAAGAATATTGTCCTCATTTAAATTTAATTCGTTCTCAATTCTCTCAAGCAAATCAGACCTTCTTTTGTTTAAACCGTCAATCGTTGCAGTAGAACTGGCTTTACGTTCTCTAATTTCAATTGAATTCTCGCTAATATCATTTAAAATTTTATTTTTAATTGTAACATTACTCTCGCTTTCGTCTATAATTTTTTGATCATTACTTTTTTCTATTTCAGTTAATCTTAAATTTTCAGTAAGTTGTCCTTTTTTCTCAGCTTGTCCTTTGGGTTTATTTTCTAGTTTTTTAAGTTCCTCTATAGTTCTATCTTTTCTAATTAAAAATTGTTTAATCGTTTTTTCAGAATTTGACAACAAATTTCTCCAACTACTGATTTCTTTTTCAATATTATTTATTCTTTCAGTTCTTTTTATTGACTCATTTTTTATATTTCGATTTTTACTATAGCTATTTGCATATTCTTCAATAATATTTTTAAAATTATCAAGGGTTATTATCGCTTCAATATTTTTTCCTTCTTGGACTTGTTGTTTTATCTTTTCAATTTCTTGTTTGAGCTTTAAATTAGAATTATTTAAATCTAAATTAGATTGTTTTTCAGTTTCGTAGTATTTTGAGTCAATTTCTATTAGTTCCTTTTTTTCCTCTTTTAGCCTTTTCTCGTTTGAATTAGCATCTATTATAACACTCTTTTCTCTATCCTGATCTTCATTAACTATTTTTAGATTCTCTTTTAGATTTTCAATCTCTTTGTAAATTCTGATATTTTCTTCATCTAAACTTTTTAGTTCTAAATTTAATCTTTGGATTTTAGATGAATTTTCAAAATTTTTTTGCTTAATTGGATCAATTTTTTTTAATTCATCCTTAATTTCATTTTTCAAATTGTTTATTTTATAATTTATTTTATCAAATTCGCTATCCGAATCTTTGTTTATCTCTTTTTCTAATTTTATCTCATTGTCTAAATCTCTTAGTTTCAAAAAATAAAGACCAGCCTCTATTTTTTTTATATCTTCGGAGATAGTCTTGTATTTATTGGCTTCTTCAGCTTGTTTTTGTAAATTGGCAAGCTGTTTTTCCTGCTGTTTTCTTAACTCGTCAGCTCTTTTTAAATTATTTTCTGCAGCACCTAGTCTAATTTCTGCTTCATGCCTTCTTGCATGCAAGCCGGAAATCCCCGCTGCCTCCTCTAAGATTGCTCTTCTATCATTTGGTTTTGCAGTAACAATTGAACCAATTCTTCCTTGGCTGATAAGGGATGGGGAATGTGCACCTGTTGAAAGATCAGCAAAAAACATTTGAGCATCTTTAGCCCTAACCTCTCTACCATTTATAGAAAATTTTGAACCTTTATCTTTTTCAATTTTCCTTTTTATCTCAATATTTGGAATTTCTTTATATTGGTGAGGACTTTCTAATCCATCATTAAATAAATTCAGTATTACCTCCGCAATATTCTTCGAGGGTTTATTAGAAGTTCCAGAAAATATAACATCCTCCATTCCGGATCCTCGCATGCTTTTTGCAGATGTTTCACCCATGCACCATCTTAACGCCTCAACAATATTTGATTTTCCACAACCATTAGGTCCAACAATTCCAGTTAGACCTTTTTCTATAAATAATTCAGTTTTATCTGCAAAAGATTTAAAACCATTTAATTGAATTTTTTTAAATTCCATCCAAATACTATAACAGTTTTTCTATAGCTTTTTTTATGTTTTTATATGATAAGGTTTTATCGAACTTTTTGCCGTTTATAATTATAGTGGGAGTTGAGTTAATATTATATTTTTTTACACCCTCGACTCGGTCATTTAAAATGTGATCTTCTAAACTTTCATCATTCAAACATTTTGTTGTGTCTAATTGATAACCTCCAGTTTCAATAGTGTCTTTTAAATTTAAGTTGAATTCCTCAATCGTTTTACCCTTTGCCCATTTGGCCTGATTTAAATAAAGGTAATGTAATAAATTAGATTTACCATCATTTCTACAGTGAGCTAACTTTGATGCATTTAATGCAGCTAAATCAAGAGGAAAATTTTTATACTGAATCGATACCAATCCTTTGTCTATAAAATTTTTTTTTAAGCCAGGGAGAACCTCCTTGTGAAAGTTTGCACAATGTGAGCATGTTAGTGACTCGTATAATAAAATATTTACAACGGAACTGGAATTTCCATCTAAAATCGGTTTAATATTGTCTGCTTTAATTGAATTAAATAGCAGTAGACCAAAAAGAATAATTATAAATTTTATTTTATTCATTTATTTTTAAACACCTTTATAAGGTTTTGCAGAGAGTTTTTGATATTTTTGTTTTTTATATTATTTAAATTATCATAAAATTTTTCTTTTGACTCATGTTGCGAAATTATCTTAAGATCTTTTTCTTGTTTGTTAAATGTAATTATCTTTATCTTTTCTAACACATTGTATCCAAAAAAAGAATTAATATTGTCTATAATAATCTTTTTTGAAAACTCTAAATCGACCTCTTTACCTCTTTGAATCATGATATCTAAAGTTGAACCTTTTATCTTGTTAGAATTTTTATATTTCATCGGAAAACTAAATTTAAATAAGTCGTTACCCACTAAATACTTCCAGTTTTCGAGAATTTCTGGATATATTGTCCCCTTTTTTTTTATAATTTTTTTTATTTTTGTGGGTAAAGTATCTTTGAAAGATCTTAAACCTTGAATGCTGTTGGTTCTCTGCTTAGAATATTTTTTAAAATACATATGAAAGATCAATTTGTAGCAAATAAAATTCTTAATTGGTATGATTTAAATAGAAGACGTTTACCATGGCGGAAAAATGTTTCTAGACAAAAAAGACAGTATTATACTTTGATAAGTGAATTTATGTTACAACAAACGCAAGTTTTAACTGTAATTCCATATTTTGATAAATTTATCAAAGAAATTCCTGATATTAAAAAACTATCCAGGGTTGATACTTCAAAATTATTAAAACTTTGGGAGGGTCTTGGATATTACTCAAGAGCAAGAAATTTAAAGAAAACAGCAAAATCTGTCATCAAAAATTTTGGAGGAAAAATACCTGATAATTTTAATGATTTAAAATCATTACCCGGGATTGGTGATTATACAGCAAGTGCAATTTTAGCTATTGCTTTTAATAAGCCATATATTCCATTAGACGGAAATATTGAGAGAATATTAAAAAGATATCTCTACTTACAAAAAAAAGATGACATCCATAAAGAAAATCTAGTTAAAAAAAAATCTGTATTGGGTTTTTCAAATCGATCAAGTGATTATGCCCAAGCCCTTATGGAATTAGGTGCATTAGTTTGTAAACCCAATAATCCTTTATGCCATCAATGTCCAATTATTGAAAAATGTAAATCTTTTAAAAAGAAGGATTTTATATTAAAAAAAAATATAAAAAAACATAAAGATAAATATTTTATTCTTAAGGTTTACAAAAAAAAACAAAAATATTTATTAATTAAAAATACAAAATTTAATTTCTTAAAAAATTTAAGCATATTTCCAATGCAGGAAATATATAAACCGAAAAAATTTAACAAAAATTTGAATATCAAAATGTCTAATATAAATATGAATATTAAAATACAATTTTCTAAAACAACAAAAAAATTTTCATCATTTCATTGGATTGATAAAAAAAAATTAGATAACTACATGCTTCCAACATTCACAAAAAAAGTTGTTAAATATATAGAAAGAAACTTATGAAAAAAATTGCAATAGTTGGTGCGGGTATTTCAGGGTTATATATCGCAAATCTTTTTAAACAAAGTTCAAATTATGAAATAACAATTTATGAAAAAAATAACTCTATTAATACAGATGAAGGTTATGGCATTCAACTTTCAGTTAATAGTGTTAAACTTTTAAATAAAATTGGATTCAGTAAATTATCTAATAACGAAAAATTTACTCCCGAAAAAATTAATTTTTTTTCAGTAAAATATTCTGATAAAATATGCGAATTAGATATTACAAAGTTCAATACATACGATAACAAGTATACTACTTTAAAAAGATCAACTCTTATAAATTTTTTAAAAAAGGATTTAGGAGATATTATTAAAATTGGTTTTAAAATTTCGAATATAAACGATCAAAACAAAAAAATTAAAATTTTTTTTGAAAATAATGAAGCTAAAGAATGTGATTATTTGATTATTTCTGATGGAGTTTTTTCAAAAAGTAAAAGCCTTATTTCAAACAATAAAGTAATACCTAAATATAATGATACATTAGCTATTAGAGGTATGCTGACCAAATCACCCGAAAATGTTGATAATAAAAATATAAATTTGTTTTTAGGTCCAAACTTTCATCATGTTATTTACCCACTAAACTCTAATGGTGATTTAAATTTTATTGCCATTATGAAATACTTTCTTTCATCAGAAGAACGTAAAAATCACTTGTTGTTTAGTAAGGATTCTTTTATCAATAAGATTTTGGAAAATGTTCCTAAGGAAAGTAAAAATCTTTTTAATTTAATTAATGAAATTAAAATTTTCCCCGTATTTGTTAGTGATAGTTTTTTCAAAATAAAAAATAATAATATTCATTTTATAGGTGATGCTTTTTTTGCATTCCCTCCATCGTTTGCTCAAGGAGCTTCCCAATCAATAGAAAGTGCTTTTGAATTGTTTAATAATATTGAAAATAAAACAGAAAAATATTTTTTTCGAAATCGTGTTAATAAAGTAAAGATGGTTAACAATAGGTCAAAATTTAATCAATATGCTTTTCATCTATCCAGTCCATTTACCACTTTTCTTAGAGATATTTTATTGAAAAGATTAGTCAAAAACAAAAAATTTTTAGAAATTTATCTTGGTAAAATTTATAAATTTTGAAAATATAAATTAAAAATTTTAATAATAATTTATATTATTTGGAAATAAGTCTTTGTCTTAACTCATTTATTGACTTTATAGAATTTCCCGTTTCGTAAAACCAATACGTCCAACCATTGCAACTTTCGGCGCCCAAAATTGTAGCTGCTACTTTATGAATTGAACCTTCTGCACTAGGATGCTTGATACTGCCATCTGCCATAATTTTTGCAGTAATTTTTTTTTTATTATCAAAAATTGTGGTCCCAGGTTTAATTATTCCAAGTTCCACTAATGAGCCAAAAGGTATTCTTGGTTTAGACCTGTTATTTTTTAGAGTATCTAAATAATCATCTTCGATTGGTTTTGTTTTCTTCAATCTTTGCTCAGCAGTTTTAAAATAATTTTTTTGCTTTTCAATACCGTAATAGTTTCTTCTCAATTTTTTAGCAACAGCGGCAGTTGTTCCTGAACCTAGAAACGGGTCTAAAATTAAGTCATTTTTATTAGAGGTAGCTAATAAAATTCTGTGAAGTAGAGCTTCGGGTTTCTGTGTTGAATGAATTTTTTTTCCATTTTTTTTAAGTCTCTCTGATCCATTACAAATTGGCAATTCCCAATTTGATCTCATTTGCAGATCATCATTTAAACATTTTAAAGATTGGTAATTGAAAGTGTATTTAGACTTTTCAGTTTTTGATGCCCAAATTAAAGTTTCATGAGCGTTAGTAAATCGGGTTCCTCTAAAATTAGGCATCGGGTTTTTCTTATTCCATATAACATCATTCAGAATCCAGAAACTTAAATTTTGCATTGCGGTGCCAATTCTAAATATATTGTGATAACTTCCTATTACCCATATCGCTCCATTTTTTTTTAAAATCCTCTTACATTCACTTAGCCAAGCATAAGTAAAATCATCATATTTTTTAAAATTCTTAAATTTATCCCACTTATCATTTACAGCACAAACTTTAGATCTATCTGGTCTGACAAGTTCATTTTTTAATTGTAAGTTATACGGCGGATCGGCAAAAATTAAATCGAAACTTTCTTCAGGTATTTTTTTTAGTTCCTTAAAAATGTCTCCATTAATAATTTTATTTTTTAAATTTAACTCGTTCATTTTAGAAATACGATTAGACTCCAGGTTGGAGTCTTCGTCAACTTATGATTGAATTAATTTTAATAAATTGTGTCCCTATTTATTTAGGACTCAATATATTGTGTATAGGTTTGAATGTTTTTCTATGATATTTTGTTATTCCATATTTTCTAATAGCTTGAATATGAACTTTTGTTCCATATCCACAATTTTTATACCATTGATATTTCATGAAATTCTTTGAAATTTTTTTCATTAGATTGTCCCTAGAAACTTTTGCAATAATTGAAGCAGCTGAAATTTGAGGAATTTTGTTATCACCTTTAATTACACATTTTAAATTGTAATTTTTCATTTCTGGTATTTTATTCCCATCAATCAATACAATTAACGGTTTTTTCTTTAAATTTTTTATTGCTCTTTTCATAGCTAACAAGGATGCATTGAGTATATTAAATGTTTCAATTTCTTTGACTGAAGCAGATCCAATAGACCAATACGAGTTCATTTTAATATATTTCTCTAAAATTTCTCTTTTTTTTTTTGATAATTTTTTAGAATCTTTGAGTTTACTTATATTACATGTTTTTTTTAGTATAACAGCTGATGCATATACCGGCCCTATTAAACTACCTCTACCAACTTCATCAACACCTGCGATTTTTATATCATTGTTAAATATTGATTTTGAGCTCATCGATCTTTCTTCTCACCTCTTTTAAATCTTGCCAAGAAAATTTTTTTTGATCTGTTTTCCTGAGTAAATAAGCAGGATGAAAAGATATCATAGATAGAAAAGTTTTGTTTTTAATTATTAACTCTTTCCAAGTACCTCTAACTTCTGAGATTTTATTATTTATCCCAAACATGGAATTCATAGCAGTACTTCCTAAGAATATTAAAATTTTTGGGTCTATTATTGATATATGTTCTCTTAGATAAATCGAATATTTATTTATCTCAGAAATTTCTGGCTTCCTATTTAATGGCGGTCTATAATTAACAACATTTGTAACATAAACATCATTTCTATTAATATTTATAGCTTTTAGCATGTTATTCAAAAGTAAACCCGCTTCCCCCACAAAAGGTTTACCTTTTTCATCCTCTGTTTGACCTGGAGCTTCTCCAATAAGCATTAAAGGACTATTTATATCCCCATCACCAAATACAATGTTTTTCGAAATTTTTTTTAATTCACAATTATTTATTTTTAAAATTTTTAATTTTAAATTTTCTAATAATTTTGTTTTATCGTTAACTATACTTATTTTTTTTAGTCTATTAATTGGATAGCTAGAAAAATTAAATTTGTTTTTATAAAAAAAATCTTTGAAATTTTTGCTTTTTTGATTTAAGTTATTTTTTTTCATATTCATAAATTATGCCTAAAATTGTAAATTTTTTGATAGTATTTCTTTTATATCAATCAGTCACATTTTCAAAAATAAATACAAACCAGGATTTCAACCACAAGTATTTATCTAGTTATTTTTCAGGAATATTTTCTTTAAATAAACAAAATTCAGAGGAATCTTTGAAGTTTTTAGAAAAATCAAAATTAATACAAGACAAACACCAAAATTACTTAAGAAATTACCTCATCTCTTTGATAATTAACAAAAAGGTAGATGTAGCTTTAAACAAAGCAAAGCAGCAAAAGAATAAAAATAATTTTTTTTTTGAGAAAGAACTTCTTTTATCAGTTGAAAGTATAAAAAAAAAAGACTTTCGAGATGCCAGACTGCATCTAAACAAATTATTAGAATCAGCTGAACTTAATAAAGCATATAACATTATTTTATTTGAGACTTTAAATAATTACATAAATGTTTTTAATGCGAAAGATATAAAAGTTTATAAAAATAACAAATTTGGTGAGATTGATAATATAAATTATGCATTTATGAACTGTTATTTAAATAACAATAAAACAGAACAATTATTTACCAACTATATAAATTCTGATAGTAAAAATTCTAGATATATCTATTTTTATATAGATCATTTAATAGAAAAAAAAAAAAATCAAGAAGCTTTAAATATATTAAAAAATATCAATCAACTTGATAGCACCTTATTACTATCCCAAGTACGATTTTGGGCAATGAATTCAAACTATGACAAAATAAATAACCTTTTTTCATGCAAAAATGAGAAAGATTTAATTGCTGAATTCTTCTACTTAATTTCAAACCTTTATTCTTCGCAGGGATATTTTATAAATTCGAATTTTTATTTAATTTTAGCAAATTATTTAAATCCAGACTTTTATTTTAACTCTACCTTATTAGTTGAAAATTATTTAGATGATCAAAAATACAATTTAGCAAAAAAAGAATTAGAAAATATTTCAAATGAGGATCTTATTTATGAATGGTTCAAAATTAAAAAAAAAGCGTCAATAATCCAAATTCAGAAAAATAAAAATGAAGCATTAGATTATATTAAAAAAAAATTTCTAAAATTAAAAAAACCTAATAATAAAATACGTTTTGAAATGGCAAATATTTTAAGAAACTTTGAAGATTACGATGAAGCTATAAATATTTATACAAAACTTATAAAGTCAAATAACTTTAATAAAAATGAGTATGCGGATCTATTGTATAAAAGAGGGACTTGTTATGAAAGAAAAAAAAACTATTTAAATGCCGATAAGGATTTTTTAGAATCTTTGAATACTTTTCCAAATGAACCTTATGTGTTAAACTATCTAGGATATAGTTGGCTTGAAAGATCACATAAAATTAATCAAGCAATGGAACTACTAAAAAAAGCATACAATTTAAGAAAGGATGACCCTTATATAACAGACTCAATTGGTTGGGCTCATTTTTTGTTAGAGGATTTTATAAGTGCAGAAAAATATCTTCAGAAGGCGGTAATGCTCATGCCTTATGATCCAATAGTAAATGATCATTATGGCGATGTTCTTTGGAAATTAGAAAAAAAAATACAAGCTAGATACTTCTGGAGTTCAGTTTTAAATTTAGAAAACACTGATGACGAAATGAAAAAATCTGTAAAAAAAAAAATAGAATTTGGTCTATAAAATAGTGAATAAAACTTTTTTCACTAAATCTTTCGCAAAAATCAATTTGTGTTTAAATATCGTAAATAAAAAAAAGGAATATCATTTATTGCAAAGCCTTTTTTCATTTATATCTCTTCATGACAAAATTTACGTTAGCAAAATAAATAGAAAAAATCATAAGATAGTCTTTAAAGGGAAGTTCTCTAATAATATACCAAAAAATAATACACTAAGTAAGACATTTAAAATTCTAGAAAAAAAAAAACTTTTAAAAAATAAATATCTGGTTAAGGTAGAAAAAAATATTCCACAGAGATCAGGCATGGGTGGTGGATCTATGAATGCCGCTTCCTTAATTAACTTATTGGTTAGAAACAAAATATTAAGAATCAAAAAAAAATTACTTTTAAAAATATGTGATGAGATTGGCAATGACGTAAAATTAGGACTTCAAAAAAGAGTAGTTTTTTTAAATAAAAACAAACTAATTAACTTATTTAACTATAAAACCAGATTTTATGTACTTTTGTTCATGCCAAAACAAGGATGCCGAACTAAAGAAATTTTTTCCAAAGTAAAAAAGTTTTCTAGCCCTTATAGGAATATTAAAAAAACATTGAATAATCTCAAGGATTTGAAGAATGACTTACAAACTGTTGTTTTAAAAAAGTTTCCAAAAATAAATGGTATATTGATCTTCCTTGAAAAAACCCAAGGATTAGAATTTGTAAGAATGACTGGATCTGGGTCATGTTTTGTCGCCTATTTTAAAAAGAGAAAAGATTGTATAAATGCAATTGAAAAATTTAGGAAAAATTACCAAAATTATTGGTCAGTTTTATCTAAAACTATATAAATTACTAAAGTTTATGTTATAAGAATTTTACTTTGGGGCGTAGCCAAGTGGTAAGGCAGCGGTTTTTGGTACCGCCATTCCTAGGTTCGAATCCTAGCGCCCCAGCCAGATATGCTAAAAACATTACTAGATATATTTAAAAAAAAAGAAATAAATATAAGTGAAAAAATTCAGAGCATCCAAAAAATTTATCCTATAAAAAAAATATTTTATTGTATAAATAATTACTCTGAAAATAGTGAAGTAAGATATGTTGGTGGCTGTATAAGAAAATCTATAATAAATGAAAAAATTGATGATGTTGACTTAGCAACTAACTTAAACCCAAGTGAGTTGGAGCAGTGTTTATTTAAAAATAATATTAAATATATTAATACTGGCAAAAAATTTGGGACACTAACACTTTTAGTCGAAAATCATAAATTTGAGATAACATCTTTGAGAAAAGATGTAGATACAGATGGACGTCATACAAAAGTAAAATATACAAAAAACTGGAGAGAGGATTCGGAAAGAAGAGATTTTACTTTTAATTCAATATACTCGAACTTAAATGGTGAGCTTTTTGATCCATATAACGGAAAAAAAGACTTAATAAAAGGAGAAGTTAATTTTATAGGAAATACCGTTGAGAGAATAAAAGAGGATTATCTTAGAATTTTAAGATATGTAAGATTTTTTTTGAATTATTCAAAAACAAAACACAAACCCGAAGTTATTAGTGCTATAAAGCAAAATATTGTGGGAATACATAAGTTATCAAAAGAGCGTTTGCTAGACGAGCTAAAAAAAATTATACTTTCTGATGGTTTTTTACGAATAAATGATGATGAATTATCAAAAGAAATTATTAAGTTAATTTTTCCACAAATCAAAAATTTTACAGTTTTAAAAGATAATAATAAAAAAAGTCTTGAAGATTTGATAAAAAAGAAGGATTTTATATTTATAATTAGCCTTCTTATTATAGATTTTACAGATAACACAGATTTTTTTTTACATAAATATAATTTTTCAAATAATGACAAAAAAAGGATTATTTTTCTTAAAGAAATATTTAATAAACAAAACGAAAAAAGCTTTCTAGAAAAACGAAATTTAAAAAAAATACTTTATATGCATGGTCGCGAGAGAGTACTAGATATTTTAAGGTTTCAATTATTTTATTCTAAAAATAAAGAAAAAATTGTAAATATGCTTTCTTTTTTCAATAAAGAGGGAATACCTACATTTCCAATAAAAGCTGGCTTATTAATAAAAAATTATAATTTTAAGCAAGATAAGATTTTAGGAAGCAAACTTAAGGATTTGGAAAACTATTGGATAAACAATGATTTTCAAATCACAAAAAAAGAAATTAGTAAAATTGTTAAAAATTAAAGGTATTTTACGTCAACGATTTCAAAATTTTTATTTCCTGCAGGAGTTTTAATTTCAACAAAGTCTCCTTTATTCTTTCCTATTAAACCTTTACCTATGGGTGATTGAAAAAAGATGAGTTTATTTTTGATATTTGCTTCATCTCTACCAACAATTTTGTAATCTAAATTTTCATCATTATCTAAGTCTTTTAAAAATACTGTTGATCCAAAAATTACTTTTCCTAAATTTTCTATCTTTGTAACATCTATCACATTCGCTCGTGCAATCATATCCTCTACTTCTTGTATTCTTCCTTCGTTTAAAGATTGCTGTTCTTTTGCTGCATGATATTCAGCATTCTCTTTTAAATCACCATGCGACCTTGCCTCCGAAATTGCATTGACTATTTCTGGTCTTTTTTTCTCTTTTAAAAAAATAAGTTCGTCAGATAACTTTTTTAAACCTTTTACTGTAATTGGTTCTTTATTCATATCTTCATTTCCATTTCGCTACCGGAGGAAGTGACATTAAAATTGCCTCTACATTCCCTCCAGTTTGAAGACCAAATCGTGTACCTCTATCGTACAAAAGATTAAACTCAACATATCTCCCTCTTTTTATAAGCTGTATATTTTTATGTTTGTTATTCCATTTTTTGTTTTTATTTAATGATATAATTTGATTAAAGATATTAATAAAAGTAATACCTAAATCTCTAACAAATGAAAAATCTTTGTCCCAACTATCTTTTTTATAATCAAAAAAAATACCACCAATTCCACGTTGCTCTTTTCTGTGGGCTAAAAAGAAATAATTATCACACCACTTTTTATATCTTTTAAATAATTTTTTATTGTGTCTATCGCACATTAATTTTAATTTATTGAATAAAATTTTTTTTACTTTTTTATCTTTAAAACACGGAGTTACATCTAGGCCTCCACCAAACCATCCATGGTTAGTATAAATATACCTTGTATTAAAATGAATTGCAGGCACATGTGGATTTTTCATATGCATAACAATTGAAATTCCTGATGCCCAAAAATTATTACTCTTATTGGTTCCTGGTATATTTTTTTGAAAATCTTTAGAAAGTTTTCCGTATACCTCAGAAAAATTTACGCCAACTTTGTCGAAGATTTTTCCATTTTCAAGTATTTTAGAGCATCCACCACCTTGATCATTTTTAGAGTTTCTTTTCCATTTTTTTGTGATGAATTTTGATGAACGATTTTCAATCCTGATAATTTCCTCACAAATTAAGTCTTGTAAACAATTAAACCAATTTTTTACTAATTTTTTTTGAATTTCCTTTTCCATTTAAAAACTGTTTTGATTGATTGCTTTTGATATAACAATTGATACTGAAGATGAAAGATTAAGAGATCTTTTTTTCTTTGCAATTGGTATAGTAAGTCTGCAGTCTACTTTATCGTGAATATTTGTTGGAACACCTGTGCTTTCACGTCCAAATAAAATTGTATCATTTTGTCTAAATTCAAAATCTCCATAGGACTGTTTTGATTTTGTTGTCATCAATATAATTCTTGACTCCTTCTTTTTCGTAAAAAACTCATTAGTGCTTTTATAAAAAAAAACACTTTTACTATCATAATAGTCCATTACAACTCTTTTAAAACGTTTATCATTAATCAAGAATCCACACGGTTCTATTATTTCAAGTTCTATACCCATACATGAGCAAGTTCTGATAATTGCTGCTGTATTTTGAGGAATGTCAGGTTGATAAAGAGCAATTTTAAACGCTAATTTAGGTTCTTTATGTGTCATTCTTACTCTAGAAAAATTTAACTTTTATATTATATGAATTCATATATTAAATGTATTTAACAATTTTAGAATGTCAGATCAAAATAAATTAAACAGAAGAGACTTTATTTTTACAGCTTCGACTGCGGTTGGGGTAGTAGGGGTAGGAGCGGCTGCGTGGCCTTTGATTGATCAGATGAATCCAGACGCTTCTGTTAAAGCTTTAGCGACTACGGAAGTAGATGTGAGTTCCGTTCAACCAGGACAATCAATTACTGTCTTATGGAGAGGCAAACCTGTTTTTATTAAAAGAAGGACTGAAAATGAAATTTTAGAGGCCAAGTCTGTTAATTTGGGCGAGCTTAAACATCCAGAAAAAGATGAGGAAAGAGCAGCAAATCCAGAGTGGCTAGTAATGCTTGGTGTTTGCACACATCTTGGATGCGTGCCTCTAGCTGATAAAGGAGACTATAAAGGATGGTTTTGTCCTTGCCATGGTTCTCATTATGATACATCTGGAAGAATTAGAAAAGGACCAGCTCCTACAAATTTAGAGATACCAAAATATGAATTTGTAAGTAGTAACACTATCAAGATTGGATAAATTTTATGAGCGATCACGAATATCAACCTAAGTCAAAATTTGGAAAATGGTTCAATGACAGATTGCCTCTTTTAACATTAGCAAATCATTTAACTGATTACCCAACCCCTAAGAACTTAAACTATTGGTGGACTTTTGGTGGAATTTTAACTTTTTGTCTTATTACGCAAATAATAACCGGACTTGTATTAGCAATGCATTATATTGCTCACGCAGATATGGCATTCAGCAGTGTTGAGCATATTATGAGAGATGTAAATTATGGTTGGCTAATAAGATATATTCATGCCAATGGTGCATCAATGTTTTTTTTAGCAGTTTACATTCATATCTTTAGATCATTATTTTACGGATCTTATAAAGCTCCAAGAGAGATAATTTGGATCCTAGGAATTATGATTTATTTATTAATGATGGCTGCTGCTTTTATGGGATATGTATTACCTTGGGGTCAAATGAGTTTTTGGGGAGCGACAGTTATTACAAATCTTTTTAGTGCGATCCCTTTAATAGGTGAAAGCATAACAACATGGTTGTGGGGAGGGTACTCGGTAGATAACCCTACCTTAACAAGGTTTTTTACATTACATTATTTAATTCCTTTTTTGATATTAGGTTTAGTTGTACTTCACATTTGGGCATTGCATGTACCTGGTAATAATAATCCAATTGGTATTGATATAAGGAAACCATCTAAAGATACAGTATCTTTTCATCCTTATATAGTAATTAAAGATTTGTTTGCTCTATTGTTATTTTTAATTCTATTTGCTTTTTTTGTTTTTTATTCACCGAATGTATTAGGTCATGCTGATAATTATATTGAAGCTAATCCATTAGTAACACCTGCACATATTGTTCCCGAATGGTATCTTTTACCTTTTTATGCAATTTTGAGATCTATACCAGACAAATTAATGGGTGTTATTGCAATGTTATCCGCGATTTTAATTTTAGCTGCCTTACCTTGGCTTGATACTTCTAAAGTTAGATCAGCAGTTTTCAGACCATTATACAAACAATTCTATTGGATACTGGTGATTGATGTTTTGGTGTTAGGTTATGTTGGGGCTATGCCTGCAGAGGGACTTTATTTGTTACTAGCAAGAATAGGAACAGCTTATTATTTTGCACATTTTTTGATAATACTACCTATTTTAGGTAAAATTGAAAAAACAACTCCTTTACCTATGAGTATTTCAGAACCAATTTTAGGTGGATCCATACAGGCAGAACCAGTAAAAAAAGTTGAGGAAAAATTCAAAAACTTTTGATGACCAGACAACTTAAACTTTTAGTCATTTCAATTTTTCTTTTTGTACCAATCTCAACAAATTCAGCTGAGAATTCGAATAATTTATTGACAACAGATTGGAGCTTCAAAGGACCTTTTGGCAAATTTGATAGAGCTTCATTACAAAGAGGATATCAAGTTTACCAAGAAGTTTGTGCATCTTGTCATTCTGTTAAATATTTATCATATAGAAATTTATCTGAAAGTGGGGGCCCTGAATTTACTATAGACGAGTCAAAGGCTATAGCAGCTAGTTTTGAAATACTTGATGGTCCTAACGCAGACGGAGAAATGTTTTTGAGACCTGGAAGGTTATCTGACAAATTATTAATGCCCTACAAAAATGAGCAAGAAGCAAAAGCTGCTAATGGAGGAGCATATCCACCGGATATGTCGGTTCTTGTAAAAGCAAGGAAAGGAGGAGCTGATTACATATACTCAGTACTTCTTGGATATGAAGATCCACCTTTAAATATTAAATTAGATGAAGGTGTATATTATAATAAATATATGTATGGTAATAAAATTAAAATGCCAGCTCCATTATCAGACGATTTAATTGAATATACTGATGGTACTAAAGCAACAGAGGAACAAATGGCTAAAGATGTAGTAAACTTTTTGATGTGGACAGCAGAACCTCATTTAGAGCAAAGGCATAAAATTGGATTTAGAGCTATTGCATATTTAATAATATTAACAATTTTAGTTTATTTTAGCATGAAGAAAATATGGTCACGTGTTGAAACGAAAATTTAATACATCTCCATCTTTAACAATATAATCTTTACCTTCTAATCTAATTTTTCCATTACTTTTACAATTAGTCCATCCAGAATTCAGAACAAATTCATCGTATGAAACTGTTTCAGCTCTAATAAATCCTTTTTTAAAATCACTATGAATTTTTCCCGCTGCATCAGGCGCAGTACTATTTTTTTTTATTGTCCATGCTCTTGTTTCCTCAAGACCAGACGTAAAAAAAGTTTCAAGATTTAAAAGTTTATAACCTTTTTTGGTTAAATTTGTTAAACCTGTTTCCTTAATTCCCATTAAATTCATAAAATTTTTTTTTTCACTACATTCTAGCTGATTAATCTGATTTTCAATTTCAGCAGAGATTATTATAGTGTTTTCGATATTATTTTTTTTTTGGATTTCACTCGATAATCTATTTCCTGATGAAATACTCTTTTCGTCAACATTGCAAACATAAAGTTTAGGTTTAAGTGTTAATAAACCTGATTGTTCTATGATTTTAGCTTCAAATGATTTATGTATTCCACATAAATCTTTATCATTATCTAGGTAATCTTGTACTGTTTTTAATAAATTTACTTGACTAGTTTGTAATTTTTTCTGGTTTTTTTTATCTAACCTTTTTTGAATAGAGTCTAAATCTGCAAGTTTTATTTCTGTTTCTATTATATCTAAATCACGAATTGGATTTACATCTAAATTAACATTTTGAATATCTTTAGATTCAAAACATCTTATTAAATGAATTATTGCATCAACCTCTCTTATATGAGAAAGAAATTTATTACCTAAACCCTCTCCTTTAGAGGCACCTTTTACCAAACCAGCTATATCGACGAAGGTTATAGTTGTGTATATTTTTTTTTTGGAATTTGATATATTATTTAATACATTAACTCTTTCATCAATAATTGGAACTACACCAACATTTGGATCTATAGTACAGAAAGGAAAATTTCCTGATTGAGCCTTTGAAGAATTCGTTAAAGCATTAAACAAAGTCGATTTACCGACATTAGGCAAACCTACAATACCACATTTTAAACTCATTATTTGTTATTTATAGTGCTTGAAAATAAATCTAGTTTTTTATCAATCAATATTGCTAAATTGTCTGTAATATTATTTAATATTTGTTCAAGCTCCTCTTTTTCTTCCTCTTCAAAATCTTTAAGAACAAAATCTGAAATTGAGACTTGACTTTTTGGTTTACCAATACCTATTCTAACTCTTGAATAATCTTTCCCAATAAATTTATCAATTGACTCTATGCCATTATGTCCAGCGCTCGATCCTCCAAATTTGGCTTTTATTTTTCCAAAATCAATATCAAGATCATCGTGAAAAACTATTATGTCCTCCGCATCTATTTTAAAATATTCCATCAATTCTCTTATACAAATTCCTGAATTATTCATGAAAGTTAAAGGTTTTATAGCATATACCTTTTTATCATTTATATTGCCTGTTGTAAGTAGCCCTTTAAATTTTGGTTTTTGCTTAGAAAGTTTAAATTTTTGGTTTATTGCATCTATAATTTTAAAACCTATGTTGTGACGATTATTCTCCGAATTCGGTGTAGGATTGCCCAGGCCAACAAATAACATCATTTAAATTTAAATTCTCTCAATTATTTTTTCTCAGGTTGAGATTTTTTTGTTTCAACTTTTTTATCCGATTCTTTCTTCTCACCCTCTTTTTTATCACCATCATTTCCACTTTTAGCGTCTGAGCTGGATGCATCATTTGGTGTTTCAACTGAGTCTCCTGATCCTTCTTCTCCTTCAGCTGCTTCCGCAGGTTTTTCTGGTTCCTTAATTACTGTTGGTGCTGCAACTGTAGCTATAACAAAATCTCTACCTTGGATTGTTGGTGTGACGTTCTCAGGTAATTTAATTGAGGAAATCTTAAAACTATGACCAATGTCTACTCCATCAAGATCTACAATTAACTCTCCTGGTATATTTTCTGATGGACATTTTAATTCTACCTTTCTTCTCACTATATTAAGCACTCCACCTCTTTTCAAGCCCGGCGAATTTTCTAAATTAACAAATTTAACAGGTATTTCTAAAATTACACTTGAACCTTTTATAACTCTTAAAAAATCTATATGTATTGGTTCGTCTGTTATTACATCAAACGATATGTCTTTAGGTAGAACATTTTCATCTTTACCCTCAATTTTTAAATTAATAATTCTAGATAAAAAGTTCTCCTTTTCCATCAAATTTTTAAGCAGTTTTTTGATACGGTAATTTTTTGATTATCAGATGAACCTCCATATAATATTCCTGGAACTTGACCTGATTGCCGAATTTTTTTTATATCACCCGAAGTGTTTGTTTTTCTGACGTTAGCTTCCAAAATATTCATAAGGAAAAAGCGTTTTAACTCATGTTATTAAATAAAACAAGTAAATTATTTGAAAAGGTAGGAAACAGAAGTGGAATTTGAAATACGCCTTATCGCTTCTCCCATTAAATTTGATACAGATAAAACTTCTATGTTTTTTGCGGACTTAATCTTGTTTGAGTTATCAATTGTATCAGTAATAATTAAATTTTTAATTGCTGATTTTTTTATTTTTAAAACAGCATCTCCACTTAATACACCATGAGTAATATATACATGAATTTCTTTTGCTCCTTTTTGTTTCAGAACTTTTGCAGCATTTACTATTGTGCCGCCAGAATCGATTATATCATCAACCATTATACAGCACTTATCTTTAACATTTCCTATAACATTCATTACTTCAGATTTTCCTGGCCCTGGTCTTCTTTTATCAATTATAGCTAATCCAGAGTTAATAAATTTACTTAATCCCCTGGTCCTTGCTACACCCCCAACATCTGGTGAAACACAAATAATGTTTTTTAATTTAATATTTTTTTTAATATGTCTTGCAAAAATTGGTGTTGCGAACAAATTGTCTACTGGAATATCAAAAAAGCCCTGTATTTGCCCGGCATGCAAATCTATCGTAACAACTCGATCTGCTCCTGCTTTTGTAATTAAATTAGACACTAATTTTGCCGAAATAGATGTACGTGGAACAACTTTTCTATCTTGTCTAGCATATCCAAAATAAGGGATAACTGCGGTTATATTCTTTGCGGAAGATCTTTTTAATGCATCTATGCACAATAGCATTTCCATTAGATTATCATTTGCTGGCGAAGAAATTGATTGAATAATAAATATATTATTACCCCTTATATTCTCATTAATTTCTATATAGATTTCTCCGTCCTTAAACTTTTTTATACTCGAATTCACTAAACGTTCTTTTAGATACTTTGATATTTTTTCACTAAGTTTTTTATTGCTATTTCCAGTGAGAATTTTCATTATTTGAAAAATTTATTTAATCATAATTATTGAAATATTTCTACCATAATCATTCTCTTTGTTAAATTTTGACCTTCGGGCACTGAAAAAGTAATTTTTTGGGTTATAAGTATTTTTTGCAATTATATCTATTTTACTAATTCCTAAATCTCTTAGTTGTGAGTAAATATATTTTTTAAGGCTAAAATATGTTTTATTTTTATATCTTTTAAAAAATTTCCTATTATTTTTTGATTGTTTTAAAAATTTTGACTTAAAATCATTTTTTACTTCATAATTTTGTTGACTTATACAGGGCCCTATTGCTGCAACTAAATTGACAGGCAAACAACCTTTTGTTTTTAAAAACTTAACTACTTTTATTATTACACCTTTATAGGCACCCCTCCAACCAGCATGAATGGCTGAAATCATTTTAAACTTGTGATCGTATATTAGCAATGGCACACAATCAGCAGTTAGTACACCAAGTGCAACTTTCCTTTGATTTGTAATTAAGGCGTCTCCTTCAAATTTATTATTAATTTTCTTGAGATTATTTATAAAAAAAAATTTATTACTGTGAACTTGATTAAGTAAAACTAATTTTTTATATGGTGACTTTAATTTTTGACATGCCTTCGATAAATTTTTTTTTACATTAATTTTTTTATCTAATGATCCTAAACCACAATTAAGGCTTTCATATATACCTTTTGAAATACCTCCTTTTCGATTTAAAAAGCAATGTTTTAAATCATTAAATTTTAATAATTTTTTGGATAGATACATTAGTTAAAACCCAAAAAATTTTCATTTTTATTTTTGTAAGCAAATATTACTTTAAACAAATCTCCCATAAATTCTTTATGAAGAAGTCTTAAAAGAGTAAAATTTACATCATTTTTTTGTTTAGAATTCATTTTCATACCTAAAATTTTTGACCTTTCTATAATGCCCATTCTTTCTAAAAAAAATTTCTGCGACACGACATTTTTAACCTTTAATTTCTCTTTCAAAAAAAACTCATGGACTAAATTGAAGTTTACAAGTGAAGTAATATCTATATCTCCATAATTATTTACAATTTCGTTAATATCTATCTTTTTGTTTTTCATTACGGCTTGAATAGTATTTTTATTTAAAGGTTTAATAAAACCATAATCTATTAGTAAAATACCACCTTTGTGTTTTATGATTTTTTTTGTCATTTTTCCTAGTTCTACAAAACCTTTTTTTGGGTATTCTATAAACTTTAATTTTTTTAAAGCACTGAAGGAATTAATTTTATCTGTGTCTTTTTTTGAAGCATTTTTAAATGTTTCATTCAAACCGTTTTTATTAATAAAATAATATTTTTCTTTTATTTTATTTCTGTCTCTCAAAAATTGTTTGATTGGTATCGCATCAAAAAATTCATTTCCATAGAAAATAATAGGACCATCTTTAACTTTATTAAAGTTTGAAATCCATTTAACTTTTTTGTTATTTATTTTGTTTTTTTGTTTTCTTTTCAAGTAATCACTCTTCTCATACATAAATATATCTATCGATTTATAAAATTTAGGAAATCTTTTAAAAGTACTTATTAAAACTTCTGCCATGCTTCCGTCACCAGGTCCAAGTTCCACTAAATTAAATTTTTTTGGTTTCCCAAATTGTTCCCAACTTGAAACAATCCATATTCCTACAATTTCAGAAAATAAATTTGAAATTATTGGAGCAGTTATAAAATCTCCTTTCTTACCAAAGGATATATTATTTGTGTAATAACCAAATTTTTTATTATAAAGAGCATCTTCAACAAATTTGTCCAATGGAACCATTTTATTTAATTTAATTTTTGTATTTTTTAAATTATTTTTCATTTTTTTTGTAATAAAGTAATATTCCAACAAATATCATAGCTGAGCTTAAGATCATGCCTACAGTTAAATACTCAATAATATTTCCAATATGTTTATCAGGTTCCCTAAAAATTTCAGATACAATCCTAAAAATTCCATAAAAAACACAAAAACTACTAGCGCAAAGTCCAAGTCTGTATTTTTTTTTAAAAAAAATAAAATTTAATATAATAAATAATACTATTCCTTCTAAAAATGCTTCATACAATTGAGAAGGATGCCTTGATAAATTATCTACTGTTGGAAATATCACTCCCCAAGAAACATTTGTAACTTTACCCACAAGTTCTCCATTTATAAAGTTTGCAATTCTCCCAAAAAAAATACCAATAGGTGCAGATACTGCTATGACGTCTAAATATAAATATTTATTAATTTTTGTTTTTTTTGAATATATTAATGTCGCTACAAATACACCAACCAAACCCCCATGAAATGACATACCTCCATTCCAAACCATAAATATTTCTATCGGATTTTCTAAATAATATTTGAGATTATAAAATAAAATATAACCTAACCTACCACCAATTATAATACCTATTATTAAATAGCCAATTAAATCATCAAATGAATTATATATAGTCCTATCTTTTATCAATTTTTTTTTTATATACATCCATCCAAAAATTATTCCGAATATATATGCCAAGGAATACCACCGAATTTCTAAAGATAATATTTCAAATGCAACTGGATCAAAATTATTAATATACATGATATTTTATTTAATTAGAGTATAATATTTCAAGATATAAAAAAATGTCAAAATCAAAATTTATTATAGAGAAACTTTCAGAATTATTTGAACAAGGAATTATATCCTATAAAGATTTAAGTCAGGAATTAATAAATATCATTAAATCTCGAAGAGATGATATTGTTTTAAAAATGAAAATAACAACAAAAGAGGAGACGGAAATTCTGAAAAAAAGAATTGAAAAGCTAGAGTTAGAGATAATTAAAATAAAGAAATCTAAAAAGGCAAGGAAATCCTAACCAAAAGACCACCTAATTTAGATTTATCTAAAATAATTATTCCTCCATGTGATCTGACAACATCTGATGCTATAGATAGGCCAAGACCTACACTCGATTTTGCATCACCTCTACCCTTATTTATTTTATAAAATGGTTTAAAAACATTCTCATATTCGTTTTTTGAAATACCAGGTCCATCGTCTTCGATAGTCAAAATAAAATTTTTATTTATTTTTTTCGCGTTTATTTCAACCTTACTCCCATATTTTATAGCATTATCTGTAATATTTATTAAACATCTGGAGATTAAATTTTTCCTTCCATTAAATTTTATATTTTGTTCAACTTTAAACTTTATGATGTTTTTATTGTATTTATTTAATATTGAGACAATAGCCTCAGAAATATTGAAATTTTCAGTTGTTTCTGATGATCTTGATCTAGCAAAATGTAAGTATTCATCTAACATTTTTTCCATTTCCTCTATATCCTCAGATAATTTTTTTGAAATAATAGGGTCCTTTATGAAGGCAAGCTGAAGTTTTATTCTTGTAAGGGGGGTACGTAAATCATGGCTTATACCTGATAGCATCTCAGATCTTTGATTTAAATGTCTTAGAATTCTTTTTCTCATTCTATCAAATTCAAAACCTGCTTTTCTTATTTCTAGAGCACCAGAGGGTCTAAATTCAGAGATGTCTTCACCTCTTCCAAATCTTTCAGAGGCTTTAGCAAGATTTACTATTGGCCTTGTTTGATTTTTAAGAAAAATTAATGCAATTATAATTAGTAATAACGCTGGAAGTGTTATCCATAAAGCGAATAGTCTTGCAGATGAGCTTGTCACTCTTTCTTTCGGTATAAAAAATTCAAAATAACCATTTATATATTTTATTTTTAAATCAATTAAATCCTGAAACTTTGTAGTATCAAACCAATAATTTAGTGATCTAGCTTTGAGTTCTCGCCTTAGCGTTCTGTCCATCGGACTAAACCACCTTTCCATATCTTGATCAGGCAAATTTCCAAAAGTTTGAAATTTTACTGTAAAGTTATGATGTTCTTCAAATAATTCGATTAAATTATCTTTATTATATTCTTTACTATCGTAAGCATCTAAAAAGAACTTTATTTCACCTATTAAAGCGTGAGTCATTCCTTTATTAGTTTTTATCCATAAACTGTCAAAGAAAACAATTGAAATTGTAATTTGTAAAATAATTATAGGTGCAGCGACTATTAATAACGCTCTATAAAATAATCTTTTAGGCAGAATTTGTTTAATTAATTTATTCAACCCAAAGAACATATCCAGATCCTCTTATAGTTTGTAAATATTTGGGGTTTTTTGGACTTATTTCGATTTTTTTTCTAAGTCTTGTAATTATAACGTCTATTGATCTTTCCTTAGAGATATTTATTAGATTTCCTATTTCGATCCTTGAAAATATTTTACCAGGCTGATTTATCATTTTTTCTAAGATTATTTGTTCCGTTGGATTTATTCTGTAATCTTGATTATTTTTTGAAATAATCAATTTTGTTAAATTAATTTCTATATTTCCAAATTTAATTTTTCTTAGCATATTTTTTTTTTTTGTTTTAATTAAAATATTTTTAATTCTTAGAAGCAACTCTTTTGGTTCAAATGGTTTTGGAAGATAGTCGTCAGCACCAACTTCAAGGCCTGTAACTCTTTCTTTTGGTTCTCCTTTTGCTGTTAAAAGAATTGTTGGAGTATTTATTTTTTTTTTATTCTCTTCCAAAAACTCTAAACCACTTTTACCTGGCATCATAATATCTAAAATAATTAAATCAAATTTAATCAATTTAAGCTTTTCAAGAGCATCCTCTGCTGAGTTTGAGGTGTTAACTAAAAAATTTTTTTCATTAAGGTATTTTTTAACTAAATTTCTTATTCCATCATCGTCGTCAACTACTAGTATGTGTCCTTCATTGTTTTCCATCAAGTATCCTTTTTAGTACAATATCAAAATTTAAAACTTCTTTAGCAGATGAATTTAAAAATGCTTTGTAAATTCTTTTTTTTTGACTACCAAAAATTTCATTGTAAACTTTTTTACCTTTATCGCTTAAAAATAGATGTTTGACTCTGGTATCATCAGTGCCTTTTTTAAACTCTAAAAAATTTAATTTTTTTAAATCATTTAAAACTCTATTTAAACTTTGTTTAGTCACATTTAATTTCTTTAACATTTGAGATATTGTAATTCCCTCATAAAAAGAGATTAAATGCAGAGATTTATGATGTGCTGTCCCTAATTGATACTTTTTAAGTATATTTTTTGGATCATTAAAAGACTCTCTGTATGTAATAAATATTTTTTCAATAAATCCTTTTAATTGTTCATCTTTTAAATAAAGAAGTTCTTTCATAATGAGTAAGTTATATTGACATATTAAATTAAGGAAGATATTTTTTAATAAATTTTCAGTTTATGATGATTCCTTACGATAAAAGAGATGGCAAGATATGGTATAACTCAGACTTAGTTGAATGGTCTGAAGTTAAATTACACGTTCTAAGCCACGGTCTTCATTATGCAAGTTGTATTTTCGAAGGTGAAAGAGTTTATGATGGTCAGATATTTAAACTAGAGGAACACACATCTAGATTTTTTCATTCAGCGAAAAGAATGGGATTTAAAATTCCTTACACAGAAAAAGAGATTAATGAGGCAAGTAACAAAATTATATTAGCTCAAAATGTTAAAAATGGATATGTTAGGCCTGTTGCATGGAGAGGCAGCGAAATGATGCAAGTCTCAGCACAAAAAACAAAAATACATGTAGCAATTGCAACTTGGGAGTGGGGATCATACTTTGATCCTAAACTTAAAACCAATGGTATTAAATTAAATATTTCAAAATGGAGAAGACCAGCACCAGATACAATTCCATGGGATACGAAGGCATCGGGTCTTTATATGATTTGTACATTGTCCAAGCATGAAGCAGAAAGTGAGGGTTATGCTGATTCTTTAATGTTAGATCACGAGGGAAATATAGCTGAAGCAACAGGAGCAAACATTTTTTTTAAGGACAATGAGGGTTGTTTTCATACACCAATACCAGATTCTTTTTTAGATGGTATCACCAGAAGAACTGTCATTGACATAGCCAAATCAAAAAACATTAAAATAATAGAGAGAAAAATCGCTCCTGATGAGCTAGGAAATTTTGTGGGATGTTTTCTAACCGGTACGGCAGCAGAAGTAACACCTGTATCTAAAATTGCTAACCACGATTTTAAAGTTTGTGGTACAATTATTGAATTATCTGATGCTTATCAACTTTTTGTAAGAAAGAAAATTGCAGCATAATCATTTATTATCCTCTGATATTGCATGATCAATTCCCTGTCTAAGATAGTCGTATGCGGTAAATAAAGTTAAAAAAGCAGAAAGCCACAAAAGGATTATTCCGATAGTTTGAGCATTATAATCTTGAAAATTTATTATTTTGTTACCAGTATCTCCAGTCAATAAAACAGAAATTGAAAACATTTGTAAAAAAGTTTTCAGTTTTGCTAGGTTTGATACCGGTAATTTTACCTGACCCTTTGCCAAGAATTCTCTTAAACCTGAAATTAAAATTTCTCTAGTTAAAATAATTATTGCTGCTACGACTTCATAGTTTTTAATAGTGCCATCCATAACTAGAAGTATAAGTGCTGTTGCTACAATTATTTTGTCAGCGATAGGATCAAGTAACTCACCCAATTTTGACTCCTCTTTATAAAGTCTTGCTAAAAGTCCATCTAAAAAGTCGGTAAAAGATGCTATGACGAACAAAATAAAAGGGATTAAATCTCCATAAAAACCAGGAAGATAAAAAGTTATGACAAATATTGGAACAATGATTATTCTGCCAATTGTTAGATAATTTGGAAACTTAAATTTCATTCGTGAAAATAATTATATATTTTTTTTGCTATACCCTCTTCTACTCCCTCAACATTCTTAATTTCGTCAAGACTAGCAGATTCAACTGCTCTTGCCGAGCCAAAATGGTTTAGTAATGCTCTTTTTCTAATACTACCCACACCATCTATTTGATCAAGTAATGACTTACTCAATCCTTTTTTCCTCTTGGCTCTATGTGCACTAATTGCAAATCTATGAACTTCGTCTCTTATTCTTTGTAAAAAAAATAAAGTTGGGTCATTTTTTTCAAACCTATATATATTACCATTATGAAAAAAGGTTTCGTTTCCCTTATTTCTATCCTTACCTTTAGCAATAGCTATTACTGGAATATCATGAAGACCTAACTCATTCATAGTGTGTCTCGCTATTGAATATTGACCTTTCCCTCCATCAATTAAAACTAGATCTGGAAAGGAAAGAAAATTATCTTTTTCTTGAATTGCTCTCTTAAATCGTCTAGTCAGCACTTCTTTCATCATTCCATAATCATCTTGTTCATTAGATTTAATTTTAATATTAAATTTTCTATACCTTTTTTTAATAAATCCTTCCTCACCATACGCTATTAATGCTCCAACACTATTTGTGCCTTGTATGTGGCTGTTGTCATATACCTCAATTAATTTTAAATTATTATCTAAATCAAATTTTCTAGATACCCCCTCAAATAAATTTTTGTTATTTTTACTTTCGTAAAGCTTCCTGTTGAGACTATCCTTTGCATTTTTAAGTGCTTGATTAATTACTTTAAGTTTTGATCCTCTTTTACCCACTGAAATATTTATGTCCTTATCCTCTTTTTTTGATAGCGTTTTTTCAATAAGTAATTTCTCTTTAATTTCCTCACTTAAAATTATAGATTTTGGGACACTTTTATTTTCGTAAAATTGAATTACAAACGAGTTTAAAATATTCTCAATTTTTTCATCTGGGTCATGTTTTGGAAAGTAAGATTGATTTCCCCAGTTCTGTTTTGACCTATAAAAGAAAACTTGAACACATGTTTTTCCAGACTCTTTATAAGCAGCTATAACGTCAGCTTCAACCAAGTTAGCTTCGTTGATCCTTTGTGAGGATTGAATTATATTTAATGATTTAATTCTGTCCCTTAAAATTGCAGCTTTTTCAAAATCAAGCTCAGTGCTGGCCTTTTCCATTTGGTTAGATAAACTTTTTTGTATCTTTCTTGATTTACCCGATACAAACTCTATCGCATCCTCAACACTGTTTCTATAATCATCTTCTTTTACAAATCCAACACATGGTCCAGAACATCTTTTAATCTGATATAGTATACAAGGTCTGTCTCTATTTTTAAAAACTGTATCATCGCAAACTCTAAGTTGAAAAATTTTTTGTATCATTTTAATCGTCCAATTTGCTGATCCTGCAGATGCAAAGGGACCAAAGAAAAATCCCTCTTTGTTTTTTTTTCCTCTATGCTTAGTTATCTGGGGCCATCTATTTTTGTTTGATATATAAATAAATGGGAATGATTTATCATCTCTAAGAAGTATGTTATATCTAGGCTTATGTTTTTTAATTAAATTTGCCTCAAGCAATAAGGCCTCACTTTCATTTGATGTAGTGGTAACTTCAATTTTTTTTGTCTGAGACAACATTCTCTCAGTTCTTATAATATGATTTTTTTCAGATACATAACTTTTTAATCTATTAGGCAAACTCTTCGCTTTACCAACGTATAAAATTTCGTCATTTGCGCTTAACATCTTATAAATACCCGGTAGTTTTGGTATTAGAGGTAATTCTTTTTTAATTACAGATTTTCCAATTTCTGAGTTACGCATTACTTCTCATTTTCGAAATTTGAATACCAACTGAAGAACAATCCTTCAAAATCTCCAATTTTTCTATTTTTAAAACTATCTTGTCTATCCTTCTATCTTTAAATAATTCATTAAAAATATCTTCTGCTAATGTTTCTAAAAAATTATAATGTTTGTTCTTTACTAGTTTTTTTATTAATCTTACCACTTTATGATAATTTACTATTGATTTTAAATCTTTATCATTTGTAGGTTTTTTATCCCTATAGTCTACATCTAGACTAAACTTTACTTTTTGAGATTTTTCTTTTTCAAAATCGTAATAACCAATTTTAATATTTAAAATTAATTCTTTTATTAACACTTTTTTTTCGTAGTTAAATAGATTTTTAACTTTGTCAATTTTTAATAGTTTTATATTGCTTTTTTTCACTCTTTACCTTTTAATATATCAGGAGTTTGCCAATTTAAACTTTGGCCACTATCTATCGATATTACTTGCCCTGTAATTGATGCATTTTTGATAAAAAAATCTACTGCATTACAAACTTCTTGTACATCTACTTGTTTTTTTAATGGAGTAGCCATAAACTGATTTTTAAAATGTTTATCAGATTGCCTTTTATTCTTGATCGTAGGTCCAGGCGCGATTCCATTAACTCTTATATTAGGAGCAAAGCTCATCGCACTTGTTTTTGTTAAAGTATAAAGTCCAGTTTTACTTAAAGTATAGGAAAAGAAAAACGGCGTTAATTTGAAAACTCTTTGGTCTAAAATATTTATAATATTATTGTTCTTACCTCTTATATTTTTTGCAAATTCTCTAGATAATTGAGATGGAGCTTTTAAGTTTGTGTCAATATGTTTTGACCAACTTATAGATGTAAAATTACTTAGTTTATCATTTTCAAATATTGACGCATTATTTATTAAACAATCAAAGTACTTAAGTTTTTTTCTAGCTTTTTTTATTATATTGGTAATATCTTTGTCTTTACTTAGATCTCCTTTAACTAAGTAAACTTTTGATCCTAACTTTTCTAATATTTTCCTTAGTGCAATTGCCTTTGATTTCGATTTATTAAAATGAATTACTATTTCAATATTTCTACCTGAAAGTTTTTTTGCTATTGCTGCACCTATTCTTGTTGCTCCACCAGTAATTATTATTTTCTGTGCTTCCATTTTTTATCTTTTTTTTTTGTAACTCTTGTACCTGGCATACCAAGAGTAGATCTACCTTTTGGATAAACCTTGTTTTTTACATCATACTGTCTGATTTTTGGGTTTAAAGTTATTTCTAATTCAGTACTTTGTAACTTGCGAATTTCATCCCTTATTTTGGCAGCATCTTCAAACTCTAGATTAGATGCGGACTCTTTCATTTTTTTATCTAGAGCTTTCAAATGTTTCTTTAAATTTCCTCCAATATTAGATCCCTCACTAATCTTGACGTAATCTTTCTCGTACACACTCTCAAGTATGTCACCAATCTCTTTTTTTACAGATTTTGCATCAATTTTGTGTTTTTTATTATATTCAACTTGAATTTGTCTTCTTCTGTCTGTTTCTTTAATCGCATTTTTTATGCTCTTAGTCTGTTTATCTGCATAAAGAATTACTTTACCGTCTACATTCCTAGCTGCTCTACCGATTGTTTGTATAAGGGAAGTTTCTGATCTCAAAAATCCTTCCTTATCTGCGTCTAATATTCCAACTAAAGCACATTCTGGAATGTCAAGACCCTCTCTTAGTAGATTTATACCAACCAATACGTCAAAAACTCCCATCCTTAAATCTCTCATTATCTCAATTCTCTCTAAAGTATCAATGTCTGAATGCATGTACCTAACCTTAATACCATTTTCGTGCAGGTATTCAGTAAGATCTTCAGCCATTTTTTTTGTTAAAGTAGTAACTAAAACCCTATAATTATTTTTAATTACCTCTTTACATTCGTGCATTAAGTCATCGACTTGGTTTTTAGCCGGTCTGATTTCTACCGGGGGGTCAATTAATCCTGTAGGCCTAATAACTTGATCGATAAATTTACCTTTAGTTTGCTTTAATTCCCATGGGCCCGGTGTCGCTGAAACAAAAATTGTTTGTGTTCTCATTAAATCCCATTCCTCAAATTTTAATGGCCTGTTATCCATGCAAGAAGGCAATCTAAAACCATATTCTGCCAGTGTACTTTTTCTCGATCTATCGCCTTTAAACATTCCATTTAATTGAGGAACAGTTACATGTGATTCATCAACAAAAATTAATGCATTATCAGGAAAGTATTCAAATAGTGTAGGAGGTGGTTCACCTGGTTTTCTACCCGATAAAAATCTTGAATAATTTTCAATTCCAGCGCAAGACCCGGTCGCTTCAATCATCTCAAGGTCAAATTTTGTCCTTTCCTCTAATCTTTGTGCTTCAAGCAATTTATTTTTTGATTTATGTTTTTTTAGAGTTATTTCTAATTCTCTTCTTATGTGGATAACTGCCTGCTCAATAGTTGGTTTAGGAGTAATATAGTGACTATTTGCATAAATTTTAATTAAATTAAGATCTCTTATTTGATCTCCTGTTAAAGGATCAAACTCCTCAATTTTTTCTAATTTGTTACCAAATATATTTAATCTCCAAGCTCGATCTTCTAAATGAGAAGGAAAAATTTCAAGATATTCGCCCCTAGCTCTAAAAGTTCCTCTATAAAAATTTTGATCGTTTCTTTTGTATTGTAAAGCTACTAAAGATTTAATTATTTGTTCTCTATTATAATCGTAATTTTTCTGAAGAGTGAGAGTCATTTTGCTATAAGCTTCAACTGAGCCTAAGCCGTAAATACAAGAAACACTTGCAACTATTAAAACATCATCTCTTTCAAGGAGTGACCTTGTTGCGGAATGTCTCATTCTGTCTATTTGTTCATTTATAGAAGCCTCTTTTTCTATATAAGTGTCTGATCTTGGCACATATGCTTCAGGAGTATAGTAATCATAGTAAGAAACAAAATATTCCACAGCATTATTTGGAAAAAAACTCTTCATCTCTCCATATAGTTGTGCTGCTAAAGTTTTATTAGGCGCTAAAATTAAAGCCGGTCTGTTAGTTGCTTCTATAATCTTTGCCATAGTGAAAGTTTTACCAGATCCAGTTACTCCTAACAAAACTTGATTAAATTGCTGATTATTTGCTCCTGCCACTAATTTTTTAATTGCAGCAGGCTGATCTCCGGCTGGTGCAAATTCAGACTCAATTTTAAATTTTTTACCTCCCTCGAGTTTTCTACTTATTTCTGGATTTTTCCCCTCGAGATCTGTAATTAAATCTTGATAAGTATTTTGCATATATTAAACAAAGTATTAGAATAAAATTATATTTCAATGAGCATAATATCAGATAGTTTAAAGAGAATTAAACCTTCACCAACCATAGCGGTTACCCAAAAAGCTAAAGAACTGAAAGCTGCTGGAAAAGATGTTATCGGTTTAGGAGCTGGAGAACCTGATTTTGATACACCTAATAATATTAAAGATGCAGCTATAAAAGCAATTAAAGATGGTCATACGAAATATACAACAGTGGATGGAACCAGAGCTTTAAAAGAAGCTATAGTAAACAAATTTAAAAGAGAAAATAGTTTAAATTACTCAATAGATCAAATTACAGTTGGAGCAGGTGGTAAGCACGTAATATATAACTTAATGATGGCTACGTTAAATAAGGGAGACGAAGTAATAATACCTGCTCCTTATTGGGTATCCTATCCAGATATAGTTTTGTTAGCTGGAGCAAATCCTGTGGTAATTGAATGTTCAGAAGAACAAGGTTTCAAACTTAACGCGAAAGACTTGGAGTCTAAAATAAATAATAATACTAAATGGCTTATACTTAACTCTCCATCTAATCCAACAGGTGCATGTTATACAGAGCAAGAAATAAAAAATTTAGCTCATGTGTTAAAAAGAAATCCTCACGTCAATATACTCAGTGATGATATTTACGAACATGTAATTTATGAAAATTTTAATTTTTTCACCATTGCACAAATTCCTGACATAAAAAATAAAGTAGTAACTATGAATGGAGTGAGCAAATCTTATGCAATGACTGGATGGAGAATTGGTTATGCAGCAGGTGATAAAGAAATAATTAAAGCAATTGCTAAAATTCAATCGCAATCAACAACTAATCCATCTTCTATTAGTCAAGCCGCAGCCGTTGAAGCTTTAAATGGCAAACAAGATTTTATTCAAATAAGAGCAAGAGCATTCCAAGAGAGACGTGACTTTGTTGTAAATTCTCTGAATGCTATTGAGGGAATAAGTTGCATTAAACCTGATGGTGCATTTTATGTTTTTCCAAGTTGCAAAGGTGTTATTGGTAAAAAAGATAAAAATGGAAGAAAAATTTTAAGTGATACTGATTTCGTAGAATCTTTGTTAGAAAATAACGGTGTCGCCGTCGTGCAGGGTTCAGCATTTGGATTAGAGGGTTTTTTTAGAATCTCGTATGCTACTTCAATGGACAAACTAGAGGAGTCAATGAAAAGAATTAAAAACTTTTGTGAAAACTTGTCTTAAACTTTAAGAGTGAGATAAATGCTTCTCAGCCTCTAAAGCAGCCATGCATCCCATACCTGCTGCGGTTACAGCTTGTCTAAATATTTTGTCCTTCACGTCGCCTGCAGCAAAAATACCTGGTATGTTTGTTTCTGTTGAGTCTGGTTTTGTTATCAAGTAGCCCTCACTATCCATTTTTAGTTGGTCTTCGAACAACTTAGTAGCAGGGTCATGTCCAATTGCAATAAAAAGTCCATCAATTTTTATTTGATTGATTTTTTTTGTTTTAACATTCTTAATTTTCAACCCTTTCACATTTTTAGGATTATTTTCACCAATAACCTCATCTACAACACTGTCCCAAATAATTTCAATTTTTTTGTTTTCCATTAATTTTTTTTGAAGCATTTTTTCTGCTCTTAAATTATCTCTTCTATGAATTAATTGAACTTTTGATGCAAACTTTGTCAGAAACATTGCCTCCTCTACAGCTGCATTTCCCCCACCAACTACTGCAACTGTTTTGTCTTTAAAGAAGAAACCATCGCACGTTGCGCATGCCGACACGCCAAATCCTCTATATTTTTGTTCAGATTCTATGTTTAACCATCTAGCTTGAGCTCCTGTTGAAATTATAATCGAATCTGCAGTATACTTTTGACCACCATCTCCAATTGCTTCAAACGGTTTAGACTTAAAATTTACTGATGATATGTGATCTTCTATCATCTCAGTTCCTACAGCTTTCGCTTGATCTTTCATTTGATCCATCAACCATGGACCTTGAATTACTTCAGCAAATCCAGGGTAGTTTTCTACATCAGTTGTTGTTGTAAGTTGCCCACCAGGCTCCATCCCAGTTACCATTATTGGTTTTAGAAGTGCTCTTGCAGCGTAAACTGCAGCAGTGTAACCAGCAGGTCCGGACCCAATTATTAACACTTTTGTGTGTTTAGTTGGATTTTGATTCATATCAGAGCTATATAGTAATTTATGACCAAATTAAAAGGGTTATTATTGACTGAAGGATTACATGGAATGGTAAGTCAGGTAGAGGGATTGGCTAAGGCTCTTGATTTAGATTATTTTCACGAAAGAGTTGAACTAAATAGTTTTTGGAAGTTTATTCCTCCAAAATTTACACCTATTAAAAAGTTTGTTTTTAAAAATAATGTGCAGAGAGACTTTGATATAATTATATCTTGTGGAAGAAAAAGTGTGATCCCATCAATATTCTTAAAAAAAATAAATAATAAAAAAATAAGGAATATTCATATTCAGGATCCAAAAGTCAATTTTCAAAATTTTGATTATATAATCTCTCCCGAGCATGATGAACTGCAAGGTGAGAATATTATAAGTTCAAAAGGCGCAATTCATTATTTAACCTCGAATGAAATTGATGAAAAAAAAAATTATCTAGGAGATCGAATGAACAAAGAAAAAAAAATTATTACCTTAATTTTAGGCGGTCCTACGAAATATTATGTATATTCATATCAAAACATACTCAACATTTTTTCGAAAATAAGTAAACAAGTTTTAAATAATAATTTTCAAATAATAGTTATACCCTCTAATCGTACACCAATTAAAATAATAGAACTTGCAAAGAAATTTTTTAGCGGCGAACATTTAGTTATTGACAGAGTTGATAAAGATGCATATTTATCGTCCTTGGCTGTTGCAGATTTTATAATTGTTACTTGTGATTCTAGTTCAATGATCTCAGAAGCTGCCTTAACTGGTAAACCATTATATGTAGCAATGATTCCACCTTCAAAAAAAGACATTAGATTTCAAAAATTCAGACAACTTTTTGAGAGCATGAATATCATCAAGGAACTTAATAATAAATTAGAGATTTGGAATTACGAAAAACTTGATGAAACTAAAAGAATAGCTTATGAATTAAAAAAAAAACTTTAATTATGGCTTTTTTAAATTCATTAAATAATAATTCAACCAAATTTGAAGATCCTTTCAATCATTGGGAATTAAATGAACCATTAACAAATGATCAAATTAATGAAATTATTACAGCAGATGTAGCTAATCCCATAGAACACAACTTAGATTATGACGGCACTAGAGCAATTGATGGTGGTCAGGGTGAATTTAGAGAGGGTATCTCACATGGAGGCAAAGCTTTAAAATTTAGATGTTTTATAACTAAGAAAAATGAAAAAAATTTCCCAGCTTTAAAAAGTTTAATAGAAGAACTTCAAAGTAAGGAAATACACAATAAAATATCAAAATTAATCAACAAAGATCTCTCAAACTCCTTTGTAAGAGTAGAAATTATATGTGATAGAAAAGGTTTTTGGCTCAAGCCACATTGCGATATTAAAGAAAAATTAATATCTTGTCTTTCATTTGTTAATAAAGAAAATGAAAGCGAGGATCTTGGAACAGATTTTTATGACAAAAACCTAAATTTAAAAAAAACTGTTCCTTACAAACATAATTATGGGTACTTTTTTTCAAGTGGACCGGAAACATGGCACGGTATGGAAAAGAAAGAGATTTTAAAAGAGAGAAGATGTCTACAAGTCAACTATGTAACATTTAAGACAGATTGGAAAGTAATATAGTTTATTTTTCTTGTAAGGGAGTTACAGTTAATTTTTTTGATTTTAAAGATTTAATAGCTTCCAAAAAAGAATATGCAGTTGACATGTTAGTACAATAAGGTACTTTATTGATTAAAGTTCCCCGTCTTAGAGCTCTAGCATCATTAATTCTATTCTCACTAAAGCCTCCACCTGTATTAATAACTAATGATATTTTTTTTGAGTTAAGAACATCAACTATATGTGGCCTACCACTACTAACTTTATTAATCGTTATGCATTTCATGTTATTTTCATTAATAATTTTTGCTGTTCCTTTTGTTGCCGATAACTTAAAACCCATTTTCAAAAGTCTTTGAGCGATCCCTATCACCTCTTGCTTGTGAGAGTCTTTTACAGAAAGAAATGCCATTCCTTTAGTCGGTAAAGAGTTTGAAGCTGCGATTTGACTTTTAGCAATTGCCATCCCGAAGTCATTATCAAATCCCATAACTTCGCCTGTAGATTTCATCTCTGGTCCCAAAAGTACATCAGAGTCTGGGAATTTATTGAATGGGAAAACAGCTTCTTTAACAGCATATTTTTTATTCTTTTTATATCTTAATTTAAATTTACTTAATTTTTCACCTGACATTACTCTTGATGCAATTTTTGCAAGTGGAATACCATTTGCTTTAGAGACAAAAGGCACAGTTCTACTGGCCCTTGGATTAACTTCAATTACAAATAACTCATCATTTTTAATTGCAAATTGTATATTTATAAATCCTATAACTTTTAATTCTAAAGCAAGTTTTCTAGTTTGTATTTTTAATTCCCTTAAAATTTTTTCTTTTATAGAAACTGGTGGCAAACAACACGCAGAGTCTCCTGAATGTATACCAGCTTCCTCAATATGCTGCATTATTCCAGCTACATAAACATCTTTACCATCTGAAATTGCATCTACATCAACCTCCATTGCATTATCAATAAATTTATCTATTAAAATTGAATTTCTTTCTGATGCTTTAAAAGCTTCATTAATAAATTGTTTTAACTGACTTTTATCGTAAACAATTTCCATCGCTCTACCCCCTAAAACATAAGAGGGTCTAACCAAGACTGGTAGACCAATCCTGTCAGCTACTTTAATTGCCTGTCCCAATTCATAGGCAATTCCACTCTCAGCTTGTTTAAGTTTCAATTTAATAAGCAATTCTCTGAATCTATCTCTGTCTTCAGCTAGATCAATTGACTTATATTGTGTTCCTAAAATCTTTAATCTATTCTCGTTCAAAAACTTTGCTAATTTAATAGGAGTTTGTCCACCAAACTGCGCGATAATTCCGACTAAGTTCCCTTTTGATTTTTCTTTTAAAATTATATTTTCAACGTATTCTTCGATTAAAGGTTCGAAATATAATCTATCACTTGTGTCATAATCTGTAGATACAGTTTCAGGATTACAATTAATCATTATAGTTTCAAAACCAGCTTCTTTTAAAGAAAAACTAGCTTGACAACAACAATAATCAAATTCTATTCCTTGTCCGATTCTATTTGGTCCACCTCCTAAAATTATAATTTTTTTTTTGTTACTTGGATTAGCCTCACACTCAGAATTAAGTGTAAAATTTCTTTGATAAGTTGAATACATATAAGGAGTGAAAGACTTAAATTCAGCTGCACAAGTATCGACTTTTTTAAAAACTGGCAGAACTTTTAAACTTTTTCTTTTTGATTTTACTACATTTTCATTATACCCAGTTAACTGTGAAATCTTTTTATCTGAAAAACCTAAAGATTTTACTCTATTAAATTCTCTATAATTCTTGGGTAATCCTACTGAAAGCAGTCTATTTTCTTCATCGACTAATTCTTTAATTTGTCTTACAAACCATGGGTCAACTTTTGTTAACTTACAAATAATTTCGAAAGAAATTTTTTTTCTAAATGCCTCAGCAATTAAAAGAAGTTTATTAGGAACATTAATTTTTAATTTTTTTAAGATGTCTTTCTTAGAAATTTTAAATATAGTATCTAATCCAGATAATCCGGTTTCAAGTGACACTAGAGCTTTTTGTAAAGACTCTTTAAAGTTTCTTCCAATTGCCATTGTTTCACCCACTGATCTCATCGATGTCCCCAAAATCGCTTTTGTCTCTGAAAATTTTTCGAATGTAAACCTTGGAATTTTTGTTACAACATAATCGATAGTTGGTTCAAAAGACGCTGGTGTTATTTTTGTAATCTCATTCTGAAGTTCGTCCAATGTATAACCTACCGCCAATTTAGCAGCAACTTTTGCAATTGGGAAACCAGTCGCTTTTGATGCTAACGCGGAAGATCTTGATACTCTAGGGTTCATCTCGATAATAACCATCCTTCCATTTTTAGGATTTATTGCAAATTGAACATTAGATCCGCCAGTCTCAACACCAATTTTTCTTAAACACGCAATAGATGCATTTCTCATTATTTGGTATTCTTTGTCTGTTAATGTTAAAGCAGGAGCAATAGTAACAGAATCTCCAGTATGAGTTCCCATCGGGTCAATGTTCTCTATCGAGCAAATTATAATACAATTATCTTTTTTATCTCTCACAACCTCCATCTCAAATTCTTTCCACCCATCTAAACATTCCTCAACTAAAACCTGATTCTGTGGAGATGCACTCATTCCCTCTTTAACTATTCTGAAAAAATCTTTTTTTGTTCTAGCAATACCCCCACCTAATCCTCCAAGAGTAAATGAAGGTCTTACTATTGCGGGTAAACCAACTTTTTTTAATGATTTTTTAGCATTAAAAAATTTATTTAGTATTACAGATTTCGGTAAATCTAAACCAATATCAGACATGTTTTTTCTGAACTTTTTCCTATCTTCTGCATTAGAAATAGCTTTTGAGTTAGCCCCTATAAGTTCAATTTTATGTTTTTTAAGAATACCAACTTTTTCTGCATTTATTGCAAGATTTAATGCTGTTTGCCCACCCATAGTTGGCAAGATTGCATCAGGCCTTTCTTTTTTAATTACTTTCTCAAGCACTTCTAAAGATATTGGTTCAATATATGTTTTGTCCGCAACTTCAGGGTCTGTCATTATTGTAGCTGGGTTAGAATTTATTAATATGACTTTAAAACCCTCATCCTTAAGTGCTTTACATGCTTGTGTTCCAGAATAATCAAATTCACACGCTTGACCAATAATGATAGGTCCTGCTCCAATAACTAAAATTTTTTTAATGTCTCTTCTTTTTGGCATAATCCTTCACATCTTTAATAAATTGTTCAAATAAATATTTGCTGTCTTGCGGGCCAGGGTTTGCTTCAGGATGATACTGAACCGAAAAAACTGGTTTATTCTTTAATTTAATTCCCTCAATTGAATTATCAAATAAAGATAAGTGAGTTATCACGGTATTTTTTTTTAAACTTTCTTTAATAACTTCAAATCCATGATTTTGACTCGTAATTTCTACTTTATTACTAAACAAGTTCTTCACTGGATGGTTTGCACCTCTATGTCCTAATTTCATCTTTCTTGTTTTTGCCTCTAAAGCCAATGCTAATATTTGATGACCTAAACAAATCCCAAATATAGGAATACCATTTCTAATTAAGTCTTTAATCGTATTAATTGCATATTTACCAGTTGCTGCCGGATCCCCAGGACCGTTTGATAGAAAAACTCCATGTGGCTTAAGCTTTAAAATTTTATATGAATTTATTTGACAAGATACAACTTGTACTTCACATTCGTAATCTGAAAAATATCTTAAAATATTTTTTTTTATTCCAAAATCTATAGCTACAATTTTAAATTTTTTATTCTTAGTTTTCTCATAACCTCTATTTTTTCTCCAAGTTTTAAAACCTTTCCATAAATAATTTTTTTGCGTAGTTACTTCTTTAGCAAGATCCATTCCATTCAAACCAGGCCATTTTATAGACTTTTTAATTAGATTATTAATATTGAATTTACCATATTTGTTATTAGATATTGTACCTTTAGGCGCGCCATTATCTCTTATATAATTAGTCAAACTCCTTGTATCTAGACCTGTAATTCCAATTATTTTATTTTTTTTTAGCCAATTGTCTAAACTTTGAAGTGATCTATAGTTTGATGGGCTTGTTATCTCTGAATTAATAATTACACCTCTAGTCCAAATTTTATCAGACTCAATATCTTCCTCGTTAGTGCCAACATTCCCTATGTGCGGAAATGTAAAATTTATTATTTGTCCGGCATATGATGGGTCAGATATAATTTCTTGGTAGCCAGTTAACGAGGTATTAAAACAGATTTCTCCGGTTGCTTCACCTTGATAACCTATTCCAATTCCTTTAAATACTGATTTGTTTTCGAGAACTAAAATAGCTGAGTTAAAATTATAATAATCTTTGGTTTTCTTTTTTGATTTTAAAGTCAATTACAACTCATAAGTTAAAGGTTAATACAATAAAACACTTTTTTACGCAACAGATAATGGAAAATCTAAAAAAAATTTAATTTTTTGTTTTGAAGAAATTTTTCTTTAAAGTAAGTTTGAACTTATGAACCTTAAGGACAAAATAGATTTAGACTATAAGAATTCGCTAAAATCTAAAGATAAAACGAAAATATCAACTTATAGGTTAATTTTATCAGGCATTAAAGATTTAGACATTGCGAATAGGTCACTAATTGAAAAAAAGGAGACAAATAACGAGGATATTAAAAAGCTTATTAAAAAAATGATTAAGCAGCGTTCCGAATCGATAGATGTTTATAAAAAGAATAATAGAGAAGATTTGCTAAAAGTTGAGCAGCAAGAGTATGAAATCTTATCAAGCTATTTACCAAAACAATTAGACGAAGGTGAAACAAAAAATATATGTCTAGACGTGATTAAAAAATTAAAAGCAACAAACATTAAACATATGGGAAAGGTTATGGCAGAATTGAAAACAAACTTTTCGGATAATTTAGACTTTGCGCTTGCGAGCAAGATCTTAAAAGATTTGTTAAATAAATAAATTTCTATGAAATATCCAAAAGAATATTTAGATGAAATTAGATCAAGACTTAAAGTTTCGAGTGTTGTTTCAAAGTATATTGAAATTAAAAAGAAAGGAAAAGAATTTATTGGATTGTCTCCATTTAAAAATGAGAAAACACCATCATTTACAATAAATGACGAAAAAGGTTTCTATCATTGTTTTAGTACCGGGGAACATGGTAATATTTTCGATTTTTTGATAAAAACACAAAATTTAAAGTTCGGTGAAGCAGTAAGAAGTTTAGCTAATTTTGCTGGAATGCAACCGTATAGATTCTCCAAAGAAGATGAAGAAAGAGAAAAAGAACTAAACACATATATAAATATTCATTCATCTTATGTAGACGAAAAAAACAAAAATCTTTTGTCTGAATTAAACTTAAAAACTCCAATTTATAAATATTTAATTAAAAGAAATTTAGATCAAGATATAATTAAAGAGTTTAAGTTGGGTTATTCATCTTATGGGGCAGAAGTTTATCAGCAACTTAAAAAAAATTTCAGTGAAAAAGATTTGAATAATTCTGGTTTGTTTTATTTTGATGAAAAAAAAGAAGTTTTTGTGGATAGATTTAGGGGCAGATTGTTATTTCCAATAAACTCAATATCTGGGAAGGTTATAGGTGTGGGAGGAAGAAAAACTGATGATAAAAATAACTATGCTAAGTATATAAATTCACCTGAAACCAAATTTTTTAAAAAAGGATATAATTTGTATAATTTAGATAAGGCTAGAAAGGTTTCAATTAAATTTGATGAAGTTTTTTTAGTTGAGGGATACATGGATGTAATTAGACTTTTCAAGAGTGGAATAAAAAATTGTGTAGCAAATCTGGGCACCGCCTTAACGAATAATCAGATTAAGTTATTAAGTCAATTTTTTAAAGAAATTATAATTTGTTTTGATAGCGATGATAGTGGATACAAAGCTGCAATCAGGGCCGCCGAGAATTCTTTTAGGTACCTTAAACCAGAAAAAAGAATCTCTTTTTTATTTTTACCTAAAGGTGAAGATCCTGACAGTTTTTTACAAAGTAATAATAAAGACGATTTCTTAAATTTGAGTAAAAATAAAAAAATTGAAATTCATGAATTTGTATTTAGACATTATCTAAGTAATTCACCTAACTCACCATCATCATTAGCGATGATGGAAAAAAAACTTAAGTCTTTAGCTAATTCTATTGAAGATGAAGTAGTTAGAAAATATGTTCTAAGTTTTTTTTTGGACGAAATGTTAAAATTTACACCACAACTCAAGGATAACAATTATATTTATAAAAATTCAAATAAAATTAAATACAGATCTTTAAACTCTACGCAAAAAATTTATGAAGAAACAAAAAATTTTTCAGGAATAGATATAAAAGAATTTTCAGTTTTATATATAATTCTTAATAACTTGAACTTTTTTTATACACGGATCGATTTGTTACAGGACCTTGAATTATTTTCAAATGAGAGAAAAATTATTTTTCAAACAGTTTTTGAATGTCTTAAACACGGAAACTTAGATGATATTGAATTAGACGATAAATTATTGGGTGAAATAGAAAAATATGCAACTATAAAACATATCGTTCAAAAAGATGATAAAGACGTGCCAAAAATTATTGAGATATTTGAGGATATTAGAAAAGATTTAAAAACACATGGACTAGAGCTACGTATTAAAGATCTAGAATCAAAATTTGCCAAAGATTATAGTCAAACGACTTTTGATGAAATTAAAAAGCTTAAAAAAGAGCAAAATATTAATTAATTCTTACATAATTAGTTATAGATTTTTTTAAAATTGTCATTATATATTCTCTTCCGGAATTATTGTTGTGGAAAGAATTATAACTAAATCATTTGCGAGATTAATGGGTCGAGGAATTCATAGGGGATTCATAACCCATGAAGAATTAAATAAATCCTTAGGCAAAAGAAATCTATCTGATGAAAATCTTTCTCAAGCTTTTCTTCACATCTTAGATGAAAAGATTTCCTTAGTAGAAAAAAAATCTGATTTTAAAGCAATCAAAAAAAGAGACAATCAAAATAAAGACGAACCAAAAACATTAGAGAAAAGTGACGATCCTATAAGAATGTATTTAAGAGAAATGGGTGGAGTTGAGCTATTATCGCGTGAGGGGGAAATTGCAATAGCTAAAAGAATTGAAGCAGGAAAAGATGTGATGCTAAACGCTTTGTCGCAAAGCCCTATTACTGCACAACAGTTTTTTGATTGGGATGAAAAATTGAATAAGGATGAAATAATGGTTAGAGAAATCATCGACATAGATACAAATTACATGGAGGAAGAAAACACATCGCAAAATTTGAAAAATAAAAATGATAAACCAGATAAAAGTAGTGACAAAAGTGAAAAAGATGAACAAGCAAAAGGATCTACTGAGGATGAGGATGAATTTAATCCAACCCTTGCCGCAATGGAGAGTGAAATTAAACCAAAAGTTTTAGAGACTATTAACAATCTAACGAAAGATTATTCTAAGCTTATTAAATATCAAAAAGAAAAATTGAACTGTATATTAAATGCCACTATTTTTTCTAGCTCTAAGGAAAAAGTTTACAAGAAATTAGTACAGGATATTCTTGATAAGATAAAATCACTTCAATTATCACCATCAGTTTTAGAGAATTTAGTACAAAAACACTATCAAGATAATAAAAAAATTATTTCACTTGAAGGAAATTTATTAAGATTAGCAGTAAATGAAAAAATTTCTAGAGATGAATTTATCAAGTTTTTTGTAGGAAATGAAATAAATCCAAATTTAAAAAACTTTTTAAATACAAATCCGATTTGGAAAAGTTTTTTCCAAAAAAATAAAAACGAGTTTAATAATATAAAGGAAAGACTTATAGACATAAGCCACAAACTTGGAATAAGTGTCACTGATTTTAAAAAACTTGTTAGTAGAGTACAAAAAGGAGAGAAGGAGTCTCGCATAGCAAAAAAGGAAATGGTTGAGGCAAACCTAAGGTTAGTTATTTCAATTGCAAAAAAATATACGAATAGAGGTTTGCAATTTTTAGATTTAATACAAGAGGGAAATATAGGACTAATGAAAGCAGTTGATAAGTTTGAGTATAGACGTGGATACAAATTTTCGACTTATGCAACTTGGTGGATCAGGCAAGCTATAACGAGATCAATTGCTGATCAAGCTAGAACAATTCGAATACCTGTTCATATGATTGAAACTATAAACAAAATAGTAAGAACACAAAGATTAATTTTGAGTGAATTTGGACGAGAAGCAACACCCGAGGAGTTAGCAAAAAAATTAAGAATGCCGTTAGAAAAAGTTAGGAAAGTTCTTAAAATATCAAAAGAACCTGTTTCTTTAGAAAAACCTGTTGGCGATGAAGAAGATAGTAGTTTAGGAGATTTTATTGAAGATACAAAAGCTTTAGCTCCTCTTGAACAAGCAATAAAGTCAAACCTAAGTGAAGCAACCACAAAAATTCTATCTACTTTAACCCCGCGCGAAGAAAGAGTTTTAAGAATGAGGTTTGGTGTAGGTATGAACACTGACCATACCTTAGAAGAAGTGGGGCTACAGTTTTCTGTAACAAGGGAGCGTATAAGGCAGATTGAAGCGAAAGCATTGAGAAAACTTAAACACCCCAGCAGATCTAAACAACTAAAAAGTTTCCTAGAAAGCTAAAACATATTGTAAATATATTTAAAAGTAATATTAAATAATAAAGCTTTTGATCTTTGATGAGTGTTGTAACAGTAATAATTCCTTATTATAAAAAAAAAAAAATTTATCAAAGATGCAATTCAATCTGTTATAAATCAATCGTATAAATCACTAAAAGTAATTTTGATATACGACGATGAGGATCAAACTGATCTTCAATATATAAATAAATTAAAATTACTGGATAAAAGAATCTCTATCATTATTAATCGTAAAAATTTAGGGGCAGGTTTCTCACGAAACAAAGGGATTAACAATTCTAAAGGAAAGTATATAGCCTTTATAGATGCAGACGATATTTGGAAGAAAAATAAACTTGCTCTTCAAATTGAATATATGAAGAAAAAAAATATTTTAATATCTCATACTTCCTACTCAATTATTAACGAAAAAAATACACAGATCATTGGCACTAGGATTGCTAGAGATTTTTATAATATACAGGATCTTCTAAAATCCTGTGATATAGGATTATCTACTGTTTTATTAGATAGAAAAATTTTTTCTGTAAATTCTATAAGATTTCCAAAAATGAAAACAAAAGAAGATTTTGTTTTATGGTTAATGATTTTAAAATCAAATAAAAGCATTTATGCTTTAAATAAAAATTTGACATTATGGAGAAAATCTAAAAATTCACTGTCCTCTTCTAATATACAAAAAATCACTGATGGGTTTATGATTTATTATAAGTTTATGAATTATAACCTCATAAAATCATTATATTATCTAATCTGTCTTTGTATGAATTTTTTTAAGAAGCAATGATAATAATATTCACAATCATTTACGGTTTATTTATTTTTATACTAACGTTTTATTTTAATAAAACAAAAACTTTACCTAGTTACTCGGGGGATAGGCACCAAACATACGTAAATGAAAAAAATGTTCCATTAGTTGGCGGTATTTTTTTATTACCACCTCTAATTACATTATTTTTAAATTACCCAACTTTTTTGATGTTTCTGACTATAATTTTTTTTATTGGGCTGATGTCAGATATAAATTTTTTAACTGCTCCACTTAAAAGAATTCTATTGCAATGTTTTACTATATTTATTTTTATTTTTTTTGAAGAACTAAAAATAGACTCTTCTAGAATTTATACATTTGATTTATATCTACAAAATATATATTTTTCTTTTTTATTCGTTACTTTCTGTATTTTAATTTTAATAAATGGATCAAACTTTATAGATGGATTAAATGGGTTATTAATTGGTTATGTTTTAATTGTTCTTTTTATTCTCAATCATTTAGGGTTGCTAAATGGGATTGATATATATTATGAAAATAGTGTGATATTTTCATTTTCAGTTTTAATTTTAATATTAGTTTTAAACTTAAATAACAAACTTATGTTGGGCGACGCTGGAGCTTATTGTCTTGGTTTTACTTTAGCGTTTATTATCATAAAATTACATAATCAAAACCCAAATTTATCCCCTTATTTCTTTATATCTCTAATTTGGTATCCATGCTTTGAAAATTTATTTTCAATATTAAGAAAATTTAGTTTAAAGATATCACCTACCAAGCCGGACAATAAACATCTTCATCAATTATTTTTTCTCATTCTCAAAAAAAAATTAAAATTTGATAATCTTATATGCAATAATTTAAGTAGTTTATCATTAAATACATTCAATTTTATAATAATTTACTGTGCAAGTATAAATCCCAGTAATACAAAATTCCAAATTTTTATCATATTTATTTCGATTGTTAGTTATTTGTTTATATACACTTTGTTAAAGAAAATGATAAATTTAGACAAACATGGTACTAAATAATTTTATAATTCTTTTCTCGAGTTATATTTTATGTCTCGTTTCAGTTTTAGGCTATGGTTTATTTTTTAATAAAATATTTTTAGCTGAGAAAATAAAAATTGATATTGCTTTTTCGGGGTTATTAGGAATTTTTTTTCTTACAATATATTCTTATCTATCACATTTTTTTTTCTCTCATAATATATTACACAACTCTATTATTTTAATACTTGGTAATTTCTTATTTTTTTATTTAATAAGAAAAACAAACAATATCAACCAATTGAAAGTGATAAGTTTAATTTTCTTGTTGCTTACAATTTTACTATTTTCTTTTAAAACTCATGATGATTTTCCTTATTATCATTTTCCATACACGAATTATTTAACTCATTCAGATATTATAATAGGCGTAGGAAATTATGATCATGGCTGGAGAACACCTTCGTCAATTTTTTATATTAATTCCTTATTTTATTTACCGTTTGTCAAATATTATTCTTATCATTTGGGAGCTATAATTATTATGGGCTTATCCATGAGCACAATTATGATAGGTTTAATTAAACAAATAAAAAAAAATGAGATCAATGAAATCTTCTATTTAAGGTTATTAAGCTTTACATTTATAACAATTTTCTTTTACAGAATTTCTGAGCATGGTACAGATAGATCAGCTTTAATATTAACTTTCGTACTGTTAATTGAGATATTCGAATTTTTCAAAAAAAAACAAAAATTTGAGAATTTTTTAAATAAGCTTTTTGTTCTAGGAAGTTTGATGATTTCACTTAAAGTCTTTTATCTTGTGTATTTATTATTATTGATACCAATAGTCAATTATTTGTATAAAGAGAATAAGTTACAAAAATTAAAATTAATATATAAAAATTTATTTTTTTATTTTTCATTTTTATTGGTAACATTCGTGCTTATCATAAATTTTTTCAATTCTGGCTGCTTAATTTATCCTCTTGCGATTACTTGTTTTGAAAATTTTAGTTGGTCAATACCTTATGACGAAGTTATTAAAATGAGTATTCATTATGAAAATTGGTCAAAAGCAGGAGCTGGTCCAAACTTTGAATTTAAAGTTGATAATTTTGAAGAACATATAAAAAATTTAAATTGGTTATCAATTTGGGTAGATAAATATTTTTTCAATAAAGTGTCAGATTTTCTTCTTGGTTTAGTATTAATGTCAGTAGTTTTTATAACCTTTTTTTATTCAAAAAAAAAAAAAAAATATAAAAATTTCAATTATTCAATTCTTTATTTTATATTATTAATATTGTTATTAGAATGGTTTTACAATCATCCCACCCTAAGATATGGGGGGTACTCTATTATAGCCTTAATTTTCTTTTTACCTTTAAGTCAATATTTAACAAAATTTAAAATGTCTAAAAGGGCTCTTCTTGAAAGAATAATGGTATTATTATCCATTGTTATCGTAATTTTCCTTTATAGAAATATTGATAGAATAAATCACGAAGTAAAAAAGTATGAATATAAACCTTTTCTAAACACTTTTTATTATATAGATGACCACCATTTTAGAGTCGAAAAAGAATTTAACAATTTTATAAAAATCTATGAGGAATGCATTAATAAAGAAAATGAATGCGAGGGATTTGAGGATTTAACTACCAATAAAAAATTTGGTAAAATAATTCTACTTAATTAATTTATCAATCTGATAGTCTGAGTTTACTTTACTTTTATTAGAATAAAATATATTACATAAATTTATAAAGTGAAAAAAAAAGCTTTAATTTTTGGAATTACAGGTCAAGATGGTTCATATCTTGCAGAATTTTTGCTAAAAAAAAAATATGTAGTTCATGGGATCAAAAGAAGATCCTCATCAATAAATACTCAAAGAATTGATCATATTTATCAAGATCCACATCAAAAATCCCGAAACTTAATTTTGCATTACGGTGATATAACTGACTCAACATCTGTATCAAAAATAATTGAATTGGTTAAACCCAATGAAATTTATAATTTAGCAGCACAGTCGCACGTAGCAGTATCATTCGAAGTACCAGAGTATACTGCTAATGCTGATGCTATAGGAGCATTGAGGATTCTAGAAGCAATTAAATTTCATAAATTAGAGAGAAAAACAAAATTTTATCAAGCTGGAACATCTGAGATGTATGGAAATGTGCAACAAATTCCACAAAATGAAAATACTAATTTTTATCCTTTGAGTCCATACGGCGTTGCTAAACTTTATGCTCATTGGATTACGAAAAATTACAGAGAGGCTTATAATATTTTTGGTTCCAACGGAATACTATTTAATCATGAAAGTCCAAGAAGAGGAGAAACTTTTGTTACAAAAAAAATAATTAGAGCATTGGTAAAAATTAAAATGGGTCATCAAAAAAAACTTTATTTAGGAAATTTAGATTCAAAAAGAGATTGGGGTCATGCAAAAGATTATGTAGAAGCAATGTGGAAAATTCTGCAACAAAAAAATCCAGATGATTTTGTTATCGCAACAGGTAAACAATATAGTATTAGGCAATTTGTAGATCTAGTGTCAAAAAAGTTAAATATGAGGATAAAATGGATTGGAAAGGGACATAAAGAAAAAGGATTTGATGCAATTAGAAAAAAAAATATAATTTTTATTGATAAAAACTATATAAGACCATTAGATGTAAATACACTTTTAGGCGACGCTGCAAAAGCAAGACGTAAGTTATCATGGAAACCTAAAATAAATATACACCAATTAATTGATGAAATGATACTAGATGAAGTAAATAATTTATCTAATGATAAATAAAAATAGTAAAATTTTTATAGCTGGTCACAATGGAATGGTTGGATCTGCTATTTACAAAAAATTGAAAAAAGATGGTTATAAAAAAATCTTAGTCAAAACAAGAAAAGAACTTGATCTTTTAAAGCAAAATGAAACTTTCAATTTTTTAAAAAAAAATAAACCTAATTTTGTAATTTTGGCTGCAGCAAAAGTAGGCGGTATAATCGATAACTCTCAAAATAAAGACAAGTTTATTTATGAAAATTTACAAATCCAAAATAATATTATCCATGGAAGTTTCTTAGCCGGTGTAAAAAATTTATTTGTGCTAGGCTCAAGTTGTATTTATCCAAAGCATTGTAAGCAACCCATGAGAGAAAACTATCTTTTAACCGGTCCACTAGAAGAAACTAATGATGCTTATTCAATAGCAAAAATTGCGGGCTTAAAAATGTGCGAAAGTTATAGTGAAATACATAAGCTAAATTACAAAAGTATTATGCCCCCTAATTTGTTTGGTCCCAACGACAATTTTGATCTTAAAACATCTCATTTTTTGCCGGCATTAATTAAAAAAATTTATTTATCAAAAATAAACAAAAGAAAAATTGTTAATGTGTGGGGCACTGGAAAAGCTAAAAGAGAATTAATGTTTGTCAACGATTTTGCTGATGCTGTAGTTTTTTTTATGAAAAAAAAAATTAAACATAATTATATAAATATAGGTACGGGTAAAGATCGAAGTATATTATGGTACACAAAATATTTAATGAAAAAAATGGGAGTAAATTTAAAAATTAAATATGATAAAACAAAACCAGATGGAATGCCGAGAAAGTGTTTGGACATCTCACTTGCAAAAACATATGGCTGGAAACCAGTCAATAATTTCGATGAAGGAATAAAGGTTACTTTGAATGATTTTTTAGAAAATAAATCTAAGTAAATTTATAACTAAAAAAATTCCACTAAAAATATAAAAATTAATTACAAGTTTTTTATTTAATAGTTTTTTGATATCTAAATTAAATTCAAAAAGTGTAAAAAACAGGATCATAAGTAGTGGATCGTAATATTTGTGATAAATTGTTAAATGAGGATTTGAAAAAATCAAAATCATAAAAATTAAAATATTATTTAAATTCAACTTGAAAAAATTTGATATATAAAATAATGATATAAATGAAATTATTAAAAAAAAATACTTTGATTCAAACAAAATAAAAGATAACTTAAAAAAAAAACCACCTCCCGTATATCTAATAGAATATGTAAAAAAGTATGCTAGTACAAAAAATATTATTAGAGTTATAAAAGTATTTTTGTAATCTAACCTTTTTTTTAATAAGGTTAAATTAATTCCTGTAAAAAGAAAAGGTATCGAATAAAAAAAAATCATACTTGAGATTATTAAGATTTTATTAGCTGGATTTAGTCTTTCTATTAAATTTATATTATCAACAGCCATTGTTGATAAAAAGTTCACATCAAGAACAATTAAATAGAAAAACATGGGTAAAGACAAAATCAAATTTGTTCCTAAAATTAAATATAATCTATTTGAAAATGAATAATGTTTAAAAAAGAAATAAAAAAAATAAAAAAAAAAAAACTGCAAAATTTGGACTCACATAAGAAGAAGCAACTAGTAGTAAAGTATTATAAATAGTATATCGAAACTTTTGTTTTTTCATAAATTTTAAAAAAAAAAACAAACTGCTTAAAAATAAAAGCAACCCTAGAAGCCTGCTATCTGGCCAAATAGATATTGATCTAATCGTAGGTGAGAGAAATATTGTTGAGGCAATTAAAAAAAAAAATTGTGTTATACTTTTTACCAAACTTAGTGATGAAACAATTATAACTAACAATAATTAGCATTGGAACCAGGAATAAGTGTAGAAATCTTATGCTATCTAAATCAAGTTCTGTTTTTAATAATAATGATATAATAATAAGAATTATAGGAGAATGTCTATCTGGATAATTATCGTAGTTTAAGAATGTACTTAAAAAATTGGTATTAAAGGAATTTATTATTTCAGTGCGCATCAAAAAATCTGGATAAGCGCCACCAGAACTATTTTCGTTAAAAAAAAACGCAATAAATAAAGTACTAAACAAAAATGTGAAAATTATAGTTTTAATTATATTGTAATGATTGTACATATACCTTCAAACAATTGAATACGAAATACTTTTAAGCATGTCAAAAAAAAAATTTTTACACCAAATTTTGTTATCAAAAAAAAAGAAATACGTTTATCCGTTATTAGATAAGGGGCTGTCAAATAAAGATTTAAATGAAGGTATAAAAGTTTTGAGATCAGGGAGAATAACTATGGGAAAAAAAACATCCTTGTTTGAAAAAAGGTTTAAAAAGTTTTTAGGTGCAAAATATGCACTAATGGTAAATTCAGGATCTTCAGCAAATCTTTTGGCAGCTTTTGCTTCTTGTAACCCAATGAGAAAAAATTGCTTCAAAAAGGGTGATGAGGTAATTATACAATCATTATGTTGGCCGACATCTTTGTGGCCGCTAGTACAATGTGGTCTTAAAATTAATTTTGTTGATATAAATCCGCTTACACTCAATGTTAATTCTGATGAAGTTATAAAAAAAATTAATAAAAAGACCAAGGTAATCATGATAATAAACGTTTTAGGATTATCTCCAGATATTAGAAAAATAAGGAATTTCTGCTCAAAAAAAAAAATTATTCTTATCGAGGATAATTGCGAGTCTTTAGGTGCCACTTTCAACAAAAAATATTTAGGTACGTATGGAGACTTTGGTACTTTTTCGTTTTTTTATTCTCATCAAATTACATCTGGAGAAGGTGGAATGATAATTTGTAAAGATAGAAAAGACTATGAAATATTAAAATCATTAAGATCACATGGTTGGTCTAGAGATGTAGAAACTGCTATTAAGTATCCAAATTTGGATCCAAGATATATTTTTGTTAATTCTGGGTTTAATCTAAGGCCAACAGACGTAAGCGCCGCTATCGGACTTAGTCAATTTAAAAAATTAAAAAAATTTATCAAAATAAGAGCTAATAACAGAAGTAAAATTATTAGAAGCTTAAAAACTAATCCAAACTGGTCAAATCAGTTTTCTTTTGTAAATGTGCCAAAACACATTAATCCAAGTTATATGGTTTTTCCAATTTTTTTAAATAAAAAATATAAAGATAAAAAAATAAGCTTTATAAATTACGTTGAGTCAAGGGGCATTGAGACAAGACCTATAATAAGTGGATCTTTTGTGAAACAACCCTCATCAAAACTGTTTAAATTAAATAAAAAAAATATAAAGTTTCCTGGAGCAGATAAAGTTCAAGATCTTGGTTTTGTAATTGGCCTGCACACAAAAAATATATCAAATAAGCAATTAAAATTTTTAACTAAAACCTTATTATCTGTTAATGGTCTGTAAATATTTTTTGATCATATAAATAAGGATTTTTAGACCATCACTAAAAGCTTTAACTTTTTTTTTATCTGCAACTCTCTTTCTTTCTATACAAGGAAATGTAGAATATCTAAGTTGTAATTTTTTTGATTTATATGGAATTTCAACACATAAACAATAATCATTTTCGATTAAATTCATTTCATTAAATTTAGAGGTTTTACCAAAAACATACGTGAAAAGTAAATCTGATAAATTTAATTTCATAAAAAAATTACCCAAAAAAGTAAAAAAGAAATTTCCTATTCTGGTAATAACATCATCATCAAGACTATTAGCATATTTTTCATATCTTGATCCAAAAACTAAATCTAAATTTTTATCTTTAATCTTTTTATACATTGATAAAATATATTTTGGATCCGTTGAACCATCAGCATAAAATATACAAGAATAAAGTGTATTAGATTTTTTTAAGCCTTCTATAATTGCATTACCGTAACCTTTGCCACTTTGAAAATAAATTTCGCAATTATAATTTTTAATTGAATTAAAAGTATCTTTGTCATTTTTGTCTATAATTATTAAAATATTTATGTCTGGATACATTATTTTTAATTCCCTAAGAACTATTGGTAAAGCGTTAGGCTCTTTTTTAGCAGGAATTACTAAAGTAACTTCTTTCATTAATTTAAAGTATAATAATGGTCGTATTAACTATTACAATTTTTAAATTTTTAGGGTTTTTTAAAGTTTACAAATACTTAATTTGATGTATAACACCCAAGCCTGGTGATTATTGCGAAGGTGTTATACCCGATCCCATTCCGAACTCGGCAGTCAAGCCCTTCTGCGCCGATGGTACTTTGTCTTAAGACATGGAAGAGTAGGACGTTGCCAGGCAAAATTATGAAAATCAAAAGTTCATTAAAATCAATAAAAAAAAGAGACCTTAACTCAAAGATGGTAAAAAGAAGAGGCAGAATTTACATAATAAATAAAAAAAACCCAAAATTTAAAGCAAGACAAAAATAAAAATATGGATAATGACTCTCATAAAAAAACTTGGGAAAATTTCACAAAGTTTGTGTTATGGGGGACAATTTCTGTTATTGTTATATTAGCTTTCTTGGCTATTCTGTTATTATAATTTTTAACATAAGGTTATTAATGATTGTCGGTTCAATTAATGAGAATAAAACTACGGAAAAAAGAGTTGCAATAACACCTGATAACGTCAAAAAATTTGTCTCAAGTGGATTTAAGGTGTATCTTGAAAAAAACTATGCAACCCATCTGGATTTAGATGATAAAAATTTTATCAAAAATGGGGCTGAGTTTTTTGATGATAAAAATAAAATTATAAATGAGTCTAACATTTTACTTCAATTAAATCTTCCAAATGATCAACAATTGAAAAATATCAAACCTGATACAAATTTAGTAGGTATATTTGACCCAACAAATAATAAAAGTCAAATTACAGAATTGGCAAAAAAAAATGTTAATATTTTTTCTTTAGAGTTACTACCAAGAATCACTCGTGCACAGTCAATGGATATATTATCTTCTCAAGCGAATTTAGCTGGTTATAAAGCAGTTGTTGATGCTTTTTCCTTTTTTAATAAAGCTATACCAATGATGATGACAGCCGCAGGAACAATACCCGCAGCTAAAGTACTAATAGTTGGAGCCGGTGTCGCAGGTTTACAAGCAATTGCAACTGCAAAAAGAATGGGAGCTATTGTATTTGCCACAGACGTAAGAATGGCATCCAAAGAACAAGTAGAGAGCTTGGGAGGAAAGTTTTTAGTTGTTGAGGGATCAGAAAACTTAGAGACCAAAGGAGGTTATGCGAAAGAGACCTCAGAAGATTTTAAGAAGAAACAAGAGGAATTACTTATAGAAACACTAAAAAAAATTGATATAGTTATTTGCACTGCTTTAATTCCTGGAAAAAAAGCGCCTATTATAATTAAAGGCGAAATGATAAATAAAATGCCCAAAGGGTCTGTTATTTATGATTTAGCAGCTTCTCAAGGAGGCAATACAGAATATACAAAGGCAAATGAAATTGTTAATTTGGATGGTGTAAAAATTCTTGGAGATAGTAATCTACTTAATAAACTTCCTGTTTCTGCATCAAATTTATACTCCAAAAATCTATTTAATTTCGTTTTAAATCTGTATGATAAGAAAAATAACAAAATTAATATTAATTTAGAAGACGAGATCATCAAAAAAACTCTGGTAAAATAAAATGGAAATAGATCCTTTCATATTTAGATTAAGTATATTCATTTTGTCAATTTTTGTTGGATATTATGTTGTTTGGAGTGTGACCCCATCTCTGCATACACCTCTAATGTCAGTGACTAATGCTATCTCATCAGTAATTATAGTAGGTGCGATTATTGCTGCTTTAGCAGGTGAAAATAAAAGTATTTTTAATCAAGCTAACATTTTTGGTTTTTTAGCAATAGTACTAGCAGCAATAAATATTTTTGGAGGGTTTTTGGTTACTCAAAGAATGTTAGCAATGTATAAGAAGAAAAAGAAAAAAAAATGATAAGTACAAATTTACTCGCTTTATTTTATTTAATATCAGGTGTTTTATTTATACTAGCGCTAAGGGGGCTTTCATCACCAGAGACTGCTAGACAAGGAAATTTATTTGGAATTTTAGGAATGTTAATTGCAGTATTTGTGACATTTTTGTCAATAGGGAATTTTTCTATAAATTTTGTATATGTAATAATTTTCCTTTTAATAGGTGGAGGGGTTGGAGCATTAATAGCTTTTAAAATACCAATGACAGCAATGCCAGAATTGGTGGCTGGATTTCACAGTTTGGTAGGTTTAGCCGCTGTATTTGTTGCGATATCTGCTTTTCTAAATCCAGAGGCTTTTAATTTAGGCTTTACAGGAAAAATAAAATTTGCAAGCTTAATTGAAATGTCAATCGGTGCTGCAGTGGGAGCAATTACATTTTCAGGATCTATAATTGCTTTTCTTAAATTAAGAGGGATAATGTCAGGTGCGCCTATTACATTTCCAGGCCAACATTTTCTTAATCTCATAATTTTAATTTCAATTATAATTTTAACTTATTTTCTTTGTATAACTCAATCATCAAGCTTGTTTTGGGGTTTAATATTCATTTCATTCTTAGTAGGTCTTCTTATAATAATTCCTATAGGTGGAGCAGATATGCCAGTAGTTATATCAATGTTAAATTCTTACTCTGGTTGGGCAGCTGCAGGAATTGGTTTTACTCTAGAAAATACTGCTTTGATTATAACTGGTGCCTTAGTTGGTTCTTCAGGGGCAATATTATCTTACATAATGTGTAAGGGCATGAATAGATCATTTTTTAATGTTATTTTAGGGGGATTTGGTGGTACAGATCAAACCAAATCTTCTGATAAAAAAGAGCAAAAGCCAGTAAAAAGTGGGAACTCAGATGACGCTGCTTTTTTAATGAAAAACGCATCTTCAGTTATTATTGTTCCAGGATATGGCATGGCCGTTGCTCAGGCACAACATGCATTAAGAGAATTGGTAGATACTTTAAAAAAAAACAGCATTAAGGTTTCATATGCAATACACCCAGTTGCGGGTAGAATGCCGGGTCATATGAATGTATTATTAGCTGAGGCAAATGTTCCTTACGATGAAGTTTTTGAATTAGAGGAAATTAATAATGACTTTGCTAATTGTGATGTCGCATATGTAATTGGCGCTAATGACGTGACAAACCCTGTAGCAAAAACTGACCCACAAAGCCCAATTTATGGGATGCCAATTCTAGATGTTGAAAAAGCAAAATCAGTTTTGTTTGTTAAACGAAGCTTATCTCCTGGTTATGCAGGTGTAGACAATGATCTGTTTTATAGAGAAAATACAATGATGTTATTTTCTGATGCAAAAAAAATGACTGAGGATATTATTAAAAGTTTTTAAAGTGACCAAAATTTATTGTGACATTGCTGATATTGAAATAATTAAAAAATTTGCAAACAAAAAAATTGTTAAGGGTTTTACCACAAATCCAACTTTAATGAGAAAAGCTGGTGCTAAAAACTATGCAGCTTACTCCAAAGAAATATTAAAGGTTTGTGGGAATAAACCTATTTCATTTGAAGTTTTTGCAGATGATTATAAAAATATTTTAAAACAGGCAATCAAAATCAAATCTTGGGGTAATAATGTATATGTTAAAATCCCAGTTGAGAATTCAAAAGGTAAATTCATGGGAAAAATTATTAAAGATTTGGCCAATAAAAATGTAAAAATGAATATTACAGCTGTATATTCACATCAACAGACAGCAAAAATATTAAAATATATTAACAAAAAATCAAATGTGATAATTTCTATATTTGCAGGAAGAGCAGGTGATACTGGCAAAGATCCAATTCCTGAGATAAAAAAAAGTATTTCCTTTATTAAAAAATTTGAAAATGTAAAAATACTTTGGGCAAGTGTAAGAGAGCCATATAATTATACTCAAGCAAATCAAATCGGATGCGATATTATTACAGTTCCACCAATAATAATTTCTAAAATTGAAAAATTTGGAAAATCCTTTAAAACACTAACAAATGAAACTGTTAAAGCATTCCTCATAGACAGTAAAAAATCTAATTTTAAAATTTAAATATTCTGGTTGCGGGGGACGGATTTGAACCGCCGACCTTCAGGTTATGAGCCTGACGAGCTACCAGACTGCTCCACCCCGCGATATTAAAGTCTGTTTTTTAACTTGTTAAGTTTTTTTACTCTTTTTATGTTTTCTTGAAGTATCCTTTTTTTTTTTTCAGATGGTTTCTCGTAATTTGATTTAAGTTTAACTATTTTAAAAAAGCCATCTCTTTGGAGTTTTCTTTTTAAAACTCTCAAGGCTTGCTCCACATTATTATCTTTTACATCTATTTTAATAACAACCTCCAAAAAAATAACTCAATATCATCTTAGTAAAATTATGTCTATAAATTTTTTTTAATTAATTTATCAGGTTTGTTTTTTTTCTTTCTCTTTTATCTTTTTTTCTTTTATAATCCTTCTTTCAGCTTTTTCTAATGCATCTTGAAGATCCTTTTGAGAAAATAGATTAATGGCAACAGGGTCTTTTGCGTTTAAGCTATTAAAATTCCAATAACTCTTATTTCTTATAGCTACAACCGAATTTTTTGTTATACCTACAAGTCTTGCAATTTGAGAGTCTTTCAATTGTGAATGATTTTTTAATAACCATAAAACAGAGTCTGGTTTATCTTGTCGTTTAGAAAGAGGGACATATTTTTTTGATTTTTTCTCTGTACCTGAAATTTCAACATCGTAATTGGTTATATTAAGCGGCCTACTTTGGTCTTTGCTTGAAAGGTTGATCTCTTCTCTTGTTAATTGACCCGATGTAATAGGATTATATGCCTTAATTCCTTTAGCTACCTCACCATCAGCAATACCTTGTACTTCTACCTCGTGTAAATTACAAAAATCTGCAATTTGTTTAAATGTTAAAGTAGTATTTTCAACTAGCCATGCCGCGGTTGCCATTGGCATCAAGGGGGATATAGACATATTTTTATTTATTTATTGCTCTCTGATTTAAAGTTTTGAAATTTTTTATTAAATTTACTTACTCTTCCTTTATCCATTATTCTTTGTTTACCACCAGTCCATGCAGCATGAGACTTTGGATCAATTTCTAGTTTAAGTATTTCGCCCTCTTTTCCCCAAGTAGACATGGTTTCAAAATGTGACCCATCAGTCATCTCAACTTTTATTTTATGATAATCTGGATGTATATTTTTTTTCATAGCGAGATTTATAACAAAAGAGACTAATAAAACAATTAAAACATAAATATTTTTTTATTTAAATCCTCATTAATTCTCTCATTTGATGCTTTAAAACTGTACTTATCGAATTTTTTAAATTGAATTTTATCTATTATACCTCCTGCTTCTTTAATTAAAATTATGCCAGCAGCAATATCCCATAAATTTACATTTTTTTGCAAAGTTGCATCAAATCGCCCACAAGATACATAGGCGAGATCTAGTGCTGCGCTACCTGTGTTTCTAATTATAAGATTTTCAGGTATACCATTTCTAAAATTTGCGCTAAAGAGACTACTTTTTATCTCTTTATTTTTAGAAACTCTAATACTTTTGTTATTTAAATATGAACCACCTTTTTCCTCTGCATAAAATATTTCATCTTTTATTGGATCATAAATTACACCTGCACAAATTTTCATATCAATCATTAATGCGAGTGAAATACAAAAGTGAGGCAATCCGTTTAAAAAATTTGTGGTACCATCTATTGGGTCTAATATCCAAAAATTATTTTTATCTTTTCGTTCAAGAAATCCAGTTTCTTCTGTTAAAATGGAAAAGTTTTTTTTTGATTTATCAAGTTCCTCAACAATAATTGTTTCCACCTTTCTATCAGCATTAGTAACAAAATTATTAGGACCCTTCAGTGACACCTGGAGCTTTTCCAACTCGCCGAAATCGCGTATTAGTATTTTAGAAGCTTTTTCACATGCTTTAATCATTATATTTAAATTTGGTGATATTGAGGCCATAATTATAATTTTTTCACATACTCTAAAGTTCGAGTATCTATGACTATTTCATCACCAGACTCAACAAATGGTGGCACTTGAATATTAAGATCATTTTCAAGAGTAGCAGGTTTGTATGATGAGGAAACGGTTTGACCTTTTAACGCAGCATCAGTATTTTTAATTTTACAATTAATTTGATTTGGCAATTCAACAGATATAGCTGTCTCGTTATAAAAACTTATCGTAACAACCAGATTTTCAATAAGCAAGTTACCTTTCTCCCCAATTATATCTTGTTTAATTTCTATTTGTTCAAAAGATTTTGGATCAATAAAAAAATAACTTTTTTCATCATTGTACAAATAATTATATTGTGTTTCTTCTAGTAATGCTTTTTCTACAGTTTGATTTGATCTAAATCTTTCATTTAATTTTGTATTTTTATTAATACTTTTCATTTCAATTTGTGCAAATGCGCCACCTTTACCTGGCTTAACATGTTGAGTTTTTAGTACTTGCCACAAATCATTTTTGTAATCTAAGAGCATACCGACTTTTATTTCACCAGCGTTTATTTTCATTTAAATTTTTTCATTGCCTCTATTGGTTTTATTTTTTTGTTGTTCCAAATGTAGCTTGAAATAGCTAAAAAGTTTGCATTATTCAATAGTAGTTTTTGATAATTATTGGAGGTGATGCCCCCAATAGCAATTAATGGAACTTTTGTGATCTTTCTGGCTTTATTTAATACATTAACTGAAGCTTTATATTTTATTTTTTTTGTTTTGGAGGAGTTAAAAGCTCCAAAGGCTAAATAACTAGCTTTATTTTTAATAGCAAGTTTAGCTAATTTAATTGAGTTATGGCAGGTAATCCCTATTATTTTATTCCCGATCAATTTTCTAGCTTCAAAAATATCCATATCTTTTTGACCCAAATGGCAACCATCAGTATTTAATTCTTTTGCTAAAAAAACGTCATCATTTATCAAAAACTTTACATTAAACTTTTTACATATCTTTTTAATTTTTTTTCCAATAATTAATTTTCTTTTGAAACTTTCTCTTTTAAGTCTGAGTTGAAAAAAACTAACCTTTTCCTGTTTTAAAACATTTGTTAAATTTGAATAAAAAGAATTATCTATTTTTGTTGGCGAAATAAGATAAATAAATTTTTTTTTATTAATTTTCAAGATCTTTGGACCATTTTCCTAGAGCTGCCAGCGTATTCATCTTTGCTCGGTGGTTAAAAATCTTTTGAGTACCCTCTGTATTTCTTATATCTTTAGACCAAAATTTTAAAGCACTTTGCTGGAGAGCTCTTCCATATGAAAAACTTATTATGAAACCTGTATCATTAAGTTTATTTATTAAATTTAAATTTTCTGTTGCCTCTATTTCTGATTGGCCTCCAGATAAAAAAGCAATTCCTGGTACTTCTGAAGGAACAGAATTCTTTAGACATTCCAAAGTTAATTTCGCGACTTTTTCACTTGAAATTATTTCATCAGATTTATTACCGGCCAAAATCATATTAGGCTTAAGTATAATTCCTGTTAAATCTACTTTGTGCAAAATTAATTCTTCAAAGCATTTTTTTATTACTTGTGAAGTTTTTGCCAAACATTCTTCTGCTGAATGTTTACCTTCCATCAATACTTCTGGTTCAACTATTGGAACCATTTCAGACTCCTGAACTAAAGCAGAATATCGAGCTAACGCATGAGCATTAGACTGAACTGAGAGTTTACTAGGATATTCTCTAGATATACTGTAAACACCCCTCCATTTTGTAAATTTTGCTCCGAGTTTGTAATACTCTTTTAGCCTATCCCTTAATCCATCTAACCCTTCTGTAATTTTTTCATCTGGCGAACCTGCTAAAGCTTTTGCACCCATGTCGACTTTTATACCAGTAGCAGAGCCCATTTTTGATATTAATTCCGGAATCATATTTTTTTGAGATGTTTGTTGTTTTATTGTTTCGTCGTATAAAATTACACCACCTATACATTTAGTCATAGATGATGCTCCAAATAGAGTTTCTCTAAACAATAATCTGTTTTCTGGGTTTGATATAACATTTACACTTTCTAATCTTTTAGTCATCGTTCCAGTACTTTCATCAGCAGCTAAAATACCTTTGCCGTTTTCTAAAATCTTAAGCGCTATATCGTTTAATACAGTCATTTTAATTTAATGCTTTTATACCAGGAAGATCTTTTCCTTCAAGATATTCCAAAAATGCACCACCAGCAGTTGAAACAAA
>MDTG01249509.1_pt1 | contig 63424 bp, 73 predicted proteins | sample 811421 | NCBI WGS metagenome assembly MDTG01 (sample SAMN05326645, study PRJNA326480) | marine metagenome | isolation source: seawater | place: Pacific Ocean: South East | collected 2011
CTAGGGTCCGGACTCATTAGAGCCACCACGTGACGAAGGCTGCGATGGCGATGGTTGCCATGAAGGTCTTGATATTGCGGTCGAAGCGGGTGGCGACGCGGCGCCAGTCCTTGAAGCGGCAGAACATGCGTTCGACGACATTGCGCTGGCGGTATATTTGTCGGTCATGCTCGATCTGCACCTTGCGGTTGGACTTCGACGGGATGACCGGGATGGTGCCGCGTTCGATCAGCCAGGAACGCAAAGCGTTACTGTCGTAGCCTTTGTCGGCGACCAGATAGTCGGATGGCGGCACAGCGTCGATGGTCTGGATCGCGACCTTGGCATCATGCGTATTGCCGGGCGTCAGCAGGAGGACGTGCGGGCGGCCCTTCTCGTCGCAGACGGCGTGGAGTTTGGTGTTCCGGCCACCTTTGGTGATGCCGATACCATGAGCCAAGGCCCCCCTTTTGCGCCGCCGGCGGTGCGGTGGACCTTGATGCAGCTGCTGTCGATGAAGAGCCTTTCAGGGACGCCATCGACCCCGGCGAGCTGGGCGAAGATCCGTTCCCACACACCTCGCTCGGCCCAGCGCCGGAAGCGGTTGTAGAGCGTCTTCTTCGGACCGTAGACATGTTCCGGGCAATCGCCCCAGCGACCACCGCTCTTCAGAGCCTGGACAATCCCGGAAAGCACGCGCCGATCATCGACCCTTGGCATCCCACGCGTATCGTTCGGCAAGAGCGGCTCGATCCGCGCCCACTGATCATCCGAAAACCAGAAGAAATCCGCCATTCACCAAGCCTCCTTGCTGGAGGCACGTAAATCACATTGCAGCGCCGGTGTGAATCCCGTTTATGGGTCCGGACCCTAGATCAATCCAGCCAATGGCGAACTCGGATCGGCATATTTGCGCCGTCCCATTCGGCCGGCAAGGTACGCTTCGCGACCTGCTTCGACAGCCAGCTTCATTGCGCGGGCCATGCGGATGGGGTCCTTCGCCTCGGCGATGGCGGTGTTCATCAGTACGCCGTCACAGCCCAGTTCCATGGCAACGGCCGCATCGGACGCCGTGCCCACGCCAGCATCCACCAGCACCGGCACTTTCGCGCCTTCCACGATCAGGCGGATGGTCACTTGGTTCTGGATGCCGAGACCCGAACCGATCGGCGCGCCCAGCGGCATGATCGCCACCGCGCCTGCCTCTTCCAGCTGCTGCGCGGCGATGGGATCGTCGGTGCAATAGACCATCGGCTTGAACCCTTCCTTGGCCAGCACTTCGCAGGCACGGATGGTTTCGACCATGTTGGGATAGAGCGTCTTGGCCTCGCCCAGCACTTCCAGCTTCACCAGGTCCCAGCCGCCTGCCTCGCGCGCGAGTCGCAGGGTGCGGATGGCATCCTCTGCCGTGAAGCAGCCCGCGGTATTGGGCAGGTAGGTGACCCTCTTTGGGTCGATATGGTCCATCAGCACGGGCTGGTTGGGATCGGAGATGTTCACCCGGCGCACCGCCACGGTGACGATCTCGGCCCCTGCGGCTTCGACCGCGGCGGCGTTCTGGGCGAAATCCTTGTACTTGCCCGTGCCCACGATCAGGCGGGAGGTGAAGCGATGGCCGGCAACTTCCCAGCTGTCGTCCTGCGAGTCCGGCGTAATGGTCTGCATCTGCGTCATGCGCGCGGCGGTATCGGCCCGATAGCGCAGTGGCAAGGCCGATGCTGCGCAGAGGTGTCAGCCGCCGCCGACGAAGTGGACGATTTCAAGCTGGTCGCCATCAGACAGCGCAACATCCTCCAGCGTGGAGCGCGGCGCAATTTCGCCGTTGTGCTCGACGGCCACCTTCTCGGGCTTCAGCCCCAGTTCGCGCACCAGCGCGGCAATGGTGGTGGCTTGGGTCCGGCGGGAATCGCCATTCACGGTAATGGAGACAGGCTGGGTCATTGCCAGCGGCACATAGGGCCTGTCACGCGTGGCGCAAGTTGAGGATGTGGCCCGCGGCCACCAGCGTGACCCCGATCATGGTCAGTACGGCTTCCTCGAACCCGTGGCCCACGGCCAGCGCGCCGCCCATGAAGGTGAGGCCGGTCATCGCCACGACGAAGGGCTTTGCCCGGCGATGACGGATCGCTCCGACGCCGATGGCGACGCCGGCGATGATCGTCGCCAGCAACAAGCCCCAGCGATGGATATCGGGATCGAGCAGGAAAGCGCCACCAAGACCCATGCCCGCAACCAGCACGAGGCCAAGTACGCAGTGCACCAGGCACAGCGCAGACAGCATGACGCCGACACGGTCCAACCGGCCGCGAATCCAAGGGGTGATCGAGCCCATGCGCACTCATTTATGTAACGTCATAACATTGCGCAAGACTTCAGATGCCCTTTTGGCGTCCGGATCTGGCGTGATGCGGGATACCTGCCCCAAGGTGGGTGCTTGCGAATCTCGTCTTAAAGTTGCAAATCGCTCGCACCATGGTCGCTGCTGCACTCTCCGAAAGCCCTTCCGCCACGGGTACACCTCGTCCGCTGGCGCTTGCCCGCTGGCTCTTCACGGTCGCGGCCCTCGTGCTGATCATGGTTGCGGTGGGCGGCATTACGCGGCTGACCGAAAGCGGCCTGTCCATCACGCACTGGAGCCCCGTCACCGGCACCCTGCCGCCCCTCAGCGATGCGGACTGGCAAGCCGAATTCGATCTCTACAAGCAGACAGGCGAATATCGGAACGTCACGGGCCCTGCCGGAATGGACCTTGCGGCGTTCAAGTTCATCTTCTTCTGGGAGTGGTTCCACCGCCTGCTGGGCCGCGTAATCGGCCTGGCCTTTGCCGTGCCGCTGGCATGGTTCTGGCTTCGCGGCGCAATTCCCGCCGGATACAAGCCGCGCCTCCTCGCGCTGCTGGCGCTGGGCGGCCTGCAAGGGGCGTTCGGCTGGTTCATGGTCCGCTCCGGCCTCGGCGCGGAGATGACGGACGTCTCGCACTTCTGGCTTTCGATACACCTGCTCACCGCCTTTTTCACGCTGGGGGGCCTGGTGTGGACTGCGCTCGACCTGCGCCAGCTCGATACTGGCGGGCGTGGCAAACCTGCGCGCTTCACCGGCCTGTCGCTTGTCGTGGCGGTGATCCTGTTCCTGCAATTGCTGCTCGGTGCGTGGGTCGCCGGGCTGAACGCAGGCCTTGCTTCCAACACCTGGCCGTTGATGCAAGGCCAACTCGTGCCGGAGGCTGACTGGTCACGAGGCGTCTGGTGGACGTTCACGCACGATCCGTTCTGGCTGCACTTCCTCCATCGCTGGTGGGCCTGGGTCGCCGTGGCAGCCCTCATCGTGATGGCCCGCAAGGTGAAGCCCCTGGACCGCCGCGCCTCGATTGCCATCCACTCGGCGTTCGGCATCCAGATCCTGCTCGGCATCGCGACGGTGCTGACGGGGGTCGATCTCTGGCTTGCCGTGGCTCACCAGGTCGTCGGCGCACTTTTGGTTGGTGCATTCGCCTGGGGTGCGCATGTGCTTGGCAGGCACGCCTGATGGTGGCGGATGCCAGCGAGGCGGCCTTGATCTGGAGCCCGTTCGGCTCGGTCGAGGAGGTTCGTGAAGTGGCCGATGTGCTGTTGCGGGAAAATCTCGTGGCTTGCGCAAATATTCTCCCGCAGATGACCTCCGTCTTTCGCTATGAGGGACAGGTGCAATCGGCGAGCGAAGTCGGCGTTCTGTTCAAGACCCATGGCAACCTGCTCGCCAGGGCCACAAGACGGCTTGCCGAGCTTCACCCATATGATACTCCCGCGATCTGCGGCTGGATGGCGGACAGCGCCCCGCCAGCCACGCGCAATTGGCTCGCCGGCTTGCTGACCGAGGAACGATCATGACCGCGAGCACCGACAGGAGGGGCACGCTGGTGCTGGGCCTTGCAGCAGCCGTCGCGCCTGCTGTGGTCAGTACACGGGCCCTTGCCCTGCCGGTGGAACGCCTGATCCATCCGCCGGAAGGCCCCATGCGCTACAGCCGCAGCGTGACGCGCGATCTGATCGACGGGACACCCTTCACGGTGACGCGGGATTTCAGCATCGAGTTCCGCCGCTTTTCCGAGGGTTTCATGCTGCGCGGGGAGCAACAGGATGTGCGCATCGACGCGCCCGAAGTTCTGGCGCCGTTTGCCGAACTGGAACGTGTTCGGGACGAAAGCGGACTGTTTCCGATTGCGCTCAATGCCTTCGGCCAGATACTCTCATCGCAGATCGCACGGCAGGACGGCCCATACCTGCGCGAGGCCGTCGACGAAGCGGTTGCCGAGATCGCCTCCCATCCCATCGGCGAAGACGAGCGCGAGCAGGTGGTGCAGTTTCTCCGCGCCCTCCAGCAGGTCGGAAACCGCGTAACGGCGCACCTGCCACCGGACCTATTCGCCCCCGCTTCGCAATCGCGCCACGATGAGCGCGACATTGCCTTGCCGGGTGGCGTCGCAGGCAAGGTAGAAACCGTGTTCGAGGCCGAGCGCGATGAGCGGACAGGGCTGATGCGCGCGGCCAACCGCACGGTGCTGACACGCGTCGCGCAGACCACCCGTGGCACCCGCGAACGCTGGAGCCTGACCGCTTCCTGAGACCCGGCGCGAACCGTCCCGATTCCGGCAAGGTATTATTTTACCTCTCCGGTATCGCCCGGATTTGCTTGACTTGCGGCACCCGAAGCGACAAATGCGCGCCTTCGCTGGCCCGCCAGCACGGTGATTCTTTACCACAGTCGGGACGGCGGCGAATTTTCGCACTGATTTGAGGAATTTCAGCCATGAAGGCTCTGACGAAGACCACCCGGTCGATCAAGCCGGCCGAGGTCGAAAAGAAGTGGCACATCATCGACGCCGAAGGTCTCGTCGTCGGGCGCCTGGCTTCGATCATCGCCAATATCCTGCGCGGCAAGCACAAGCCGAGCTTCACACCGCACGTCGATTGCGGAGACCATGTCGTCGTGATCAACGCCGACAAGGTGAAGTTCACCAGCAACAAGGCTGCCAAGAAGGTCTACTACAAGCACACCGGCTATGCCGGCGGCCTGAAGGAAACCACTGCCGAGAAGATCCTCGACGGTCGTTATCCCGAGCGCGTGCTGGAGAAGGCCGTGGAGCGTATGATCCCCACGGGTCCGCTGGGCCGCGCCCAGATGAAGGCACTGCACCTCTACAATGGCACCGAGCACCCGCATGACGGCCAGAAGCCCGAAGTGCTCGACGTTGCCTCGATGAACCGCAAGAACAAGGTGTCCGCATAATGGCTACCGAAGAAAACAACACCGCCAACGACCTGTCCGACCTGAAGGACGTGGTGGGCGATGCGCCTGCTGCCGATGCCGGTGAAGGTGAAACCGCCGCTCCCACCGCGCCGCTGCGCGAGCAGGAACTCGACGAGCATGGCCGCGCCTATGCCACCGGTCGCCGCAAGGACGCCACGGCCCGCGTGTGGATCAAGCCCGGCACCGGCAAAGTCACCGTCAACGGCAAGGACCAGGAAGTGTACTTCGCCCGTCCGACGCTGCGCCTCGTGATCAACCAGCCGTTCACGATCTCCGATCGTGAAGGTCAGTACGACGTGATCGCCACCTGTTCCGGCGGCGGCCTCTCCGGCCAGGCCGGCGCGGTGAAGCACGGCATCAGCCAGGCGCTGAGCAAGTTCGAGCCTGCCCTGCGCAGCACGATCAAGGCCGCCGGCTTCCTCACCCGCGACAGCCGCGTGGTAGAGCGCAAGAAGTACGGCCGCGCCAAGGCACGCCGCAGCTTCCAGTTCAGCAAGCGCTAAGTTTCGGCGCGCTACAGCGCGCCTCAAGAGTTTCCTCGACGGAGGAAAATGCGAAGGGCGGCCCCCACAAAGGGTCGCCCTTTTTGCATTGGGGAATGCGATCGGGTCCTAGTGGACCTTCTGGCCTTCGAGCAGCGCGTCGACCTCGCCAAGCAGGCTGTCGATGCTGAGAGGCTTGGCAAGATAACCACCCGCTCCCGCGCGGCGAATACCTTCCTCGTCCAGCTTGCCGGCGTAGGCGGTGATTGCCAGGATCGGGATATGCTGCGTGCGCGGATTCTTCTTGATCTCGCGAATCAGCTTGCGGCCCGATACGTGCGGCAGGTGGATATCCATGGTGATGATATCGGGTGAGAAAGTGTCCACCGCGTCCAGCACGCGGGCGCCATCGTCCACGAGCATCAGTTCGTAGCCGCGCTGCTTGAAGACGGCCTCGTAGAACATCCGGTTCAGCAGGTCGTCTTCGACGATAAGGACTTTGGTGGTCATGACGGCAATCTACGATGAATAAGCAGATTCGATCCTGTCCCTGCGACAAAATGGCCCGAAAAGGCGGCGGGCTGACTTTCATCAGTGCTTTTTCTCGCAGTAAACCCTTAGAACTAGGGAATAATGACTAAGCTTGGAGTTGGCTGCAAGCAGCACTTTTAGTCAATGGACAGGGGGATCTGTACGGGGCACCTTGCCGACAGGCGCCACGGGTTCTCCTTTTTCGCGCGGCGGCATGGCGTCTTCTGGCACATCGCCGATCATCATGTCGCGGGTGCGCACATCTTCCAGGTTGCGCACGCGTACACTCAGGTTATCGCCATCCCAGGTCAGTTCGTTGAAGCTGGGAGGTGTCGAGCGAACCCGCTGCGACAAGGTGCCTGCGCCGATCATGCGAACCTCGCCTTGGACCGTCTCCTCCATGATATCGAATGCGTCGTGCACGTGGCCGGACAAGACTGCGAGCACCGGACGCTGCGCAAGTTCGTTCAGCGCATTCTGTCCGTTCTTCGTCAGCGCCGTTCCCTGGGTGCCGACCTCGCGCAAGGGATGGTGCACGGCCACCAGCGCGCGCACTCCGCTAGGCAGCTTGTCGATCGCTGTCAGGCATCGTTCCAGCGCGGCATCCGTTACCCAGCCCTTCGACCAGTTCAGGCGCGGCTGCCAGCGGCGCACCGTCTTCAGCGGCACGATGGCAAGGCCGGGCAGGTCGATCTCGGCTTCCACCTTGTCGGCAATGCCGCGGATTCGCTTGTACGGATCGAAGAACCGTTCGATCGGGTTGAAATAGGGCAAGTCGTGGTTGCCCACTTCCACCGTCACCGGCGCGTCGAGCGACTTGATCCAGCGGCAGGCCGCATCGAATTCCCGGTGCCGTGCGCGCATGGTCAGATCGCCCGTTATCGCAACCGCGTCGGGCTGCCGCTCGGCGATTTCCTGTTTCACCCAGTCGAGCGCGCGGTTGTCCTCCAGACCGAAGTGAATGTCGGAGAGGTGGAAGAGCAGCTTGCGATCAGTCATCGGAGGGCTTCGCTAGCAGGTCCACTTCGCATGTTGCCAGCCGGAACTGCGTTGGACCTGCCGCCTCGGCCGGTTCGCCATCCAGCAGAACGCCGAATTTTTCTGCCCCCACGCTTGCCAGCACAAGATCGTCGGCCTCGCCGATGTGATCGTGCGGCCCCTGGCGAAAATCGTGCTTCGCCAGCGCCAGCAACTGGTCGACGAATTCGGCGGTCGTCTCGGCATGATAGGCATAGAGCGCGACAGTCGCGTCGTGCGGCTCCAGCAGCAGGAGTGGATAGCCCTCGGACCGACCAAGAGGCGGCTCGACGCATCTGAGCGGCTCGTCCTGCAAGGTGCGGGCGAAAGCCTCTTTCGACTCGGTCGCCATGGCCAGAACGTCGGCGTTGCGCATGGCTTCGCGCACGTCGTTCCAGCTGGTGCCAGGCCCGGCGAGCAGCCCGGCGTAGGCATCGCCCAGCATACTGCGGATTATGCCTGGGCGGCGCACCTGCAGATCGCCTTTGCCCGCAAGGCTCAGCACGCCATCCAGCTCCATGTCCCCAAACAGGCGATGATAGAGCAGGTTCATTGTTCCGCCGGGCAGCACCAGCACCTGCCCTCCCCAACCCGACAGGGCGTTGAGCGCGGCATTCACCGTTCCGTCGCCGGCAAAGATGGCCACGAGGTCTATTCCGCCTGCGTCCAGCATGGCGGGCGTGGGCAGGTCGTCGGAGGGGAAGCTGCTGCGATAGGCGACGCGCAGCCCGCAATCGGCGCAACCGGAGCTCATCCGCTCCAGCGCCTCGCGATCGTTCGAACCGCTGGCATCGTTGTGCACCAGCCAGAGCGAGCGTTCCTGTCCCCTAGCACCTTCCATGTGACTGAAAGCGCAGCATCGACCGCCCGGTTCCCGCTAGAGCCGGCCTGACACGATGGACCACGCCGCGCCCAGGTTGACGAGGAAGTATCCGCCATAGAGCCAGACCCAGTGCACCGCACCGGCCTCGGCAGCATAGAGAGCACCGCAAAGCAGCACGAATTCCAGCGCAAGGCTTGCCGCGCGGGCACCCTGCAAGGCCCGCGGCGGCATTTCGGAGAGCATCCGGTGCCCGCTGGCAATGACCGCGCGGTGACAGGCGAAATTGCCCATTCCCAGCAGGAAGGTGATGATCAGCGCCATGACTCCGGATGTGCCTGAAGCGCGCAACATTCGCAATGCGTGTGCCGGGATGCTTTCGCAAACTGTCGTTGGTGGAGCGGCATCGACGCTTCGTCGGCCAAGGCACCTGCTGGTCGATTGGGAACGCGTGCAGGTCGACCTGTTGCAGCGCCGAGGCCCGGCCGGGCCTAGATAGGTAATCGCACCGCAGCTGTTCCAGTCCCACCGGCTGCGGTGCGACCCCCCGATGAGGAATTTCAGGGACTTGAGGAGGAGGAGAGAAGACCATGAAGACCCCGAAGATCACTTTCGCCCTGGCCCTTGCCGCTGCAGGAATGGCCGCTGCCCCCACGATGGCAAGCGCCGAAGACAGCCAGACCGTTCGCGTCACTTACGAAGATCTCGATCTCAGCACCCAGTACGGCATCGACGAGCTGGAGAAGCGCATCGAGCGCGCGGCAAGGCAGATTTGCGGCAACGACATCCGCACCGGCACCAATATCCGCAGCCGTGACGCCCGTGCGTGCGTTTATGAGACGAAGCAGCAGATCAGCGAGCAGTTCGCCGAGGTGGTCGCCAACGCCCAGCGTGGCGGCTGACAAGCCCACCAGCGATAACGCCGAAATGAAAAGGGCGCTTCCCCCGGGGAAAGCGCCCTTTTTCGATTGTCTCGCGGGGTTGGCAGGAGCGCCGCACGCTAACGTCCGGCCATCGCCTTCACTTTCTTGAGATAGGTGCGCCCGATCCGCAGTTCTTCTCCGTCGGCAAGTTCCGCGCACCAGACACCCAGGCCTTCGTGCTTGAGGCCGGTGATGAAATCCTTGCGCAGGATGGTGGAGCGGTGGATGCGGATGAACTTCTCCGGGTCGAGCTTTTCCTCGAGGCCGGCGATGGTCTGCAGCAGCAGGTAGCTGGTCTCCCCCACGTGCAGGCGCACGTAGTCGCGCTCTGCATCGATGCGATAGACTTCGGCGGCATCGATGCGCAGCAGTTCCGAGCGGTGCGGCACCCAGAACTCGGCGAGCCACTCGCTCTCGTCCTGTGCGCCTCCGGCACCACGCGACTTGCGCGACAGGGCGCGCTCTATCGCTCGCTCCAGCCGTTCTGTCGCGACGGGTTTCAGCACGTAGTCCACCGCTTCGAGGTCGAACGCCTCGACGGCGAAGTTTTCATGGGCGGTGACGAAGATGACGGCGGGCGGCGTTTCCAACTTGCCCGCCTCGGCGGCAACCTGCAATCCGTCCTTGCCCGGCATCGTCATGTCGAGCAGCAGCAAGTCGGGGTTGAGCTTTTCGGACAGGCGCAGGGCGGACTCGCCATCGTTCGCCGTGCCGATCACCTGCAACTGCGGCAGTTCCGCGCACAGCACCTGCATCCGCTCGATCGCGAGAGGTTCGTCATCCACGATCAGCGTGCGCAAGGCGCCGTTATCGTTGCTGTTCACGCTGCCACCCTTTCCTTGATGCGTTTCAACGGCATCCGCAGGTGCGTGGCATAGCCGCCGGGTACCTGGCCGGATACGACCGTCGCCTCGTTGCCGAACCGTGCTTCCAGCCGCTGCCTTACGTTGGTGAGACCGATACCGAAACCGGGGCGGGTGTCGTCGCGGTCTTCCGCGCTCTGGCCGTCGTCGGAAATTGTCACCACCAGCCGGTCGTATTCCTCGCGCGCGGCAAGGGTGATCGTCACCTGGCCCGAAGAAGGCGCCACGGCGTGCTTCACCGAATTCTCGATCAGCGGTTGCAGGATCATGCCGGGGATCAGCGCATTCTCCAGATTTGCCGGGATGTCATAATGCGTCCGCAGGCGCAGCGGGAAGCGCACGGCCTCGATCTCGAGATAGAGCTTCTGCAAGTGGATTTCCTCGCGCAGCGTCACGTCGGACGTGGTGTCGTCGGCCAGGCTGCGGCGATAGAACGTGCTGATCGTCTGGATCATACGCTCGGCCGCTTCGGTCTTGCCGGTCAACACGAGCGCGGAGAGCGAATTTAGCGTATTGAACAGGAAATGCGGATTCACCTGGTAGCGCAGGGATCGCAGCTCCGCGGCCTTGGCAGCGTTGCGGAACTGCTGTTCGCGCCGTTCGGCATCGCGGGCCTTCTCGCCCGTCAGCAAGGCAAGGTAGAGCGCGCACCACGCCAGCAGCAGGAAGTACCGGCTGAAGGCAATTTCGATCAGCTGCTGGTACGTGCCGATCGTCACCAGTTCGGAAAGATCGGTCAGCAGCGCCTCCCGGCCGCTGTCCGCGTCCAGCCCGCGCGCCTCGGCGAACTCCTGCAACACCTTGTCGTTCAGCGCATTCTGCATGTCGGCGAAGATCACCGTGTTGGCCTGCGCACACAGCAGGGCGGCCGGCATGGCAAGCAGCAGCGCAGCGGCGATCTTCACCCATAAGGGCTTGCCATCGAACGGGCGCAGCACGATCCAAAGCCCCATGGTGATGAGAATGCCGACGGACACCGACAGTACGCGCAACCAGATGATCTGGTCGGCAAAGTCCATGTCCAGCAATTCCGCCCGCAGCGTGACGATGACGAAATAGGTCGCCCACAATCCGAAGATCGAGGCGAGCACGGTCTTGAAAGGCACGCGCGACGTGTGCTTTTCCGGTTTTGCCGCAATTTCCATACAGCCGGTCTAGCCCAGAGGCGTCACGGCAACCAGTGTGGATAGCGGTTTCCATCGAAGGCCCTGTGTCATTGGTCGAACACGAGCGATGGAAACCGGCCTATTTCGCGCCCAGCAGTTGCTCCTCACGGATTTTCTCGCGCCAGTGCAGAGGGGCGAGGGTGTGGACGTTGTTACCCTGCGAATCGACGGCGACGGTGACCGGCATGTCCTTCACCGTGAATTCGTAGATGGCTTCCATGCCCAGTTCCTCGAAGGCGACGACCTTCGATTCCTTGATGGCACGGGCCACTAGATACGCCGCACCGCCGGTCGCCATGAGGTAGGCGACCTTGAAGCGGCTGATGACTTCCACCGCGTCCGCCCCCCGCTCGGCCTTGCCGATCATCGCCAGCAGGCCCTGGTCGAGCATCATCTCGGTGAACTTGTCCATGCGCGTGGCCGTGGTCGGGCCTGCCGGGCCGACGACTTCGCCCATCACCGGGTCCACGGGGCCGACGTAGTAGATGGCGCGGCCCTTGAAATCGACAGGCAGCTCCTCGCCTGCATCCAGCATGTCCTTGATCTTCTTGTGCGCGGCATCGCGCCCGGTCAGCATCTTGCCGTTGAGCAGCAGGCGATCGCCGTGCTGCCAACTCGCCACTTCCTCGGGCGTCAGGTTGTCGAGGTCGACACGCCTGGCCTCGGCATCCGGCTCCCAGTGCACGTCGGGCCAGGCGTCGAGATCGGGCTGCGGCAGGTAGGCCGGGCCGCTACCGTCGAGCGTCACGTGTGCATGACGCGTGGCGGCGCAGTTGGGAATCATCGCCACCGGCTTTCCTGCGGCATGGCAGGGCCAATCGAGGATCTTCACGTCCAGCACGGTGGAAAGCCCGCCAAGGCCCTGCGCACCCACCCCTTGCGCATTCACCGCGTCGAAAATGTCGATCCGCAACTGCTCGATATCCGTCTGCGCCCCGCGCTGTTTCAGCTGGGCCATGTCGATCGGATCCATCAGGCTCTGCTTGGCGAGCTTCATGCAATGCTCCGCCGTGCCGCCGATGCCGATGCCCAGCATCCCCGGCGGGCACCAGCCTGCGCCCATCGAGGGGATCTGTTCCAGCACCCAGTCGATGATATTGTCGCTGGGGTTCATCATCTTGAACTTGGACTTGTTCTCGCTGCCGCCACCCTTCGCGGCGACATCCACGCCCACTGTCCTGCCCGGCACCATCTCTACCGAGAGGACACAGGGCGTATTGTCGCGCGTGTTGCGGCGCGTGAACGCGGGATCGGCGAGGATCGAGGCGCGCAGCTTGTTGTTCTCGTTGTTGTAGGCGCGGCGCACGCCTTCATCGACCACTTCCTGCAGGCTCTTGTCCGATTCAAGGCGGCAGTCCTGCCCCCATTTCAGGAACACGTTGACGATGCCGGTGTCCTGGCAGATCGGGCGGTGCCCTTCGGCGCACATGCGGCTGTTGGTCAGGATCTGGGCGATGGCATCCTTGGCCGCCGGACCCTGCTCCGCCTTGTAGGCTTCGCCCAGCGCCTGGATGTAATCCATGGGGTGATAGTAGGAGATATATTGCAGCGCGTCGGCGATCGTTTCGACCAGGTCTTCCTCGCGGATCGTAATCATGTCGCTCATCGCTTGTGCACTCCTCTTGATCGGCCCTTTTCGCCGGCTCGCCCATAGGCGCGGGCTGGCCCATTCGTCAAAACGCTTTCGTCGACCCTGGATTGCAGCGTGACGAATTGCGACAACCGGGCCATTGCCCGCATCGCCTGCAATCCCTAAGGCACTTTTCGTCCACCAAACGCGAGAGATTCCAGCCGTGATTTCCGATCCGCTTGATTCAGCAGAAGCCGCCAACTCCACGCAGCACCGCGCCCGCCGCGCGATGATCGACAGCCAGTTGCGCACCAGCGGGGTCAACACGCCCTTTGTCATCCGCCGCATGGGGGAGGTTTCGCGCGAGGATTTCGTGCCCGCTGCCAGCAAGGGCGTCGCCTATGTCGACCGCGCGATCAAGCTGGAGAACGGCAGCTGGCTTCCCGCGCCACTGGTGCAGGGCAAGATGCTGGAAGAAGCCGCGCCCAGTGGTGACGAGAAGGCCATCGTTGTCGATGCAGGCTCGGGCTACCTGGCCGAACTGTTTCGCCCGCTGGTGGCCGAACTCACCGTGATCAGCCCCGAGGAAGCCGTGGGCAAGGGCACCAAGGGCAAAGGCGCCGACCTGCTGGTGATCGACGGCGCCGTAGAGGAAATCCCTGCCGCCCTCGCCAGGCGGTTGGCCGATGGTGCAAAGATCGTCACCGGCATGGTCAGCAAGGGCGTGACCCGCGTAGCGGTGGGCCGCAAATCCGAAAGCGGCGTATCCCTGATGCCCGTCTACGATATCGGCATCCCGCAACTGCACGAATTCGACAAGCCGAAGGGCTGGAGCTTCTGACAATGCGCAACTCCCTTCGGCTGGCGACCGCGCTTGCGGGCGTCTGCCTGCTTGCCGCGCCCGCTTCCGCCGATACGCTGAAGGAAGCGCTGACCCGCGCCTACCAGGACAATCCGACGCTCGAAGCCGCGCGGGCCCAGCTTCGCGCGACCGACGAAAACGTGGTGATCCAGCGCGCCCAGGGCCTGCCGAGCGTCAATACCACCACGACCTACAGCGAATTCTTGGTCCAGAACTCCACGAGCTTTATCGCGCCCGAGCGGCAGCTGAATGCCAGCGTCGACCTGGGCGTGCCACTGTACCAGGGCGGCGCGGTGAAGAACGGGGTGCTCGCAGCCGAGAACCGCGTGGATGCCGGCCGGGCAGACCTGCGCGGCACCGAAAGCAGCGTCTTTGCCGACGTCGTGGCGATCTACATGGACGTGATCCTCAACGAGGCTCTCGTCAGCCTCTCGTCCAACAACGTCGAGGTGCTGTCGATCAACCTCGAGGCGACCAGCGACCGCTTCGAGATCGGGGACCTGACGCGCACCGACGTGGCCCAGTCGGAAAGTCGCCTCGCCGTGGCGCGCGGCGATCTGCAGACCGCCGAGGCCAACCTCGTCAACGCCCGCGAACGGTACATCGCGCTGGTCGGCACCGCGCCCACGGACCTGCAGCCGCCGCCGCCGCTGCCCGGCCTGCCTGACAGCGTGCAGATGGCGGTGGACGTGGCGCTGGAAAGCAACCCGGACCTCATCGCCGCGAAAGAGCGGGCCGATGCCGCGGGTTACGATATCGAGGTTGCCGGGGCCGGACGCCTGCCAACCTTCAGCGCTTTCACCAACGGCGGATACCAGAACTTTCTCGGCACGCTTGGCGCCGTTCCCGGTGCAACGGCAGACCAGACTGCCACCAGCGCGACTGCCGGGGTGCGCATGACATTGCCGCTGTTCCAGGGTGGCCGCGTCGCGGCGCAACAGCGCCAGGCAACGGCCCAGGCAGAGGCGGCGCTGGAACAGGTCATCGCGACGGAACGCAGCGTGATCGCCCAGACCCGCGCGATCTATTCCAGCTGGCGCGCAGCCAACGCCATCATAGCTTCCAGCCAGGCCGCGGTGGATGCTGCAGCGCTCAGCCTGGAGGGCGTGCGGGCAGAGAACACCGTGGGCAACCGGACGATCCTCGACATCCTCGATGCACAGCAGGAATTGCTGCGAGCCCAGGTGCAACTCGTCACCGCGCGGCGCAATGCCTATGTCGCAGGTTTCAATCTGCTGGCGATCATGGGGAAAGCGGAAGCGCGAGACCTGGGGCTGGGCGACGAGGGACTGCTTTACGATCCTGTCGTCAATTATGACCGCGTGCGTGGCATCATCTGGGACTGGCAGCGCGACCCAGAGCCGGAAGCCGACAGTTCACGCACCGTTGACATCCCGCCTGCCGACGGGGAAGTTCCCGATGAAGATCCTCGCGACGAATTCGGGACAGAGATCATCGACTATTCCGATACGGCTCCACCGCCGTTAGAAACGCCCGAGAGCAATCCTTAAGAGGGGGACACAATGCGGCAGGAAGGCGAACCGTCGGTCGAGGAGATCCTCGATTCGATCAAGCGGGTGATTGCGCGCGACAATTCCGAGGCCGCAGCGCAGGCAACCAAGGCGCGCCGCCGTGAAAACCTGGTCTCCCGCAACGAGGAAAGCCAGCCGCATGAAGAGGACGTGCTCGACCTGAGCGTCATCGGTTCGGCGCTTCACGAGGATGCTGCTCACGAGGAAAGTGACGAAGAAGCCGTGATCGAAGATGATGAGAGCGAGGAAGAGAGCCTCACCACCGATCGCGCCGCCGAAGCCATGCGGCAGTCCCTCGCCGCGCTTGCCATGCTGTCCGATCCCCCCGCCAAGCCGCAGATCGTCCGCTCCGGCGAGACCTCTCTCGAAGGCATGGTGCGCGAGATGATGCGGCCGATGCTGGCGCAGTGGCTTGATGCCAATCTGCCGGAAATCGTCGAACGGCTGGTGAAGGCGGAGATTGCTCGCATCGCCGGGAAAAACCGCTGACAAAGCCGCCGTCCGTGAAGGAAATCGCCAAGGCCGAACGCACGCTGGCCAAGATGGGCGGCGACGGAATCGAGCGGCACATCTTCATCTGCGCCATGTCCGAGAAGGGCAAATGCTGTAAGCGCGACGTGGGCGAGCAGTCGTGGAAGTATCTGAAAAGGCGGCTGAAGGAACTGGGTCTTGCCGGGAAGGGTGGGGTACAGCGAACGAAGGCCGATTGCCTTCAGGTGTGCGACGCGGGGCCGGTCGCTGTCGTCTGGCCGGATGGTGTCTGGTACCGCTCCTGCACGCCCGAAGTGTTGGAACAGATCATCCAGCATCACCTGATCGGCGGGGAACCCTTGGAAGAATTCCGGCTGCGACCGAAGTCCTGACAGGCCACGGGATCAGCGCTCCGCGCCGTCCTTCCAGCCCATCGTGCGCCGGTCCGCCGGCTTTTTCGACAGGTCGAGCGAATCGAGATCGTTGTCGACCGAGGCGTCGTGGCCAGTCCCACTGGAAAGGAACACCAGCCCCATCAGCGCGCTCATCAGCAGCATCGAGAACCCGATGCCAAGCGCCGTCGCAATGAAGAAGTGCGGCGATACGTCTTCGGTCTGGTTGTAGATGACCGCCATGGCGATGATCACCGTGCCCAGCGTAATACCCATCATCAGCCGCATCAGACGGCGGTATCGCGCCCACGCGAAGGCGGCGTTTTCCGGATTATCGAGCGGAGAGGGGTTGGCCATAGGTGCCACATGCCCATCGCACCGGCCATTTGCAACGTCCCTTTGTACCATGATTTGCCCAGACTCGCTTTCTCGTGGCACAATCGGGACGAAAGCATTCCCGCGTGAGAAATGCCTGGGTGGTCAAACCGGAGGAGAACCTGAATGTCCGTAGCGAAGATTATCGCGAGTCGCGATCACACGATCGTTTCTTGCACGCCGCAAGACAGTGTTTTGCTGGCGGCGAAGCTGCTGGCGGACAAGCGCATCGGCGCTCTGCCTGTCATGGACGGCGACGGGATAGCCGGCATCTTCTCCGAACGCGACCTGCTCTACTGCGTCGCCCGCGACGGTGCGGCGATCCTCGATCGCGCCGTGGGCGATGTGATGACCTCTCCCGCCATCACGATCGACCGCGATACCGATGCCCTTAAGGCCCTTTCGCTGATGACGCGCCGCCGCATTCGTCACCTGCCGGTGATGGAGGGTGAGAAGATGGTAGGCTTCGTCTCAATCGGAGATCTGGTGAAGCATCGCATGGAAATCATCGAGGCCGAGGCGCAGCAGATGCGCGATTACATTACCACGGCTTGAGAGAGCGGCGGCGGAGCACTACATCGACACCCATGACCAGTTCGCTGACCCTTACCGAAGCCGCGGCATCCCGCGTCGGCCTGATTGCCCAGAAGCAGGGCAAGCCCGCAATCCTGCGCCTCTCCGTGGAGGGCGGGGGCTGCTCGGGCTTCCAGTACAAGTTCGATCTGGACGATGCACCCGAAGCGGACGATGCCGTGAGCGAGACCGATGGTGTCAAGCTGGTGGTCGATCCCGTCAGCCTCGACCTGGTGAACGGCTGCACCGTCGATTATGTCGAATCGCTGGGCGGCGCGGCGTTCCGGGTGGAAAATCCGAACGCGGCGGCAGGTTGCGGTTGCGGTTCCAGCTTCGGCATATAGTGTCCGGGCGATGAAAATCGCCAGCTTCAACATCAACGGTATCAAGGCGCGCCTGCCGCGTCTCAAGGAATGGCTGGAGGAAACCCGTCCAACCGTCGCGTGCCTGCAGGAAATCAAGACCCAGGACGAGGGCTTCCCGGCCTCCGAATTCGAGGACATCGGTTACAAGGCCATCTGGCACGGCCAGAAGAGCTTCAACGGCGTTGCCATCCTTGCCGATGGCGTGGAGCCGGTGGAGATCCATCGCGGTCTTGGCATCGACGGGCCGAAGGATGGCGAGGGCGAGCAGTCCCGCTACATCGAGGCCGAGGTCAACGGTGTGCGAATCTGCAACCTCTACCTGCCCAACGGCAACCCGCATCCGGGGCCCAAATTCGATTACAAGCTGGCGTGGATGAAGAAGCTGCGCGCGCGCATGACGGAACTGTCCGCACTGGAACAGCCCACCGTCGTGCTGGGCGATTTCAATGTCATCCCTCAGGACAAGGACGTCTGGTCGGTGAAGGCCATGCAGGACGATGCCCTGATGCAGCCCGAATCGCGCGATGCCTATGCCCGCCTGCTGGCCGATGGCTGGACCGACGCGATCGACACCCTCAACCCGCGCGGCGGAGTGTGGACCTACTGGGATTACCAGGCTGGCGCCTGGCAGCGCGACCACGGCTTCCGCATCGATCACCTGCTCCTGTCACCCGAAGCGGCAGACCGGATGGTCGCCGCCGGGGTCGACAAGGAATACCGTGGCCGGGAAAAGGCCAGCGACCACACGCCCGTCTGGGTGGAATTGAGGTGATTTTTTTTCATGCGCCCACATCCGTGGGCGCGTCCTCGGTGCTATTCGCTCCGTCCTACGGACTGCGCGGCATCTGCGGGCGGCCCTTCGGCCTGGCGGTCCGCTAGTCGCGGACCGAGCCTGTTCCAGCCTGCCAAGGGTCGCGAGCGGAATCGGATGCGCAGCAACCGCAAGGGCGACCGCCCGCCCGCAGCGGGCGCGGAGCGGAGCGCGTCTAGCGAGGACGAAGCCGCGGAGGCAGCTTCGCAAAACCTACTACCTATCTATAGAACACGTGCCGGTTGATCGTAGCGCGGGCCGTCATCCGGCCGGCCCAGCGCGGGCGCACGTGCGTCGCGTGGAAATACAGCGCGTCGTCGGCAGGGCTTTCCCACAGTTCGCGGTGCGCGATGCGAGCGATGGCCTTGGCGCGAGTCCAGGCGGACGAACGGTGGTTCGGCTCCGGGATACGGCCTCCGCGCACGAAGGAAAACTGCGCGCGCTGGGTGACAACCGAGCAGTAATCGTCGGGGAACGTGTTGCTTTCGGCGCGGTTGATAACCACGCGGGCCACGGCAAGCTGACCATCGAGCGGTTCGCCGCGGGATTCGAAATAGACAGCCTTGGCAAGGCACATCATCTCGCGCGACATCTGGTCGCTGGTGTCGACCGCAGTAACCAGTTCGCGCAGGGATGCGGCGTCGCTGGCAGGTGCTTCGGGTTCTTCCGGCTGCTCGGGAAGCTCCTGCACCACTTCGTTCATGACGAAGCGGACTTGTGGAGCGGCATCCGACGCCTGGGCGGTATTCTGTTCTTCCTGGACGGCTTCGAGCGCTGCTGGCTCTGCATCCTGGGCAACGGCACCATTGAGAGCGGTGCCAAAACTCGCGGCGAAAATCACCGTGGCCAGGGCGAGAGCCCCGGTCCGCTTACTGATAAACGTCATTAAACCTGTTACTCACGGCGGTGAGAGACACGATACAGGCTGGCGGACGCGGCTCTAACCTATGCCGTCTGTCGCCCGCGTTCCGCACGTTGCGGACCTGCCGGTCGTCCCCCCGTCTGCGCATCGAAAGCTACCGCGTCATTGCGGTGCCATTCAATCGGCGCTGTGGGAAAGCTGGGGGGCAGATAGCCGCGGAAGTTCAGATGTCAACCGTTGTGCGGTGCAACATCGATGAAGCGTTCGGCATTTTCGATATCCAGCTCGACGATCCAGAGGTCGTCATCTTGCTCGCCCCGCCGCCGGTACCAGGCTGAGAAATCTTGCGGATTATCAATGTCTTGTGTCTTTGAAAGCACCCATTTCCTGCTGCCGTCGAGCTGCGGCATCCGCTCGTAAGCGCGCGCAGGAGTGGCCCGATTACAACAGATTACCATCAGTGTGCCGGCAATGCGTTCACCTTTTGAGATAACCATACCGAAGCCGCCCTCGGCTTCCACCGCGCGGATAAGAGCGCTCACTTCGAGGTGTGCTGGGATACGATCGTCGATCATGGCATCAGCCGGGCTGGCTATAGCCGTCGAGGCCGGAAAGCGCGATGTGAGAGCGCATGAAAGTGCCCGTGCCGCGCCCGATTTCGTCGCCTTCCTCGTCCGTAAGGTGCGCTTCGGCAATGAAGACGCGGCGCTTGCCGCTGATCCACCTGCCCTCCGCAATCACCTTCCCGGTGCGCAGAGGCTTTGTGAAATGAAGGTTGAATCCGGTGGTGAGAAGGAAGCGATCAGAAACGAGCGAATTTGCAGCGTAGAAGGCAGCATCGTCCAGCATCTTGAAGTAGAGCGTGCCGTGGGTCGCCCCTGCGGCATGGAAATACTTCTCGTTGGTAATGAACGTGATTCGCGCGCGCCCGGCTTCCAGGATTTCAAGCTGCGACTGGAACAACGAATTGACCGGGGCGGCAGCATAAAGATTTTCCAGCGCACGGAAATGGCTGGATGCTCCGCTTTCGTCGGCCGATTTGGCCGCGCGGCTACTGTCCTCAGGCGACGTCACGATCCGTCACGTTCGTCAGCACGCCATAAAGCGCCTCGGCATCAGGCGCATCGCTGAGGGCATCGTGCACGCCTTCGTCCCGCACAAGCCGGGATATGGCCGCCAGCGCATGCAGGTGCGTGGCACCGCTGTTGGCGGGGGACAGAAGACCAAAGACCAGGTCGACCGGCAAGCCATCGGCCGCGGCGAAATCGACCGGTTTTTCCAGCTTCATCAGCGCCGCGACGGGGCGCGTGAGGCCGGGCATGCGGGCGTGGGGTATGGCCACACCGCGACCGAATCCGGTGCTGCCCAGCTTCTCCCGTTCCTCCAGATGATCGAGCACGGACGAAGGATCGAGCGCAAACGCGCTGGCGAAAATATCCGCCAATTGGCGCAAGATATCGTCCTTGCCTTCGGCCTGCGCGACGCAAACCGATTCGGGTTTCATCAGAAAAATCGAATCCATGGTTTTAGAAAACTCAAATTATCCCGTTCGCGGCGCGGCGCGCGGTCAGGCGCGCCGTCCGGTGCTGTTTAACACCTTTCCCCTTGAGGGATCGCCACGAGTGCACGCGATGCGCGCGGAAGGCGATCAGGACGGTTCGACCCACCCGATCGAGCCGTCTTCGCGGCGGTAGACCATATTATGCCTTCCAGTGCCAGCATTTTTGAAAAACAGCGCGTTGGTATGGCGCAGATCAAGCAGCATCACGGCATCGGAAACGCTGACTTCGGGCACGTCGATCCGTGTTTCCGCGATGATCGGCGGCGATTCCTCGCCAGCTTCCTCTTCCGTGGCAGGCTCTTCGGAGGCGAAGATGGTATAGGCCGCTTCCTCTTCCTTGGCGGCATGGGCGGCCTGTTCGTGGCGATCCTTCAGCCGGCGCTTGTAACGGCGCAGCTGTTTCTCGATCTTCTCGGCTGCCTGATCGAAGGCAAGGTGCGCGTCCTGCGCCTGGCCATGGCTCTTCAGGATCAGACCGTGATTCACATGGAGGACGATGTCGGCGGCAAAGCTGCTGGCAGGGCCCTTTCCGAAGGTTACGGTGGATGAAAGCGCCCGGCTGAAGTGCTTGTCGACAATGCTCTCAAGTCGGTCCGAAGCATGCTCCTGCAGTGCTGAACCTGTATCGACCTGGTGTCCCGACACGCGAATATCCATGGGGCGTTGCTCCTTCTTTATCGTTCGCTCAATCCCTCATGTGGGACTTAAGTCTCACGAGGTCCAGAGCGGAGATTCCAACGATTCGAGAAAGGCTTTGTGCCGCGCCAGTTCATCCGCGCTAGGCGCATGGGCGCGCGGAGCGCGGTATTCGCCTGTTTTCGGTACGAAACGCGTCTGTACGGCGGTTTCGGACGCCGTGTTGTCGACCGCCAGTTGCAGGCCGATCTGCCGTCCGCCGGTCAATTCGACATAGACCTGCGCCAGCAATTCCGCGTCGAGCAGTGCCCCATGCAAGGTGCGATGACTCCGGTCGACTCCATAGCGCGAACACAAGGCGTCGAGCGAATGCTTGGCCCCGGGGTGGCGGCGGCGCGCCAGCACCAGGGTATCCACCATCCGATCGTTTCCGATCGCTACGTGTCCGCATTGCCCGAGTTCGAAGTTCAGGAAGCCGAAGTCGAACTGCGCGTTGTGGGCCACCAAGGGGGAATCGCCGAGGAATTCCAGCAACGCCTCCACCTTCTCGGCAAAGCGCGGCTTGTCCGACAGGAAACTGGCGGAAAGGCCGTGCACCTTTTCCGCTTCCATCGGCATGTCGCGATCGGGGTTGAAGTACTCGTGGAACGTGCGTCCGGTGGCAACGCGGTTCACCATCTCGATGCAGCCGATCTCCACCAGACGATCGCCGGTGTTGGGATCGAGGCCGGTGGTTTCCGTATCGAAGATAATCTCGCGCATGGTCACTCTATCGCGCGTGAGGCCTCAAACGCGCAAGTCGGCTTCCAGCTTGTCCACCAATGCCTGAACCTGCGCAGCCGTTTCCTCCAGCGAGGTGCCGGTATCGATCACAAAGTCCGCCCGTGCGCGCTTCTCCGCGTCCGGCAGTTGCAGGGCGAGGATATCCGCGAACTTCTCAGGCGTCATGCCCTTGCGCGCCATCACCCGCGCGCGCTGCATTTCCGCAGGAGCGGAAACCACGACCACGGTATCGACGAATGCTGCGCCGCCTTTTTCGAACAGCAGCGGGATATCGAACACCACCAGCGGCCTGTCGGCATGGTCCTCCAGAAACCGTTCGCGCATTCGGGCGACAGCAGGGTGCACAATCATTTCCAGCCGGGCCAGCGCATCGGCATCGGCAAACACGATTTCGCCAAGCTTTTCGCGCAGCACGCCTTCGGGGCCTGTCGAGCCGGGAAAGACTGCCTCGATCTGCGGCAACAATTCGCCGCCGGGGCCCTGCATGCGGCGAACTTCGGCATCGGCATCGAACACCGGAACACCGGCTGCCTCGAACATCTTCGCGACGGTACTCTTGCCCATTGCGATGGAGCCTGTGAGGCCAATGATATGCGGTCGCGAGTTGCTCACTCGGCCAGGATCCTGCGCAATTCCGCGTCGCCATCGCTGCGCGGTGCAGGCACGCCGAAGAATTTTTCGAATGCCACCGCAGCTTGCCCGATCAGCATGGACAAACCGTCAACCGTGCGAAAGCCCCTGTCCCGCGCCTCGCGCAGAAGCGGCGTTTCGAGCGGTGCAGTCACGATATCGTAGACTACGCTGCCGGGGGGGACGTGGCTGAAATCGAGCTGCAGGGGCGGCTGCCCTATCATGCCGAGCGGACTGGCATTGACCACGAGATCGAAACATCCCTCGCGGTCGTCGAATTCGAAATCGGTCGCATCGGAAAAATGATCGAGCGGGGCGACATGGTGCTGTCCACCGGGATCGAGTTCGTCCAGCATGGCGCGCGCCTTTGCCGGATCGCGCCCGGCAAGGACCACGGTGATGCCGTGCTCCAGCAGTCCCGCGACAATGGCCCGCGCCGCGCCTCCCGTGCCAAGAACCCTAGCCATCCGGAAATAATGCTGCTGCGCGAGATCTTCTGCCAGCGGTTCGAGAAAACCCGCAGCATCGGTGTTGTAACCGGCGAGAGAGCCGTCCGCCTCCCGTACCACCGTGTTCACTGCGCCGATCTGCTTCGCCAGCGGATCAAGCGTGTCCAGATGCTCCATCACCGATAGCTTGTGCGGCATGGTGACGTTGCAGCCTGCCCATTGCGGATCGTCCGCGCGGCGTGCGATGTAATCCGCCAGCGCGTCAGCCCTCACGTGCTCACGGTCGTAATGCGCGTCGATGCCCAGCTGCTTGATCCAGTGATTGTGGATCGCGGGCGACTTCGATTGCGCGATAGGATCGCCGATAACTTCCGCATAGCGTGTCATCGCGGCAATTCCCCCAGATCGCGCAGCGCGCCGAGCACCGGCAGGAGGGGCATGCCCAGCACGGTGAACTGGTCGCCTTCGATGCGCTCGAAGAGTTGTGGCCCGCGCGCCTCGATGCGGAACACACCGACGCAGTGGCCGACCTCGGGCCATTCCGCGTCGAGGTAATTCTCGATGAAAGCATCCGAAAGGTCCCGCACTTTCAGATGCGCGACGGCGGCGTGACGCCAGACCACGACGCCCCCGCGCGCCAGCGCTGCGGCAGAATGGAGATGCATCGTCTTCCCGGAAAAGAACCGCAGGTGCTCGGCAGCCTCGTCCCGGCTCGCCGGTTTGTCGAACCGCTTGCCGCCTGCCACCACGAGTGAATCGCTGCCGAGCACGGGCCGCGATGGTTCGGCGATGGCCAGAGCCTTGGCCTCGGCCAGCGCGATGGCGACGGCCTCGGGCGCCGCACCTTCCATCCGCGCCTCCAGCGCGCGCTCGTCGAGATCGGCCGCTTCGGCTTCAAAAGCCACACCGGCGGCATCGAGCATCGCCCGGCGCGATGCGGACTTGCTTGCCAGGACAATCATATCGGTTTCGTGCCACTCTGCCGGTCGCGGCTCGTCGCGCGGCGGGCTTCGCGCTCCTGGTATAGCTTGATGATGGCCGCAGCGGTCTCCTCGATCGAGCGGCGCGTGACATCGATCACCGGCCAGCCGTTGTCGGCGAACATGCGCCGGGCGAAGGCGATTTCCTTGGCCACCTTCTCCTCGTCGACATAGGAAGTCTCGGTCTTCTCGTTCAAGGAAAGGAGCCGGTTGCGGCGGATCTGGATCAGGCGGGCAGGGGCCGTGGTGAGACCCACGACCATCGGCCTTTTCAACTTGAACAGGAGATCGGGCGGGGGGCTTTCCACCACCAGCGGGATATTGGCGACCTTGTAGCCGCGGTTGGCGAGATAGATGCTGGTCGGCGTTTTGGAGGTGCGTGAGACGCCGGCGAGGACGATGTCGGCCTGTTCCCAGTTGTCCCAGGAAATTCCGTCGTCATGGGCGATAGTGAACTGGATGGCATCAACGCGTTCGAAATAGGCTTCGTCCATCTTGTTCTTGCCGCCGGGGCGGCCGTGGGCTTCCTGCCCCAGCCGTTCCTCCAGCGCCTCGACCACAGGGTCGAGCGCAGCGACGTGCGGCAGGCCTTCCTGGCGGCAGAAGTCTTCGAGGCGATCTCGCGTGGCCTCGTTGCTGAGCGTGTAGAGAACGAGGCCGGGATTGGCCTTGAAGTCGTCCACGATCCGCTCGAGATGCTGGACCGAGCGCACCATCGGCCAGAAATGCCGCTGCACTTGGGCATCGCCGAACTGGGCAAGGGCGGCCTTGGCCAGCATTTCCAGCGTTTCGCCGGTGGAATCGGACAGGAGATGGAGGTGCAGTGTCGCCATGTGGATATCTGCTGGCATAAACCACGGGAGCCTTTCGGGGACAAGCTGTTGGTGGACTTAGCCCCCGGTCCGAACCGGAATCGCAAGCCGAGTCATGGACAGGGCGGCCGAGTTCTGGACAGGCTGGGGATATCGTGGAGAAGTCTCGTTTGACTCTGCAACTTCCATGAGTCGCGCTCGCGCAAATGGGTTCTCAAGTCGGGAGAATTCAGGCAAGGGCCCGCAATCCCCGTAATCCACAGGGCCAACAACGTCCTGAATCCTTCTTAATATATATATTTATTGTTTGATTGGACTCTTCGATGCCCGGATGTCTCCTCGATACGCTAGTCGGCCAGCCGAGCGAAAGGCGCCCCGTGTGGTTCATGCGTCAGGCCGGACGATACCTTCCTGAATATCGCGAGTTGCGGGCGGAGAAGGGCGGATTTCTCGAACTGGTCTACGACAGCGAGGCGGCGGCCGAGGTGACAATCCAGCCGATCGACCGCTTCGGCTTCGACGGCGCGATCCTGTTTTCCGACATCCTGATCGTACCCTATGCCCTGGGGCAGGACCTGTGGTTCGAAGCAGGCGAAGGACCGCGGCTGGCCCCTCCGCTGGTCGATGGGGCCTGGGAGGGGCTGGAACAGGCCTTCCAGCGTTTTGATGCCGTCTACCGGACCGTGGCCCTGGTGAAAGAGCGTCTGGGCCCTCAGACCACGCTGCTGGGCTTTGCGGGCTCGCCCTGGACCGTGGCGACCTACATGGTGGCGGGGCAGGGGTCGAAAGACCATCATGCAGCGCGCAAGCTTGCCTACCGCGATCCGGCGGCATTCGCATCGCTGATCGACGCGATCGAGGCGGCGACTATCGAATACCTGATCGGCCAGATCGACGCGGGCGCGGAAGCCGTGCAACTGTTCGACAGCTGGGCGGGTTCGCTTTCCCCGGCGCAGTTCGAGCAGTGGGTGATAGCGCCCAACGCCCGCATCACCGCGGCCCTGCACGAGAAGCGACCCGGGACGCCGGTGATCGGTTTCCCGAAGGGCGCGGGTGCGAAACTGCCTGCCTACGCCCGCGAGACCGGCGTGGACGGACTGGGGATCGACGAGACGCAGGATCCGGGGTGGATTCACGCGCAGCTACCCGCCGACCTGCCGGTACAGGGCAATCTCGATCCGTTGCTGCTGCTGGCGGGCGGCGATGCGCTGAGTGCCTCTGTGCGCCACATCCTCTCCGCCTTTGCGGAGCGGCCGCACATCTTCAATCTCGGCCACGGGATCGACAAGGAAACGCCGATCGCCCATGTCGAACAGGTTCTGAAACTGGTGCGCGGCTGAGGGGTGACGAAATCGCCTCGCGCTCCTAGATACGTTGCATGCAGGAAGCCCTAGCCATGACCTATCTCTGGCTGAAAGCCGGCCACATCATCTTCGTGATCTTCTGGATGGCCGGGCTATTCATGCTGCCGCGGCTGTTCGTCTATCACCAGGAAGCACCCGAAGGCTCCGAGGAAGCAGCGAAATTCGCCGAGCGCGAGCAAAAGTTGCTCAAGATCATCCTTTTACCGTCGATCATCGTTGTCTGGGTTCTGGGTATAGCGCTGGCAATCGTGCTGGACGCGTGGAGCCAGGGCTGGCTGCACGCCAAGCTGCTGCTGGTGCTGATCCTGTCGGGCTATCACGGTTACATGTCGGCATACGCGAAGAAACTGGCACGCGGAGAGCGGTCGCTGTCGGGCAAGCAATTGCGGTTGCTGAACGAAGTTCCGGGCTTGGCCGTCGCGATCATCGTGGTGCTGGTGATCGTCAAGCCGTTCTGATTCTCCGGCGGGCGACGGGGCCTGCTGATTTTGCGAATTGACCGGGCATGGCGAAAGCCATATTTGCGTTGGCACTCCAACGGCAAAGAGTCGCCTTTCCCATGCGCGACACGGTCTGCTTTCTCCAAGCCCATAAAGGCCAGCCGGCATCCCAACCTACTGGAATACAACGAAAATGCATCTGAAAGAACTCAAGAAGAAGGCGCCGGCAGAGCTGGTCTCGATGGCCGAGGAACTGGGCGTCGAGGGCGCTTCAACGCTGCGCCGCCAGGAACTGATGTTCGCCATTCTTAAGGAAGTGGCGGAAGAAGGCGAGGAAATCCTCGGTATCGGCACGATCGAAGTGCTGCAGGACGGCTTCGGTTTCCTGCGCTCTCCGGAAGCGAACTACCTTGCCGGGCCGGACGATATCTACGTCTCGCCCAACCAGGTCCGCAAGTGGGGCCTGCGCACGGGTGACACCGTGGAAGGCGAAATCCGCGCACCCAAGGATGGCGAGCGTTATTTCGCGCTGACGAAGCTGAAGGAGGTCAACTACGAAGACCCCGAGGCCGTGCGTCACCGCACCAATTTCGATAACCTGACGCCGCTCTATCCGGACGAGCGCCTGAATCTCGACACCAAGGATCCGACGGTCAAGGACAAGTCGGCCCGTGTGATCGATCTCATCAGCCCGCAGGGGAAGGGCCAGCGTTCGCTGATCGTGGCGCCGCCGCGCACCGGTAAGACCGTGCTGCTGCAGAACATCGCCAAGGCCATCACCGACAATCATCCGGAAGTGTTCCTGCTGGTGCTGCTGGTGGACGAGCGTCCGGAAGAAGTCACCGACATGCAGCGCAGCGTGAACGGCGAGGTGATTTCCTCGACCTTCGACGAGCCTGCCTCGCGCCACGTGCAGGTCGCGGAAATGGTGATCGAGAAGGCCAAGCGCCTGGTGGAACACAAGAAAGACGTCGTGATCCTGCTCGACTCGATCACGCGCCTGGGCCGTGCCTACAACACCGTGGTTCCGTCGTCGGGCAAGGTTCTCACCGGTGGTGTGGACGCCAACGCGCTACAGCGCCCGAAGCGCTTCTTCGGTGCCGCGCGCAACATTGAGGAGGGCGGCTCGCTATCCATCATCGCGACTGCGCTGATCGATACCGGCAGCCGCATGGACGAAGTGATCTTCGAAGAGTTCAAGGGCACCGGCAACAGCGAAATCCAGCTCGACCGCAAGGTCGCTGACAAGCGCATTTTCCCGGCGCTGGATGTCGGCAAGTCCGGCACTCGCAAGGAAGAACTGCTGGTGGATCAGGCGACGCTCAGCAAGATGTACGTGCTGCGCCGCATCCTCATGCAGATGGGCACCGTCGACGCGATGGAATTCCTGCTCGACAAGATGAAGGATTCGAAGACCAACGAGGACTTCTTCGAAACGATGAATCAGTAGGGATTTTGCCTAAGTTCCTGATCGGAAATGAAAAAGGGGGCCAGAAAGCCCCCTTTTTTGCATCCAGCGATGACCTTTTCAAGACAAGTGTTTTGCGAAGAATTCTGCCGTTCGCTTGTCGGCCAGCGTCGCCGCTTCCTCGTTGCGGCGTTTGCCGAATTCGGTCGCGAAGCCGTGGTCCAGTCCTTCGTAGTCGTAGAGCGTGACCTTGGGATGGTCGTCCAGGCCTTCATGCATCTTTGCCTGCGTTTCCTTGTCGACGAAGCCATCCTCGGTCGGGATATGCAGCATGAGAGGGTGGGCAATGGCGTCCTTCTCGCGAAGCAGCTCGTCGATCCCGACGCCGTAGTAGCCCACTGTCGCGTTGGCATCGGTGCGCGTGGCGGTCATGTAGGCGAGACGGCCGCCCAGGCAGTATCCGACTGCTCCGACCTTGCCTGTCGACACTACCGTGCGCGCATACTTGATCGTTGCTTCGATATCGCGGATTGCCGCGTCCTGATTCAGTTTACCCATCAAGTCTAGGGCGCGCTGAAATTCCGGCTCGATGTCGGGATCGAGTTCAACGCCGCGCTCAATCCGCCAGAACAGGTCCGGGGCGAGCGCGAGGTAGCCTTCCTCGGCCAGCTTGTCGCACTTGCGGCGGATTCCGGCGTTCACGCCGAAGATCTCCTGGATTACGATGATCGCCGATTTCGGTTCGCCTTCGGGGCGGGCGATGTAGGCGTCGAACGCGTCGGGACCTTCGAGGGTGGTAATCCGGACTGTCTCACTCATATAGGACTCTCCTGGGCGTTGATTTGGTCTATGCTTATCTACGTGCGCAAGGGAGAAAGGTGTCCGCAATGAAGGTCAATATCGAAATCGATTGCTCGCCCGAGGAGGCACGCCGCTTCATGGGCTTGCCCGATGTGGAGCAGGCGAACGCTATCTACGTCGATTCGATTGCGAACGCGATGAAAGGTGTATCGAACACCGAACAACTTGAGCAATATGCGAAGCAGCTTGCTCCGATGGGGCAGATGGGGCTCAAAATGTTCCAGAACTTCATGGAAGGAGCTGCCAAGAACGCAGGCACTTCCGGCGGCGCGAAACCGGGCAAGGATAACGCGGACTAACTTATGGATACCATTTTTGCGCTATCCAGCGGGCAGCCGCCTGCCGGGATCGGCGTGTTCCGAATAACGGGTCCAAAAGTACGCGCTGCGCTGGAAGCGATCGTCGGCAAAGTGCCGGAACCGCGCCGGGCAACGCGGGCAATGTTCCGCAATGTTTCACGTGAAACACTGGATGACGGCCTCGTGGTATTCTTCCCCGGTCCCAGATCGGTGACGGGTGAAGATCTCGCCGAGTTTCACTGCCACGGCGGGCGCGCCGTGATTGCCGCTGTCGAAAACAGCCTCGCCGAAATCGACGGATGCAGGCGAGCGGAACCCGGTGAATTCACCCGACGTGCCTTCGCGAATGGCCGGATCGACTTGTCGGAGGCTGAGGGTCTTGCAGACCTGCTGTCTGCCGAGACGGAAATTCAACGTCGAAGCGCCATGGCCATGATGGGCGGAGCTCTGTCACAAAAAGTGGAGCGCTGGCGGGAGGACCTGCTTCACCTTTCTGCGCAGGTCGAGGCGGTGCTCGATTTCGATGACGAGGATGACGTTGCGGCCTTGCCTGAAGCTTTCGACCAGTCGTTGGCTGCCCTATACTCTTCACTGCTCGCTGCGCTCGATGCGCCTCATGCCGAAACCCTTCGCGAGGGGTTTCGTGTGGCTCTGGCCGGCCCACCAAACGCAGGCAAGTCCACGTTATTCAACGCGTTGGTAGAGAGCGAGGCGGCTATTACTGCGGATATCGCTGGGACGACCCGCGACATCCTGACCCAATCGGTTGCAATTTCCGGAGTGCCATTCACCTTTGTCGATATGGCAGGCCTCCGCGAGGAAGGCGGAGACCAGATCGAAAGCATAGGCATCGCCCGGGCCCATGAGGAGATCGCAAGGGCCGATCTCGTCCTTTGGTTGGGTCCGGAGGGTGAGGGGCCAGAGGGATCGTGGGAAATTGCCGCCCAGGTCGACCGTGATGGGTCCATGAAAAGCGCAGCCGATCTTCGTGTGTCCGCTGTTACGGGGGAGGGTATGGCCCAATTGCGCTCGGCTCTCTTGCAGGAGGCCCGCGGTGCCATGCCGCAACCCGGCTCCGCCGCGCTCAACGCGCGCCAGCGAGAGCGTCTGCGTGAAGCGGCACTTTCATTGAAGAGTGCCGAACAGGAGAGCGACCCGCTCTTGATCGCGGAAAACTTGCGCCGCACGCGCCAGGCCTTCGATGCCTTGGTGGGCCGGACTTCGACGGAAGATGTGCTCGATGCTCTTTTCGGTCGCTTTTGCATCGGGAAATAGCCTGTTCCACGTGGAACAGATGGGTTAGAGGCCGTCTCGAAATGGAGCAATTCGATGTCATAGTTGTCGGCGGCGGGCATGCAGGTGCGGAGGCAGCCGCCGCGTCGGCGCGCGCGGGCGCGAGAACGGCGCTCGTCACTTTCGACGTGAGGGCCGTGGGTGCCATGAGCTGCAACCCTGCAATCGGTGGGTTGGGGAAGGGCCACCTGGTCCGCGAGATAGACGCGTTTGATGGGCTTCTCGGCCGTGCCGCCGATGCAGGAGCAATTCACTATCGGATGCTCAACCGTTCGAAGGGGAGTGCTGTGCAAGGCCCGCGCGTCCAGGCCGATCGCAAGCGTTTTCGCGCGGCTGTTCAGGCAATGCTGGCCAAGCAGGACAATCTCCATATCATCGCAGGCGAGGCTGCAGCGCTCATCCTGCGGAATGATCGTGTCGAGGGGATTCGTCTCGCTGACGGGTCCGAAATGTTTGGCAAGGCGGTTGTCCTTTGCACTGGCACATTCCTTGGTGGAACGCTCTTTAGGGGTGAGGAGCGCTTCGAAGGCGGACGTATCGGTGAGAATGCGGCGAAGAAGCTCGCAGAGCAGCTGCGCGGTGCGGACTTGTCGATGGCCAGATTGAAGACGGGCACACCGCCGCGTCTCGATGGCAGGACGATCGACTGGGCGTGTCTGGAGGAGCAACCCTCCGATGCGGATGAGTGGACCATGTCCCCGCTGACAGAACGACGCATGAATCCGCAGGTCTTCTGCGCTATTACACGCACCAACGCGAAGTCTCACGAAATCATCGCGCAGAACCTCCATCGCTCGCCTTTGTTCACCGGCGCGATCGGGGCAGCCGGGCCACGCTATTGCCCCTCGATCGAAGACAAGATTCATCGCTTCGCGGATCGTGATGCACACCAGGTTTTCCTGGAGCCGGAAGGGCTTGATACACACCTTGTCTATCCCAATGGCATCAGCACATCCCTTCCTGTCGATGTTCAGGAAGCCATGCTTCGAACGATGGCAGGGCTAGAAAATGTCGTGATGGAAGTGCCGGGTTACGCGGTGGAATATGACCACATCGATCCCCGCGCCTTGGGGGCTGATCTTCAATTGAAGGCCATACCCGGCCTCTACTGTGCCGGACAGATAAATGGCACTACGGGTTATGAAGAGGCCGCGGCGCAAGGTTTGATCGCGGGTTTGAACGCGGCGTGCAAAATCCTTGACCGCGCGCCGCCTGCAATCGATCGGGCGAACAGTTATATGGCGGTGATGGTCGATGATCTCACTCTGCACGGCGTAAGCGAACCGTATCGGATGCTCACGGCGCGCGCCGAGTATCGCCTTCGCCTGCGCGCCAACAATGCGACTACGCGGCTTACTCCCCTAGCGCTGGAGGTCGGCGCCGTAGGTGCGGAGCGGGCGGACTGGTTCGCGCGACGCGAAGATGAGCGTTCCACGTGGAACACGGACCTTGAGAAGACAGTTGCCGCGACCGACATGGCGAACGCCGGGCTCGCCGTAAAACGTGACGCCGGCCGCAAGACGTTGAAGGAGTGGCTCACCCTGCCAGACCTCCGAATGGCAGATCTTTCTCCGTGGCTCTCGACGAACTGCGATCCATTTTCACCGCTGGCAGAAGAGCTGACCGAGGACGCGGCATACGCACCCTATCTCGCGCGCCAGGAGGCTGAGTTGCGCGACCTGCGCAGTAGCGAAGGTCTTGAGCTCGCTGTCGATTTCCCCTTCGCCGAGGTTCCAGGACTGTCGAACGAAATGGTCGAGCGTCTGTCTGCGGCGCAGCCGCGAAACCTGGCTGCGGCTGGCCGTATTCGCGGAATTACGCCCGCTGCTCTTGCGGCCTTGCTTGTCCACGCCAAACGTCGCAATCAGGCTGCATGATAGAGAGCGAAGAGCAGGCCCGGGTGTTCAGCGCTGAGCGTTGCGAACCCGGAGGGATAGAACGCCTCGAGCAATTCATACCCATGCTTGCTGCCGAGAACGATCGTCAAAACCTGGTGTCGAAACCCAGCCTGCAAAATGTCTGGACGCGGCACATCGCCGACAGTCTGCAACTCCTCGACCACGTTTCACGTGGAACAACGATGCCGTGGCTCGACCTGGGAACGGGTGCAGGCTTCCCCGGCCTGGCACTCGCGCTTGCGCGTCCGTCCTTGCGGATCGTTCTGGTCGAATCGCGCAAACGGCGCGTCGAGTGGCTGCAAGGCGTTAGCGATCGATTTCAGCTCGAAAATTGCCGCGTGGTCGGCTCGCGGCTGGAAAGTGTGGAAACTCTCGAAGCGGGCGTAATCACAGCGCGTGCCTTCGCTCCGCTTGGTAAACTCCTCGAGTTATCCGCGCGCTTTTCCACACGCTCTACCACATGGTTGTTGCCGAAAGGACGTTCGGGCGCGATTGAATTGTCAGAGCAACCGCCGGCGATTCGAGCGATGTTCCACGTGGAACAATCTGCCACCGATCCATCCGCCGGTATTCTGGTCGGCAAAGGGAGGCCCGCACTTCGATGATTGTCATAGCCATAGCCAACCAGAAGGGCGGGGTCGGCAAGACCACCAGCGCTATCAACATAGCAACGGCCATGGCTGCCAGCGGCTGGCGCACACTTTTGATCGACCTTGATCCGCAAGGAAATGCCTCGACCGGAGTCGGGCTCGCCGCTGCCCAGCGAGATATGTCCAGCTACGATGTGCTGGTGGACGAAGCCTCCGTCGCCGATTGCGCGGTCTCTTCCACCATTCCGGGCCTCGACCTGCTGCCAGCGACCGTCGATCTCAGCGGTGCCGAGGTCGAGCTTGTCGGTGTGAAGGATCGCACCAACAGGTTGCGCAAGGCTCTCGCCAATCACCAGGAGCACGACATCTGCTTCATCGATTGTCCGCCCTCCCTGGGTCTCCTTACATTGAACGCGCTTTGCGCTGCCGATACGCTGCTGGTGCCCCTGCAATGCGAGTTTTTTGCGCTTGAGGGTCTCAGTCAGCTTCTTCAGACGGTCGAGCAGGTACAGCAGCGCTTCAATCCCGACCTGGGCATCATCGGCATTGCCCTCACCATGTTCGACCGGCGCAACCGCCTCACGGATCAGGTTTCCGATGACGTTCGCGAGTGCCTGGGTGATCTGGTGTTCGAATCGGTTATCCCGCGCAACGTGCGCCTGTCGGAGGCACCCAGCCATGGATTGCCTGCATTGATTTACGACCATTCTTGTCCCGGCAGCCGCGCCTACATGGCGCTGGCGCGGGAGTTGATCGGTCGATTGCCGGAAGAAAGGAAAGCGGCATGAGCGAAGCCAAGAAAGCTGCCAACGACGCTGCAACGCGTTCGCCTGCCAATCGTCGCAAGCTTGGCCGCGGACTCGGCGCGCTTATGGGCGACATGAAGCGGGAAGAGCCGCTGGTATCCCCGCGCACTTCGGCAGCCGACGGAAACTCGGGCAAGGCTGGCGAGTCCATCGCAGCTTCGCGGACCGACGGACTGGCGATGCTGGCGATCGCCGATATCAAGCCACATCCCGATCAGCCCCGCCGGTATTTCGACGACGAAGCTCTGGCGGAGCTTGCGGCTTCGATCGCTTCGCGCGGCGTTATCCAGCCCGTCATTGTGCGCCCCATGGCCGCAGGCAAGTACCAGTTGGTGGCTGGGGAGCGCCGTTGGCGTGCTTCCCAAAAGGCGCAACTCCATGAAATTCCTGCGATAATCCGCGACCTCGAAGAGCGCGACGTCATGGCGTTGGCGCTCATCGAGAATATCCAGCGCGAAGACCTGAACCCGGTCGAGGAAGCGCGGGCCTACCAGCGCCTGTCCGAGCTGGAAGACATGACGCAGGCCGAGATCGCCGGACTTGTCGAGAAGTCGCGCAGCCATGTCGCGAACCTCCAGCGCCTGCTTTCCTTGCCGGACAATGTCCTCGACCATCTCGAAGCCGGACGGTTGGACATGGGGCATGGCCGCGCGCTGATCGGGCTTGAGAACGCCGGAGAGCTGGCCGAAAAGGCTGTGAAGGACAAGCTTTCGGTCCGCGAGGTCGAGAAGCTGGCGCGCAAGGCTCGCAACGGAGGAGAGGCTCCTGTGCGCCGCAAGGCCCGCCCGCCGCGCGATTCGGCCCAGGACGCTGACATTGCCGCTGTCGAGAACCACCTGGAGGAGTTCCTCGGCCTGCCGGTAAAGATTGCCACCGATGAAGACCCGCGCTCTGGTACCGTCACCGTACGCTTCCGCACGCTGGACCAGCTTGACCTGATCTGCCAGCGCCTGACCGGAGGCGGTATTTAAAGCGATTTCAGTGGGTTGGGTCCGCGCGGCTGTTCAAGGACCTTGTAACCCCTCCGTCTAGGCAAGCATTACACGCGGCGAGAAAGCATCGCGGCCAGCGCTTCGATACCTGCCTGGTCGTCGGCGTCGAAACGGGCAAGATCAGGGCTGTCGAGATCAATGACGCCGATGACTACGCCGTCCCGCACGATCGGCACCACCAGTTCAGAGCGGCTCAACGCGTCGCAGGCGATGTGCCCGGGAAAGGCGTGTACGTCCTCCACCCGCTGCGTCTCGCCGCTCTTGGCCGCCACGCCGCACACGCCCACGCCAAGCGGGATACGGATGCAGGCCGGCCTCCCGGCAAACGGGCCGAGCACGAGTTCGCCGTCCACCATGCGATAGAAGCCGGTCCAATTGCAGTCCGGTAGGAATTCGGCCAGCAGGGCGGCGACGTTGGCCATGTTGGCCACACGGTCGCTCTCGCCGCTCGTCAGTGCGTCGGCAGCGGCCAGCAGGTCCTTGTAAAGGTCGGCCTTCGGGGCCGCGGGATCGGGTTTGAAATCGAACATGGCCGCGCTGATAGCGGGCAAAGAGATTGCCGCATAGCCATGGCTAGCCTAATCCTTGCCACATGAGCTCATTCAAGAAGATCCTGATCGCAATCCTCGTCCTGCTGCTGATTGCGGGGGGCGTTGTCTGGTACCTGTTGCAGGGCGAGCCTGCGCAGTACTCGCTGGAGGAAACCACCGGCACCGATCCCGTCCTGGCGGAACCCGATCCGCAGACGGTGCCCACGGTGGAGATTGCATCGCCCATCGGCTGGCCAGATGATGCAGCGCCCACGCCGGCCGAGGGGCTTGCGGTCAATCGTTTTGCGGAAGGGCTGGACCATCCCCGCGTGGTCTACGCGATGCCCAACGGCGATGTGCTGGTGACACTGACCCGGGCACCCGAATCCGAAGTGACCGGCGGCTGGCTGACGAATTTCGTGGCCGGTATCCTGTTCAGCGAAGCGGGCTCTGCCGGGCCTTCGCCGAACCAGCTGGTGCTGCTGCGTGATACCGATGGAGACGGCGTTTCCGACGAGCGCCACGTGCTGCGGGAGGAAGACCTCGATTCTCCCTCGGGCATCGCGTGGGGCGACGGCAAGCTCTACATCGCCAACCACGATGCCCTGCTGCGCTTCGATTACGAAGAGGGGGCCAATGCCGTGACCGGGCAGCCGGAGAAGCTCGCTGACCTGCCGCCCGCGGGCAACCACTGGATGCGCAACATCATCCTCTCCCCGGACGGCGAGCGGCTCTACATCGCCGTTGGGTCTGCCTCGAACATTGCCGAAGGCGGCATGGAAATCGAGCAAGGCCGCGCTGCTATTCACGAACTGGACCTGGAGACAGGCTCTGCGCGCCTGTTCGCTGCGGGGCTGCGCAATCCCAACGGCATGGCCTTCAACCCGTGGACCGGCGAATTGTGGACCACGGTGAACGAGCGCGACATGCTGGGATCGGACCTGGTGCCCGATTACCTCTCTAACGTGCCCATCGGTGTGCATTACGGCTGGCCGTGGTTCTACTACGGCGACACCGAGGATACGCGGGTGAAGGGCCGCTTCGGCATCAATCCGGATTACGTTCGCGTGCCCCGCTATGCGCTGGGTGCCCACGTCGCCGCGCTGGGCCTCGTCTTCACCGAAGAAGGTACGACCATGGGCGCTGGTTACGGGCAGGGGGCGTTCATCGCGCGTCACGGCTCCTGGAACCGCCTGCCGCCTGCCGGCTATGACGTGGTGTTCGTGGAGTTCGACGATCGCGGCAATCCCGTCGGCGAGCCGCGCACCGTGCTGGAGCCGTTCCTTGCGGGCGAGGGCGAGACATATGGCCGCCCGACCTGGGTCGAATGGGACAGCACCGGCGCGCTGCTGGTGAGTGACGATACCGCGGGAATCATCTGGCGCGTTACCGCTCCCGGCGCGCAGGGTGCTGCGGCTATCGAGCGGGTGCAGAGCGAGCGGCTGCCGCCGCGCCGCCGTCTGGTAGACGATCCGGCCCGCGCTTTTGAGGAAGGTGCGCTGGGGCCCGGCGATATCGGGATGTAACCCGCGCGTCAGCCGAGCGGCTTGCCCGCCCGGCCTGCGAGTTCGGTGATGAAGTGCCAGGCGATGCGGCCAGACCTTGCGCCGCGCCGCTTGGCCCATTCCAGCGCTTCCGCCTCGTCGAGGTCCAGTGAGTACTGCTTTGCATAGCCGCGCACGATATCGAGGTATTCGTCTTGGCTGGCATTGTGGAATCCCAGCGACAGGCCGAACCGGTCTGCCAGAGCCAGATTGTCGTCCACCGCGTCGCGCGGGTTGATGGGATCGTCCTGCTCGCTGCCGTGACGCGGCAGGATCGCGCGGCGGTTCGAGGTGACGGCAAGACGCACGTTGGCGGGCCGGGCCTCGACCCCGCCATCCAGCCAGCTGCGCAAATGGCGCGGGGTGGTCGAATCGCCCTCGGCAAAGCCAATATCGTCGATGAAGACGAGGAAGTTGCGCTCCACTTGTGAAAGCTGCGTGAACAGTGCGGGCAGGGTGGCAACGGCATCGGTAGCCACCTGCACTATTGCGATTGCGCCGCCGGCATCCTGCGCTGCGGCCACGCTGGCGCGCAGCAGGGCGGACTTACCCATGCCGCGTGCGCCCCACAGCAGCATGTCGTGCGCCGGATTACCCTTCGCCAACCGGGCGACATTGCCGGTGACGGCGCGCTTTTGCATGTCGATCCCGCGCAGCAGGTCGAGCGAGGGAGCTTCGATCCGGCCAATGCCGCGCGCGCCCTTTGCGTCCCACACATAGGCCGGATGCGCCCGCCAGTCCGTGGCGGCGCGGCTATCGGGCGCCAGCTTTTCCAGCGCGGCTGCGATGCGGGCGAGGAGTTCGGCTTGGTCTTCCATCACATTCGTCACTATAGGCGAGGGCGATGAGCGGCAAGCAGACCCTGATTGCGCCCGACGATGCCGGGCTGGCCCGCGCGGCGGAAATCCTGCGCGGAGGTGGTCTTGTCGCCATGCCGACAGAGACGGTCTATGGCCTTGCTGCGCGTGCCGACAGCGCTGAAGCCGTCGCCCGAATCTATCGCACCAAGGGCAGGCCCGATTTCAATCCGCTGATCGTGCACGTCGCCTGGCTGGAGCAGGCCCGTGAGCTCGCGATGTTTGACGATGCGGCAGAGAAACTTGCGGCGCGCTTCTGGCCAGGGCCTCTGACCTTGGTGCTGCCCTTGCGCAGCGGCGCGGCGATCACGCCTGCGGTGACGGCGGGATTGGGCACGATTGCCTTGCGCCAGCCGGGCCATCCGCTTGCGGCGCGCCTGCTGGCGGAAACCGGCCTGCCGCTCGCTGCGCCCTCCGCCAACCGCAGCAACGCGGTCAGCCCGACCCAGCCTAGGCACGTGCTGGAATCGTTCGGTGACACAGCGCCCCCGGTGATCGACGGCGGAGCCTGCGAAGCGGGCCTGGAATCGGCCATCGTCGCGCTCGATCCCGAAGGCGGGTGGCGTTTGCTACGGCCCGGTCCGGTGACGGCGGAGGACATAGCGGTGCTACTGGGACCGGAAGCGAAGTCGCGCGGCGCAACTATCGAGGCTCCCGGCCAACTCGCGAAGCATTACTCGCCCGGAAAGCCCGTGCTGCTGGAGCAGTCGGCGCCTGATGAAGCGGCATTCGTGATCGGGTTCGGCGATGTGCCGGGCGATGTGAACCTCTCGCCCTCAGGCGATCTGGCGGAGGCTGCAGCGCACCTTTACGCGGCGCTCCATGCCGGTGCCGCATCCGACAAGCCTGTCATTGCCGTGGCCCCGATCCCGACGCAGGGCATGGGCCGTGCGATCAACGATCGCCTGCAAAGGGCAGCGGCGCGCTAGTCTCGCTCAGGTTCGACAGGGACCATCGGCCGCAGCGTGTCGATTTCCCGGCGGGTGGCCACGGCTTCGCGACAAGCCTCGTCGTCGCCGTCGAGGCAATCGTCTTCCAACTCCGCAAGGTCTTCGTGCAATTCGCCGAGCCGCTCTTCGCGGCGACGAATCTCCCGACCGCGCTCCATGTCCGCTTCGTCCTGGCTCGTGGTAGCCCAATCGACGACCTGCGATCCAGCCCGGACCGGCGCCGTCACGACGTCAAACGCCGTCTTCGCGACGCAACCCGTCAGCGCAAGCGACGCGGCGGGAAGGAATATCAGCGCTCTTGCGTGCATTTGCGGGTCCATGATGGAGGAAATCTCTCGCACCATGGACCCGCTCGAATGTGCTGGCAATGAACGAAGGGAGGCGGCGGTCAGGCTTCCTCTTCGGTAGCCTCCACCACCGGCTCCTCGCAGACGAGGTCGCCCGAACCGACCGTGTTCACTTCACAACTGGCGGAGCCCAGCACGCGAACGTCGCCGGAGCCTACGATCGATGCTTCCACGCTGCCGTTCGAAGCGAAGGTCGCATCGCCCGATCCGGCAACGGTGACTTCCGCTCGTTCTGCCTCGAGGCCCTCCATATCGGCGCTGCCACTGCCGGCCACGGTAAGTTCCAGCCGCTCGGCCGTGCCGCTTGCCGAAACCGTGCCGCTGCCTGCCGCGGTCACTTCCATGCGCTCTGCCGCGATCCCGTCGGCAGTGATGGTGCCCGAACCCGCCATGGTGATTTCGGCCGTGCTGGCCATCGCATCGACGGTCATGGAGCCCGAACCTGCCATGACAAGCGATTCGGGAGCGGGCATCGTCACGTTGATGGTGGCCACGTCGCCCTCGGCCCAATCACCACCGGCGCGGTGGATCGCGAGCGAATCGTCATCCAGGGCGAACCGCATCCGCTCGCGCGCCTCGGCGCTGCCTTCGACATCGATGGTGAAGTCGTCACCCGTCGTCACGTTCACGCTGTCCGGCGATGCCAGCACCAGGGCGGGCGGCGCCTCGCCGCTCAGGTCCAGTTCGGAAAGGGGTACGCCCTCGTTGTCACCGAACTGCACGTTCACATTGTCGCATCCCGAAAGCCCGGCCGCCGCCACCAGCGCCACGACCGGCGCGATCTTGCCGAGTATCTTCCCCATCCGCATTCCCAACTCCTGTTTCCAACGCGTGTTACAGGTGCAATACAGCAACGCAGACGTTTTCGCAAAGCCGCTGGTCGAGCGAACTCGATGGCCTGCAGAGCAGGCAGCAAAAAGGGCCGCCCGCGTGTTGCGAACGGCCCCTTGCTGTTCCTTGCGGGACCCTTGCAGGCCCACGCGGTACACTTACGCGTCTTCGGTGTTCTCGTAGTACTGCGGAGCATGTTCCTTCAGCACATCGAGGATCTTGGTCAGCGCGGTCGGCTCGTCGGTCTTTTCCATCGCCGCCAGCTCACGGGCGAGACGGCTGGACGCAGCCTCGAAAATCTGGCGTTCGGAGTAGGATTGTTCCGGCTGGTCTTCCGGGCGGAACAGGTCGCGCGTCACTTCGGCGATCGAGACGAGGTCGCCCGAGTTGATCTTGGCTTCGTATTCCTGCGCGCGGCGGCTCCACATGGTGCGCTTTACCTTGGGCTTGCCCTTCAGCGTTTCCATCGCTTCCTTCAGCGTCTTGTCGCTGGACAACTTGCGCATGCCGATCGATTCCACCTTGTTGGTGGGGACGCGCAGGGTCATGCGCTCTTTTTCAAAACGGAGAACGTAGAGTTCGAGCTGCATTCCGGCGATTTCCTCGCTCTGCAGCTCGATGACACGGCCCACGCCGTGCTTGGGGTAAACAACATAATCGCCTACATCGAAGGCGGGCGCATTCGCAGCCATGGACATTCCTTTCTTTGGCAGTGACCGCAGCGAAAAAGCTCTCCACGCCGCAAAGCGAAGCGGCGTCTCAAGAAGAACCATTCCTGTAGCTAAAAGCGGGGACCTGCCTTCCTATCCGCCTGCATATCCGTAAAGAACCATGCAGTTGTCTTATTATATAGCAGATTCGAAGGCTAATTGCGAGTCTTGCAATTGCTCTGCCCCGACTACGGCTCAAGCATCGTCGGCCTGAACCCCGACTGCCGCGATTTCCGCGCCCAGCAGAAGGACATAGGCCGACAGCCACAGCCAGGTCAGCAACACGATCACGGCGCCCAGCGAGCCATAAGTGGCGTTGTAGCTGCCGAAATTCGCTACGTAGAACCCGAAGGCGAGGGTAAGCACCACAAGGCCGATGCTGGCGAAAACCGCGCCCGGCAGCACCTCGCGAAAGTCGGGCGAAACACTGTTTGGCACCCGGCGATACAGCAGCGCGGCGCCAAGTGTCCCCAGCACGCCCAGAACCCCGTAACCCAGCGCCTTGGCCGCGAACTGGCCAGCGCCGGACAGGTCGGGAACAATCTCGGCAAGGGATGCCGTGACGGTGAGAACGACGATCACGATACCCATGCCGAGGATGGCCCCGATGGTGATCGCCAGGGCCAGGGCGTTTCCGCGCAGGAAGCCGCGCTGTTCCTCGTCGTTGTAAGCCAGCGAGATCGCGGTGATGAGAGCACCTGCCCCATTGCGCGCCCCGAAGAGGGCAACCGCAAGCGCAACCGCCAGGCCCAGCCCCTTGGCGGTACCCGACGTTTCCACCATTGATTCAAGCTGTGCGCCGATCAGCTCTGCAGCCGACTGCGGCAATTCCTGCGCCAGGCTGGAAATGTGCGAGGCCACCATCGCCGGGTCCGCGAACAAGCCGTAGCTGAGCACGATTGCGCCCAGCAGCGGCACCATGGCGAGAAAGGCGTAATAGGCCACGCCCGCCGCGAGAATGGGAATGTTATCCTCGCCCGCGGCGGCGAAAGCGCGTTTCAGTCTGTCGATAATGCCCATGTCCCGCCAACGCAGTGAGCGGGATATGGTTCAAAATACTTGCCGTGCAGGATGGGCGATCAGTCGCCTTCGCCGGGCTCTTCGGAGAAATACTTCTCGAACTTGCCCTCTTCGCCCTTGTGCTCGTCTGCGTCGGCGGGCGGATCCTTTTTCTCCGTGATGTTCGGCCATTCGGCGGAGAACTTGGTGTTTACTTCCAGCCACTTTTCCAGGCCGCCTTCGGTGTCAGGCAGGATGGCTTCGGCCGGACATTCCGGCTCGCACACGCCGCAGTCGATGCATTCGGAAGGGTTGATGACGAGCATGTTCTCGCCTTCGTAGAAACAGTCCACCGGGCAGACTTCGACGCAGTCTGTGTACTTGCACTTGATGCAGGCGTCGGTGACGACATAGGTCATGGTAGCGATTGTCCTTCATGTTCGGCCGGTCGTGGCCGCGTTTGCGCCCCTGCTATGGCGATAGGAGGGTGAGCGTCAAGCTTGCGATAGCAGGATTGCGCTTCCGCTGCCGGACCGCGCCGCTCCGGTAAAGCAAGGATTTCTATCACCTGCACATGGCGACCAAGGGGAAGGGTAAGGACATCGCCCTCCGCCACGGCATGCTGGGCGCGCGAAATCCGCACACGGTTGCAGCGCATGTGCCCTTCCTCGATCCAGCGTTGCGCGATCGAACGGCTCTTCGAGAAGCGTAGCCGCACGAGGAGCAGGTCAAGCCGCATCAGCCCTTCTTGAGCAGGTCCGCCAGGCCGGCAAATGCCTGTCCGCCGTCGCCCTTGGGTTCGGGCCGACGCGTTGGCGGAGCACCCTTGCGGGGTTTGCCACCGGCCTTCTTACCGCCATCGGCGCGAGGCTTGCGCTGTCCGCCGCGCGGGGTGCCCCTGGCCGGGCCGAAGTCCTTGCGCGGGGCACGCCAGGTCCATGGAACGGGGCGAGGCGGGCCGAAGGCGCCCTCGGCGAGTTCCACCGGCTGGCCGGGACGGAACCCTGCGTCCTTCATCAGGCTGCGAAAGCTTTCCGGCAGCAAGCCCATGCTGGTGGCAAGCGCGGTATCGACCGGGAAGCCCCGCACGTCCTTGCTCTGCGGAGCCTTGGCACGCTGCTCGTGCGCGGCGCGGAACAGCTTTTCCGCCATGTCGATGCGGATCGCCTGCTTGCCCGCGCGGCGATATCCGGCAGGCGGCCTGTCCTCGAGGTCGATGACGGCTTCCATGCCCTCACGCACTGGGCGCGTGTCCAGACCGAGCTTTTTCAGCAGGATCCGCGGCGCGGGCTTCAGCAGCGCAGGCACGAACACATCGAGCGAGCCGATGCTGACGCCAAGGCGGCGCAGGAACGGTCGCTTCTCCTTGGGCACGTGGGCAAGGCCTGCATCCTCGCGCCGCGTGGTGCCGTTGCGGTCCGCCAGTGTCAGCAGCAGCGCGCGCACTTCCGTCCCGGCCTCGGGATCGGTCGCCGCGTCCTCCAGCGCCCGCAGCGGAGCGAGCGGGGCAAGCTGCTCCTCCAGCCAGAGTTCCAGCGCGTCCTGCAGGCGGGCGCGGTGCGCCGGGTCGAGCTGGCCCAGTTCCTTCGCCATCACGATCCGCGGGCGGCTGGGGCTCTTGCCCTTTTCCAGCACGGCAACGGGCTGCTCTCCGCGAAGGATCTGCCCGCCAGAGATGCTCAGGTCGCCCAGTTCGTCGGCCACCAGCTTCTGCGCCTTCTGCGCCAGCAGGCTCGCCATGTGCTTCTCGGCAGCGGCAAGCATCAGCTTGCGCTCCTCGCTGGAAGCGTCGGCATCGACCACGAAGCGAAAACCTTCGAGGTGGCCGATTGGCTGGTCTTCCACCGTCACCTGGCCATCGTCCTTCAATTCAACGCGCAAGAGGCCTGCATCCTTTCCCATACCCTTCATCAATACCGAGGTTCGCCGATTTACGAAACGCTCCGTCAATTTCTGGTGCAGGGCGTCGGATAGTTTCGCCTCCGCCTGCCGTGCCCGCGCGGCCATTTCGTCGCGCGCCAGCACCCAGTCGGGCCTCTGGCAGATATAGGCCCAGCTGCGAATACCTGAAAGGCGTCCCTGCAGCGTATCGATATCGCCCGACGTATTGCCGAGCTCGGAAATCCGCGCCGCCACGAAATCCGCGCCGATATGGCCGTTCTTCAGGTCGCTCCACAGGCGTGCGACGAAGCGGGCGTGGGCATCCGGGCCCTGCTGGCGGAAATCGGGGAGCTGGCACGCTTCCCAGAAGCGACGCACGTTGCCCGGTGTCCTGACGTCATCGGCAATGTCGGGCTGCTCGGCCAGACGTTTGAGCACGGCAAGGTCTATCGCCTCGGGTGCGGCGGTGAGGCCGTCCTGCATCGGACGCGCTTCAAGGTCGCCGATCAGCACGCCGAGATTGTCGAAACGGGGATTCGGCTCGCGCCAGTAGAGTTTCGTGATCGGCGCGAAGCGGTGGTTCTCGATCGCGTAGATTTCGTCCTCGGTCAGTTCCAGCGGTGCGCCGCGGCGATTGCCGGAGAGCGTGCCGAAAGTCCCGTCGGTCTGGTGACGCCCAGCTCGGCCAGCGATCTGCGCCATTTCGGCAGGCGTGAGCCTGCGCTGGCGCACGCCGTCGAACTTGGAGAGCGCGGCAAAGGCGACATGATGGACGTCGAGGTTGAGGCCCATGCCGATAGCATCGGTGGCTACGATGTAATCCACTTCACCGGACTGGAACAATTCCACCTGTCGATTTCGCGTTTGCGGTGAAAGCGCTCCCATAACGACAGCCGCCCCGCCGCGGAACCGCCGGAGCAGCTCGGCCACCTGGTAAACCTGTTCTATCGAAAAGGCGACTATAGCGCTGCGCGGCGGCAGGCGCGAAAGCTTGGCGCTTCCGGCGTAGGTGAGGGTGGAGAAGCGCGGGCGTTCCTCGATTTCAATACCCGGCAGGAGCTTGCGCGCCAGCGGCTCCAGCGTGGCGGAGCCCAGCAGCATCGTCTCTTCCCGGCCGCGTGCATTCAGCAGCCTGTCGGTGAAGGTATGCCCACGTTCGCGGTCCGCGCCGAGTTGCGCCTCGTCCAGCGCCACAAAGGCGTGTCCGCCGCCGTCGCGCGGCATGGCTTCTGCCGTGCACATGAAATAGCGCGCGTTCGGCGGCTCGATCCGCTCCTCGCCGGTAATCAGCGCGCAGGCGGCCTCGCCCTTGATGCGGCAGACCTTGTCGTAGACCTCGCGCGCCAGCAGCCGCAGCGGGAACCCGATCGCGCCGCTGGAATGGCCGCACATGCGTTCGATCGCGAGGTGGGTCTTGCCGGTGTTGGTCGGGCCGAGAACGGCGCGAATCCGGCTATCAGTGCGTGGCCTAGTCACAGTGCCTCAGACATGGCCTTTCCCCCGGCGCGGCGCAACCGATGGCCCCGGCTTACCCCCGCCATCACGGTTCGGCGCTGGAGAGACTCGACTCATCGCCGTTAAGTGCAAATTTACTTTATTGCGGCACGCTTTCGGACAATTACAGCGGCCTGAAGTGCAGGCTCGGCATGCCCCTGGACACGGCATGCCATTTTCGCGGCCATCGAAGGAGGGCGCGTTGTTTACCGAACGCGGCAGAGAACGACAGGGATTGACGCAGGGCGACGATCCGCCCGCCGACCTGTCGCTCGCGCATGTGGCAGACGAAGGGGCATCCAAACCCAAACGTCGCAAACGCAAGGCCTCTACTCTCGGAGAAACTTACGGTGACTGGCGCACCGCGCTCTCGGTCAGGCTTTCTCGGGCAGACCTCGCGCCCGACCTGGGCAGCGATATCGGTTCGCGCCGTTGGCTGCGCGGCGTGGCCACGCTGGTGGGCCTCTCCGCCGTCGCCATCGCCGCATTCCCCGGCTTCTCCGCCGTGGAAGCTGCCCCTGCCATGCGTATCGACGACCGGGTACGCGACGAATTTCGCAGCCAGATGATCCAGCCGCTCGCGCTGGGTGCAGACAGCGGCCGACGCATGGGCGCCACGCTCGCGGTGCAGCCGCTCGCCAGCGCGCCCGAACGCCCGAGCCTCGAACTGGTCGCGACGCTGGCACGAGGCGATGGCTTCGACAGGATGCTCCAGCGCGCCGGGGTAAGCCGCGAAGAGGCCCAACTTATTGCCGGGATGGTGGGCGAAGCGGTTGACCTCGAAAGCATCGCGCCCGGCACGCCTGTCGACATCACCCTTGGCCGCCGCATCGCACCCGATGCGCCGCGCCCGGTCGATGCGCTTTCCTTCCGCGCACGTTTCGACCTCGAACTCGCAGTTGAACGGCGCGGCGACAAGCTCGCTCTCGACCCTCGGCCGATCATGGTCGACACCACGCCGCTGCGCATCCGCGCCCGCGTGGGAGACAGCCTCTATCGCTCCGCCCGTGCCGCAGGCGCCCCGCCCAGCGCGGTGCAGCAGTTCCTGCGCACCATCGGGCAGGACATGAACGTCAACAGCGACATCGGCGCGGACGACGAGTTCGACCTGATCGTGGACTACCGCCGCGCCGCCACCGGAGAGGTGGAAGTGGGCGACCTGCTTTATGCAGCGATCATCCGTGACAACCGCCCGAAAAAGCAGCTGATGCGCTTCGGGCGCGAGGGCAAGTTCTACGATGCCTCGGGCGAAGGCGTACAACAGGATGGGCTGATCGCTCCGGTGCCCGGCCAGATTTCCTCGCGCTACGGCATGCGCCGCCACCCGATCCTGGGCTATCGGCGGATGCACTCGGGCCTCGATTTCCGCGCCCGACACGGCACGCCGATCTATGCCGTTACCGACGGCACGGTGAACTTTGCCGGGCGTAACGGGGGCTACGGCAATTTCGTGCGCATCCGCCACGGCGGCAACCTCTCGACCGGTTATGCACACATGAGCCGCATCGCCGTGCGTAACGGCGAGTCCGTGCGGCGCGGGCAGGTGATCGGCTACGTCGGCTCGACCGGCCTCTCCACCGGGCCGCACCTGCATTACGAGATGTATCGCGGCGGCCAGAAGATCGACCCTGCCAGCGTCCGCTTCGTCACCCGCACCCAGCTTTCGGGACAGGAACTGGTGAATTTCCGCGAGCAACTGGTGCGCCTGCAACTTGTCGAACCGGGTGCTGCACTGTCCGAGCTCGCTCCCGATCCGAGCCGGGTCGAGGAACCGGTGCGCGAGATCGACCGGATCGAGAACCGCCAGAAGGTCGGCTAGGAAAGTCGGCTGGGCAAGAGATTGCCCGGATGGCGCTTTTCCGGCACAGGATCGCCATGACCCGCAGCTATCCCAACACCCGCCTCCGCCGCCCCCGCGCCAGCAGCTGGAGCCGTGCCATGCACCGCGAGACCGTGCTGACCCCGGCAGACCTGATCTGGCCGCTGTTCGTGACCGACGGAAAGGGCGTAGAAGATCCTGTCGCCAGCCTGCCCGGCGTCTCCCGCTGGTCGGTCGACGGGATCGCGAACCGCGCAAAGGAAGCGGTCGACCTCGGCATTCCCTGCATTGCTCTCTTCCCCAACACCCAAGCCGAGCTGCGTAGCGAGAAAGGCGACGAGGCGCTCAATCCCGACAACCTGATGTGCCGCGCGATCAAGGCGATCCGCGATGCCTGCGGCGACGATATCGGCATCCTGACCGACGTGGCGCTCGACCCCTACACCACCCACGGACAGGATGGACTGGTGAACGAGGCGGGCTATGTCGTGAACGACGATACCGTGGCCGTGCTGGTGGACCAGGCCCTGAACCAGGCCGAGGCGGGCGCCGACATCATCGCCCCGTCGGACATGATGGATGGCCGGGTGCGGGCGATCCGCATGGCGCTGGAGATGGGTGGGCACCACAATGTCCAGATCATGAGCTACGCCGCCAAGTATGCCAGCGCGTTCTACGGCCCGTTTCGCGATGCAGTGGGGTCCAGCGGCGTCCTGAAAGGCGACAAGAAAACCTACCAGATGGACCCAGCCAACACCTCGGAGGCGCTGGCCGAGGTGGCGCTCGACATTGCCGAGGGTGCGGACAGCGTGATGGTGAAGCCGGGCCTCGCCTACCTCGACATCATCTGGCGGGTGAAGCAGCGCTTCGAAGTGCCCGTGTTCGCCTATCAGGTGAGCGGCGAATATGCCCTGATCGAGGCAGGCGCGGCGGCAGGCGTGGCGGACCGCGATGCGTTGCTGATGGAGAAGCTCGTCGGCTTCAAGCGCGCAGGCTGCTCGGGCGTTCTCACCTATCACGCCCCGGCTGCGGCACGCATCCTGAACGGCTGAAGGACATGAGCGAATTTCGCCACGAAACAGAGCGACTGATCCTGCGCGACTGGCGCGAGGAGGACTGGCCGCGCTTCTGGGAATTGACCAACACGCCAGCCGTCATGCGCTGGCTGGGCGGCGTTGCTAGCGAGGAAACGAAAGCCGCGGCCCGCGCCCGGCTGGAAGGCTATCGCGCCAATTTCGGCCACACGTTCTGGGTGCTGGAGCGCAAGGACGATGGCGGTCATCTCTCGGGCGAAATGCTGGGATTCTGCGGCCTCAAACGGGCGAACGTGAAAGGCACGCCGGTGTTCGACATGGTCGAGGTGGGCTGGCGCATGCGGGAGGATGCCTGGGGTCACGGTTACGCCAGGGAAGCCGCCATCGCCTCGCTCGATCTGGCCTTTGATCGCTTCGCGGCGGAGCAGGTGATCGCGCTGACGGTGGAAGGCAACGCCGCGAGCTGGGGTCTGATGCGCAGGCTCGGCATGACCCGGCGCGAGGATCTCGATTACATCGACGACAACTGGCCAGCCGAACTCAATCCCACTATCGTCCACCTGATCACCGCGCAGGAGTGGGCGCAGCGCCGCAATGGCTGACCTTGCCGGTCCACCGCGCCGCTGGCTGTTCACGCTGGCGATCTTTGCCGGCAGCTTCCTGCTCTTCCTCGTCCAGCCGATGGTCGCGCGCATGGCCCTTCCGCAATTGGGCGGCGCGCCAAACGTCTGGAACAGCGCCATGCTCGTCTACCAGGCGCTGTTGCTGGCGGGGTACGGCTACGCTCATGCGATCGGACGCTTCTCGCTGCGGAGGCAGGGCCTGATCCACTTGGGCGTTCTGGTGCTGGCAGGCCTCACACTGCCGCTGGCCTTGGCGCCGGTATCCGAACCGCAAAGCGGCTGGGAAGTGGTGTGGGTGCCATGGCTGTTCCTGCTGACCGTCGGCCCGGCCTTCTTCGCCGTTTCCGCGCAGGCCCCGCTGGTCCAGCGCTGGTTCGCCGCCCATCCGCAGGCGGGCAACCCCTATCCGCTCTATGCCGCTTCCAACCTCGGCAGCTTTGCCGGCCTGCTGGCTTACCCGCTGCTCGCGGAGCCGTTGCTGAGCCTCGGTGCGCAGAGCTGGGGGTGGACGCTGAGCTATATCGCCATGCTGGGCCTGATCGCTTGGGCGGTGTTCAGCCGCCGGGACGCCTCTATCAATGTAGCTGCCGAGCCTGTCGATAGCGAACAGGTCGGATGGCGGCGGCGGGCGATGTGGCTGCTGTTGCCCGCCGTGCCTTCGGGCCTGATGCTGTCGACGACGACATTCCTCACGACCGACATCATGGCGATTCCGCTGCTTTGGGTGATACCTCTCGGCCTTTACCTGCTCAGCTACACCATCGGTTTTGCCGAGAACCGCGGCGCGGCGCAGGTATTCCTGTTCCTCGCCCCGCTGGTACTGCTGGTGGATGGCGGCATCGCCATTTTCGCCGCCGGGCGGGCGGACCTGCTGGCCGCCGTTGCCAGCGTGATGCTGCTGTTCGTGGTGGCGACGGCGTTGCACGCGCGCCTCTACGATCTCCGGCCCGGCACCGCACGTCTGTCGCAATTCTATCTCTACATGGCCGCAGGCGGCGCGCTGGGTGGCGTGTTCACCGGCCTGCTGGCGCCCGTGCTGTTCGACTGGACATGGGAGCATCCGCTGCTGATCCTTGCTGCCGCCGCACTGGTGCCGCTGGGCGCATGGCGCGGGCTGATGCGGCTGGTCTCGAAAGACCGCCAGACGACGCGCGTCGTGCTGATCGTCGGCCTGTTCGTTGTCTTCAATGCGGCCCTGCTGCTCTACGCGCGTGTGCAGGCCGAAACGCAGCTTGTGTGGATCGACTGGCTGGCGCTGCTGGTAATCCTGTGCCTTGCCATGGTGCTGGCCGCGCGGCGACTTTCGTTCGTGCTGGCCTGCGCCGCGCTGCTGATGGCGCTGGGCGGTCTCAGCAACCTGCTTGCCAGCATCGACGGGCAGCGCGAGCGCAGCTACTTCGGCACCTATTCGATCACCCAGCGCGACGATGGCGACCGCATCCTGATGCACGGTACGACGATCCACGGCATCCAGCGTGGCGGAGAGGATTCACGCGAACCGACCGCCTATTACGGACCCACTTCCGGCGTCGGCCTCGCGCTTGCCAATGCGCAGGCCATCGTCGGCCCCGACGCCCGTATCGGTGCCGTGGGCCTCGGTGTGGGAACACTTGCCTGCTATCGCGAGCCGGGGCAGCAGTGGACCTTCTTCGAGATCGATCCGACCGTGGTGGAATTCTCGCGTGGCGGTGAATTCACGTTCCTCCACCAGTGTACGCCAGATGCGTACCTGCAGATGGGCGACGCGCGCCTGCGCTTGGCCGATCTGCCGCCTGCCAGTTTCGATGTGCTGGTGATCGACGCATTCTCGTCAGATGCCATTCCGCTGCACCTGCTGACGGTCGAGGCCATGGCGATCTACGAACGTGCGCTTGCACCCGGCGGGCTCTTGCTGCTGCATACATCCAACCGCTATGTCCGGCTGGAACCCGTGGTGGCGCGTCTCGCCGAAGTGCGTGGCCTCCACGCCATGGTATGGCAAGACGAGCCGGTGCGGCGGAACGATCTGTATTCCTCCACCTGGATCGCCCTTGCCCCTACGCGCGCGCCACTGGATGCGTTATCCTCCACGGCAGACTGGCGCCTGCTGGTGGAACCCGAAGGCCCTGTGTGGACCGACGACTACGCATCCGTCCTGCCCTATCTCGTCTGGGAGAATTTCCTGTGACCATGAACAGCCGCATCAACTCCGACCCCCGCTTCCCGGGAGCGACCATCCTGCCCTTCGATGGCAAGATGCCGCGAATCCACGAGACGGCCTTCGTCGCGCCCGGCGCGCGCATCATTGGCGACGTGACGATCGGACCGGAGGCGAGCGTCTGGTACAACTGCGTGCTGCGTGGTGACATCCACCGCATCGAAGTGGGCGCGCGCAGCAACGTGCAGGACGGCAGCGTCTTCCACGTCGAAGGACCGCGTCCCGATACGGATGGCGAACCGACGATCATCGGAGAAGACTGCGTGATCGGCCACATGGCAGTGGTGCACGGTTGCCAGTTGGAAGACCGCGCCTTCGTCGGCATGGGCGCCGTCGCCATGGACGGGGCGCGCATTGCGGAAGGGGGCATGCTGGGGGCGGGCGCGCTGCTCAGCCCCGGCAAGACAATCGGCAAGGGCGAGATCTGGATCGGTCGCCCGGCCAAGTATTACCGTACGCAGGACGAGGCGCAGATCGCCAAGATCAGGTTCCAGACGGAACGTTACTGCAAGCTGGCGCAAAAGCACCTGGCAGAAGTGCATGCCGCGCCCAAGGATTGACCTGCCCTCGGGCGATGCGATCCGCGCGCTGGCCGATGATCATGGGCGGCTGCCCGTCCGCGTCACCCCCGGCGCAAGGAGTGAGGGGATCGCGATCGAGGCGGGCAGGGTGCTGGTGAAGACTCGCGCGAAACCGCAGGACGGGGCGGCGAACATGGCGGTCATCGCATTGCTGGCAAAGGCGCTGGGCTGTGCGCCTTCTCACATCGAATTGTTGCGCGGCGCAACTTCCCGGGAGAAGGTGTTCGCACTCGGCAGCTAGGCCGAACCGCTCCGGCGCGCCATAACCTCGCTCGCCAGCAGCAGCAGCGCGGCATAGGTCACAGCGATCCAAAGTGCGGCCGAAGGAACCTGCTGCGCAGCCATCGCGCCAAGGAAGGCGCCGGCCAGCAGCGCGCCCCACAGCCAAACGAAGGGAGACCAACCGCTTGCTCTGGTGCCATTGATCCGGTCGCCCAGCGCCTGCCCGACGCGGACCAGCGCGCCGGTCATGTAAGTCAGCCCCACGGGATTCCTGCGATTACCGCTAAGGGTCGTGTTGAGCGCGCCCATTGCCAGTACGAGGCAGGCCAGAGAGGGCGCTTGCCAACCCGAAGCGCGCGCGCTCGCGGCACCTACCAGCAAGGCTATGACAGCGGACAGGACGCGGCGTTTGCGATGGGTCTGGCGAAAATCGCCGAGCCACGTGCCCAGCGCAACTCCCAGAACGAAACCGGCAATCAGCAAGGCCGGAACAAGGACACGGCGCGCGCCCGAAGCGATATCCAGCGCCAGCAGCGTCGTGTTCCCTGTCCTGAATGACACGTAGTATCCATCGACCTGCAAGAACCCCGTCGCATCGACGAAGCCTGCCAGCAACGCGATGCCGATGGCCATGCGGCGCCGGGGTGGGTCAAACCGATCCATCCCCGGGCAGTAATACCAGGCTAGTCGCGGATCAACGCACGAAGCGCGGCGAGCCTGTCGGCCTCGTGCACCGGCTTGTCCCAGCGGATGCGGTGGATGCGCGGGAAACGCATGGCGAGGCCGCTCTTGTGGCGCTTGCTGGAATGGACCGAATCGAACGCGACTTCGAAAACCAGCGTCCGCTCCACCTCCCGGACCGGGCCGAAGCGGTTGAGAGTGTTTTGCCGCACGAGTTTATCGAGCTTCTTCAGCTCGGCATCGGTAAACCCGGAATAGGCCTTGCCCACGGGCAGCAGTTCGGCCCCTTTATCGGGGTCTCCGTCCCAGCAGCCGAAGGTGTAATCGGAATAGAAGCTGGAGCGCTTCCCGCTGCCGCGCTGGGCATACATAAGCACGCAATCGATCAGCAGCGGATCGCGCTTCCACTTGTACCACAGACCCGTCTTGCGGCCCGGCACGTAAGGGCTGTCGCGTCGCTTCAGCATCAGGCCCTCGATGGCATCGTCACGCGCGCCCTCTCGGATTTGCGCCAGGTGTTCGAAATCCCGCGCCCCGACCAGTTGGCTGAGATCGAAGTGACTGTCGGGCAACCGCGGCACCAGTTTCTCGAGGCGTTCGCGCCGGGCTTCCCACGGCAGGCCGCGCAGGTCTTCGCCTTCCAGCATCAGCACGTCGTAGAGCCTTACGAAGGCGGGGCTTTCGGTGAGCATCTTCTTGCTCACGGTCTTGCGTCCGAGCCGCTGCTGCAGCGCATTGAAACTCGCCGCACCACCCGCTTCGCCGCCCTGGTGGGCTCCGCGCACCAGCAATTCGCCGTCGAGCATGGCGGGCACATCCAGCGCGTCGACCATTTCAGGGAAGGTCGCGCTGATATCGTCGCCGCTACGCGAATAGACGCGTGTTTCGCCCGCCACGTGAACCAGCTGGACCCGGATGCCGTCCCATTTCCATTCCGCTGCGTAGTCGGCGAGATCGACTACCGTTTCCTCCAGCGGATGGGCCAGCATGAAAGGGCGGAACAGCGGCAGGTTCTCGGTATCGGGCGGATCGGCGCCCTCCGCGCCCCAGGCGAACAGGTCGGCATAGGGCGGCTCCAGCGCGTGCCAGTATTCCTCCACGTCATCCACCGGCACGTCGAAAGCCTGCGCGAAGGCGACCTTGGCAAGGCGGCTGGAAACGCCCACGCGCATGCCGCCCGTCGCCAGTTTGAGCATGGCGTATCGTCCGGCGGAATCGAGCCAGTCCAGCATGTGTGGAAGTTCGGCCATCACGGTGGCGCGGGTCATCGCGCCCAGCGCATCCACGGCTTCGCTGACCGTTGGCGGCGGCCCTGCTTCACCCAGTCGTTCCGGCCAGAGGAGCGCGGCGGTTTCGGCGGTATCGCCCACAAAATCGCGGCTGAGGCTCCACAGCACCGGGTCGACCCGCTCTTTCAGCAGGCCGCGGATGGTCGAGCTTTTCACCGCCTTGAAATCGAGCCCGTCAGTCAGCGCCGCAAGCGCCCAGCCACGGTCGGGGTCCGGGGTGTCGCGCAGATACTCCGCGATCAGGCGCAACTTCTCGTTGCGGCTGCGCGTGTAGATCAGCGCGTCGATAAGGGCGGCGAATTCTTCCACCGCTAGTCGTCCTCATCCTCGTAGCCGACCAGTGCGAGGGCGCGGGCGCGGCGCTGGTGGAGCTGGTGCCAGCGAAGCAGCGCTTCCTCTCGCCCATGCGTGATCCACGTCTCGTGCGGGTTCACTTCCTCGATGGTGCGGGTCAGCTCGTTCCAGTCGGCGTGGTCGGAGATCACCAGTGGCAGTTCGACATTGCGTTGCCGCGCCCGCTGGCGAACGCGCATCCATCCGCTGGCCATGGCGGTGATCGGGTCGGGCAGGCGCCGGCTCCACCGGTCGTTCAGCGCGGATGGCGGACACACGACGATAGATCCGCGCATGTCGTCCTTCTCGTGATCGGAGACGAGCCGCAATTCGCCAAGGTCGACGCCGAATTCCTCGTAAAGCCGGCACATCTTCTCCATCGCGCCGTGCAGGTAGATGGGCTGTTTGTGTCCGGCAGCGCGCAGTTCCGCGATTACGCGCTGCGCCTTGCCCAGGGCATAGGCGCCGACGAGGACGCAACTATCGGGATGCGCTTCCAGTCGACCAAGCAGCTTGGCCATCTCGTCCTCGATCGGCGGATGGGTGAACAGAGGCAGGCCGAAAGTCGCCTCGGTAATGAAGATGTCGCAGGGGGTTACCTGGAACGGCGGGCACGTGGGATCGGCGCGGCGCTTGTAATCGCCGGTAATGACAACGCGCTCCCCTGCGTGTTCCAGCAGGATCTGCGCGCTGCCCAGCACGTGCCCCGCCGGAATGTACGTGGCATCGACACCGCCCTTCAGCCGGATCGTCTCGCCATATTCGACCGGGGTCGCACCCTCGCGCGTGTTGTAGCGCAGTTCCATGATCGCCAGCGTTTCCGGCGTGGCGACGGTTGTGCCGTGGCCGCCACGCGCATGGTCGGCATGGCCGTGGGTGACGAGCGCCGTGTCGACCGCTTTGGAGGGGTCGATCCAGACATCGGCAGGCACGATGTGCACTCCGTGCGGCTCAGGCCGGATCCATGAGAAAGGTGCTGCCATTGCTCCCTAGAAAGTTGCGCCGCGCGACATTCGTTCCGGGCTAGTTCTCTGTTTCCCGGTTTTGCCAGGCATCGACAGCGGCATCGTATTTCAGGATGCGGTTGTCCGGGTCGGCGAGGAAATGCGAATCCGCGGAGGGCAGAGTAATCTCGCCCCGGCCGCCTGCCATCATCAGAGTACGGTTGCTGCCGCCCACCCGCACTTCCAGCGGCATTTCGAACGACAGTTCTGAAGGCGTGATCCATTCGAAAGACACCCTTGCGCCGTCCTGCCGTGTGTCGAGCCGGGGAAGGTCTGCTTGATAAAAGTAGGCATCGAAGAACCAGCCAAGGTCTTCGGCGGTGATGTCTTCAAGGATTGCTCGGAGATCATCGGTTGTCCGGGTCAGCGGATGGATTTCCCCGGGGACGGGGACGCTCGTGCCGTAGGTCAGCCGGGTGATGGCCGGGAAAAGGGCTTCGTCGCCGACGAGGTAGCGCAGCGTGTGCATGATCCACGCGCCCTTGAAGTAGATGTCGTCACCCCACATCGCCTCGCGGTCGTTGTAGTCGGGCAGTTCGCCTTCGGGCGGCACCAGCGGCACGCGGCTCCAAACGCGCTGGCGCAGCCTCCACATTTCCGCGTCGTAGAACATCCGGCCACGCGCGTGTTCGAGATAAAGCGGCTGGGTCCAGGTGGTGATCCCCTCGGCCAGCCACATGTGGTTGACCGAGGCGTTGCGAAGCTGGTTGGCGAACCATTCGTGTGCGAACTCGTGCTGGAGCAGCCAGTCGTGGCCGTAGGCTTCGGGCCGGAAGCCGTTGCCGTAGGCGTTGATGGTCTGGTGCTCCATGCCGAGGTGCGGGGTCTCGACGACGCCTGCCTTTTCGTCACCGAAGGGATAGGGGCCGAACGTCGCTTCCATGAAAGCGATCTGATCGGCCATTTCGCCAAGCAGGCGCTGTGCGCCCTCGGCATTGCCCGGCAAGTGCCAGAAGACGAGCGGGATCGTGTTGCCATAGCTACTGCGATAGTCGCGCCGCGCGACTTCATAGGGGCCGATCTGCAGGGCGACGCCGTAATTACTCGGATCGCGCGCCTGCCAGCGGAAGGTGTTCGTGCCGTTACCATTGGCGTACGTGCCGATCTGGCGACCGTTGCCCGCCGCGACCAACTTATCCGGCACTGTTATCATCAGGTCCAGCGTGTCGATGCGGTGTGAGGAATGATCGATGCAGGGCCACATGAGGTCGCACCCCTCGCCCTGCACCGCGGTGGCGATCCAGGGTTGCCCGTCTTCGGTCTGCGACCACACGAAGCCGCCCTCCCAAGGTGGGTTGATCGCTTCGTGCGGCATCCCTCCGTAATCGATCGAGACCATGACCGGCTCGTTGGCCGAAACAGGCCGGGGCAGGGTGATCGTCAGCAGGCCATCGGGATTGCGCCACTCGCTGCTCGCAAGCTCGACGTTGTCGAATTCCACCCGGCTTACGTTGAAGCGCGGATCGAGATCGAATTGCAATTCGGAAAGGTCGGCCTGCGGAACCACGCGGTAAAACCCCGTCCCCTCGATGCGCCTTTGCGAAGGATGCACGGCGATCGAGAGCGAAACGTGTTCGATCTGCATCGCACCGCGCGAACCTTCGAGCGGGAGGTCGCTCTGCGCGGTTCGTTCGGCCAGCGGCGGCGGATTGTCCTGCGCCCAAACGGAAGCGGCGGGAGCCAGAGCCCCCGCCGCCAGTAACGCGATTGCGGATTTCAGCTTCATGGCGCGAGATTACCCCGCAGCCATCGCTCCGACTAGTCCTCGGTATCCTTGCTGCCGTCCTTGTCGGCGGCAGGGGTTTCCGGCTTCTTGGTATCCGCCTTTTTCGCCGCAGCCTTGCGCTTGCGCTTCGGCTTGGTCTTGGGCGGAGCAGGCGTCAGCTCGAAAGCGAGCTTCTCGTCCTTCACGGTGACGTGCACCTCGCCGCCTGCCGCCAGCTTGCCGAACAGCAGTTCCTCGGCCAGCGGCTGCTTGACCTTCTCCTGGATCAGGCGCGCCATCGGGCGAGCACCCATCAGCTTGTCGTAGCCGCGCTTGCCCAGCCATTCGCGGGCATCGCCGTCGAACTGGATGTGCACGTTCTGCTCGGCCAGCTGAAGCTCCAGCTGGAGGATGAACTTGTCGACCACGCGGCTGATCGTTTCCGGACCGAGGTAGCCGAACGGCACCACGGCATCGAGACGATTGCGGAATTCGGGGGTGAACATCTTCTTCACCGCCTCTTCCGATGCTTCCGTCTTCTGTCCGGCGCCGAAGCCGATGCCCTGCTTGGCAGCGTCCGCCGCGCCCGCGTTGGTCGTCATGATGAGGACCACGTTGCGGAAATCGACGGTCTTGCCGTGATGGTCGGTCAGCTTGCCGTTATCCATCACCTGCAGCAGGATGTTGAACAGGTCCGGGTGCGCCTTCTCGATCTCGTCGAGCAGCAGGACGCAGTGCGGGTGCTGGTCGATGGCATCGGTCAGCAGGCCGCCCTGGTCATAGCCAACATAGCCCGGAGGCGCGCCGATCAGGCGGGAGACGCTGTGACGCTCCATGTATTCCGACATGTCGAAGCGCTTCAGCTCGATCCCCATGATCGAGGCGAGCTGGCGCGCGACTTCGGTCTTGCCGACGCCGGTGGGGCCGGAGAACAGGAACGAGCCGATGGGCTTGTCCGCCTCGCGCAGGCCTGCGCGGCTCAGCTTCATGGCGACGGACAGGCGTTCGATCGCCTCGTCCTGGCCGTAGACGACCCGCTTCAGGTCCTTGTCGAGATTGCCGAGGGCCTTCTTGTCGTCCTTGGAAACGGATTTGGGCGGGATGCGCGCCATCGTCGCCACGACCTTCTCGATCTCCTTGGCGGTGATCGTCTTGCGGCGGCGGCTGGGCGGCACCAGCATCTGCATCGCGCCCACTTCGTCCACCACGTCGATGGCCTTGTCGGGCAGTTTGCGGTCGTTGATGTAGCGCGCGCTCATTTCCACGGCCGTCTTCAGCGCATCAGGCGTATATTTCACGCCGTGATGTTCCTCGAAGGCGCTCTTCAGGCCCTTGAGGATCTTGATCGTGTCCTCGATCGTCGGCTCGTTCACGTCGATCTTCTGGAACCGGCGCAGCAGGGCGCGGTCCTTTTCGAAGTGGTTGCGGAATTCCTTGTAGGTGGTGGAGCCGATGCAGCGGATCGTTCCGCCGGAAAGGGCAGGCTTCAGCAGGTTCGAGGCGTCCATCGCCCCGCCACTGGTGGCGCCGGCACCGATCACCGTGTGAATTTCGTCAATGAAAAGAATGGCATCGGGCATCTTTTCGAGTTCGTTGACGACCTGCTTCAGCCGTTCCTCGAAATCGCCGCGATAGCGCGTACCGGCGAGCAGCGCGCCCATGTCGAGCGCGTAGATAACCGCAGGCTCGAGCACTTCGGGCACGTCGCCTTCCACGATCTTGCGCGCCAGGCCCTCGGCGATCGCCGTCTTGCCCACGCCCGGATCGCCCACGTAGAGCGGGTTGTTCTTCGAACGGCGGCAGAGGATCTGCACGGTACGGTCCACTTCCGGGCCTCGACCGATCAGCGGGTCGACCTTGCCGTCCAGCGCCTTCTGGTTGAGGTTCACGCAGAACTGGTCGAGCGCGGAATCCTTCTTGTTCTTGTCCGGCTTCTCTTCGCCGCGCGCCTGCGATTCTTCCTCGCTGCCGGTAGGGGAGCGGTCTTCCAGCTGGCGGCCACCCTTGCCGATGCCGTGGCTGATGAAGCTGACCGCATCGAGGCGGCTCATGTCCTGCTGTTGCAGGAAATAGACCGCGTAGGAATCGCGTTCCGAGAACAGGGCCACCAGCACGTTTGCACCGGTGACGGTATCCTTGCCGCTGGACTGCACGTGCAGGATGGCGCGCTGGATCACCCGCTGGAACCCGGCGGTGGGCTGCGGATCGGCGTCCTCGTCGGTTTTCAGCGACTGGTATTCCTGGTCGAGATACTGGCGCACCACGCCGCCCAGCTCTTCCATGTCGACACCGCAGGCGTTCATCACCTCTCCGGCGTCCTCATCCTCCACCAACGCGAGCAGCAGGTGTTCGAGCGTGGCATATTCGTGCGCACGATCGATCGCGTGCTGGATCGCAGTGTGGAGGGTCTTTTCGAGGTTTTGCGCGAAACTTGGCATGGTCTTCCTTGGGCGGCCTCAGGCCATTGCGGGAACGGTTGAGAAGGGTGCGTCCGGCTTGGTGAACATCGACCTAACGCGGCGGGTTAACTCGCACGCGGAACGGCCTGCAAGCGGGTGTAACAGGGATATGGTGCGCGTCTGCGCGATTTCGAGGGGTACGAAGGGCCGGGTCCGGCCCATCAGTCCGTCTCTCGCGGCTTGAACAGCGCGTCGGCAAACTTCCGGTGCTGGTCTGCCTTGCTGTGGTGCGCCTTTACGCGCGCGATTTCCGCTTCGAGCAACTGGATACGCGCCATCAGCTCGTCCTGCGAATAGCTGTCGAGGCTTTCTCCGGCCAGCTGGCCGGCGGCGTCGGAACGCATCCGGGGAAGGTCATCTTCCATTGCGATGCAACATCACCATGCAGGCGCTTGCTGTCAATGGTGGGCATCCCTAGGACTGTGCATCACCAGGGCGTTGAACAGGGGGGCTTCTTGGCTGACGAATTGCCGCAAACCATGTCCGTTGTCGCGATCAGCGAGCCGGGCGGGCCGGACGTGTTGCAGATCGAATCGCGCGATGTGCCGGAACCGGCGCAGGGCGAAGTGCTGGTGCGCGTCAGCCATGCGGGCGTGAACCGTCCCGATTGCCTGCAGCGCGCAGGCTCCTATCCGCCGCCCAAGGGCGCGAGCGACCTGCCGGGGCTGGAAATCGCGGGCGAGGTCGTGGCGCTGGGCGAAGGTGTCGATCCGGGCGAACTGGGCAAGAGGGTATGCGCTCTCACCAACGGTGGCGGCTACGCCGAATATTGCATTGCCCGGCCGGAGCACTGCCTGCCGGTGCCTCCCGGCCTTTCCATGGCGGAAGCCGCGGCGATTCCCGAAACGCTGTTTACCGTGTGGCACAACGTGTTCCAGCGTGGTTATGCCCGCGATGGGGAGACGATCCTGATCCACGGCGGCACGTCGGGCATTGGCACGATGGCGACGATGCTGGCCAAGCTGTTCGGCATGACCGTCATCACCACCAGCGGCTCGGAAGAGAAGTGCGCCGCCTCGCGCAAGGTGGGGGCGGATCTGGCGATCAATTACAAGACGCAGGATTTCGTCGAGCACGTGAAGGCCTTCACCGACGGCAAGGGCGCGGAACTGGTGCTGGACGTGGTGGCGGGCGACTACACCCAGCGCAATCTCGATGCGTTGGGGGAGGACGGTCGTCTCGTCGTCATCGCCGTGCTGGGCGGGCCGAAATCGGAGATCAACGTGGCGAAGATGATGGTTCGACGTCAATCCATCACCGGTTCCACGCTGCGCCCACGCTCCAACGTTTTCAAGGGGATGCTGGCGGACGAACTGTTCCGCGAGGTCTGGCCGCTGGTCGAGAACGGAGAGCTGCATCCGGTGATGGACAAGACCTATCCACTTGCCGAAGCGGCGGTAGCGCACCGGCGCATGGAAGCGGGCGAGCATGTCGGCAAGATCGTGCTCGACGTGGCCGGGGGTGCGAACTGATGGCCAATTCGCTGCCTGCCACCGCGCACACGCGCGGCGAACTCTGCGCCCGGATGGATGCCTTTCTCGATGCGCTGTCGGCGCGGGATGCCTCGCAAGTAGCATGGGCCGAGCATGTCGTCTTTACCGAGAACAACGTGCAACTGGCCGTTGGCGACGGCATCTGGAACACGGTGACGGCTATCCCGCGCGACTACGACCTGAAGGCAGCCGACCCGGCGACCGGTCAGGTCAGCTGGTTCGGCTTCGTTACGGAAGGGCCGGATACCGCCGTAATGGGCCTGCGCCTGAAAATCGAAGCAGGGCGCGTTGCCGAGGCCGAGGCGATCATCTGCCGCCCGCACGAGCTTGGCCCGTTCCCCGTGATCGACCTCGATCGCCGCCCGCGCGAGAGCCTGCTCGCCGACGTGCCAGAGGAACAGCGCACCGCGCGCGAACGCATGATCGCGCTCGCCAACGGCTATTTCGACACACTGCAGTTGAACGATGGCAAGCTGTTCACCCATTTCACGGACGATTGCGACCGGATCGAGAACGGCCTGCAGACCACCAACGTGGAGATCGAGGGCTACCCCATCGCCGCGATGGGCACGGCTGACCAGTTCCGCCTGGGCCAGTACAAATACGACGACAGGCTGCGCGATCGTCGCTTCCCGCTGGTGGACGAGCAAAAGGGCCTCGTGATCGCCGCCGGTTTCATCGACCATTCGGGCCGCATGACCGAAGTCACCTGGACCGACGGAACCAGGCACGATTCCATTTTCCATTTCCCGCACAGCTTCGCCCTGCTGGAAATGTTCAAGATCGTGGACGGCAAGATCGCCGACGTGGAAGCGGTGTTCATCACCGTGCCTTACAACATGCCTTCGCCGTGGATCGCGCCGCAGCCCTATGTGGTGCGCTGATCAAGGGGCGCTGACTCGAAAGCGTCACACTGTCGCTGAAGTGCCTCCAAACTGTGGCCACCGTGTAACATCCGCAAATCATAGGCTGGCAGCCAAACAGGCAGCGACGAGGCGCGCATCATGTTTGGCAACTATCTCGACGGCGAATTCGGCAACGGGGGCGGCGTGTCCGCATTCCCCGATCTGGAGCGGCATAAGCCCGCAACGCCGGAGCGTTCTGCCGAAGGGCGGCGCAAGTATCGCACGATCTGGATTTCCGACATCCACCTCGGCACCAAGGGCTGCAACGCGGACCTGCTGATCGACTTCCTCGACAACGTCGATTGCGAGACGATGTATCTCGTCGGCGACATCATCGACGGCTGGCGCCTAAAGAAGAAGTTCTACTGGCCCGACGCGCACAACGACATCGTCTGGCGCATCATGAAGCGCGCCAAGCGCGGCACCAGGGTCGTCTACACTCCCGGCAACCACGACGAGATGTTCCGTCAGTTCACCGGCCTCGACTTCGGTGGCATCGAGATACGCCGGGCGGCCTTTCACGATACGGCGGACGGGCGCCGGCTGATGGTGCTGCACGGCGACGAGTTCGATGCTGTCATGCTGTCGCACCGCTGGCTCGCCTTCGTGGGGGACGCGCTCTACCATTTCATGATGGGCGTGAACCACTGGGTGAACGCCGTGCGCCGCAAGCTGGACCTGCCTTACTGGTCGCTCAGCAAGATGGCCAAGCACAAGGTGAAGAACGCCGTCGAATTCATTGGGAAGTACGAGGAAGTGGTCGCCCGAGCTGCGGGAGAACGCGGCGTGGACGGAGTGGTCTGTGGCCACATCCACACCGCCGAGCACCGCATGTTCACCCACGAGGGCAGGCGCATCGAGTACTGGAACGACGGCGACTGGGTGGAAGGCTGCAACGCGCTGGTGGAACACGCCAACGGCCGCATGGAAATCCTCCACTGGCCCGAGGAAGTCGCGCGACGCGAAGAGCGAATGCGGCAGGCGGACAGCGCCATTGCCGAAGCAGCGTGACCGGAACAGCCGCATGAAGATCGCTCTCGTCACCGATGCCTGGCACCCGCAGGTAAACGGCGTGGTCCGCACGCTGGAGACCGTGATCGGCGAACTGCGCCAGGGCGGGCACGAAGTCGACGTGACCTCGCCAGACCAGTTCCCTTCGATGCCGGCGCCGTCCTACCCGGAAATCCGGCTGGCATTCACCGGGATGCGCGGCCTGGCCACCCGTTTGGAGCGGTTCGCGCCCGATACGATCCACATCGCGACCGAGGGGCCGCTTGGCTGGGCGGCGCGGCATTACTGCCTGCGCCGAAAGCTGCCTTTCACCACCGCCTATCACACGCAGTTTCCGGACTACGTGGCGCGGCGCACCGGCATGCCCGCCAGCCTATTCTGGCCGATGATCCGCCGCTTTCATGCGCCCGCCGTGCGAACGATGGTGGCGACCGAGACGATTCGTGCAGAGCTGACCGCGCAGGGTATCGGCCCGCTGCATCACTGGAGCCGCGGCGTGGACGTGGGGACGTTCCATCCGGACCATGCGCCGCCCGACCTGTTCTTCACCCTGCCGCGCCCGATCCAGCTCTATGTAGGCCGTGTCGCGGTGGAGAAGAACATCGAGGAATTTCTCTCCAACACGCATCCCGGTTCCAAGGTCGTTGTCGGGTGCGGCCCGGCGCTGGAAAGGTTGCAGGCGCAATTCCCGCAGGCACATTTCCTCGGCAAGCAGAGTGGGCACGCGCTGGCCGCCTGTTACGCCGGGGCGGACGTGTTCGTCTTTCCCAGCAAGACCGACACCTTCGGCCTCGTGATGATCGAATCGCTCGCCTGCGGAACGCCGGTTGCCGCCTATCCGGTTCCCGGCCCGCTCGACGTCTTGCAGCCCCAAAGCGGTGCCATGGCAGAGCGGCTGGAAGACGCGATTGCGGAAGCGCTTCGGCTCGACCGCCGCCGCTGCCACGCGCTGGGCCGCGCATTCACCTGGGCTGCCAGCGCAGACCAGTTCCTGGATGGACTGGCCCCCATGGCGCGCGCGGTAATACCCGAAGAGCTTGTTCGCGCGTCCGCCTGAGCAGCGCACCCGGCGGCTGGAATCGCCAAAAGCTTGCCGATTGCCCGTAACTGCTCTACATCATCGGGCGACGATGGCCGTCCCGTGAGGGGCGGCCCTTTTATTTTCAGTTTTGGAGAACTGCTGTGGCTAACCAGCCCACGCCCCTGATGCCTCATGCCACCGCCAGCTGGCTGGTGGACAACA